>Ga0126381_100006424_pt1 | contig 12998 bp, 16 predicted proteins | sample PanSoiMetPlot_28_FD_96465 | JGI IMG/M metagenome (GOLD analysis project Ga0126381, IMG submission 96465) | Tropical forest soil microbial communities from Panama - MetaG Plot_28 | ecosystem: Environmental > Terrestrial > Soil > Tropical forest > Bulk soil | place: Panama | collected 2016-02-17
GAAGTGGTCTAAGGCTCGGTGATCAGGTAGAGCTCTGCCAGCTCGCGCCGATGCTATCGGCGCGTGAAGCGTCCGCACATGGAAGCAGCCTATCGCGCGGTGGAGAGCGCCGGAATTTCTGTAAACAGCGATTACAAACCCCGACGTTCCGACTGACGCCCATATCGCAATATCAATACGTTATGTGATGGTCCGAAAATTGCTTAAACGCGACAATGGAGCCGCTCTTCAATCCCGAGTGGGGAGCGACGAACTCGAAAATTAGTGGAGGGCAACCATGCCGAAAATGAAGCCTAGCGCCGCCGGTCGCCGTACGCCGTCTCTGGCCATCGCGAGCATCGCTGCAGGCTTTCTGCTCGTCACTGCCGCTCGTGCCACGGTTCTCGACTTCCGCTTTGCGAATGCCACAGACAATGGTCACGGGCACTTTGATGTGACTGGAACGGGGCCGAACTACACGGTGACCGCGGTTGGCGGTGTTGTCGATGGCGCGGTGATAACGGGCATTTCGTCTTATGCTTTTGCCGACCAACTGTTGAATTTCCCTCCGGGCGAGCCGGCAGATATCGGGGGTATCGCGTTTTCGACCGCGTTCGACAGCTACAATATCTACGCGTATACAGGCGGGCCTTGGCTGATCAAGGCGAGCGTCGATCCAATTGGGTCGAACGCAAACAACGGCACGCCGCTCACCCAGTTCTCCGTTAGCGCGCCCGAGCCTCTGACACTTTCGGTGTTTGGTGCCACCCTCGCAGGAGCAGCGGCAGCAATGCGTCGTCGCCGAAAGGTGAGCAAACCGGCGTAACCGATTTGTGTTGGTAGGAGATGATGGGCCGTCCGCGAGGGGAAGCGCTTTCCTTTTTGTGTTTCCACTCACGAATCAGTCACGCTCACCTGCATGGGCGACCACAGCAAGCGCGACGAAAGAGAGCCGGCCCTGCCGGCCTGTTAGGCGTCCGTCGACCGGAGCCGAAGCCGCCGCAACGGCGTGCCCGCTCCACCCCTGGTTCAGACCCCACGCTCGTTGGGACCACTGAGACGTTCGCGTGGGCCTGGGCGGAGTACGCATTCCCCTTCTGTCATCACGCGGGGCTTGACCGTGCCGTCGATCATCTCGGTGGGCGCGCGACGACGGACGACCTCTGCGCGCGCCTCGTCTGCACGGTCTGCGGCCGGCGTCGGGGCGACGCTGCGCATGGCGGCGTCATGGTTGGACACCAAGATCGGGATCACACCGCTGGCACCCGACAAGATCACTATTGGCTTCGTGAGTGCGGGCGCGGGCGAATGCCAGGCGGTGATCGGCCCGACCAGCTCCGGCCCGTCGTTCGCCACGCTGCCGACCTTCATGCAATGGCCTACTTCTCGAGCGTTTATGCAAATCTTCGCTTCGGCCGTTACATGCTGACAACCTCTACCCGGGATAATGCTGGTCCTTGGGAAAGGGCGTAGCAGATGTCGAAGGTGCTCAAATTCTTCCGTGATGAGCATGGCGCGACAGCCATCGAGTACGGTCTGATTGCGGCCGGTATCTCCGTGGTGATTATCGCATCCCTGCAGCTCATCGGCGTCAGCCTCAGCACCACGTTCAATGTCATCTCCACGGCGGTGTGAACTCGGCGAAGTCCAGTCGTCGGTATTCTCGATTGGCTGCAGGAGCCCAACTTCATCATTTTTGACGCTCCCCACCACCTTCCGCACCGGACAGGCATTCCATTGATCGGCCGGGAACGGCCCGAGCCAATGAGTTCCTGATAAAGTTAACGTGCGTGACAGTTGTAAATTATTCTGACGCAACTTTGGCGTAGCACTCGGCCTCCGAATGCATAAGGCATTGGAATCATGATATTTTTACTTGGCATGATGATTGCTTAATCCTCGCGTTAGTTGTGGTCAACTGCAATCAGCGAGAGGGATCTCCATGCTCAAAAAAATACTGTTCGCGTCGGCTTTGGTGATCGCAGCGACGCAAGCACACGCCGACAGTTTCAACGTCTTTGTGGGCTATACCGATAATCTACGGCCGAGCGGCTTCTACCCGAATCCGTATTGCGTCGGGAACAACGGTTCGACCTGCCAAGTGGAAACGAACGTGCAGCTTGATGGCGGCACTTTTCGCGTAGACGACACTGGCGGAACTTCGCTCGACATTACCAACATTGAAGTCACGTTGAACGGCGGCGCAGACGTGTTCAAGCTATGGAACGATGTCACGATCACGCCCGGTCAAAGAGCAATTTTTGGCCAGACAACACAATATGACTTCGACACGAGCGACTACAACTTTTTCACGAATATCGGCATGTCGATAAATGGAATTGGCGGCTGCACGTACTATGGCGATTTGACCCCGTCGCAGCAGGCGACGTGTACTGCGAACGACCCCGTCATCAGCTTCGACGTGAATGGAATCGCGTATAGCTTTGTCGATTCGGGTTCCATATTGAACACGGGCGGCTACGATCTCAACTGCTGCGCCCCTGACGGAAATGAATCGATCGGCTGGCATCAAGTCGGACAAGGTGTCACCACTCGCAACAACGTTCCCGAACCCATGACGCTTTCCCTCTTCGGAGTGAGCCTTGCAGGAGCAGTGGCCGCGATCCGCCGTCGTCGGAAGGTGAGCAAAAGCGTTTAAGCGAGAGTCTCTTTCGAACTGGGGCCGTCCGCAAGGGCGGCCCATTCATTTTTGTGTTTCCACTCGCGAATCCGTCACGCTTAGGGCCATGGGTGATCACTCGAAGCGCGACGAAAGAAGGCGAGCCCTGGCGAGTCTGCTAGACGTCGCCCGGCCGGCGGCGAGGCCGCCGCAACGGCGTGCCCGTTCCACTCCCCGACCGGTGCCGACGCTCGCCGACACGGTTGAGACGTTCGCTTGGTGCGGGGCTCAGTGCGCAAATCCCCTGCAGCCATCACGCCGCGATCCCGCTCGACCGCGCCGTCGATCGTCTCGGACCGGGCGCGATGGCGGATGAGCTTTGCGCGCGCCTTGTGTGCACCATTTGCGGCCGACGGAAGGCGACGCTTCGCATGGCGTCATGGTCGGACACCAAGATCGGGGTCACCGCGCTCCCACGCGACAAGATCGCCGTCGGGTTCGCGAGCGCGTGCGCTGAGGTGTGCTAGACCTCGATCGGTTCGATGAGCCGCCAGCCTGACGCCCACCGCATCGCTGTCCACTACACCGCGAGACAGGAGGGACCGGATCGGACGATATTCGGGGACTCCTCGGACGACCCGGCCCCGTACGCACGAGCCGTTTGAGCGTGGACAAGCTCGTCGGTTCATCCTGCCCAATGTCTACTAATGCACCCTTTCCGTATCTTCCGAATCTGGCGCGGCCCTCGCTAGCTCGACGACACGAATGTCGCGCAGATTGGTGCCCGTTTCAGACCAGGAGAATGGTGAACTCGACTCGTGACACTCGCTCTGGCATCCGCTCGATTATTATGTAAGCGAAAATTACACAGGGTAATTCTAGTAACCATTAAATCACAGCTGCTTCGCCGAGTTCTTCATTTGGCATAGGGCTTGCTCGATAGAGAATGGCAGTCAGCACTTGGGGAAAGCAATGAAGCTTAAGTTCGCGGCACTAGTCTGTTCGGCTCTGGTTTCAGCCGTGGGGCTCAGCAGTTCGGCTATGGCGGGTAGCGTTTCCCTCACATTTCAGACGTTCTCGATCCCCAATGACGGCAACAATGACGGGACTGGGGACTTCGGTATTTGCTGCAGCTCTCCGCCGGCTACGTCCCCCGACGTCCAGCTCGGTTCAACGCTCGGTCCAGACGGATTACCCATCGCCGGACCTTCATCGAACGTTGTGGACCTCACGCCTACGTTGGCCGGGAACGAAATCACCTGGTGGGGGCCCCTGGCAGTCGCTAACTTCGGGTTCTCCAACACGGGCAGCTATACTGCCAACACACCATACTCCAGCAATATGTTTGCGCCCAACAGCACCGGCTCGAGTGACGACGGTGCCTATGAGACTGCTATCATCACTGGAAACCTCACGAGTGATTTCAACGACCTGTTGATCACCATTGCGGCCGACGACGATGCGCTGGTCTACGTCAACGGAAAATATGTGGGCGGCACTCCTGGCGTACACCCGACCCAACCCGAATCCATTTTTATTCCCGGCTTCGGCGGAACAGGGACCCTGGAAATCTTTTATGCGGATCGAGCCCGTGTCGGCGCCAATCTCTCATTGAATGTTTCGAACGTTCCAGAACCGCTGACGCTCTCGCTCTTCGGTGCAGGCCTCGCGGGGGCAGCTGCAGCGATGCGGCGTCGTCGCAAGGCAAACAAAAGCGCTTAATCGCAAGCCTCTTACGTGGCGCTGGGGGCCGTCCGCGAGGGCGGCCCTTTCGTTTGTTGTGGCGCGCGATCGCACTGACGTGTGCTGAGCGTTATTGGGCGACGTGATCGACGAGCTCCGGCCCATCATTCGCGACATTGCCTACCGCCTTCCCCACCGGCCAGCACTCCATGCGATCAGCCGGAAACGGCCCAAGGAGCTTCCGTAGATCGCCCGGCGTGGCGTTCGTCTCACCCAGCCATGCCTTCCATGATTCCTCCGGCGACATGACCGGCATGCGGTCGTGAATGGGGGCGCAAAGTGCGTTCGGTTCGGTCGTGACGATTGTGAACGTCTCGAGAATCGGGCTCCCGTCACGCGGATTCCACCACTCCCACAAGCCGGCGAAGGCGAATGGCTCCTCGAACGCCGTCGTGATGAAATAGGGCTGCTTCTCCTTCGGCGTAATGACCTTCCATTCGAAGAACCCGTCGGCGAGACACCGCTGACGCAGAAAGGCATCTTGTAAGACGGCTTCTCCGTCACGGTTTCGGCCCGAGCGTTGATCATCCGAGCGCAGCCCTTATCGTCCTTCGACCAGGACGGCACGAGACCCCAGCGCGTCATCACGGGCTGACACCGGCCGTCCTTGTCGAGCCGGACGACCACGCCCGTCTGCGTCGGCGCGAAGTTGTAGCGCGGCTCCATGTTGGAGATCGGCGTGATGTAGGGCTCGGTGATTCGGTAGAGCTCGACGAGCTCACGACAGCGGTATCGGTTCGTGAAGCGTCCGCACATGTCGTTGAAGCCCCTCTGCGGCCAACCTTGCGGTAATGTCTCAATCACAACAACTGGAAACCGCGCTTACAACCAATGGTAGCATCAGTCGTGTGTAGCCCCCGAAACGCCCAGAAAACCTGGGGTTCTCGTTTTGGCACAGTGCTTGCTAGATGGGCCTTCAGTTGGACAGGGAGGCAAGCCCATGAAACGTGTTCGGAGCATCATCCTTTCGTCGGCAATCGCATTGCTGACAGGCTCAATCCTGTGCGCCGGGACGGCGTACGCAACGATGTACACAAGCGATCCCAACCTGTCGGATTTCGCTTCGAATAGCACCGACTTCGCTACGCTTAGCAACTTCTTTGCCGGCGATACGGGCTCGCCCTACACCACCACGTATACGACCCTCAGCGAAGGACTACGCGTCTACGCCGGTGGCTCGGAAGCAGGCCTGCCGTCTGGCAACAACTGGATTATTGCGAACTTCAGTAGTGCGGTTTCGGCGATCAGAGTGTTTCCGAACATTGACCACTACGGGTCAGCTTATGACGGTTATCAGTACCAGATTTGGGGTTACAACGGGTCCACTTGGACCGAGCTGTTTGACGCGCAGAGTGTCAACGGAAGCGGCGAACCATTCACACTCGGCAGCTACTTCGGCACCGCCCCGACGCTGGTAAACAATGTTCTGACGCCCGGAGCCGGACCGGCAGGCACGGTCGGTTACATCGCTGACTTTAATTTCAGCGACTCCTACTCGGAGTACGCCTTCGGAGCGAGCACTGAAGCGTTCAATGCGGGCAACAGCGACCAGGAACTGAGCGGCGTCGCGGCAAACGTTCCTGAACCTCTGACGCTCTCGCTCTTCGGCGCCGGCGTCTTGGGAGCAGCTGCCGCAATGCGCCGTCGTCGCAAGGCGAGCAAAAGCTCCTGATCGCAAGCCTCTTGCGTTGCGCTAGGGCCATCCGCGAGGGTGGCCCTTTCGCTTTGTGTTTCCACTCGCGGATCAGTCTCGCTCTGATCCAAAATGGGTGACCACACAGGATACCGCCGCTCTCGCAACCCTGACCAGCTTCAGCCTGAAATTGACGATCGAAGAGTACCTCTGAACGGTTCAGCGGCTGGCTGGCGTGCTTCGACAATTTTCTGTTAGTTGCGAGTCCCGCCTTGAAGTCGAGGACAATATATTTATTGTCGGGTTTGTGGCGTTCGCGTGCAGGGGGCGTTCAATCAAATCGTCTGGCAACGGCAGTCCTACCTGCCGCCGCAATCGGTGCTCGCTTGTTTGGGCTGACGTCTAAGACTTGGTGCCTGGTGTTGTACCAACTTCGGCGACACGGGTTTCTTTGAAGAGCAGGAATCTATTAGCGCGAGGGTGAGATGAGAAGGATTTCGAGCAGGCTGTCGTGCGGAATTTTGATGATAGCGATTGGAGCAAGCATTGGATCGGCACCTGCGGACGCGGGTCTCATCATCAATCCGGTTTTTGCTGATAGCTATACCGGCGCCGATCTCGCCATTGGACCGATCGTTTCGCTCGATGGTGATGCGGCAGCGGAAAGCGCGATCGCTGCTGCCACCACGCGAATCGAATCTCAGTTCGCGAACAATGTTACGGTAAACATTCTGTTTTACGGAGCGCATGACACGCCAAACGGATTCCTTGGAGCCAGCGTCAGCGGCCAGACTGTGTACACCTACAATCAATATACTTCGGCTCTCACCGCTGATGCAGCTGCAAACCCGTTGAACCACGATATCGCTACAGCGGTTGCCAATCTCAGCGCTGGCAACGGCGCCAGTGATCCGTTTGGCTCATACGTCGCACCGACGACTGCCGACGCACGGGTGCTAGGTCTGAACCTTGGGGCCCCGACTGCCTTTGGCGTCGGAGATTCTTCTCCAGAATTTGATGCCACTGGTGACTACCTTGGAAGCGGTGGAACAGTGGACGGCATAGTGTTTCTAAACTTAGACCAGCCATTGTCCTATACTCGGCCAATCCAACCGGTTTCGGATGGAGTCGCATACGACGCGCAGCAAACCATGCAGCACGAAATCGACGAAATCTTGGGTATTGGCGGCAGCGGGTCGACGCTCAACGATCTCGTCAACGACGCGAATTTCGCATCGGATTTTTTTGGGGTTGACGGCGATGTCTACGGTCCGCTCGACCTGTATCGTTATTCCGCGCCCGGTGTACCCAGCTATGTCGCCAATCCTGGCTTTGATCCAAGCCAGTTCGCTTATTTTTCGATCGACGGTGGCGATACGTTTGTCGATTCCTTCAATCAGTCGGCAATGGCGTTCGGCGATGCTGCTGATTGGGGATTGGATCTTACCCAAACTTGTCCCGGCGGTCAGGGAGTCGGCGGTTCGGGAAATGTCCAGGACGCCTTCTCTTGCAGTAATGAGTACCACAATGTGAGCCTACACTCGCCTGAGGGGGTAGCCTTGCAAGCAGTGGGATACAACCCAGTGCCGGAACCTTGGACGCTATTGTTGTTCGGTACCGAGCTTTTGGTGGTCGCCGGCCTTTATGCGCGTCGCAAAGCACTGAACTGAAAAAGACCTAGAACCGACCTTTCATTACACCAAAACAATCTTCGCTCTCTGCTTCCGTAGCAAGCGAAAGTGTGAGGCCTATCGGTTGCTCAAGAAAGCGCGGCGCAATGCGGGCAAGACGGTCTAGGCCTGATCACGAAGCTCCGTCGAATTGAGCGGCCGTCCGCGAGGGCGGCCCTTTCGTTTGCTGTGGAGCGGGCACGCGCTGCGTTTTGACGCCCAGGGCCGACTCCGCGCCGACTCGCGTCGCCAAGCACGGGGAAAATGATGGCGTCTCACGGAGGACTACTCGCCAGCAGGTCGGGTCGATCGAGCCGTTCGGCGACGACTCTTGCTTCAGGGTCTGGACTGGCGACAGCGCGGAGGTTGGGACGTTCGCCTTCCACAACGAACGGACCGCGCGGCGCGCGGCGAGGCTCATTCAGGAGATTATCGCGCAGGCGATAGCCGTGTTCGGAGCGGAGCAATTGCTTGGGTGACCACAGCAAGCAGCTCGAGCGTTCGACTACGCTTCACCAGTCGATGGATGCGCACGCGCCGACGCAAAAGACCAGGCGCGTCAGCCGTTGCGCCTGCGGTGAGCCGGCGGAGTACGAGCTCAACCGTGGACAAGGGCCGATCGAGTTCTTCTGCGCAGCGCACCTGCCGACCTACGCTCCCCGGTGAAGAAACCAACCGCGGATGAGACTCAAAGAGAATCGGGCCGCAACACCGCCATATTCTGAGTCGCGTTTCTGACAGAAAAGCCGGGTCGCCTCTATGGGAAAGGAACGACCCGGCTCTTGCACTCGCTAGCCCTCCGAGCCTTTGGATGGGTTCGCATATCCACTTTGAACTAGTGATTCTTAACTCCCGATTACACGGCTCCCTCGACGCCAACGAGCACCCGGTGGACTCGGTATAGTGCAGCTCCTGAAGGCCAAGGCAGCCGCATTAGTGCGCGGGAGAGGGCAGGCCAAGAACTTGCGCCCTTGCCCGAGAGCCGCCTTGCGCTTGTCGCCTCGGCGCGCAATGACTTGGACATGCACCGGAATTGCCGACGCGGGTAGGCCGACATGGCAGAGAGCACATCAGACGCGGTAACGGGATCAGACACGTTCGATCAACACGTCAGGGCGGCACCGCCCGAATGGCTCTTTCACTACACCGGTCAGAAAGGCCTCTTGAACATCGTAAAGACCGGCGAACTTTGGGCGACGAAGGCTCAGTATATGAATGACGCAACGGAGTTCCGGCTGGCCCTGTCAATTGCCGAAGAGCGCATCGATGAAGCCGTGAAAAAGGCGGAGGGGCGAGAGCGCGAGCACCTGAGGGCGCTCCGTTCGGCCACTGGAATCAAAAATATAAACTTGTTCGTGGCCTGCTTCTGCGAAGACCGTGACCTTCTGAGTCAATGGAGGGGTTATTCCGGAGAAAGTCACGGTTACTCACTCGGGATGCACGTACCGGCTCTTAGGGAATGGGCGCGGAAGTCAGACCTCATGCTTGCAAAATGCATCTACGACAAGCGTTGGCAGGAGAAAATAGTCGACCAACTCATCGCACGCGCGCTGCGCGAACCCCACAACGGCATCGACTTGTTCAGAACCGCGTTGGTGAGAGTCGGGGCATTCTTCAAGTCGGAAAGCTTTCGCGATGAACGCGAGTGGCGTATCGCATCAGGAATAACGTCGATCATGCATTCGATGGTGGGCTTTAAGGAAGGACGCTCAATGGTCGTGCCGTACCTTCGCGTGCGGATTGGAGAAGGAAGGGAGAGTGCTATCGGGCGCGCCGTGATCGGTCCATGTCCCCATTCCGAACTGGCGGCAGAGGCGTTGATCATGCTGTTCATGCAGCATGGAATCTCGCGTCAAGACCTTTCGAGCAGGGACCACTACCTTCACTCGGTAGAGAGTTCGACTATCCCATACAGGAACTGGTGATTGTCAGCCGACGGTGGGGCTGGTTACGGCTTGCTCTGGACGGGTTGGTAAAGCTCAACGAGCCACGCGCCCGACCGAGAACGTCGAGCAACGGTTAATCGGGCGCTCTTGCCGCAGAGCCTCACAGCGACTCAACGGGACACTGGCGGCGATCTTGAGGCCACCGGGTGCGTGGCAGCGGCGGCCCGGAATGGCCGCGCTGTTTTATGCCATCGGTGATGTGCACTGATGCCACGATCAGCTCTTGGTCTTGCTATCAAAGATCAAGATCGCCGTCGGGTTCGCGAGGCATGCGCTGACGTGTGCTGACTAATTTGGCTACGCCGAGCGTCCTAAGGGCGCTGCGCAGCCTGCTTAGTCGGATCGTCGGCGGGATCGACGTAGATAATTGCGAACGGCCCTTGCGCGTTCACCTGGACCACGGCGCCCTTCTTCGACCAGACATAGTGGTTCATGTTTGCAGGGGTCGTTGCAAAGCCGCCCGCCTTGAGCGAGGTGCCCTTGGTCATGTCCAGCTTGTCGCCCATTCCGACCGAAAGATCGCCCCTGATGACCGTAATGTATTCGTCGGTCGGATGATGATGGGCCGCAACCTTGTAGCCAGCAGGCATCTTCATCCTGACCACGAACTCACCTGGCTTCGATGGATCGCCCGCGAGCACCGCCATCTGTGCACCCTTCGCGAATTGTGGCGGCGCGGGACCCCATTTCAAATCGGTGGAATTCACCTGTGCGGATGCGCCTGCCATCGTGCAGAGCAAGAATCCGATCCCAACAGCAATCGCCTTCATTTGGCTTCTCCCCGAATGGCGTCTGCCGCGGCAATCGTAACCGCACGATTGTCTGTGGTCCAATCAAGCGCGCACTTGGTCGTGGCCCAGTATCTTCGCGAAGTTGTCGAATTTAATGGTCCATGCGCGAATAGCCCGCGATGTAGTTCACGCCGCGAAACGCGAATGCGATGACGTGATGTTCGCGTCGATTGGCGAGGCGACGACGCGTTGTCATGGCTCCCCCCGTTGCGGAGCGCAAGCGCTCTGCTTATCTTTCTCGCGCCCTTCCCCCCGGAAGGCCATTGAGGCCCCGTCGCCGGTCCCGGCCGCGACGGGGCTTTCTTTTTTTGTGAGACGTGGATCACGCAACCGATCAACCGTCGTCGAGCATTCGATCGGTTCTTTCTCCCAAGTTCGGGCCCGACGAACCTTCATACTCCCTCCTCTATTCGGTTCTCGAAGCGATGAGAGTTTCCAACAAGTCGGCGAAGTGAGATTTCCAACGACTCTTTGGAATTAGTTCCCGCAAACATGCTGTGCGAACGTCACGGACGCCAATCGTTTGCAGCCGGCCACAAATGTGGTTCGAGGGGACCTGACCAGAAACGGCTTGGAGGGGCGAGCGTTGGGTTAGTCGCGATATGCCCTATCGATGACCATCCTTGGCGCTCGCCCGACCAATCCCGCGTGAAGAATCGCGGGACGATCACGTTAGGGCGAGCAGTCCACTGCAATCGCGCGCAATTCACATGGGCTTACTGCGCCATTTAATGGAGTCGCAATTGCGCGGTTTGCTACACATCAGCGGCGCTGCGAAGGTGCGAGGCTCGGAGGGGCAAACACATGGGGAATAAAACGGTCAACGCGATCGCGCTGCTACTTGGCTGCGCGGCCCTGACAACGCCCGTGCAAAGCGCGGAACCTGCTTTGGCGTTGTCGTGGGGGATAAACAGTTGCGCGGAATTTGTTCAGGCGCCCGACAAGAGCCCGTATGTCAACTATGCGGTCGGCTACATTTCCGGAGCGAATGCCTTCGACAAAGGCGCTGCACGAATGGCGGGTCACGGCTGGGATGGAGACGCAGTGACCGTATGGCTCCAAAACTTTTGCACGCAGCACCCGCTCGTTATGTTCGCCAACGCCGCGATGGAATTGCGTGTCGCATATGGCGGAAATAGGCCGCCGCCTTAAGTCACCGCGAACATCTTCGCGCGCGGCTCCGTGTTGGAGATTGGCCGTGATGTAGGGCTCGGTGATCTGGTAGGGCTCGACGAGCTCGCGCCAGCGGTATCGGTTCGCGGCCGCACGTTAGCCCGACGATAGCATGGTCGCGGCGGCCCGATTTGGCTCAAAAAGCAAAGTCGTTGGCGCATCACGCGCTGGCCACCTCTCCCAAAACCTCTCTACACTGCAGCGGCACCTCATCCAAATGGGTGACCACTCAGAACGCACTCGATAGTGTCGCGAATGCACGGGTTGCGTCAGCTCTGTGACGTGTTACCGTTCGCAGCTTGGGGATTTGGTTTTAGGGGGTAATCGTGAAAGTGTGTGTTCGTTTTGGCGCAGCCGCTTTGACCGCAGCGGCTCTGGCGTTCATTCCGTGTGCGGCGAATGCTTCAACTATCGTCTATGACCTTCTGAAACAGGACGTACGTGGCTTTACTGCGACCGGCACGATCACCACGGATGGAGCCACGGGTATTCTCGCTGCGTCCGACATCACAGGCTTCGACATCACTGTCTCCGGGTTCGGCACGAGCGGCACGTTGATGTCGCTATCCGACTTGGAATTTGTCGGCACTGAACTCTCCACTACGTCAACGTGGCTTTCGTTCGATTTTAGCGGATCTGGCGGCGAATTCGGCGCCGTGAGTCCTACTTTAATGTTCTGTTTTGCAGATCCGTCCCAAGTCTGTGGTGGATCCAACGCAAATTCCTACGGCGAAATCCTCCTCTCAACGGTCGTAAATGGTTTCGAAATAGAGGCCTTTTCCTCAGCATTCAGCGGAAATGACGTAATCGCCACCGCCGCGCCGACGGGTGTTCCCGAACCTTCCACGTGGGCGCTGCTGCTCGCCGGTATCTTCGGTGCGGGCGCGATGGCGCGCTATGCACGGCGTGATGCGGGCAAGACGGTCTTGGCCTGAACACGTCGTTTCATCGAGTTTGAGGGGCCGTCCCGCACAGGGCGGCCCTTTCGCGTGCTGGAGCAGGCCGCGCTGCGCTTGCCCCCCATCGGGCGGGAACTATAGCAACCAAAAGTTGTAAATGTTTCTAACAAATGGCACATTCGAGACTCACGACGGACGCCTTAAGTAGCTGAATATAAAAAGCTTCGGTCGACTGAAGAGCTTTGGCACAGAGGTTGCTAGCGCTATTGGCACGCCCGACTTGGGTATTTGAAAAAGGGGCCCCTTCATGCAGAAGCTGAAGCACTTTTTGGGGAGCGTCGCTCTGGCAGCCGCCACGATTGTCACCGCGACCTCAGCGAGCGCCGACGTCCTGATACAGATCGCAAACGGTGATCCGTCGACTGGCGCTTCGTCGGGATTTGCGGACGCAAGCCATATCATAGGCTTGCCGCTTTTCGCGGAGTTTGATTACAGCGGTCCGATCTCTTTCGACATTCAGGGCGGCCCCAATACGATGGGCAAC
>Ga0126381_100006425_pt1 | contig 12998 bp, 6 predicted proteins | sample PanSoiMetPlot_28_FD_96465 | JGI IMG/M metagenome (GOLD analysis project Ga0126381, IMG submission 96465) | Tropical forest soil microbial communities from Panama - MetaG Plot_28 | ecosystem: Environmental > Terrestrial > Soil > Tropical forest > Bulk soil | place: Panama | collected 2016-02-17
CTGGAACAGCAGCCCCGCAGTTCCAAGGAACGTGATCCTCATAACCTCAGCAAATGACCGGGCCGCCTTGTCATCGAGGATGACCATGAGTTTGCGAGAGCTGGCCAGGGCAATGGATTCGGCCTCCCCTGCGCCGAGGCCGCCCTTGGCAATGATGCTGCGCGCCGTGCTCCTTTCCTTAGACGAGAGTCGCGCAACTTGAAGCCAACCATCATCCAGTGCTTTTTCGATGCGCTCCACGCCCGGAGCAAGAATTTCTTTGCCGGCATCGACCGTTTCTGCCTTCACCTGGGGCCCGATCAAAACGCCGTGATGGACGGAGCGGAGCAGATCAAGCCTCCGCATTTTCGCAAGGGCGATAAGCACCGACGCATCAGCGATAATCATCTAGCGGCTCGCTTATATCAATGTTAACAAAATATTAAAATGTTTTCAATCAGCCGTTCGACCCGACAGAATTGACTATGCCCGAAAAGACCGCGTCCCTGATCAATGTCGGAACATACGACTCTGCGAGACAGTGCCCGTGCCTTGCGTTTATCTCATCGTGAGTCTGTTTTGCAGTTGCGAACCTCGCTGGACCGAATCATGGAGCCAGAGCGCAGGCGTTCGAAACGCCCAAAATCAGTCCTTCGTCGGGGATCCCGGATGAATTGGGCCGGGGACCACCTGTACCGAGATTGCTTTGCCTTGATACTCGACCGTCGCATCCGGCTGCCAACTCGTTATGATCCCTGTCCCGTGACCTTCTCTGACAATCACAGCGTGAAACGTCCTGCGTTCCAGCATTCCAGGGAAACTGCCGTGACGATCTCCGATCGTAAGCGTTCGAGCTTTCTCGTCCCAATGAATAGGAATTACGGAATAGGCTCCATGCTCATAGTCGTAGTTGTCACCCTCGTCTTCGTAAAGGTCGAAGTCTCCATTTGCTCCGGGATAGATTCGCAGTTCAATGGGATCCGCTTTGGCCTCGGCTGATTCCGACCGAGGCCCGGCAGGAATAATAGAACCAGCCCTGGCGTAAATTGGAATCCTGTCTAGCGGGGCCTCGGCAACGATCTTTTGGCTACCGATCATACGTTTGCCCGTCCAGAAGTCCACCCACTCTACTCCTGCCGGCAGATATAGCGCCCTCTGTGTGGTTCCCTCGGAAGTGACAGGATTGATCAACAACGCAGGACCAAAAACGAACTGGTCCGGGATTTGTCGCGTTTCTGGATCCGAAGAGAACTCCAGAGGAAGCGCCCGCATGAGGCTTTCGCCTTTGTTCGTAACACCCCAAGCAGCGGAATAGATATACGGCAGCAAGCGATAGCGCAATTCGTCGTATTGCATGAGAAGCTTTTCCACTTCAGCTCCGTAATTCCAAAGCTCCGCGTTGGACTTATATCCGTGGACACGAAAAATCGGACAGAACGCACCGTATTGAAACCAACGAATCAGCAACTCATGGTACGCGTCCGAAGTGTATTGATTTTCTGGCCGGAAGAATCCTCCAATGTCCGTAGTCCAATACGGCAACCCTGACATGCTGAAGCTCAGGCCTGCGGCGATTTGCCGTCTTAACGTGATCCAATTGGCGCTGATGTCCCCAGACCAGGACGCGGCGGCATTTCTTTGTTGTCCGGCAAAGGCCGAGCGCGTCAGAATCACGACGCGCTTTCGGTCTATGGTTGCGCGTTGACCTTCATAGATGGCTTTGGTGACGTATAGCGGGTATGCATTGCGTACCGCCTCACCGCTACCCAGGAACGTCTGCCGGCCCTTTAGCACATCGAACTCCGGTTCGGACGCATCCATCCACCAGCCGTCGATTCCGTCCTCAAAGAGTCCGCCCTTCAGTCCCGACCAAAAGGCAGCTTGAGCCTTCGGATTGAAGAAATCTGTCCAGGGAGTCCCCGGAATCAGAAGCGATTGAGTGGACATTCTCTTGTAAACGTCCGTATCCTCTCCAAACTTTGACCAGACAGAGATCATCAAGTGCAGGTCATTGGCATGAAGGCGATCCAGCATCTGCCTGGGTTGCGGATATTGGTCCTCGTCGAACTTCATTGCATTCCAGCCGTATTTGCCCCAGTACTGCCAGTCCTGAACTAATACATCTACCGGAATTTTTCGCTGCCGGAATTCGGACCCAGTGTCGAGAATCTCTTGCTGGCTGTGATACCGCTCACGACACTGCCAATATCCGTAGGCCCACTTGGGAAAGAGTGGCGCTTCACCGGTGAACTGGCGGTAGTCGGCAATAACCCGATTCAACTCAGGGCCGTAAAAGAAGTAGTAATCAATCGCCTGCCCCACTTCAGAACGAAAAGTGGTAGTCTCCTCCGGAGGCCGAACCGCCACTTGGACACCGGCAGGCCCTCCCCGTGCAGAGATCTCGTATTCCTTGTTCCCGTCAAGATCCGCAATGCCCGATGCCGATGTCGGAGTCCAAATGTTCTGCAAATCAATCACGTGCTGTTCGTTCACTTCCAGCGTGAGCTGATTTTTGTTGTCGCTGGTGAGCACAAAACCATAGATTCCCTTCGGCCCAGTTCTGAACTTCCCTTTTCCAGTTTTTGGATCAATTGCAATCGACTGATCAGCGGGGTTGAAATCGGTAAGTGACGCATTGTTCCATAGGACGCCGTAGCCCTTGGCTGACAGAAAAAAAGGAATCGAAATGTTGGTGTTCGCCTGAGACAGTCGAATTGGAACTCCGCGGACATTGAAAATACCTTCCTGATGCTGTCCCAAGCCATACAAGGCCTCGTCGGGAGGCGAGAGGAACGTCTGTTGCACCTGCCAAGTCTTCGTTTCAAACACGGACGGCACATCGAAGGATTTACCGCCCTGCTTCGGCTCCGCCAGCAGAGTTTTCCCATCTCTGGACGAGAAACTCACGGTACCGGTGGCCGCATCGACCTTTACTGTGATGGCAGAGCTGGAAACCCTCGCTCCGGTTTTCGTAACGTCAACTTGAACGTTCTCCGCCCGGCAGGGTTTTGTAACGATTGGAACCTTGGGGCTTGGAATATCCGATGTGCGGCTGGCCACTACGTGCACGACGCGATCACCACACATTTCGACTCGCATGGTTCCGCTCTCGGTTTGAAGGGTGACGCCATGCGAATCGGCACGAGACTGCTTGACGGCAAATTGAGACTCCGATGCGTCCGCAGCAGCTGAAATAAGAATGAGGAAGACGAGGACAAGAAGGTGAGGTTGGGCGATCATTCTTATTCTTTGTACAAATTGTCCTTTCAGTATTAGTGCAGAGACAACCGCTCGGCTCCGCAATTTGCGAACCTAAACCCAGTTAGGGTTATTGAGGCTCGGAGTCTTCGCCTTGTTGCATCGCAACCGCCGCTCTATTCAAACCTTCGCTCCGCAGCCGTTGTGATACGTCGAAGGCTTGCTTCGCAGAATCGCGGTCCCCAACTTTCAAATAGAGCCGGGCAATCTGGTAGTGGACGGTTCCATCCTTGTCATCTGCCAGCGCAAGCTTCAATTCCGCAATCGCTTGTGCGGTGCGGCCGGTCCGCGCATAGACTTTGCCGAGCAACGCATGCACGTGGGGTATGTACTCTGGCTTAGTGTTAAGACTCTTCTTCAGGTATGGCTCCGCTCCGGCAAAATCGTTGCGAGCGCAGAGGATTTCACCCATCACAGCGTTGAACTCAGGATCATCAGGGCTTGTCTTCAAAGCAGCTTGTGCTACGTGAAATGCTTCGTCTACTTGGTCATCAGCAAGTAACGCCAACGATAAACCAAATAGCGCACCGGTATTTTCAGGCTGAAGCATCAGAGCCTTGCGGTATTCCTGTTCGGCCTCCGAGAAGAATTTTCGCTGTCGATTAATGTCTCCCAATAAGATGTGTAACTTGGGTGAACTGGAATCCATTTCGCTGGCACGTGCAAGGGCAGCGGTTGCCAGCTTTTGTGCCGACTTCGTTTCCCAATACAGTCCCTCGGATTCTGTTCCAGGGATGGACACCATCTTCGCAGCCGCATCAAAGGCCCGCCGATAGTCTCCGGTGGAATGTGCGCAGAATACCAGTATTCGCAGTTCCGTGATCGAAAGGGCCTCGAGGCGTGAAGAAAGTAGATGGCTACATTCCCGATACTCTCCCTTTTCGTAAAACTCTGCCGGGTGGAGAGCTTTGACTTGCGCAGAATCGTCGGAATTCGCCGCAGTGAAAGCTGTGCCTACCGTTACGAGTCTTTCGTCCAGTACGCCAGATTGAAGCACAGTGGTTAACTCCGAACCACCTCCACTCTCCTGGTGCTCTTCCAGGACGTGCTGTAGCTCTGCGCGTTTCGACTGAGATAGTCCAGCCCCGAAGAAAATTGCATTCGCTCGAACGAACCCGGCGTCAGCCGTCCAGATTTCCTTGATTTGCTTCCAAGCTTCTTCGGTTGCACCGTGCTCAAGGTGAAGCCTTGCCAGACCCAATTTCGCGATGAGCGATCCCGGCGAGGATGTGAGTTCAGCGTTGAACTCTCGTTCAGCACCTGTGAGGTCATGCCGATGCAATAAAACAAAGCCATAACTTGCACGCGTGCCTGGAGGGAAACGTGGAGAAAGCAAAGCCTGCTGGTATGCTTCGGCAGCTTGAATAAACGCGTGCTGCTCAGAAAAATTGTCCGCCACCAGAACCTGGAAGTACGAAGAATCCTTATGTAGCGCCAGCAGAACTCGAGCATCAGCTTCGACCTGTTCCAGGTAACTCACGCCGAGGTGATACCAGATATCCGCATCTCGCGGATCAATCTGCGCCGCATGCAGATACGAAGCGATGGCAAGACGCGTTTTCCCAGCACCAGCATAGGCTTGGGCAAGCCCCAGCTGCACGTGAATGTCATCGGGTTTGGAAACAGAAGCGTGCTTGAGGTACGGAATTGCCTCACTGAAGCGTTTCAACTTCACGTATTCGCGGCCGAGAAACAGATTCGGCACGAACAACTCAGGGTTTAATCGGTTTGCCTGGCGGAACGCTGCGATTGCTTGCTCATCCTTGCCGATCTGGTAATACATCAGTCCGAGATTCGACTTCAATTCGGCGATTTCGGGATGAATCGCTGCAGCCTGTCTATAGAACTCTGCAGCGGATTCAAAGTCACCTTTGGCCTGAGCTTGTTGCGCCGAGGCCAAAAGTGCTTCGAAATCCGGCTGTTGCGACGATATCCGGCCGGATAAGGCTAAGACTACCGTACAACTGAAAACGACAAGAACCCTAGTGCGCCTCACGCGTCACCAATAGAACTTAAGTGCAGCCTGCATTTGCCTCGGTGTCCATGCTTGGGTAATCGTTCCAAATCCAGCGCCCATGAATGTGTTTGGGCTGTAGTAGTTGGTGTGATTAAAGGTGTTGAACATATCCAGGCGGAACTGGAATCGGAATCGTTCTTCAATCGGAAAGTACTTTTGAATACTGATGTCCCAGTTCTCGTAGTTGGGTGCGCGTAGATTAGAGAAGTATCGCGGCGCGTTCCCCAGTTGCCATGGTCCGGTCACCGCGAAGGCCGACGTGTTGAACCACTCCGTGCGGCTTCGATGAGCAATATGATAGTTGCCCACAACATCAACGTGCTGTCCCACTCCGAAATAGTTAAGTCCATTTCCTGAGCTAGTGATGGTAAGCGGAAAACCCTCTTTTAAGGTCAGCGTTCCGGAAGTCTGCCAACCACCGACAACCGCATTCGCGACTCCACTCAACCCGGAGCCAAACCTCCTACCCTTGCCAACCGGCAACTCATAGACATAACTCAGAACAAAGCTATGCGGAGTATCCGTCGCATCGACTGACTTCTCGGCGGCAAGATTGTAGACGTTCCGGATATTCTCCGAGAAATTCGCGGAGGCAGAGGCCCAGTTCTCGGGACCTCCCACATTGTCGATGAATTTCGAAAACGTGTAAGACGCCAACAGGGTTAGGCCTTGGGACACACGGTGCGTGTAGTTGACATTCAGGGCGTTGTAATTGGAGCCACCCGCGGGATCCAGGGTTTCATTGATGTCGCAGAACTCTGGATAGGGCCGCAGCAGCTGCCCTTGCTGAACCGTGGGCTGATCAAGGCTGCAACCGCTTGAGGTGATGTGACCGAAGAACGGGTTCGGAACTTGATTCAGGAGGGCGTTCCCCATCGAGAAATACTTCGGATTGAGCTGATTCAAGTTAAGTCCGCTCGCTTGTACGTGAACGCCATGGTTTCCAACATACGCGAGCTCAAGGACGTCATTCGGCGTGGGCGCGAACTGGAATCCATACATCCATTGCTGAGCGTAGTAAGTCTTGCGGTCCCTGTTAACCGCAGTCACGCTAAATCCGACATTGGTCAGACCGTCCTGCGAACTTCCGACAACGGGCACCAAGCCGCTTGAAAAGGCGGTGCTCAACGTGTTGGCCGGATTCAAACCGCCATTGTTCGACGCGACATAGGGAGTGTCGGAGCTGAACCCTGGTGCTGGGCCTGTTCCACGAAAGGTAGGCGGATAGAAAATTCCGTATCCACCGCGCATGACAAGCTTGGGCATTACCTGATAAGCGAACCCGATTCTCGGGGCGAAGTTTTTGTAGTTCGTATTGAATAGTCCGCGCTGGCCGGAGTTGGCGAACTGGAGTTCGCCCAAGTAGTTTTGGCCCACAGAGGAACTGATGGGATTGACAGCCCTATAGTCAAACCATGCCTGACGGTTATACCGGTCGGTCACGGGCCGTTGGATTTCATAGCGCAAGCCTAGATTTACCGTGAGTTTTCGCGTCGCCTTCCAATCATCCTGCAGATACAATCCATGAAACCAGGTGCGGGTTACTTCCGAAATCGCGATACCTGTGTTCCCACTGGCAGGCAAGCCCATCAGCATAGATGCGGATGAATCACCAGTTCCGGTAGCTGGATTCGACGGATCGGGCCCGTCAGTAAACAGATTGTTGAAATTGAAAGGGGTGAAATGGAACCGGCCGCCGTTTTCATCCGTAGCCACGGCCATATATCCGAACGATAGTTGATGCGCTCCACGCACTTTGACAAAGTCCACCGATCCGCTGGCGGCAGCACGAGGGAAGGCACCCTGCCCGGCCCCCGCCACCGGTCCTTGTGGCAAGTAACTGGCCAAGCTGATAATGGGGAATTGCGGCGAGTATGTATCGATAAAACTCGGAAGTCCCAACGACGAAGCCTTAAAACCATTGCTCTGGACATCGTTGCCCTCGACCCATTTCATCCCACCCAAATTAATGCTCATAGTGAATGTGGGAGTGAAAACCTGGCTGAGGCCGACGCCAATGTTCCAGCGGTTATTTGGGTTTCGCTGCCCCGGACCAGCGGGATTGGTCGCACCGAAGAAGGTAGCCACTTCGTCCTTGTAGTTAGGTTTTTTTGAAAACCGTCCGTAAAGCCGAGTACTATCGCTGAAATTGTGATCAATGCGAACGCTGTATTCGTTCGAATAGTCGGCCTGAAGGCCAGACGCGCTCCAGTTGTTGAATAACGCATTGGTGAGCGGCGTCGGATAATAGTTAATCAGCTTCTGCCCAATGCTGTTAATGAGCGTCCCATGCGTGTACGGGGATACATACGTTGCCAAATTATTCCCTGGGATGGGGTCGCGAATAAAGCCTGCGCCAAAGGGCCGCGTGCTGAAAGGGTCGTAGAGTTGACCCGTAAAAATTGGCCTACCCAGCGCGTCGGTTCCGGTTTGAGCACCTAGCAGTGCCGAAAAGTCTCCGTTGCGGAAAGCCGCGGTAGGCAGGGTGCCTGAATACTGGCCTGCGTTATGGTCTCTATGGCCCTCGTAGTTAAAAAAGAAGAACGTCTTGTTTTTTTGCTTGTAGACGCCGGGAATGTACACCGGGCCGCCGACGGCAACGCCAAACTGATTGCGATGTGAAACCGGCTTTGGGATTCCGGCCAAGTTATTGAAGTAGTTGTTAGCGTCGAGTGCGGCGTTGCGCAAATAGTCGTATACATCTCCGTGCAACTGACTGCCGCCGGATTTCGTAACCACGTTGATAACGTTCCCGGTGCTCCATCCGTATTGTGCAGTGAAGGAATTCTGTTGAACCTTAAATTCCTGGACGTTGTCAGGGGATGGAACATAAATAACACCGCCCCAACCTTCGCTCGTGTCCCATGCACCATCCAGAAGAAACGCGTTCGTGCCGAAGTAGCCACCGCCAAAGTTAAGGAAGGAAACGTCCTGGTCGGCGGAGCCTTGCTGTCCGCCCGACGAAATCGTCTGCCTTTGTGACAAATTGTTGACCGATGAGTTCAACTCCACGAAGTTGAACACGTTGCGGAGATTAAGCGGTAGTTCCGTGACTTGCTTAGTCGAGATCTGTGCCCCAACGTTGGCGTCTTCCGTCTGGAGCAATGGGGCGGCCGCCGTGACCTCAATCTGCTCGGTCGAGCCAATCGTTAAGGTGACGCTTTGACTCGCGGATTGCCCGACCTCAAGCGTGATCCCTTGCTGCTTGAAGGTCTTGAAACCCACTGCCTGGATTGTCAGGGTGTAAGTTGCCGCCGGTAGCAGCGAGAATGAGAAATTTCCTTCGGCGTCTGTCTTGAAAGCGCGCGTTATCCCCTTCTCAGGACTGACCATTAAGACACTGGCATTCGGAACGCGTGCCCCTGAAGGGTCCGAGACGGAGCCTGAAAACGAAGCTGTAGAAGCCAAAGTCTGGCCATGTGCGGCGGGCAGGACCGCGCTGATCACCAAGGCGCCGGCGGCCAGGAACCTGAACAAGGAGAGACTCCAAAATTTGGGCATCGACGGGGACCCCTCTCGTTCTCGTCAATTTACGTTACCGATAACTGTAACGAACGCGAGCATTCTAGTGCCGATACCGTATTGCTTGTCAAGACCTTTTTTGATTTCCATGCGAAGGCAGGCGGATCGACAACCCTGGAGACCTCAACGGCGTTCGAGCGCTGGGTGCTTCATCCAGCCACACTAGTTGCGGCAATAGCTGTTGGATTCAAAGCGTGTAGGGGTCGTGCGGAAAATCGGACCACTTTTCAAACGTATCGGTTCGCTTGCCCGTAGGCTTCGCGGGGCGGCGACCGCCGTGCATCTCTCAGGCGATCGGGTGCGATGCCGGTAGAAGCTCGAACCACCAGGTATGTTGGAACTCAGTTTACCGCCTGCGCATCTCCCTCGAGTGCAGGTTCTGCCGCCTCCAGCAATGCTCCAAATGCCAGGTTTGCAATTTCCTTCTGGGAAATGTGCACTGTGGTAAGCGGTGGAATCACGTATTGCGCGAAGGGAATGTCGTCGAATCCAACAACCGATAAATCTCCGGGAATATCGAGGGACAGATCGAATGCTTTGCCTATCACTCCGATGGCGGTCAAATCATTTGAACAGATCACTGCGGTGGGGCGTTCCCGCCGGCGGCCAAAGCCAAGGCTGCATCGGCGCTGGCTTCCATGGTGTGATCTCCCTCCATGAGAATTTCAGGAGATACCGTCACACCAATCTCCTTCATGCACGCCTGGAATGCGTTCTTTCGCATCCACGCAGTCTTCAAGTCTGCTGGTCCACTGACGAAGGCAATACGTTTATGTCCTAAGGCCACGAGATGCTGGACGGCCTGACGAATACCGGGTTCGTAGTCAATGCGAATGCTTTTGAGGAACCGCCCAGCGCAGTCCGCATCGATTACGAATACGGGCACTTTTCGGCGTTTGAAGATGTCAATAAGCGAGTGCTCTGCCTCGAAGGTCAGAATGGCTACGCCGTCGACCCTACGCTCGATCATTTGACGAGCTGCTGTTTCAAGTAGACGTCCATCCCGGAATATGGAGCTCAGCAGAACCTCGTAACTGTACTGAACGCCCGATCTCACAAATGTTTGAATCACCTCGGGAAAAAATGGGTTGGAGTCTTCCGGAACCATCAGGCCGAAAACACGGCTTCGGCCAGATCCCAGAGCCCGCGCATGCGTGTTCGGATAGTAGCCCTCTCTTTCAATCACCCTCCAAACTCGTCTTGCTAAGACAGGATCGACCGTGGGGACCCGGTTCACGGTTCGGGAAACGGTAGCGATCGAAACTTTCGCGAGGCGAGCAATTTCCTGGATCTCCATACCGTGAGCGGCGCTGAGTGCAGTGTCAGTTATCGTTACAGTCATCGAGATATTAACATACGCAATTGCTGTTCGAGAGGGTAAGAATGAAAGGAAATCTCGGCTCTCAATGCGAGGAGCGGTCGAAGGTCACGCGAACCGCGTAAGCGTATTTTGCTGGCGCTTGGGCGGGAAGTTGCAGATGCAATCCATCACTGCGCTGATCAAACTTCAATTCCGAGTCACTCCCCAACAAAGTGACGGATCGCACAGTGGAACTGCCTGCATTCGGAGCGAGTGAATGGATGACGGCCTCACCGTTCGATGGCCAAGCGAGTCCTATTGCGTAGAGCACATCGCCTTTGGTGGTAAAGCGAAAATCCTCAGGTTTGTAGGTGGTGGTTTCCGTATCATGGAAAGATCCAGCCGCTACTTTTGTGGGGCCTTCGCCATAGACTCTCCACGGACGAGAGCCATACACCGCCTCACCATTGACATTCAGCCAGGCACCCACTTCTAAAAGCACACGCTGAACCTCCTCCGGTTTGGTGCCGTCCGAGCGCGGGCCAATGTTCAACAGCAAATTTCCGTTCTTGCTCACGATATCAATGAGCTGATGCACAATGAAGTCCGGCGATTTGAAAGTGTCGTCGTTGATGTAGCCCCAGGATTTGTTGCTCACCGAAGTATCCGTCTGCCAGGGAAACGGCCGAATATCCCCCAATTGGCCACGTTCGAGATCAAGCACCGCAGAGTGGTCTTGCATCGCGTAGTCTTTGTAATTGATCACACCAATGTGATCGCCATATTTCAGCGAAGTGTTGTAGTAGAAGGCTGCAAAGCGCGTGAGGTTCGTCCGGATAGACGGCTGCCCGATCCACCAATCGAAGTAGACGATGTCGGGTTCATATTTCTTGACCAGTTCCGCGGATCGCGCCAACCAGTCATTGGCCCACTCGGGCGAGACGTAAGTGAAATCGTTATTGAGGGGAGTGCCCGACGGATTCATCAGCCAGTTATGGGCGGGGCCGTAGAGCATGGCATATTGCGGATCGTTCACGTCCGACGGAATTGTGCGGCCCGGTCCCAGGAAGAAATTGTGTTCCACGCGATGCGAAGACACACCGAAATGCAGACCCGCAGCCCTTACTGCTTTTGCGAGCTCTCCGGTCGTGTCACGATGGGGCCCCATTTTAACCACGGTCCAGTCGCTGAGGCCGCTGTCGTACATCCCAAAGCCATCGTGATGCTCCGCCACGGGGACGACGTATTTCGCCCCGGCTTTCTTGAATAACTCGGCCCAGGCCGCCGGATCGAAGTGTTCGGCTTTAAACCTTGGTATGAAATCTTTATAGCCGAATTTATCCTGAGGACCGTATGTTTCGATGTGGTGCCTGTATTCGGGCGATCCTTTGACGTACATCAGTCGTGGATACCACTCGCTGCCGAAAGCCGGAACGGAATACGCTCCCCAATGAATGAAGATGCCAAACTTCGCGTCCCTGTACCATGCGGGGGCTTCGTAAGTCTGCAGTGATTCCCAGTCAGGCCAGAACGGGCCTTGATGATCGGCGTGATCGACCTCACGCAGTAGGGCGCTGCGTGCGCCATCATATTTGGTGCTAGACCTCTGCCACATTTCGTCAACAGCTTTCGGGTCATTCGAGGCGGTCGGCGCTGTAGAGTTCTGCGAATACACGAAAGCAGTAGCGGACAACAGGATCGCAATGGACCATAGCTCTCGAGCAAATAGACGTAACCGAGTCATTGCAACTCCTCTGCACGAGGCGATGAATCCAGGGTGGTGAGTTTTGTCCAGAGAAAGCCGTACAGAGCGACGAAAACAAAACAGACCAGCGGAACGACAAAACCGACGCGCATCGAGTAACGATCAGCGATGTGGCCCATAAATGGCGGAGCAATCGCTCCTCCCACGATGGACATCACGATCAGCGACGATCCGAGCTTTGTATGTTCGCCTAAGCCTCGAATCCCAAGAGCGAATATCGTGGGGAACCCGACAGACATAAAGAAAAACGTGGCGAACATCGCGTAGAGTCCCGCCTTACCTCCGCCCATGGTGATTGCCACGAGCACGACGTTCACACTTGCGTAGATCGCCAGCACGCGATCCGCCCTGAATTGGCTAATCAGGGCACTGCCACACAGGCGGCCAACCATGAATAAGCCGAAACCGATCGCACCCAGCCATTTTGAAGCCTGCAACCGGGTCACTCCGGGTTCATTCTCCAGGACGTAGTTGACAAAGAAACTGAAAATTCCGGTTTGTGCTGCCACGTAGAGTGCTTGTGTCACGATGCCGATCGTGAAGTGCCGGCGCTGAAACAGATCCCAGTTTCTGGAGACAAGAAGAAAGGCAGCAATATAAGCGGCGATTAGCAGGCCGTATTTCACGGGCTGAAGCAAGGCTTCGTTCATCTGAAGCAAGGTCCACACCATCGCTAGAATCGGCGCGATGAAAAAATACAACACGGCACAAATCACCGCTAAGACAACACCGATCCCCGCCAATTGGGTGCTCGACGGCCTGATCCGGCTCGCGACATTCGATAATCTGCGGGTTTCATCCTCAACGTGCAAATCCGGGACTCTTGCTACCGCAAACACAATGAGCAACAGCAGCACAAATACACCAATGCCCAGATACGGTGCAGAAATTCCGGAGTTCCCGCGCGCTTCCGACGAGAAAACAAAATACCCGCCGACTATCGGCCCTAAGATCCAGCCCATGCCATTAAATGTCTGCGCAATATTGATGCGCGTTGGACCAGTTTCCGGCGGCCCGAGCACTGTGGTGTATGGATTTGCAATCGTCTCCAGGCAGGTCATGCCCGCGCCAATCACAAATAAGCCCAGGAGAAACGCCCAATAAGTGCCGATACTTGTTGCGGGAATGAACCAGAAAGCCCCACTCGCAATTAAGGA
>Ga0126381_100006426_pt1 | contig 12997 bp, 9 predicted proteins | sample PanSoiMetPlot_28_FD_96465 | JGI IMG/M metagenome (GOLD analysis project Ga0126381, IMG submission 96465) | Tropical forest soil microbial communities from Panama - MetaG Plot_28 | ecosystem: Environmental > Terrestrial > Soil > Tropical forest > Bulk soil | place: Panama | collected 2016-02-17
CGTGGGGCCCGTAGCTCAGCTGGTTAGAGCATCGGACTCATAATCCGTTGGTCCTAGGTTCGAATCCTAGCGGGCCCACCAACCAAGCCGCGTATTTAGCTGCGTCGTGGGGCGAGCGGTATCCAACATTGCGCTCTCAAGCTCAAGGGCCGCGTCTTGCACGGCCAAGCAAGTCGTGTGAGGCAATCCGTCCATAGGAGTTCGAGATCAGAATTTCTGGCTCAAGCAGTCTGGGGTGAACCGGCACGATTTTCTTCGATCGACAGGAATTGCTACAGCGGGCCTCACATTCGCGAAGGCCGAGCAAGTCCTTGCAATTGACGCGACGTGACGCAGACGCAAGGTTGCCCGTCCTTGAGCTACTCTCAACAAGCCATAGTCCGACCGAGCGTAATAATTTCGTAGGGTCATTTACCTCAATGCAACAGCCCCATGAACCGAGGCGTGGGTAATTATCTGTCGCGGAAGCACTTCCGGACAACCCCCGCACGTGGCAGCATGAATGCTCTCCACATCCGTACGGCTTCGGGTGGCATGTAATTCGCCACGGAGCCACCGCCATTCGTCCAAATCATTGAAAGGAGATCTAACCGCTATGGGACATTCAAAGAATTCATTCCTTAAGAGAGTCGTGGTCGCCGGGGCGACGTTGACCGGACTTCTCATATTTGCAGGCGCTCCAACTCTGCGCGCTGACGACGACTGCCAGCGACGCGTCGCCAAAGCCGACCACAATCTGCACGAAGCCATCGAGCACCACGGCTACCAGAGCGAGGAGGCAGCGAAATGGCGTCACATCCTGCATGAAGAGCGGGAGCGCTGCTGGACCTCGAATCACAGATGGTGGGATGAAGACGAGCATCGGTGGCGTACGGATCACGATTGGGACGATCACGACCACGACCATGATTATCACCACTAAGGAAGTTCTCCGGGACAGAATGCAGGGAGGCCTCTTCATGAGGTCTTTTTCGGCGCTCAATCTGGCTTTCAATTGTAAGGATACCTACGTAAGACGTTTCTACTAGTTAGAGAGCGGAAACTGAATTCGAAAAATCGTGCCCTTGGAGGGCTCACTTTCGACGGCGATATCGCCTTGATGAGATTGTACGATCCAGCGTCCGATTGCCAATCCCAGTCCGCTGCCGCAATTTTCACCTGACCGCGAATGATCGGCCTGGTAGAAGCGTTCGAAGATGTGCGGAATGTCCCCTGCGTTGATTCCGACTCCAGTGTCACGAATTTCGGCTTTCGCAACACCATCATGCGTCGTCAAACAAATTTGGATTCGTCCACCTGACGCCGTGTATTTGATGGCGTTGTCCAGAAAAATGAGAAAGAGTCTCTCGATCGCCGCAGGATCGCCCTGAATCCAAACAGGCTCATCCGGAAGGTGTTTGATCGCATTGATTTGCTTGGTTTCCGCGAGAACCTTTGCTTTTCGATAAGCGTTATCCACTGCTTCGGTCAAGTTCATTCGGACCATCGGAATGGCTGCGGAGCCTGAATCCGCGCGAGCGAGGTCCAGCAATTGGTCAATCAGCACCGAAACCTTCTCTGATTCTCCTAGAATCTCCGACAACGCTGCCCGATATTCACTTTCAGGGCGTGCCTTACGCAGGGTGATCTCGGCGTTTGTGCGCATCAGAGAAATTGGAGTTCGCAATTCATGTGACGCATCTGCGGTGAATTGAGTAATCCGGTGAAACGATTTCTCGAGGCGCGCGAGCATTTCGTTGAGTGTGCTGGCGAGCCGCTCGAGCTCGTCGCCTGTTCTTGGAACAGTGAGGCGACTCGACAAACTCGTAACGCTGATGCCGCGAGCCGCCTGGATAATCTCGTCCACGGGGTCGAGCGCTCGGCTGCTCATCCAGTATCCGCCCAAGGCTGCTAACAAGAGAAAAAGAGGTACATCGAGATAGAGAAAGCGCCTGAACCCATCGATGGCGTGATCAAAATCTTCGGTATCTGTGGATACTTCGATGTCGTAGGCCTTTCCATTCGCCTCCACGGGAGCGCGCAAGACGCGGAATTGCTCTCCGTGGATTTCGGAATAGAAAGGGGAGGAACCTTGAACTCTAGACTTTCTCGAATCGGCCCAGTCCGATCCAGGTGAGGCATAGATGAGCTCACCGCTCGAATACGCAACTCGCAGCCGGCCACCGTTCCCGTCACCATCGTCGTATTCGCTAAGCTCGTCCTTCAGCGCTGCCAAGCCTTCGGGCTCGGTCCGGGCGATGATTCCCAGAATGCCCGCGAGTCTTCGTTGGAGCCCTGCATCGACCGAAGAGCGAATACTGTGGCTCATTGCGAAATAGGCGGCACCGCCGAAAATGCCGAGAGACACGGCTAAGATCAGCGAATACCAAATCGTAAGCCGGAAGCGAAGCGGAAGTACCTTCATTCTTCTGAATCCTGCCTGACGCAATAGCCATAACCGCGCGCGGTGTGAATGAGCTTCAGCTTGTGATTTTGATCCACCTTTGCCCGCAGCAGGCGGATGAAGGCGTCAAGCGTATTTTCTTCCACATCGGAATCGAGTCCCCAAACGGCTTCCACAATCGCTTGGCGGGATGCAACTCTTCCGCAGCGGCGGAGCAAAAATTCAAGCAGCCTGTATTCGGTAGGAGTCAATTTCAATTCGTGCCCTGCGCGGGATACCTGTCGAGTATTCGGATTAAGTGTCAAATTTGCGATCTTTAAGGGCTTCGCACTCGCTTCCGTCTTTGGGCGGCGGGCAAGCGCTCGGAGCCGGGCTAGAAATTCAGCGAAAGAAAATGGCTTAGTGAGGTAGTCGTCGGCGCCGGCATCAAGGCCTTTAACGATGTCAGGGACGGCATCGCGAGCCGTTAGCATCAAGATCGGAGGCATTCCCGATTTTTCGCAGGCGTCTTGCAACTTCCGGGCCATCCATAAGGGGAAGCATCCAGTCGAGAACGATGACGTCAAATTCGTAGTACTTTGCGATTTCAAGGCCCGACTGCCCGTCGAAAGCCAGGCTCACGACTTGGTTCTCTTCTTGGAGGCCCCGTTGCAGCAAGCTGGCCATGCCTCTGTCGTCTTCAATAATCAGAACTCGCATGGTGTGTCCTGCGGCGAATGCAGCCCTTCTTTGCAATGTATACGAAAAGGAAGGCCATCGCTATGCCTCCAGCGGCCGCTCTCGATCAGATAGGCTAAAGTAAAATTGCACGGCAGGCGTGATAATCAACGACAAGACCGTCGATATGAGAATGCCGCCAATAACGGCAATCGCAAGCGGTTGCAGCATCTGCGAGCCCGCGCCCCACGCCAGTGAGAGGGGCACCATTCCCGCGACGGCCGCCATGGCCGTCATAACGATTGGCCGAAGTCGGCGTCGTCCTGCCTGTATCAAAGCTTCTTCGGGCGCGAACCCTACAGATTGAAATTTCTGATTTGCATCCAGGAGTAAGATGCCATTCTTGGCTACGATTCCGACCACCATGATCAGCCCCATAAAAGACGAGACATTGAAGTCGGTCCGGGTGATCAGCAGAGCGAGAAACACGCCTGCACTCGAAAGCATTGCGGACGATAGAATCGCAATGGGCGCTGTGAAAGTGCCAAACTCGAAAAGCAGAACCAGAAAAATTAAAACAAGCGCCAGCACCAGCACTATTACCAGGTCGTGAAACGATTTTTGCTGTTCCTGGTAAGTTCCGCCGTACTCCACTCGAATCGATCGAGGCAGGTGTAGTCCACATATGGCTTTCTGCGTGGCTGCGACTCCGGTGCCAAGGTCTAAACCCTCGAGGCGTGCCGTGACCTCGACGTCACGCTGAAGATTCTCGCGCCGAATTTCAGTTTGCCCCGGAACTTCGGTGACCGTTGCCAGCGACCCGAGCGTTGCAGTGCCTCCGGCCGAGTTCACTAGAGTTGTGTTGCCCATAGCCTCGAGCGATGCGCGGTTTGCTTCCGGAAAACGCACTCGCATTGTGTAAGGCCGGTCGTTAATTACTACAGCGGAAGTGGCGGGTTCGCCGTCAACAATGGCGGACGCCGCTATCGCGAGTTGATCGGTCGTGAAACCCGCTTGAGACGCGGCCGCCGGATTGACTGCGAAAACAACCGCAGGGCCACTCGTTGTATTGTCGATTCCGTTCTGGATGTCCACAATCGGTTTCTTGTTGTTCACGGTGATGTTGCCCAGAGCATCCGCCACACGCGGTGCCCAAGTTGCGAGCAACTGGGGATCGGGTGAAAAGAGCTTTACAACGATCGGTTGCGGCGCGCCGGTCAAGTCACCGATCATATCCTGTAGAAGCTGTATAAAGTCCACATCGAGCGCCGGTTCTTGTGTTTTAACCTTCGTGCGTATTTCGGTGATAATTTCGTAGATATCGCGGTCGCGTTTGTCCTTCAGCTTCACAGATATGTCTCCCGTATTAGGCTCCGTGACCGCCGCGAGGCCAAGCTGCAAACCCGTCCTTCGAGAAGTGCTCTCTACTTCCGGCACCGCGCGCATGATTTTCTCGACATGATCTATTACACGACTCGTTTCCTGGAGCGAACTGCCAGGCGGCATCACGTAATCGAGAATAAATCCGCCTTCGTCCATCGCTGGGAGGAGGCCTGATCCCAGATGGGCGTAGCAGACATATGCCAGCACAACCAGCACCATGCAAAGTGCGGCCAGCCAGGCCGGATGCTTTAGAGCGCGGCGCATCCAGCGTTCGTAAACCATCAGGATGCGCTCGAACATTCCGCCTCGCAGTGACTCTTCTTCGGCGGCTATCATCCGACGCATTTCGTCTACCTGAGAGAGCCCTGCACTGGCCGTTGCCGGAATCTCCTGCGAATTTTTCGGTGGTTTCGTGCGACGGATTACGAGAGTGCCCAGGTTTGTTGTCCAACCCAGCGCAAGCACCAGCGAGGTGAGCAGTGAGATGCTCATCGCTACCGCAAGCGCGCGGAAGAATGAGCCGGTCACTCCTGTAATCGAAATCAAAGGAAGAAACACCACAATGGGCGTCAGCGTAGAACCAATCAATGGCACGGTGAGTTCTTTGAGCGCCTTGTTCGTTGCTTCGAGTGGGCCTTCGCCACCATCGCGATGGAGAACGATATTTTCGACGACCACGATCGCGTCATCAATGACGAGCCCTCCTGCCGCAGCAAGCCCTCCAAGGGTCATCATGTTGAAACTCTGCCCCATGATCTTCAGCGCTATGAACGTGATGCAGATTGTGACCGGGACCACAAGGCCCGCCATCACCGCAGTCCCGAGATCGCGCAGAAAAAGCCAAATGATCAGCCCGGTTAGAAATAGGCCGATGATGATGGCATCCCGCACGCTTCCAATCGATGCTTTCACAATATGGGACTGGTCGTAAAAGAGGGTCAACTCGATGCCGGGAGGGATCACCGAGCGCAGCTTTTCCATTTCCTGGTGCACTTCGTTCGCTACTTCGACGGTGTTGCTGTCCGGTTGGCGGTTGATGCTAAGGAGAACCGCAGGCTTTCCATTGGCGGTCACGACTGTGAAAACTGGCTTCGCCGACACTTGCACCGTCCCAATATCCCGAACGCGCACCGGCAGTGCGTTTACGTCCTTGATCACGATGTCGCCAATTTCTTCCGGCGTCTTTACTTGTGCTGTCACCAGTGTCAGGAACAATTCATGATTCCGCGTAAGCAAACCGGGCGAATCGATCAAGTTTGTGTGATTCACGGCGTCTAGAACATCCTGAACTGTGACCCGGGAACGCAGCATTCGCGCTGTGTCGGGAACAATATGGAATTCCGGCTGCTGTCCCCCTTGAACCAACACAGTTGCAACACCGTTCAAACGGTTAAGTCGAGGCTGCAATTCGTAGGTGGCGAGCTCCCATAGCCGGGTCTGGGGGATTTTGTCTGAAGTCAAGCTGTAGCCCAGAATCGGAAAACTCGCAAAATCCAACCGGTGTGTTTCGATTTGCGCGGTGGTGGGAAGAGTCGTTTGAACGCGTGCCACTGCAGAATTGACAAGCAGCAACGTCTGCGCCAAGTCCACATTCCAGTTGAAGAATAAATCTACTTCGGCTGAACCTCGACTGGTAATAGAACGAACATCCTGAAGTCCGCGAACGCTATTGACCGCTTCTTCGATCGGCCGTGTGATCGTCACTTCCATCTGCTCGATTGGCATCACACCGTTGTCGATGCTAATGATGATCCGTGGGAAGTTGGTAGACGGGAAAACTGAGATAGGGATTGAGAATGCTTCGTAGACTCCAACGATCACTAACACCACGACCACGAACAAGATCGATTTCGAGTGCCGCGCAAACCAGTAGCGCGATCGCTGTTCGAGAACTGTCTCGCGATCGAGTCCGTATAAACTGTCGCTCGGCGGGATGTCACTCATCCGCGTAGACCTTGGAACCTGGAGTGTGTTACCCGCGCTTTCATTCCTTTTCGCTCCCCGCAGCCTCGGACGTCTTCGGCGCCTCCACCAGGATTTTTGTTTTTGCTAGAACTGGTTCGTCTTCTTTGTCGAGCTCGAACGCCCCTACGGTTACCACTCGCTCGCCTTCCGATAATCCATCCGAGATCTGGGCGTCAGTGTCTGTGCGGATTCCGACCTTCACCGTTTTACGAATCGGTTTGTTCGAGGCATCTAAGGTGAAGACGGATGTCGCGCCATCGGGACCAGTGAGAATTGATGCCACGGGAACAACGAGCGTCTTTGGGACAGTCTCACTCACGATGGCAACTCGAACGCTGCTTCCCGGTTTCAGCTTTCCGCCGGGATTCGTCGCTTGTATCCACACCTCTACGGTGGTGCTGTTCGGATCCAGCGCAGGGCTCACAAGCGTAACCTTGCCGGAAAAATCCTCGCCCTGGCCGGGAAGAGATATTTTCGCGGGATTACCCGCTTTTAAATCGGCGGCCTCCTCTAGCGCGACGTGCGCGCGGGCGATTACTTCCGACAAATCCATCACCGTGAGAATCGGAGCTCCGTTGGGGGCCGTCTCTCCGGGATAAATGGGCCTGTCTGTGACCACACCATTGATGGGGCTGACGATTCGAGCGTAACTCAATTGAGCGACAGCACTGGTGCTCTTGCCTTTCGCGGCTTTCAGCTGCCCCTCAGCGGCTTGTAGATCGAATTGCTTCTGCGCGACTTGATATTGATCGCGAGCCTGAGTTAGCGCGATCTGCGCATCCGTTACATCCTTCTGTGAAACCGCTCCTTGTTTGAAGAGCAACTGCCGGTTGTCATAGATTTTTTGCTGAGCATCAAGTTGCTGCTTGGCTAGAACTAGGTCCTGCTGCGCCTTCTGTGAAGCGGTAGCATAGTTTGCTTCTGCCTGTTGATAGCCACCTTGGTTTTCGGTGACGGCTCCAGCCAAGTCCTGATCTTCAAGCTCGGCAAGCAACTGACCGGCCCGCACTTTGCTCCCGCGCTGCACGTAGAACTTCTTAACCGGTGCGCTGATTTTTGGAACAATCGCCGCCTGCTCACGCGGGTAAAGCACGGCGTCGGCATTCACCACATCCTGAATCGGCTTCTCTTCTACCGCCGCCACCTGGACGGTAACCGTGGGCTGGGGCTCGCTCTCTTGTTTCGACGAGCATCCAAAAAGCACGAGCGACGCTACAGCCAACGTCACGGCAGAATACGCGACCATCGGGCCGGCATGTGTCGTCGGTTCGACGAATTGCATTCTTGTGCCGTCGTTTGCTGCCATGGTTCAGAAGCTTCCTGTGAGCGTTTGGAGTGTCGCGAGTGACACGCGATAGCGGAGGCCCGCGTCATCATTCGCATTTCGGGCCATCAGCTGCGTGTTCAGCGCGTCCACCACTTCAAGAGCAGTCGACTCTCCCGCCTGATAGCGCAGATTTATCAAACGCAAGCTCTCCGCCGCCAGATCAGCCGTACGTCGCGAATTCTCAAAAGAGGCGCGCGCCACCGATGCTTCGTTATATGCGCTGTAAAGCTCACTAAGTAACGTCCGTTGTGTCTGGCTCATCTCCGCGTGCGCCACTTCCTGTTTGTACTTCGCCTGGTGCAACTTGCTGCGAAGAGTACCCCAATCCCACACCGGCAGGTTGAAACCAGCCGTCACAAAGTATCCGAGATTAGGAAGCGGACCCAAGGCGCGATCGGCAGCAATCGGACTTCGCAGCGCGAACGAATTAGCCTCAATGCCGTAGTCTACGTCGAGAGTCAGGGTCGGCAAAAATGCCACCTTGGCAGCGAACGCCTCAGCGTCGGCTTGTCGCGTACTCTCCAGCGCTACCCGCAATGTGGGATTTTCTTTCCCCGCCATGCTCTGTACCTCCGTAAACGGAGGCAGTTCAGCGCTCGACTCGAGATCGTCGACGATTGTGAAATTCTCGTTGAGCGTTGGAAAAAGCAAAACGGCCAGATCCAAACGTGCGTTTTCCATAGCCAGCGTGCTTTCCCCAAAACTTTGCTCCTGCTGGCGATACTGAATCTCCGCTTTGATCACGTCCGCATGAGCCGCCTGACCGAGTTGCTCCGCATGCTGCGTAATTTCAAAGAAGTGTTTCGCCTGATCCAAGCTCTGTTGGGCTGTCGCATACCGGTGCTCGGACACCGCCAGCGTGTAGTAAAGCTTAGTAACAGTCACCGTAAGACCTCGGCTGGCAATTTCAGCTTTCGCTCTGCTGATTGCTTCCACGGCTCCCGCGCGGTGATAAGACGTCAACGTATAGTTCTGTGGCGAAAGATCCTCGTGCAGCACACCCCATGCGCGGTACACGTGAACGCCATCGTTTGTGACGAATCGCCCATTCGCTGTCTTTCCGTTGCCCTGTGTCAGGAGAGCTTGGGTCGTTGCGCTTACAGTAGGCAACATCGCATTTCGAGCTTGCACCCGGTCTTCGTGCGAAACCCTCGCGTCAGCTCCGGCCGCAAGAAACTGCGTGTCATTCTTGCGAGCCCGTCCGATTGCGTCTGAGAGGGTGATCGTCACAGGCGGGCTCGCTCCGTCTGCACTGGCCGGCTGCATCAGCTGTACCTGCTGATCGAACTGTGGTGCCGCATTATCCGAGGAAGCCTGCGCGGCGGTTGAGCTAGGGAAAATACATTCCACACAAACCAGAAAGCTCAATGCAAATAGCACATATGGTCTTAAATTTGTATGCGAGCTGAACATTGGCTTCACTACTCCATAATTTCTATTTACCGAAACCGACACACTGACCTCTTTTTATATTAGAGCTTCAAGATGAAAATAGTCTGAAATTTAAGGACTAGCGGGCGAAATGCGGGCATGAAGAATCGCCACAAATCCGTCGGCTACTAATCATCTACGGCCAGCATCTGTTCACGACCGCGAATCCGCCCGTGCGACATGGCACTACCGGAAGGGAGAGGAGGCGACGTTACCGGATAGGCGGCAGCGGCATTTTCAGGTTCCAGCGCTGCGCCGCGTACCATTTTGGTGCATTTGATTGCTATGGACGCGATAATCAGCCACCCAAATTCGAATCGCCTGAAATGTAAGAATCGCCCCGGTAAACAAGCACACCAACAGGACAAATCGCTGCGAACCAAAGTTTTCAGGCAGACTTGTCATGACGACGTAATCTCCTATGGAAATCGGCCCATCCGCAAGCGCTATCTGAGACGACAGGGCGGCGGGTATACAGACTTATATGGGCAGACTGCAGCAATTCGGGACATGCCGCAAGGCTGCGAAACTCAGTTATTTTTCGCCGATGTGATAGACGATTCCGACAGAAATGCGGTAATTCCCCTGCGTGTCGGTCATTTGATTTGGATAGTTCGAAAATCGGGTTTGTTCGTAATCGAACTCAAACAGACGCAGGGCCCACTTGGGCTTGAGTCTCCACTGCACCCCTCCTCCTCCAGCCCACGCAAACGCGCCGCTCGTGAACGTGGTCTTGGGGAATCCCGCGTTCAGAGGAAATGTAAGGCGATCGTATCCACCCCCGAATAGAACCTGTCCGTAGGGAATCAACCTGTGCCGATGGCCAAGGAAATATATACGGGGACCGACCATGAAAGTATAAACCTGCGAATCGCCGTTGACGCCTTTGTTGCGGTAGGTGCCGGTGAAATCTCCAGTAACACCGATCCATTTTCGCAGATTGTGGTCGAGCGAGGCGTTCCATCCGTTCGTTCCAAACCGTGGAGCGTTTGTGGGGTAGAAAGACCGGTAGAGATAAGCTCCTTCCACGTCCCATGCAGGCGTTTGTTGCGCAAGCGCAGGCCGCGTAAAAATAAAAAGTAGTGCGAAAAGGCCGAACCATTTCTTCATCCGCCACTTCCTCCTCAAATGCGTACTGACTGAGACCTTCTATGATGTCGCCGGGCATGAAAGGGTCTCCTATCCGAGTCTGGCACGCAAGAAGAATTGAAAAAGCCCAGAATCACCCAACGACGAAAAAGCCGGGCACCTCCGGTGAGGTTGCCCGGCTCTTTGGCGAGAGAAAAGTGGTGCTTTATTGAACGGTCAACGCAACTGTCGTTGAATGGCTCACCCCTCCTGAAGTTCCCGTCAGAGTGAGAGTGCCCATGACCGGCTTAGGAGTGCCGCCTCCACATCCGGCTACAGCAAACACGAGAAGCATAGCTCCCGCAAGGCCGATTCGCGTGCGAAGCCGCCGCGCCGCAAAAACCATCGCCAGCAACGCCAGGCCCGCTGCGAACAGAACGACTTGCCGGTTCGACGGTGGCAGCGGCTGTCTCGGAACCGATGGCAAGAACCCCATCGAGGTCACCGTTACCTGCGAAGTGATCGGGTTGGTGCCATCGGGCGTAACAGAAGTTGGGTTGAGTGCGCACGTGGTCTTCACCGGCGCACCCGTGCATGTGAGTGCAACCGCCTGGTTGAACCCGCTCACAGGGGTTACCGTCGCGTTGAACATTTGACTCGAGCGGCGAGGCACCGTGACAGACGCTTGGGCGCTGATTGTGAAGTCCGTTCCGGTGCCGGTGAGTGGCACCGTTCGCGGGCTCCCGTTGGCGTTATCCGTGACCGTGATGGTTCCGGCGCGAGCACCCGTTGCGGTCGGAGTGAATGTCACGCTAATCGTGCAGGTCGCACCAGCTGCCAGCGATGTGCCGCATGTGTTCGTTTGGGCGAAATCTCCCAAGCTGGTGATCGAAGTGATATTCAGCACCAGGTTGCCATTATTCTTCAGCGAGATCGTTTTAGCCGGCGAACTCGTGGTAGTCACGAGCTGACCTCCGAATTCCAAGCTCGTCGGCGTCAGAATTCCGACAGGTGCATTCGCCGTCCCCGTGCCGGTGAGTGTGGCGAATTGCGGGCTGCTCGGATCCACGTCTGTGAAAACGAGCTTGGCAGATTCGGCCGAGGCGACAGAAGGTGTAAATATCACGTTCACGGTGCACGACATACCCGCCGGCAAACTCGAGCTGCAAGTACCGCCGGGTGCGATGGCGAAATCCGTCCCGGCAGCGGGAGGAGCGATCGCGACGATCGCAATGTTCGTGATTGAAAGAGCCGTCGAATCGTTATTCGTCAAAGTAACAGTCTGCGGCCCGGTAGGCGCTCCGACGAGTTGCGTTCCGAAATCGACACTTGCAGGTGACACAACCACAGGCAGAATCAGTGGCAACTTCGCCACGAACGCGTCCGAAGTGCCCTTCAACGCGGTTTGAAAGGCGCCGGCCGTGATGGGCCACAGGGTGGAAGAAAAGGTGCTGCCAGTAATGAATACATTGCCGTGGGAATCGATCGCGATCGCATTCCCTTGGTCGGGATCGTTCGGATTACCGTCGCCGCTACCACCGAAATAGCTCGCATAAATACGATCGGCCATTCCATTGCCCTTCGGACTTAGCTTCACGACGAACGGGCTGCCATTTGGGTTGGGCAGCCCTGACGGAAGAACGAATGGCGCAATGGGGAAATCAAGCGACTGCGTGGTTCCCACAACATAAGCGTTGCCGTTGCCATCGGCCTGAATCCCGAAACCGGTATCGCTTCCTGTGCCACCGAAGAACGTCGAATACGTGACGGACGAGTTGCCTGTCATCGTAGTGTCGATCAAAGTTATAAAAGCTACGCCGCTAGTCGCGCCTGCTGTCTGGAATGCTCCCGCAGTTGTGGGAAAATCGAGCGAATTTGTCGACCCTGTCAAATACGCGACATTATTCGGACCCACTGCGATTCCCAGACCTGCATCGAATGTCGAGCCTTCCAGATAGGTCGAATATATCAGTGAGGCTGCATTAGATTTCGTTGTGTCGATCCGCGTGACGAACGCCCCGCCGTCCACATTGCTTGGATTTGCTGTGCTCTGAAATGCATTCATAGTCGGAAAACTGGATACAGTAGATGCCGTCGCACCGGTCACATATGCATTATTCGAAGCATCGACCACAACTCCAACAATCGAGTCTCCAAAACCGAGCGAGTTCGGGTTGTTATTACTATTCGCACCATCTCCGCCAAGATATGTCGAATAGATCAGGCTGGCACTCCCGGATTTTGTTGTATCGATTCTCGTCAGAAATCCGGTTCCTACGTTATTACTCGGCGTCTGCTGGAGTCCACCAGCCGTAACCGCGAACCCTCCGGAGCCCGCGGCGCCAGCGTTTGAAAAGGTCTGACCGCCGATGTAGGCATTTCCACCGGAGTCTGCAGCAACTGCGTTGGCGACGTCGCCGTTCGTGCCCCCCACGTACGATGAATAGAGCAGCGAAGCCGTGCCGGTCAGTGTCGGATCTATCTTTGTGACGAAGGCGGTTCCATTCGGGTTCGCAATAGGAGATTGAATCAACGCGTTTGTCGTGGTTGGGAAATCTGTTGAAGAAGTCGTGCCAGCCACGTAAACCTTGCCGTTGGAATCCAGAGCTACGGCCAACGCCTCGTCGAGTCCTGACGTCCCACAGAGGTAGTTTGAATAAAGCTGCGCTGTGCCCGTAGGATTGATCTCGGTGATGAATCCGCAGCCCGCCACTGGAGCCACGTTCGTCGTTGGCGGGAAGTCGGTCGACGTCGTCGATCCGGCGATAAAAGCGTCACCCGTC
>Ga0126381_100006427_pt1 | contig 12996 bp, 15 predicted proteins | sample PanSoiMetPlot_28_FD_96465 | JGI IMG/M metagenome (GOLD analysis project Ga0126381, IMG submission 96465) | Tropical forest soil microbial communities from Panama - MetaG Plot_28 | ecosystem: Environmental > Terrestrial > Soil > Tropical forest > Bulk soil | place: Panama | collected 2016-02-17
TTATAGTCTGGCGCGGGTCGGTGGCAAAACTCCAACGGTGCCATTGCTGCTTTCCGGTCTGGCCATCAGCGTGGTCCTGACCGAACTCAGTTCTGCTTTGGTGTATCTGCGCGGCGAAGTTTCCTGGAATGCGCGCAGCTATGCCTTGTGGCTTAGTGGCTCGATCGGCGCCGTGACCTGGTCGCAGCTGCTGATAGCGGGCGGAATGCTGTTCATGGGTGGCCTGCTTGCAATGCCCCTCAGGACGGTGCTGAATGCCTTGGCCTTGGGAGAAGATTACGCCCAGCAACTCGGACTGCGGCTGGAATCCACCCGCGTGGCTATCGTCGTGGTGGCTTCACTCCTTACTTCTGCGGCGGTGTTGCTGGGAGGAGTAATTGGTTTCGTCGGGCTCTTGGTTCCTCATGTGGTGCGGCTGATCCTTGGTCCAGAACACGGGCGTTTGCTATTGTTTTCGCCCATTTGTGGGGCCAGCTATCTCATCATCGCCGACGCCTTTGCGCGCACCGTAATCGCTCCTTCCGAACTACCCGTAGGCATAGTAACCGCATTGCTTGGCGGACCACTGCTGCTGTACCTGCTGCGGCGTAGCAAACGGGAGTATGCCCTGTGAAGCCGGTCCTAAGTGTTCGCGATCTATCGTTTGCCTACGGAACCAGAGCCGTGCTTACCGATGCGAGCTTCTGTTTGTCGCCCGGCGAACGGGTGGCACTTATGGGGGCTAACGGCGCAGGGAAAACAACCCTGCTGAAGATCTGTGCTGGCCTGCTGCGGGCCCAATCGGGCGAGGTCCTCTATTTAGGAAAGCCGCTCGATCGATACAAACGCCCCGAGTTGGCTCGCAGCATCGCTCTAGTACCGCAGGAAGTTCATGTCACTTTCGACTTCACGGTGCAGCAATTTGTCGAGCAGGGCCGCACGCCCCATCTATCGTCTCTCTTCGGGACGTTCCGAGAGCGTGATCGCCGTGCCGTGGGGGAGGCGATGACCTGCGCGAACGTGGCACATCTGGCGGACCGCACTTTTAACGAACTCAGTGGCGGGGAGCGCCAGCGCGTGAAGATCGCGTTGGCCATAGCTCAGGAACCTAAGATTTTGCTGTTGGACGAGCCGACACAACACCTGGATATCGGTCGCCAAGCGGAGATCTTCGCCGTGTTGCGGCGTTTGAATGAATCGGGAATGGCGATTGTAGCCGCGGTACATGATCTGCAAAGTGCCCTGGCGCACTTCACAACTGGAATGTTGATCAGTCCGGGCGCAGGCCTCATTTGCGGGCCTACGGCAGAGGTTCTGACCCCCATGGCAATTCGACAAGTATTTGGCGTACCCCTGGCAGCAGAAATACCTTATTGATAGGAAAACAGAAACGCTACGCCCGAACTAACCGGGACAGCTTAAGGAGACTGTATGGGCAACAGTATTGCAACCAAACATGGCGACGGCGGGCAGACTGGACTGGTGGGTGGAATCCGTGTTTCGAAAAGCAGTCTTCGCGTAGAGACCTACGGCACCGTGGATGAGTTGAACTCTTTCCTCGGCCTTGCGCGCTCTTTCTGTGAAGATCAGGAGATGCGGAATACCACGAAAGACATACAGAAGGACCTCTTCAAAGTCGGTGCTGCACTCGCCACTGCCCCGCCCTCAAAGGAAGGCGCTGCGGTGGTGACAGAGGAAATGGTGAATCGACTCACCGATGAGGTGCACAAGATCGAGGCGATTGAGGGAGTTCTCTCCGACTGGTCCATTCCCGGCGAACATGTTGCATCGGCCCACTATGATGTGGCGCGCACGATTTGCCGCCGGGCGGAACGCAGCGTGGTGCGTCTAGGCGAATCGCGAGAAGAGGTGGGCCCGTGGGTGGTGCCCTATTTGAATCGGCTTTCGGATCTATTGTGGCTGTTTGGCCGATTGCTTGAGTTTCGCGCCGGACTCGACGCCCGCTTGCGCGATGAGCAACACAAAGGCCCGCGTTGGTCTCGGGCATGGGACTAGAACCTGCATGCGAGCACGTTCCTTGATGGTGCTTGGGACCGCATCCCACGTCGGCAAATCGCTGATGGTTGCGGCGTTCTGCCGTATTTTTGCGCGGCGCGGCTATGACGTCGCTCCTTTCAAGGCGCAAAACATGTCTCTCAATTCTGCTGCCACGGTGGATGGTTACGAAATCGGCAGGGCTCAGGCGCTTCAGGCGGAAGCCGCATACCAAATCGCCACACGCGAAATGAATCCGATTTTGTTAAAACCCGATTCGGACCATAGCTGTCAGATCGTGGCCGCTGGCCGAACCTGGGGTCGCCTCTCGGCAAGCGACTATCACAACGGGCGAGCAGAAGAATTATTCCCGCTCGTTTTGGAAAGCTACGAGAAGCTCACCGTTCGGCATGATCTGATTGTGCTTGAAGGAGCGGGCTCGCCGGCAGAGATCAACCTCAAAGGTCACGATATCGTGAATATGAGAATGGCCGCTGCCGCGAAGGCAGCTTGCCTACTGGTGGGCGATATTGATCGAGGAGGCGTGTTTGCAGCCATGGTCGGCACGCTCGAGCTGCTCTCGGCGGAAGAGCGCCGTTTGATTCAAGGTCTCCTGATCAATAAGTTTCGCGGTGATCTCGAATTGCTCAAGCCCGGACTTCGCGATCTCGAGCGGAAAACGGGAAAGAACTGCCTTGGAGTGGTCCCCTATCTTGAAGACCTCGATTTGGACGAAGAAGATAGCGTGAGTTTAGAGTCAAGCTGCACCACCGCGAAGGGCAACTGGCAAGCGACTACGGATGCGGCTCGCCCGCTCAGGATGGCCGTGATTGCCGTGCCTTATTTCTCGAATTTCACCGATTTCGAGGCCCTCAATCGGGAACCATCGGTTTGCTTGCGCTTCCTGAAGCATCCCAGGCAGTTAGAACACGCCGATGTGATTGTGCTCCCGGGCACGAAGAACACCATTTCCGACCTCCATTGGTTACGGACTTCAGGTATCGCCGATCAAGTTCTTGCGCACGCAAGATCAGGTCGGATACTGATTGGAATTTGCGGAGGCATGCAGATGATGGGTGTCTCTATTTCCGACCCTCATCACCTTGAAGGTGGAGGGCAGATCGAGGGATTGAGCCTGCTCCCGATTCGCACCGTATTGAGACACGAAAAAACAACTGTGCCGGTGACAGCGTATCTGAATCGACCGGCACTCCTCGGCATGCCATTCGCCGCCCCGTGCACAAGCGGATATGAAATTCACTTAGGTGAGACTACTTACGAACCAGGAGCAAGCTCCTTGTTTCAACTGCAGCGCATGAACCACGGCATGAGAACAGAGGATGGCGCCCAAGATGCCCACGGAAACTGCCTCGGGACCTATGTTCACGGTCTGTTTGATGGCGACGAGTTTCGCCACGCGTTCCTTGCCAACGCTCGCGCACATTGCCATCTCGCGTCGCCGCGGGAGCTGATCTTTCGCCGGCGCGCAAGAGAGAACTCACTGAACCGACTTGCGGACACAGTTGAAAGAGCAGTGGACCTCGAGCAGATCTTTGGCTGGCTTGGCTTACCGGTACGAGCCGAAGCAGCACTTGGACCACCGCGTTGAGGTTCCATGCGAGATCACGAAGCATATGGCAAGAGATTCGAGCGCTTAAGGACGGGCTGCAATCATGAACCAACTGCGAGAGCTGATTGGCCGAATTGAAGGCATTGACTCAACTTGGGTTGGGATGGCTTGGGAGCGCCAAAACCGCCTGACGAAACCACCCGGAAGCTTAGGGCTACTGGAGGAAATCGCTTGCCAAGTCGCGGGGATTCAAAAGACGCTCACTCCAAGTGTCGATCGCAAACGGGTGGTGGTGTTTGCGGCCGACCATGGGGTTACAGATGAAGGCGTCAGTCCTTATCCAGCCGAAGTGACGGCCCAAATGGTGGCTAATTTCTTACGCGGCGGCGCGGCGATCAATGCCTTTGCAAGGGCTGCGCGTGCGGAAGTAGTCGTCGTGGATATTGGAGTGAAATCGCCAATTCCGAAAGTGGAAAACTCTCAGGTCTCGGTCCGCTTCATCCAGAAACCTATCCGCCGCGGTACGCGGAACTTCGCTCAGGAACTTGCACTAACCGAGCAGGAAACGCTGGACGCAATCCTCATTGGCAGCGCGCTCGCTTTCGATGCAAAAAAGGATGCAATCAACCTTATTGGCCTAGGCGAAATGGGCATTGGAAACACGACCACCGCAGCGGCCATCAGCGCTGCAGTTACGGGCCGTTCGAGCGCGGTTGTGACTGGCCGCGGTACGGGGGCAGACGATTCGATTTTCGCCATTAAGCAAGCCATAGTGGATCGGGCCGTGCGCCTCCACGCGCCACGCAATGCGTTTTCCGTCCTGCGAGCTTTTGGCGGGCTGGAGATTGCCGGTCTAGTCGGACTCTGCCTGGGCGCGGCTGTAGTCCGGATCCCGATCGTGATCGATGGTTTCATCAGCGCCTCTGCGGCCGCTTTAGCCGTAGGCATGTGCCCGATGGCAAAGGAATATATGTTTGCTGGGCACTTATCGGCGGAACCCGGTCACCGGGCGTTGCTCGAGTTTCTTGAGATTCGTCCCATACTGAATCTCAACATGCGGCTCGGAGAAGGCACGGGAGCGGCCTTGGCCATGAACGTCATCGAGGCCGCGGTACGCGGCTTTGTGGAGATGGCCACGTTCGAATCTGGCGGTGTCAGCGATAAACAGGAGGTTGCGAAGGGAGTTTCCCATTGAACCGGCTGATGGTGGCAGTGATGTTTCTGACCCGAATTCCGCTTCGTGCCAATTGGCCGGTGGGAGCGGCAGACGTTGGACGGGCAGCGGCTTTTTTTCCGCTGGTGGGCGCCGGAATTGGTGCGCTTCAATCTTTATTATTATGGGCTGGCCTGCGCCTCGCAGATCATGCCGGCGACATGATCGGCCATCGTGTGTTGCTGCCGGCTTCCGTGCTCTCGGTCCTGCTTACGGCCTTAAGCGTCTGGATTACCCGAGCCCTTCATTTTGATGGACTTGCCGACATGGCCGATGGCTTTGGAGGCGGGACTACACGGCAGGATGTGTTACGAATCATGAGAGATCATGGCATCGGCTCTTTCGGAACCATGACCGTGGTTCTTGTCCTGGCCTTAAAGTTCACCAGCATTACAACTCTAATTGAACGTGGCACGGCGCTGCCATATCTCATCATTGCCCCGGCGCTTGCTCGAGCTGCGGCCGTGGGGTTGGGTTTTCTGCTGCCCTATGCTAGGTCTGAAGAAGGCGGTCTCGGGGGTTCGCTCGCCTACATTGGCCCAATCGAAGTGATCCTCAGCAGTGCGACCGCCCTTGCCTTGTTGATCTTAATAGGGTGGCGCCGCGGAACCATCTGCGCGCTCGTCGTGCTGCTGGTCTGTTTTGCTAACGCGCGAATCTGTATGCGCCGCATAGGAGGGATCACGGGAGATACGCTGGGGGCTAATACGGAGATTTGCGAAGCCCTCGTACTGGCGACCGGGTCGATTCTCGCTTCATGAACAGAGGTGGTTTGGTCTCGCTTCCTGCCCGTGAGGACCACAGCCAGCTTCGACTCATTCTCCTGCGCCACGGCCAGCCCACCGAGAACACTCGCGGCCGATGTTACGGAAGACTCGATATAGGCCTTTCATCAGAAGGACGCGAACAGATTCGCAGCAAAATACCTCTTGTTCAATGTTTACAACCCGGCGCTATATACAGCAGCACGGCAAAACGGGCAATCGAAAGTGCAGAGGAAATCGGCCATGTGCTGAATCTCGAGGCCAAGTTGTCTCGCGAACTCTGCGAAATTGACTTTGGAACCTTTGAAGGTATGAGCTATCAGGAAATCGAGGCGCGCTATCCCCAGGAGTACAAGCAGTGGATGACACACCCCACCAAACTGAAGTTTCCAGGCGGTGAGAGCTTTGAGGAGATGCGACGGCGCGCGCTGAGCTTTGGCGCGTACCTGCTGCGTACGCACCAGCGACAGACGGTACTGGCGGTGTCGCATGGCGGAGTGAATCGCGTTTTCCTTGCCGAGGCCATGCGGCTAACGGAGGAGAACCTGTTTAGGATCGATCAGGCCTATGCCGCAGTCAATATCATCGACTACTATCGCGATTTCGCGCTGGTCCGGTTAGTGAACGCCTAGGATAGGCCTTAACGCAGCAAAATTTCCGGCTGCCGATACCGTTCCCACCCATGGCGCTCGAGCTCAGGATCAAGGTGCTGCTCTTCTGGGTAGCCGAGGCAAAGATAAGCGATGAATCTCCAACTAGCAGGGACGGCAAGAATCTTGGCAACCTCTGCCGGATCGAGAATCGAAATCCATCCCATGCCGAGCCCATGAGCTCGGCTGGCTAACCACAGAGTGTGGCAGGCAATGACTGCAGAATACTCTCGCATTTCCGGCATCGTCCTCAGCCCCAGCCCGTGCCCGACCGTAGTCTCCAGGTCGCAGAAAACAGCAATGTGTTCCGGCGCCGTATCCAGTCCGGATAACTTGAGCCTGGCGTAAAGAGCGGCCCTCTCCCCTTCATAGGTAGCCAAAGCTGCCCTGTTCGAGGTGACAAAATTCTCGCGAATTCGAGAACGCCGGCTCGCATCCTGAATGCGAGTAAATCTCCAGGGCTGGCTGTAGCCTACTGAAGGTGACAGTGAAGCCACGTGAAAGAGTTCGCACAGCAGGGGCTCGGGAACGGGATCGGAGCGAAACCGCCGAACATCTCGTCTCCATCTCACGAGGTCAGTAAAGTTGCTGATAAAAGATTCGTCAAACACCGGCGGGGCATTTTCCATGGGCAAGAATTCTCTGGCTGCTACCGTATTGATTTTACATGTCCGAAACTGAACCCGCGCCGAGGCCAAGCTTCCTCGTCGATGTTGTGAGCTGCCGCCATCGCCCGCAACAGCCATGACTCTCGCGTGTCATCAACCTGCCACCTGTTCCTATGGAGACACTTTCTGGCCGCCAGCCAGCGGAACGTTGCACCATCGGCTTGCAGAATGACTTTTGATCGGACTCATCGATTTGAGATATGCTGAGCTCGCAATTTTGAGGTCTATGAATATTCAAGAATTTCGCGAGTCACTGTCGCGGGATGAACCACCTCGAGGGCTTAGCTTGGCGCTGGCCGGCCTGTGGTGGGACGCCAAAGGCGATTGGACGAAAGCTCACGAGTCCGCGCAACAAGATGAAGGCCAGGCGGGCGCCTGGGTCCATGCCTATCTTCATCGCAAGGAAGGAGACTCGTCCAACGCGGCCTACTGGTACCACCGAGCCGGTAAACCTCCGGCGCAAAACTCCTTGGAGGACGAGTGGAGTGAAATTACCGGATCACTGCTTTGATGGTCACGATCGGCACAGCGGTTAACGCTCGACACGCACCTCGCAATGCCGCTGGCAGTTTTCGTACGCCGATTGGCCATAGTCTGCCAAGTCGGTGATGAAGCTCTCAGTCGAAGTGATCGGATTCGCGCAGTAGGGAGCGTAACATAGTTTATAGGGCGCTGAGCGGAGGTCGACGTGAAGGCATTCCCAATTGCTTTGTTCCTTTTCTCGCAGGCGGTAACCGCCCAGGTCTTAATTCCCGCCGGCACTATTTTGCCAATCGAGTTAAGTTCCTCAGTCCAAACCCAAAAGAGCAAGCCAGGACAAAGGATCTGCGCGCGAATCATGCAGGACGTTCCCCTGGCTCGGGAGCAGGAAATAAAAGCCGGTACGAAGATTTTCGGCGAAGTGCTATCGGCAAGCCAAGCGGGGAAGGGGCAATTTGTCGAGATAAGTTTTCGTTTCGACAAGCTTCAGCTGAAGCATCGTTCGATTCCCCTGAGCACGAGTTTGCGGGCTTTGGCGTCGATGATGGAAGTTGAGGCGGCGCAAACTCCTCGCATAAGCACCGACCGCGAAATGCCATGGGCTTGGAGGACCAGGGACCTGGTCGGAGGTGAGACCGCTTATGGAGAAGGGGGGCCGGTCTCGCACGGCCGAGAAACCGTCGGCCGGGCGCTTGCCGATGGGGTGCTGGTGCGAATCCGGTCCAATCAGCGCTACGGCTGTCGGGATGAAGAGGTCGGCAATACTCAATTGCAAGCGTTATGGATCTTCTCTTCCGACGCCTGCGGGTTATACGGATTCAATGATGCGCACATCACGCATACGGGGCACATGGATCCGGAGGGCATAATCAAGATTGGCTCTAATCGGGGGAAGATCAATATTCGCGGGGGCAGCGCCATGCTACTAAGCGTAAATAGCACGACTGAGTAGGTCCGTAATGATGCCCTCCACGGACTATGTCGGAATCCCCTACTTAAATATTAACGGCCAGACTGACACTTCAGCGCTCATTCGGCATCATGAAAGATAATTCCCAGTGTGTACCGGCAGCCGGAACGAAGCCGACTGACTCCATGGCGTAGGTTTACTCGATAAGGCCCTCGCTTCCCTTCGGCAGGGCGTTCGTGCACGGCAAATGCAACCCCATGGCCTTGCCGTAAGCTGACCACCTCGGCTCGGGATTGCATCCGTGGGCGCTGCTCAACCAGCACAAATTCACCGCCCGTGAAATCCGTCGTCGGTTGCGATAGCAGGATCGCGACTTGGATGGGAAAAACGTGCTCCCCATACAGGTCTTGATGCAGGCAGTTATAGTCACCGTGGCGATATTGCAAAAGCAAAGGAGTTGGCCGGACCTGTCCTGCTCCGTGGCAGCGCTCAATAAAATCGCTGTGTCTTTCGGGATAACGTACGGGACGTCCCAAGGCTTGGTTCCAACGGTTAGCAACCGGCACGAGATGAGGGTAGAAGGCCGTCCGCAACTCCGAAACCAACTTCGGTAGAGGATAGCGGAAATACTTGTACTCGCCACGACCGAAGCCGTGTTGGCCCATGACCACGCGGCTCCGAAAATGCTCCTCCTCGCCATAGAGACGGGCGAGCGCAACGCATTCTTCCGGGAAGAGGATTTGTCCGAGGACTGAGTTCCCTCGCTCGTCGAGTTCATGACAGATATCTTGCCAATTCAGACCAGGGACGCGCCGGTCAACCGCGCCTCGCATCGAGTCTCGTGCCATGGAGCTCATGGTTGCCCTTACCTCGGTTTTCTGGGTCAGCGTTTCTGTTTTCGCCATTTCCGTATGGCTTCGCCGTGCTTAGGATAATGACTATAAGTGTCAAGCCGAAGGCGATGGCGAAAAGGATTTTCGGTTCGGAATTCCCTTTCTGGCACACTCTCAAGGAAAGAAAGCAGTTTACCGTGCGTCTCGTGCACTTGCCGTCGGATTTCGTCCAGTGACAGGCTTTGTTTGCGCTCCCTCATCCATCGATTAAAGGCGTCAATACCGCCATAGGAGAGCGAATACCGGGGCGGCCTTTGCCCTTTGAGAATGAGCGGCAGATGCTTGAGCGCTTCCTCTTCCCAGGTAGTGACATGGGCCAGAATGTCTCGCACCGACCACAAGCCCGTCACTCCTGGTTCAAGGAGTTCGCGATCGGACAGTCCCGCGTAAGACGCGAGGAACGTCTGCCATGCATCTTCAAGCCGCGTTAATAGCTGCCGGCGATCCATCACTTGGAGCTTCGAGACCTGAAGTTTGACACCGAAGATGGCGAAAAAAACTCCAATTCTTGCGCCTAAATGGATACGGGAGCTTCTAGCGAGCTGGGCGAACGCAAACGGAGATCGCGCGGTCGAATCTGGCTGCTCAAAAGTCCGCGAGTTCCTATTTGGTCGTGGAAGCTCGGCGCGCCCCTGGGGTCAATACCGTCAACTCGCCAAAGCTCTCCTTCTTGACCGCTCCGTGGAGTTGCGTGGTGCGGTCGATCATCCATAGCTCCGGGATGATCTCACCCACGAGCTTTCCGTGGCAAAACAATCGCACGACCGAGCTCTCGGAAACGACAATTCCGATGGCTTTGGTCACCGCGCTCATATTGGCGGCGGCAATATGCCGGCTGCCCAGCCCCAAAGGCAAGTCCACCTCGGAGGCGACGGCGTCAAGATAACGACATGCCGAGAGGACGACGCCGTCCCTGCTGACCACGAATGCGCCATCTAGTTGTGCCAGCTCCTTGACCGTGCCCCGGAGATTGGGATTGCCGACGTGGCGCAAGGACTCCGGGTGTCCTGCCAGCGGATCGAGAATTAATGGTCGTGACTTGGTGAGAACGGCTTCCTCGTCTCCCAATGTGAAAAGCGTGCCAATCCGTCGGCCTTCCCGGCCTTCGCGTGCGATTTCGACTGCCAGCTCGATCAGCGCCTCTAGAATCTCTGGATCATACTCTGTGATCTGGCACAGAATACTCTCAAACATGAATGGCTCTCGTCCTCAAGAAAAATCAAGTTCCACTTCGTCCACATAGCACCACCCCCAATCCTCTCCCGGTTCGATGGATCGCATGATTGCGTGCTGGCTCGAACGGAAATGTTTGGTGGCATGCTTGTTCTTGGAAGAGTCGCAGCACCCGACGTGTCCACAGTATAAACAAAGCCGAAGGTGTACCCATCGATCACCCATCTTTAGGCACTCTTCGCAACCCCGCGTGTGCGGCTTAACATCCTGGATCTGATCAAGATGTGTACATTCGGAGGCCATAAGATCTCCTTTTCACCACGCATAGCACAACAGCATAAGGGTTAAAGTACTGATGCTCAGGGCTCATTGCCAGATGCAAAACCGTTCCGCTTTCTTATGAATTTCAGGCGTCAGCAGGGATATGGGAAAGGCAAAAAGTGATTTGTCACAAATCAGCCCCCTCGATCGTTTAACGTATTGGAGAGTCTTGGAGGCGGCGTATCCGGTGGGAAGCACAGACACATTGGCGCGTTGGATGAGCCTGCGTCAGAGTTCGTCCGAGCATTGGCTGGAGGCAGACTTCCGAGGCGTGTTCCTCGAGCACTATGAGCGCATGGTAGCTATTCTGGTGCGTCTTGTGGGCGACCGTTCGCAGGCCGAAGAACTTACCAGCGATGCCTTCTGGCGCCTTTATCACCAACCCAGTTTGCAATCGGAAGGAAATGTCGGTGGCTGGCTCTACCGCACGGCAACCAATCTCGGTATCGATAGCCTGCGCGCCCGGGTGCGGCGACGGGAACATGAGAAGGTTGCTGAACATGAGCTGACGGGAAAACGAGCTGGCGATCCTCTACACGACCTCTTGCGAGAAGAAAAGCGGCAGCATGTACGCACCGCGCTAGCTTTAATCAAACCTGCCGCGGCACAACTGTTGATCCTTCGCGCCTCGGGATTGTCTTACAAAGAACTGGCCCACGCTCTCAATATCAAGATGAGCAGCATCGGTACCATGTTGAACCGTGCTGAAGAAGAATTCCGCAAGCGTTACCTGGCACTTCACCCGCATGAGGAGGCACTGTGACCTGCATTGATGATGACGGAATTGTACGTGCCTGGTTGGATCACGAACTATCCCCCGTCGAAGAAGAACAGATCAAACGGCACCTCAGCAGCTGTTCGAGCTGCCAACTTCGTTTCGAAAAACTGCGAGCCGGGATCGCGCGCACAGAAGAGTTGTTCGCCGTATTGGCACCGCCGGCCCAGGACAAGGGTACCGACCCAGAGCTCGAGTATTCCCGCCTCAGCCTCCGGGTGCGAAGCGTCGAGCAACAAAAGATTCCCCTGCTGACCTCTTTATTGGCTCGCTTTCCGCGTCCACTATGGGGCGTCGCCGCCGGCGCCGTGCTAGTGGCCATTTTGGTGGGGTTCAACCCAGTGCGTACGCTGGCGCAGCGATTCTTGGCCATGCTCCGGGTTGAGAAGATTGCCGTGGTCACGATCGATCCAAGCACGCTCGTGAGCAGTGCGGGAGCCGACTCCCGTCCTTACAAGCTGATCAACCAATTCCTGAGCGATAACGTCATCGTCACCATCGACCCCGGCCGCCCAGCCATCCTCGCCAACCTCAACCAAGCTAAGCAACTGGTTGGATACAATATCCGAACCATCTCCAGCTTGGGTGCTCCTCAGCGCGTCGCCGTCAGAGGTGAGACCGCGTTCCAGATGACCCTAGACCGGGATCGCCTACAAAGTCTTCTCGAAGAAGTAGGAAGGTCCGATATCCAAATTCCTGAGTCGGCCAATGGCGCCCTGATTGCCGTGCACATACCCGCGACGGTTGTATCGAGCTACGGGGACTGTCCGCTTCGTCAGGGCTACCCGGGACCAGATAATTCTCGGCGCGAACGCGGGGGCGAGTTCGTCGGTAACAACTGCACCTACCTATTTCAAGCTCCCAGTCCCACCGTGAGCGTCCCGCAAAATCTCAACATGGCAGATATTGCTGAGGCGGCATTGCAATTGGTTGGTATGAGCGCGAACGAGGCGCGGTCATTCTGTCAAACCGTAGATTGGTCCTCCACCTTAGTGGTTCCGATCCCACGTAACACCGGCTCCTACGAAACGGTGGCCGTTGATGGAGTCGAGGGGACGTTGATCACCGAAACCCTCCCTCAGGGGAACCGTTATAACCTAATGTGGATCAAAGGAGGAGTCATCCATGCGTTGACCGGACACGGCAGCCCCTCCGATGCCCTGAGCCTGGCTGCTACATTGCGCTAGTAGACGACCAATGACCGAATGAGCGACCCCAAAGATTTGGCCATCCTTACCCGTGGGCTTCGGAAGGAGTTCGGTGGCAAGATGGCGGTTCGCGATCTAACGCTCGAGGTGCGCCGGGGCGAGGTATTCGGTTTCTTGGGGCCGAATGGTGCCGGAAAAAGCACATCGGTCAAGATGCTGCTCGGTCTGGTATTTCCTAGCGGCGGCGAAGCACAAGTTCTTGGCTATCCGGCTGGCGATGTGAAGACGCGCAGCCGGATTGGCTTTCTTCCCGAGCACTTTCGCTTCTACGACTGGCTCACCCCGGCCGAGCTACTCAATCTCCACGGACGGCTGTTTGGCATGTCGCACTCAAGCTTGCGGCAGCGCGTGCCCGCTCTACTGGAGCTGGTGGGACTAACCGCGCATCGGCAACGAA
>Ga0126381_100006429_pt1 | contig 12994 bp, 12 predicted proteins | sample PanSoiMetPlot_28_FD_96465 | JGI IMG/M metagenome (GOLD analysis project Ga0126381, IMG submission 96465) | Tropical forest soil microbial communities from Panama - MetaG Plot_28 | ecosystem: Environmental > Terrestrial > Soil > Tropical forest > Bulk soil | place: Panama | collected 2016-02-17
GTTCCGATTAGACCGAAAGAGGCGGAGTTTTATTGCGGCACAAATCCAGAGATTCCTCGACTACGCTCGGAATGACAAGACGCCGTTTATGCCTAGAACAACCCGTAACGGCCGAAGACCGGGCAATGGATGGACGGCTCAATTTTGGATTGCGGATCGGGATTTCGGATTGACTAGTCGCGCTGCTGCCAGCCTAATCGAAAATCACAAATCGCAAATCGCAAATCAACGATGCATCATCTGGTTCAAATATGGTTTCAGTGGGTCGAGCAGTGGGGATACCTGGGAATCATTTTGCTCATGGCAATGGAAAGCTCCATTTTCCCGGTGCCGAGCGAAATCGTTATTCCTCCTGCCGCATTTCTCGCTACGGAGGGAAAATTAAACACGTTCGGCGTCATAGCGGCGGGCACATTCGGCTCGTGGCTTGGGGCGACGGCGACCTATTGGGCGGCATTATGGCTTGGGCGGGTCTTCATCGCTCAGTGGGGACGTTATTTTTTGCTGAGCGAGCATAAACTAGAGCGAGCCGAAAACTGGGTGCGTCGTTACGAAGCTGGGGGCATTTTCTTTGCGCGCCTTCTACCCGTGATACGCCATGTCATTTCTATTCCGGCTGGCATCATTCGGATGAATTTCGCCACATTCAGTGTAATGACCATGGCCGGTTCGGCGCTCTGGTGTTCTGTCCTGGCGTGGTTTGGCCAAAAAGTGCTGACGCGTGAAATGATCGACTCGAAAGATGCGACCGCTTTGATCAAGGCCGTAAAGGAAAGCGGCAATTTCCACACGATCGTGATCGCGTGCGTCGTGATCACCATTCTTTATCTGGTGGTGGTCAGTCTGACCGGTAAAAAGCGAAACAATTGAAGCCGCCTAAACCGGGTAGGGGCACAGAAAATCACGGCTTGGACAGCCGTCGCGCTCAGAATTTGCGATGGCTAGTCGTCGCGCGTTGAGGCGTTTGCGTCTCTTTCGTGTTTTAAAATTGAACAAAAGTGTCGCTCTGCGGTCAGTTCTAAAGTGGATAAGGACTGAATAACTCAGGAGCGACGATGGAAGAGATATTCACAACGACTCGTGGCATTAGACTTGCTGAGAGCAAAAATGGCCTAAATATGAAAAGGAATCGCGAATTTCGCCAAATCATTAAACCGCGCACCCGACTTTCGCTCGGTGATCTGATCCTGGCAGTCAGTTCGTGCACCCGAAGCAGCACAGAAACGGTAGCTGCAGTCGCAGATCTTTTGGCGAGCGGCCAGGTCCGCGTGCAAGATAACGGACGTTTCCTGCGCGCCCGCGTTTGCTAAAGCCAGCTGGACGGGCGTTCTCGTTCGTCTACTGAAGCTGCAATCCTGTAGTGTCCGCCTGTCCTAAGCGGACCTTTTTTAAGAAAATGCTCAAATCTGGGCGTGCTGCGGCTGAATTCTGAGCAATCTGAACGAAAACGCTTTTCGCTCACCACGGTCGCTTTTATGTTCGCAACGTGATCGACCGCTATTCCCGGCCGGAGATGAGCAAAATTTGGTCGGACCAACGCAAATTTGAGATCTGGCTGGAAGTTGAAGTGCTCGCCTGCGAGGCGATGGCAGAGCGTTGCCAGATTCCGAAAGAGGACGCTGTTGAGATTCGAAAACGAGCGCGGTTCTCGATTCCGAAAATCTTCGAAATCGAAAAGCGAACCAACCACGACGTCATCGCTTTTCTCGAAAACGTGGCCGAATCAGTCGGGCCTGCATCGCGCTGGATTCACCAAGGACTCACTTCATCGGATATTTTGGACACGACGCTCGCGGTGCAATTGAACGAGTCGTGCCAAGTCCTTCTGGATGATCTCGAAGCGCTTCGAAGCGTAATTGCAGACCAGGCACGCCGATACAAAATGACGCCGATGATTGGCCGTAGCCACGGGGTGCACGCTGAACCAATCACGTTTGGGTTAAAGCTGGCGCTGATGTATGACGAATTCGGTCGCGCCATCGAGCGGCTGGCCCAAACCCGGGAGCGTATTCGCGTTGGAAAAATCAGTGGCGCAGTGGGCACACATGCTCACATCGACCCGAAAATCGAGCGTTCGGTGTGTGAAAGGCTCGGATTAAGGCCTGCGACTCTTTCGACGCAGATCGTGCAACGCGACCGTCACGCAGAATTTATGACCACGCTCGCGGTGATTGCGTCGAGCGTCGATCGGTGGGCCACAGAATTTCGCCATCTCCAGCGGACTGAAGTCTTGGAGGTAGAAGAATTTTTCGGCGAAGGCCAGAAAGGCAGCTCCGCCATGCCGCACAAACGCAACCCGATCACAAATGAGCGGTTGAGCGGATTAGCCCGGGTAATTCGCGGGAATGCCGTCGTTGCACTGGAGAATATTGCGCTGTGGCATGAACGCGATATCAGCCACTCGAGCGCTGAACGCATTATTTTACCCGATTCATGTATCCTCCTGGATTACATGCTCGCAAAATTGCGATGCGTGGTTGAGAAACTGCAGGTTTACCCGGGCCGAATGGCGGAAAATCTCGCTCTAACCAAGGGTCTGTATTTCAGTCAATCGATCTTGCTCGCGCTCACACGCGCAGGCTCAGAGCGCAAGAACGCATATGAAGCCGTGCAACGCGCCGCCATGAAAACGTGGAACGGCGAGGGGACATTCGCCGAAAACGCAAAACGCGAACCCGAAATCGCCGCCCGACTTTCACCAGAAGAAATCGACCGCCTCTGCTCACTCGACGTCCACTTCAAACACGTCGATGAGACATTCAATGCGCTTGGATTGGATTAACGCCGGCGTTGGTGCAAAAGCGACGCGGGGACGCGTGCGCACTCCCAAAAAGGCTAACGCAAGACAAAACATCCGCGTCGACTATTTCGCACGAAAATGCTTTTGGAGTGCGATACGTCCTCGTATCGCTTTCAGAGAAAGTCGGTTGTTCACGGTACTCGTTACTCGTACCGAAGCGCTTCGATTGGATCGAGGTTAGCCGCGCGATATGCGGGGTAGAGGCCGAAGCCGATGCCGATTGCTGAGCAAACAAGGAGTCCAGCTATTGCCCAGCCGTAGGGGAAAATGATGTCTACCTTTAGCCAAGCTGCCAGCAGGTCGCCGGCGACGATACCAAGAATGATTCCCAGAATTCCCCCGGCTTCCGAGATAAAAACTGCTTCGGTTAGGAATTGACGCAGAACGTCGCGACTGCGCGCGCCGATGGATTTGCGTACGCCGATTTCTTTTGTCCGCTCGGTTACGCTCACGAGCATGATGTTCATGATGCCGATTCCAGCAGCGAGGAGCGCGATGAGGCTGACGACGAACGCACCAATGCGTACGATGCCCGCGACCGAGGTGAACGCGCTCTTCAGTGAGTCGTTCGAATAAATTTCGAAATCGTTTTCCTGGTCGGCGCGCAATCCACGCGCGATGCGCATGGCACTTATGCCTTTGTCCAGTGCCTGGTTGTAAGTCTCCGTGGAGAACGCTTGAGTGGCGATGTTTACCGTGCGTTTCGCTTCACCGTAGTCTTCGAAAAACCGCGTGATTGGCATGATGCAAAGGTCATCCTGGCTCTGGCCGAAGGAGGTCCCTTTCTCAGCGAGCACACCCACGATCGTGTACGTGTGGCTGCTGACTCTCACAACTTTGCCGATCGGCGATTCATGTGGGAACAACCGTTTCTCGATCATCTTGCCCACGACAATCACCCTGCGTGAAAGTTCAACGTCTTCGTCGCTCAAATTCCGGCCGTAACCGAGAGTGTAAGCGTTTGCGGTAAGAAAACTTCGGTTTGTGCCAACGATGAGAAGACTCGGCGTGGTTTTCACGCCGTTATAAACAGCTTGTCCCTTCACCTCGTAGCCGAAAGTCTTGAGACAAATTTCGCGCGCGTTGCCCTCCATCAACTTCGCGTAATGCAGCGCCTCTCGATACGTAATGTTGCGGCGGTTCTGATATTTTTTCTTAATTTCGCCGCCGACATTCACGTTCGCCGGATACTTGGCGAATTGAAAAATGTTCGACCCGAGGAAACTAATGCCGCTTTCAATGGAGGACTGCAGCGCCCCGATGGCAGTCATCACGGAGATGACCGAGAAAACGCCGATCGTGATGCCGATCATTGTCAGCGCAGCGCGGAGTTTATTCGCGCCTAACGAGGCAAGCGCCATCTTAACTATTTCGCTGAACAACATTTCATTAACACCGGCCTTCAGGCCGGTGAAATTGCATCGACTTGGGTCTCAGCCGTTCTAACGGCTTACTGGTCGGCGCGATTTTGGACATTCGCGCAGGTCCAGCCAGAAGCCGTTGAAACCGCTTTAGGCTTTCCATGCGATGGACACCGGCGTGAAAGGCCGGTGTTAATGATACACTTAACGAGTTACTCATATCTCAACGCTGCGACCGGATCGAGGCGGGAGGCTGACCAAGCGGGTGCGAAACCGGAGAACAAACCCGTCAGAATCGAGACGGCCATACTCACCAAGACGAGGCTAAGCGAAAAGCGAATCGGAAAGGACGGAAACGCCTGGCCGATGCCTGTGCACATTACGTACGCAACACCGAGCCCGATGAATCCGCCGAGTAGACACAGCGAAGTAGATTCGATCAAGAATTGAAGAAGGATCGTGCGTCGCCTCGCGCCCAGAGCTTTGCGGGTTCCGATTTCGCGCGTGCGTTCTTTCACGCTGACGAACGTGATATTCATTATCCCGATTGCCCCGACAAAGAGCGAAAGACCGGTAATAAAAAGCCCCGCGACAGCAATGGAGTTCTTGATTGGATCCAGCGTGCTCTTCAGTGCTTGTTGTTCGTTGATGCTGAAATCTTCTTTTTTCTCTGGCGGCAACCCACGCACCCGCCGCATGACTCCGATCAGCTCGTCTTTCGCTTCTGCGAGCCGCGCTTTATCTTTCACTTTTACGAGGATGTCGGAATCGCTTTTGGCACTGAAATACTTTTGAAACGCAGGCAACGGCATCACCACAATCGAATCCAGACTGAATAATCCCAGAAATGTGCCCTGCCGTGAGATGATCCCGACTATTCTGAAAGGTTGTCCATTGATCAGCACCGATTTTTCGATCGGGCTTTCAGCAGGAAACAACGCGTCAGCCACGTCGTAGCCGATCACGCACACGTTGGCGCCGCCTTTGGATTCGACGTCGTTGAAAAATCGGCCCTCCTTAAAATCGAAAGTCGAAGTAATGAGGTAATCCGATACGGTTCCTCTGATCAGAACGTTGCTGACTTGGCTTTGGCCATATTTCACGCTGCGCAGAAGACTCGAAGTAGGTACCGCGATGACGAGATTCGAATTCGGCGTGGCTGCGATAATGCGGTTGATCGGCTCCGCGTACTCGGTCTTGATTTTTTTACGGTCGCGGAAGTTCCACCAATCATCCACGGGCTTCCACGGCCATTGCGAGACATAGAGCACATCGTCGCCGAAAATGGCCATGCTTTTATCGAATCCAACCTGGATTCCGGCGATTGCGGTCCCCATGAGCGTCACGGCGACAATCCCGATGATAACGCCGAGCGCAGTGAGGGTTGAGCGCGTTTTGTTCGAACGCATTTGAGCAACAGCGATTTTCCAGCTTTCGCTCAGCTCGTACAGAAAGCGCTTCATTTAGTAAACCACAGCATCGGCCGGCAGGGGATCTTCCACTGGCAAGTTGTCGATGCCACCGAATCCGCCATCGTCACTTTCGATTAGCCCATCGCGCAAGCGGACCGTACGCCGCGCATGATTCGCGATATCGGCTTCGTGCGTAACGAGAATAATTGTGTGTCCGCGTTGATACAGATTTTCGAAAAGCGTCATGATTTCGTCGCCGGTTTTCGAATCGAGATTCCCGGTCGGTTCGTCGGCCAGGATAATGGATGGATCGTTTACCAAAGCTCGCGCGATCGCGACGCGTTGGCGTTGACCGCCGGAAAGTTCGTTAGGCTTATGATACAACCGGTCGCCGAGCCCCACCTCCCCCAACACGTGCTCGGCGCGCTCACGGCGCGTTTCCGGATCGATGCCGGCGTAAACGAGAGGAAGCTCAACGTTCCGCAAGCTGTCAGCGCGGGGAAGAAGATTAAACGTTTGAAAAACAAAACCGATTTCGCGATTTCGAATGCACGCCAGCTCGTCGTCGGTCATGCTAGAAACGTCTCGACCATTGAATTCGTAACGCCCGGAACTCGGCGTATCGAGGCATCCGAGCATATTCATCAGCGTCGATTTGCCGCTTCCACTGGGACCCATGATTGCCAGGTACTCGTTGCTATGAATTTGCAACGACACGCCGCGGAGCGCATGAACGATTTCTTCGCCCATCACGTAATCTTTCGTGATGTTCTCGATGTCGATGACAAGCAGATCCGATGATCGAGTGTCACTCGTCACTTCGCTACTTCCTTGTCGTACGCGACTCTCGCGCCTTCTTTCAATTTCCGGCTGATTGCGCTGTAGCTGCCTGAGATGACTTCATCGCCGGGCTTGATGCCGCTCCTGATTTCCATGTAGGAATCGTCGGCAATACCCGTAGTTACCTTCACCATTTGCGCTTTGCTGCCGCTCTTGACGAAGACAACCTTGAGCAACTTCTCGCGTTCTTCTTTCTGGGCCTGTTTCTCGAGCCGATCATTGCTTAACTCCGCCTTGTTATCGTCCTTGTCGCGCGCAGCGACCTTTTGCTTTTGTTTTTCGATTTCCTCCGGACTGAGGTTGCTGTCCCCGGTCCGAATCGTCACGCTTTGCATCGGCACGGCGACTGCATCCTTAACTACGTTCGTCTCGATATCTGCGGTACAACTCAATCCCGGGCGCAACGCCACATCGTGATCGTCGACGCGAATTTTTACCTCAAAATTTGTGACTTCCTCCTGCGTACCTGCCCCAGTCGTTTTTCCGGTGTTCGCGATTTGCTGAACAACCCCTTTGAATTTGCGGTCGCCATACGCATCGATCTTGATGTTTGCTTTATCCCCGAGCTTCACGTTTACGACATCATTTTCGTTCACGTCCACGACGGCTTGCATGTGGCTGAGATCAGCCACTCGCATGACTTCGGTCCCGGCAAATTGATTCGTTGCAACGAGGCGTTCGCCCAGTTTGCTGTTTAGAATGGTGACTGTTCCGTCCATCGGCGAATAAATTGTCGTTTTCGAAAGCTGATCGCGCGCCTGGCTGGAGCTGGCCTGTGCCCGTTCGATTTCGTGCACTGAACTCTCGTAGGTATTCTTTGCGACGTCGTACGCTGCTTCCGCCGCATTATATTCCTGCTCTGAAATCAGCTTTTTCTCGAATAAATCCTTTGATCGCCGGAAGTCGTGCTCGGTCTTAAGCATCGTCGCTTTTTGCTGAAGGTTAGTGGCCTTCGCGGCGCTGATCGCTGCTTCCTGTTGTTCGAGCAATGCTTTGTAGGAATCAGGCTTAATTTTCAGAAGCAGGTCGCCTTTTTTGATATGCATCCCATCCTCAACGGGCAGCTCGATAATTTCACCGGCAACTTCCGGTGAAATTTTCACTTCGGTTTCCGGCTGGACCTTGCCTGTCGCGGAGACAGTCTGCAGAATGGTCCGCCGCACCGCTTTTTCTGTTGTCACCGGGATTGGCTTCTCGCGCTTGCCCGCGAGGACCAGCGCGATGATCAAAAGCAACACTGCGCCAGCCGACCCAAAAAGGATTTTGCGCCTGCGACCTTGCCGACGCTTCTTCGCGACCTCACGGGCAAGTGGGGGAGTGGTCAATGCTTGATGCATGGCGTGATCGCTTATGCGGGTGAAGCTAACTCTCTTTAGACTTTCGCCAATGACGCACGTTCATCCCCTCAATCAGTAGGATGCAGTCTGCGGCTGGTTTGGATTCAAACAATTTGCGGCCGCGCCTGCTCGGTCGCGAATCCGTTGAATTGCCCATGCGGCGTGCTCTGCGATCAGTGGCTCCGGGTCGCCTGCCGCGCGTTCGAGTGCAGGAAGGTCGGATGGATCGCCCACATTACCGAGCGCGACACATACATTGCGTAAGAACCCGCGACGCTTTATTCGCTTGATCGGTGACTTTTTGAAAAGGGCCCGGAACTGCGCGTCGGTTAGGGCCAAATGTTCCCGCAGCGACATGCCGGTCGTTGATCGGCGCGCCCGGAACGCGCTCTCTCGAGATTCCTGAGCGAAGCGGTTCCAAGGACATGCGTCCAGGCAATCATCGCAGCCAAAAATCCGATCGCCCATGAGCGGACGAAACTCCACGGGGATGGCGCTTTTTAATTCAATCGTTAGGTAAGAAATGCACCGACGCGCGTCCAACCGATGCGGAGCGGTGATCGCGCCTGTTGGGCAGGCTGTAATGCAACGCTCGCATGTGCCGCAACGATCCGCTACTCGTTCATCCGGCGGCAATTCAAGAGTGGTCAAGACTTCCGCCAGAAAAAACCAGGTCCCGAGCTGCTCATCGATAAGCATCGTGCTCTTGCCGTGCCAGCCAACGCCTGCCTGCGCGGCATGATCCCGTTCCAATACCGGCCCGGTATCGACGTAACATTTTTGCTGTCCACCAAAGCTGCGAAGAAACTCGTCGATCCTGTTGAGCTTTGCCTCGACTACATCATGATAATCGTCTCCCAAGGCGTAACGCGCGATCCGACCTATTCTTTCTGTGGCAGCAGCCCTGCTTGCGGCGCTGGAGCCCTTCGCAGGCGGGTAGGCCGCGTTTGCCTGAAAGTAATTTAACGCCAGAGCCACGATCGTTTGTGCCCCAGGCAGAACCTTTTGCGGATCGCAGCGTTTTTCTTCGCCACGTTGCATATAATTCATTTCGCCGTGCGCGCCGTCGCGCAGCCATTCACGAAAGCCATTTGCATGCGCCGGAAGGTTGCAGGCGGCTACGCGACACGAATCAAAGCCGATGTCTCTAGCAAAAGAGACAAGCTGCGCCTTCAGTTCTGTTGCCGAAATTTGCATCATGACGCTTTGATGGTGATGAGTGATTCCGGTTTAGGATTCATTCTCCTGAGTTTCGTCAGGATCGCCACGGCGACTTCTTCATTCGTGAGTACCGACGTATCGACCCGGATGTCTGCGATGTTTTTGTAAAGGGGCCTCCGGGCAGCAAGGATTTGCGAGAAAGTTTTTCTCGGATTTTTCGTTTGCAGCAATGGTCTGTTCTGTTTTCCGGAGGCCCGTGCAAAAAGCGTTTTTTCGTTCGCGTCGAGCCACACGATCACAGCCTGGCTTTCTAAAATCTCGACGTTTTCTTGGCGCAACACGACGCCGCCACCTGTAACGATTATCGTCTGTTTTTCAGTTCGCGTGCGGCGAAGCGCTTCCGTTTCAGCCTCCCGAAATTTCTCTTCTCCATGTCTAGCGAAGATTTCCGGGATGGACAATCCGAATTTTGAGACAACGATTTCGTCCATATCGAGCACACCCAACCCCGTTCGCTCGCGCAAACAGGCTCCAACGGATGATTTGCCGGCGCCCATCATTCCGATGAGGGCAATCGATCGCCTCTGACGATTCACGATCCAATATCTCACTAAGACCTGGCTTCGGCCAGGTGCAGTGCGGGGCGGAACAGAGAAGCCGTTTAAACGGCTTGCGACGCAAGGTTTCGTGGTGTCACCGCGCTGAAGCGTGGTGTTAATGATGCATTGCCACGCGAGTTGGCGTTTCACGGATTCGCCCTACAATGTGCGCATGCCTGAATCGAAACCCTTTGTTGCAATCATCATGGGAAGCAAATCGGACTGGGACACGATGCGGAATGCGGTGGAAACACTGGATGGACTCGGCGTGCCAAACGAAGCGCGAGTGTTGTCCGCTCATCGAACGCCCGACGCGACGGCAGAGTTCGCGCGAAACGCCGCGGATCGCGGGTTGCGAGTGATTATCGCTGGAGCAGGCGGTGCGGCACATTTGGCTGGAGTCATTGCGGCGCACACGTGGCTGCCGGTTCTCGGTGTGCCGATTCAGTCGAAACTCCAAGGGCTCGATTCGCTGTTGTCCACGGCGCAAATGCCGGGCGGCATTCCCGTCGGCACACTGGCCATAGGTGAGGCTGGCGCTAAAAATGCCGCACTTCTAGCGGCTGCGATTCTCGCCACGTCCGATGACGCGCTTCGTCAAAAATTGGAAGAATTTCGCAAAAAACAGACTGAAGCGGTCTTGGCCGCAAAATTGCCAACGTGAAAACCGTGATTTCAACCGACCGCGATGCGGCGGTTGAACTGCTGCGAAGAGGCGATCTCGTCGCGCTGCCGACTGAAACTGTTTACGGACTCGCTGCTAACGCGCTTGATTCGATTGCGGTCGCTAAAATCTTTGAAGCCAAAGAACGGCCGCGTTTCGATCCGCTAATTATTCATCTGCCGAATCGTGAGCGGCTTGAGAGAATTGTGAATGTGCCAGCGAAGCATCGACAACTGATCGGCGGGTTGGCCGACAAGTTTTGGCCCGGCGCGCTCACGATAGTTTTGCCAAAGCGCAAGATCGTTCCTGACATTGTTACCGCTGGATCAGATTCGGTGGCGGTGCGACTCAGTGCGCATCCGGTGTTTGCTGAAATCGTGGGTGAACTGGATGAGCCGCTCGCTGCCCCGAGTGCAAACCGATTCGGACGCGTCAGTCCGACAACAGCGCAACACGTGTTGGACGAACTCGATGGACGGATCCCAGTGATCATCGATGGCGGGCCGACAGAGCACGGCATTGAGTCAACAATCATCGCTGTTCACGACGGCAAAATTGCAATCCTCCGGCGCGGTCCAATCACACACGAACAGCTGTGCGAGTTTGCAGAGGTCGTCAGCGTTACTGGGACGCGAAGAATTTCCGCTCCAGGACAACTGCCATCGCATTATGCGCCTACAACGCCATTGCGTTTGATCGACAACGCCGAAGCATTTCCTCGGAAAAAAAATCAGCGCGTGGGCTTGCTTGCTTGGAGCGCCGATTACCGAAGCTCCCCAGCGTTCGCTGCCGTTCTAAATCTAAGCGACCAAGGAGATCTGCGGGAAGCAGCGGCGAATCTATTTCGTTATCTGCGCGAACTCGACGCGCTCGGTCTCGATCTGATCGTTGCGGAACGAATTCCCAGTCAGGGACTCGGCGCAGCAATAATGGATCGACTAGAACGGGCGTCGCACCGATAAGGCCGCAAGACGATTCAGCGTTGTAGAACAAGCTCCTCGTCTGACACGCTGATCGGCGCTTTTTCAACAACGGTCTTTGACTTCTCGCCAGCCTGATACGCAAGAGCGGCTGCAATGAATGCTTTGAACAGGGGATGCGGCTTGTTGGGTTTGCTTTGAAATTCGGGGTGATATTGACAACCAACAAAGTAGGGGTGGTCGCGTAGCTCGATCAATTCCGCGAGCGTGCCGTCGGGTGAGGTTCCTGAAATCACAAATCCTTTCCCATTCATCTGGTCCCGATATTTCATGTTGAACTCGTAACGGTGCCGGTGACGCTCCATTACCTCAGTGCCGCCATAGATTTTTTCCGCGAGCGTGCCCGGAACAATTTTTGTCGGCCAGGTTCCCAGCCGCATACTTGCGCCCTTTTTACGTACGCCGCGCTGTTCTTCCAGCAGCGAGATGACCGGGTTCGGAGTGTCTTTGTCGAACTCGGTGCTGTTGGCATCTTTGATTCCACATACGTTTCTAGCGAATTCAATAGTGGCCACTTGCATGCCCAGGCATAGGCCAAGAAAAGGAATTCCACGCTCGCGAGCGTAACGCGTGGCGTTGATTTTCCCTTCGGCTCCGCGAATGCCAAATCCACCAGGAACGAGAACGCCGGCCACATCTCTCAGTTGGTCATCTATGCCATCTGCGAGCGATTCGGCATCGATTAGTTTGAGTTCGATTCCGCAGTCTTCGCTGGCGGCCGCGTGGGTCAATGACTCGTAAATGCTCTTGTATGCGTCGCGAACCTCCATGTATTTACCGACGACCGCGATTTTGAGGTGTCTGCTCGGAGTAACGACGCAGTCGACGAACTTTTCCCACGCTTGCAGATCTGGCTGCGGCGTTTCGAGATGCAGAAGATCGCAGACGAGTTGGTCGAGTCCCTCCGAGTGCAGGGTCAAAGGCACTTCGTAAATCGTGTGCTCCACGTCGCGTTCCTCGATCACCGCTTTTTCCGCAACGTTGCAAAACATCGACAGCTTCCGACGCACATCGCGATCGAGCGGTTTTTCCGAACGGCAAATCAAGACCTGCGGCTGCAATCCGATTTCGCGTAGCTTCGCCACGCTTTGTTGTGTCGGCTTCGTTTTCAATTCGTGTGCGGCCTTGATGTAGGGAACGAGCGTAACATGCATGTTCACGACATTTTCGGGTCCAACTTCAAGAATGAATTGGCGAATCGCCTCGATGAATGGAAGACCTTCAATGTCCCCAGTCGTCCCTCCGATTTCGGTAATCACGACGTCGTATTTGCTCGCGTCTGAAAGTTTGCGGATGCGATCCTTGATTACGTCTGTGACGTGCGGAATCACCTGGACGGTTTTGCCCAGATAATCGCCCCGACGTTCCTTTAAAATCACTGTCTCGTAAACCTGGCCGCTGGTGAGATTGTTGTGCCGCGTGAGCACGCAATTGGTGAATCGCTCGTAGTGGCCAAGATCGAGATCCGTCTCGGCGCCGTCATTGAGCACGTAGACTTCGCCATGCTGGAATGGATTCATCGTCCCGGGATCGACGTTGAGGTAGGGATCAAACTTTTGGAGCACAACACGCAATGAGCGCGCTTCGAGCAGCGTCCCGAGAGAGGCTGCAGTTAAGCCTTTGCCTAACGAACTAACGACACCTCCGGTGACAAAAATGTATTTCATCGAGCGACCTTTCGTCCCGCGCGAGCAAGCCTTTTCTCCAGCGCTTTTGCGTCAGCTGGTGTGTCTATGCCAGGAGATCCATTGGCGGTGATAAGCACATGAACTTTTACACCATTTTCCAATGCGCGCAATTGCTCGAGCGACTCGGCGCGTTCCAGCGGAGCGGGTTTCCA
>Ga0126381_100006432_pt1 | contig 12992 bp, 12 predicted proteins | sample PanSoiMetPlot_28_FD_96465 | JGI IMG/M metagenome (GOLD analysis project Ga0126381, IMG submission 96465) | Tropical forest soil microbial communities from Panama - MetaG Plot_28 | ecosystem: Environmental > Terrestrial > Soil > Tropical forest > Bulk soil | place: Panama | collected 2016-02-17
CGCGCGGGGTCGTGATCGGTGGTGGAAGGAGACATGGCATGCCGGATAGGCAAGGAAAAACCGGCGCCGCGACCCGGGAACAGCTCTGGGTGCTGGCCCTGGCCTCGCTGGCCTCGTTCATGGTGATTCTCGACGCACTGGTCGTCGCGACCGCGCTGACGGCGATCCGGCGGCATCTGGGCGCGTCGCTCGCGGACCTGGAATGGACCGTTAACGCGTACACGCTCAGTTTCGCGGTGCTGCTGATGACCGCGGCCGCGCTCGGCGACCGGCTGGGCCGCCGCCGCGTCTTCGCGGCCGGGCTGGCCCTGTTCGCGATCTCGTCGGTCGCCTGCGCCCTGGCCAACGACAGCGGCGCGCTGATAGCCGCCCGCGCCATGCAGGGGGCCGGGGCAGCAGCGATCATGCCGACCGCGCTCGCGTTGCTGAACGGGGCATTCCCGCCCGCGCGCCGGGGCTGGGCCATCGGGATCTACGGCAGCGTGACCGGGCTCGCCGCGGTGCTCGGCCCGGTGCTCGGCGGCGCCGTTACCCAGGGCCTAGGCTGGCAGTGGATTTTCTGGCTCAACGTGCCGATCGCGCTGTGCGCCATCCCGCTGGTGCTCACCCGCATCCCAGAGGCTCGCGGACCTGTCGGGGCGCTCGACGCGCCCGGGCTTGTGCTGATAACCGTGGCGGCGCTCGGACTGACGTGGGCGCTGGTCCGCGGCAATACGGCCGGCTGGGGCAGCGCGGAAACGGTGAGCGTGCTGTGCGCCGGCGCCGTGGCCACCGTCAGCTTCGTCAGCTGGGAACGCCGGGCAAGCGCGCCTATGCTCCCGGTGCGCCTGTACCGCTCGGTGGCGTTTTCGGCGGGCAACGGGGCGATCTTCCTGCTCAACGCGTCGCTGACCGGTGCGGTGTTCCTGATGCCGCAGTTCCAGCAGGTGGTGCACGGCGCTGGTCCGCTGACCGCCGGGCTTCGGCTGCTGCCATGGGGTGTCGCGCCGTTTCTGCTCGCCCCGTGGGCGGGCGCGCTGGCCGACCGGATCGGCGAGCGGTCCCTGGCCGTGACAGGACTGCTGCTCCAGGCCGCCGGGCTGGCGTGGATCTCGGCGGCAGCCGGGCCTGCCACCAGTTACCCAGCGCTGATCACGCCCATGATTCTCGTCGGGGCCGGCTTCGGCATCGCCATCCCCGCCGTAACGAGGTCCGTCACAAGCAACGTGCAGCCTGCCGACATCGGCCGGGCATCCGGCGCCTACAGCATGATGCGTCAGCTTGGCGGCGCCTTCGGCGTGGCGGTGCTAGGCGCGGCCTTCAGCGCCGCGGGCAGCTACTCCTCGCCGGTCGCCTTCAGCGCCGGGTTCACCGCGGCGTTCGGCGCGGCCGCGGGGATGGCCTTCGCCGGTGCCCTCGCCGGCGCGATCTTGCCCGCGCGCAGCAGGCGCGCAGTACCCGCCGCCGCCGCGCCGCGAGTGTCCGTGGAGTAAATGGGCCTTAGCCGCCAGGCCGGCTAAGGCCCATGCCCCGGTCTTTAGCGCGGGTGCTGGCACCTCGCGTTCGACGGCTGCGGCTAGAACTGGTCTGGTGACGTAATCGCTTCGGCTACGGTCAGGTCCGGCGGACCCGGGTTGGCGCCCGCTGATTCGATGAACGCGTGCAGATCGGGGTTCGAGAAGAACTGCTGGAAGTGCTCGATCGACTGCCACTCGTCGACGATCATCACGATACCGTCGCCGATCCCGAACCGGTGGTGGATGGCACCCTGGGTACGTGCCTCGGCGGCGATCTTCTCGAATTCGCCGGCCCGTTCGGCCAGCGACTGCTGGAACTTGGCAGTGTCTGCCTGGAATTTCCCGATGACAAGCACGCTCATCGATGTAGTTCCTCCCACGAGTGTCGCGCGCCCCCCTCGAGCGCGCGTCATGGGTGTATACGTTGCCGGGGGTGGTCGCGGATCAATTCCCGACCGGAAAATTCGCCGGGGCTAGTCGAAGGCGAGTGTCGCAGCCGCCGCCAGGATCCCGGTAGCGGCGGCCTCATCGCCTTCGATGTACGCGTCGATATCGACTGGATTCACCCGGTTCGCGACGAGTCGGCAAAAGCGGACCGCGTCGGCGACGATGCTGACCGCGGCGGCCCCCGGCACGGTACCGCCTCCTACCTCGATATCCCAGGTGCCGCCGCCGGGGCCGGTCAGCACCAGGTGCAGGCGCGCTGCCTGGCAGAGCCCGGAACCGACCGCGGCGTGCGGCAGCAGAGTGGTCGCCAGCCGGGTCATCAGCGCAAGCGTCGGTGAGTCCGGAACCGTGGCCGGCAGCCCGGCCGCCACCCGGATGTCGTTCTCGTGGGTCCACAGCTCGAACGCGCGGCCCACGAGTATGGCGTACAACGGCAGCTGAACGCCGTGCAGCCCGATGATGACGCCGAGATCGCCGACTTCGGCCACCTGGGTCAGCGTGCGCCCGACGGCGTTGTGCCACTCGCTGAGGGTCTGCGCGGGCCGTCGGCCGGCCTGCCGGTCCGCCGCTGCCTGGGTGGACTGGACGTGCTCGGCCTGGCCCACCGTCTGGTCACCGGACAGCGCCTGCTGCACGTCGTGCTCTACTCCGGTCAGGTGACCCACGAGCCTCTGCACGTCCAGCTCGCGGATGGCAGGCCGCCGCCAGTCGTATTCCGGCAGCGCGCGCAGCGTCTGGTACAGGGCCTCGGCCGCGCGGCTGAACGCCTCGACGGGGGAGATTTCCCCGACTTCTGGGACTGTCTTGCCCGCCGGCCGCGCCTGCCACGAGGCGTCGAGCACGCGAGCGCGCAATCCGGCGGGCAGCGCCCGCTGGGCGGTCACGGGGACTCCAGGAGCTGGCGGTCCAGCACGGTCTCCAGCTTGGCCAGCGCCAGCCTCAGTCGCGACTTAACGGTCCCTTCCGGGATGCCCGAGGCGAGCGCGACCTCCCGGCAGGTCATGCCCTGGAAATACGCGAGCTCGATCACCCGGCGCTGAGCGTCGGGCAGCCGCTCGATCGCGGAACGCACAATGCTGGCTACGTCCGCGCTGAGCACTTCCTCGCCAGGCGACCGGGGTGCTTCCCCGGTCGTCAGCCGGTAGTGCCGCTGCTGGCGGGCGATCCGCCGCAGCTCGCTGCGGATGGCGTCCATCGCCCGGTTCCTGGCCAGGACCACTAGGTACGTGCGCAATGAGACGGCGGCGGGGTCATAACGGTCAGGATGACTCCACAGCTCGACGAAGACGTCCTGGACGACGTCTTGCGCGCTGCCGTCGCCGACGATGCCGACCGCCGCGCCGTACACCAGGGCGCCGAACCGGTCGAAGACCTCGGCGAGCGCATGGTCGTCTCCGGCCTCAAGCCGGGCCGCCAGCAGCGCGTCGGTCCCCCTCACAGCAAGGACGGTAACGCAGCCCGTGGCATCGGACAATGCGGATGGAAAGACTCGGGGCGACCATTCGGCGCGAAACCTTGCCGCATCGGTGTCAGGAGGCGACGAGGGCGTCGGCCAGTGGCGCGATGGCGAGCTTCGCCGCCAGGTCAGCGGGCAGGTTGTACCTCGCGGCCAGGGTGGCGGCGGCGTAGTAGGACACCTTCGTCTGACCCGCGTCGTCCCACACCAGGATCTTAAGCGGCAGGTCGAGCGCCACCAGCGGCTCCGCGGCCATCACCGGCGTGCCCGCGGCCGGATTGCCGAAGATCACCAGCACGGTTTCCCGCAGGTCAAGGCCCACCTGACGGGCCTGTGCCGCCTGGTCTATCACCGCGAATACCTTGATCCCCCTCCCGGTCACCAGATCGTTCAGCCGCGCGATGGTGTCGCTTACCGTCCGCGGGCTGATCCTGGTGACGATGCCTGCCTCGTTCGCCGCGACTACGTCGGCCATGGATCCCCTCCAGTTCGCGCTCCCATCGCATGATCGATGCTAGCGGCGAGGTATACGGTCTCCGCGCGCGGCGTCACTCTGCGCCGGCGCCGATCCTGCCGGAGGACTGAAATTACCGTGTGGGAAGCTAGTGTCGGTCGAGACCGAAGGGGGCGCTCGTGGCAGTGCCGTCACACGAGCCGCAGCCGGTGCTGAGCCCGCTGACGGCCGCCGCGATCTTTCTGGTGCTGACGGTGCACCCCGGCGGTGAGGACGCCGTGCGTGACCTGCTGTCGGACGCGTCGGCGCTGCAGCGGTCGGTCGGCTTCCGCATTCCGGATAGCCGTCTGCAATGCGTGATCGGGATCGGCTCGACGATCTGGGATCGCCTGTTTGATGGTCCGCGGCCCGTCGAGTTGCACCCGTTCCAGGAGCTATCCGGCCCGCGGCACCGGGCGCCGGCCACGCCGGGGGACCTGCTGTTCCACATCAGGGCGAACCAGATGGACCTGTGCTTTGAGTACGCCACCCAGGTGATGGCCCGGCTGACCGGGGTGGTGACGGTGGCCGACGAGGTGCACGGCTTCAGGTATTTCGACGAACGGGACCTGATCGGGTTCGTCGACGGCACCGAGTCGCCCGGCGGGCCTGCCGCCATCGCTGCGGCCATAGTCGGCGACCAGGACCCGGACTTCGCCGGGGGCAGCTACGTAATCGTGCAGAAGTACCTGCACGATCTTGTGGCCTGGAACGGACTGCCTGTTGAGGACCAGGAGCGGGTGATCGGACGGACCAAGCTGAGCGACATCGAGATGCCCGACGACGTCAAGCCGGCCAACTCGCACGTCGCGCTCAACACTGTGACCGGACCTGACGGGGAGCAACTGCAGATCGTGCGGGCCAACATGCCGTTCGGCGAGGTGGGCCGCGGCGAGTTCGGCACGTATTTCATCAGCTACGCCGCCATGCCCGCGGTCACCGAGCAGATGCTGCGGAACATGTTCCTCGGGCGGCCGCCTGGCAACACCGACCGCATACTCGACTTCTCCACGGCGGTCACCGGCGGCTTCTTCTTCGCCCCGTCGGCTGACTTCCTTGACGATCTGCCCGGTCCGCCCGGCGGGCAAGCCGCAGCGGACGGCTCGCTTGGCATCGGCTCGCTGAAAGGACAGCGATGAACAACCTGTACCGCGAACTTGCGCCGGTTTCCGACGCCGCGTGGGCAAGCATCGAGGACGAGGCGAAGCGGACGTTCGCCCTGCACGCCGCCGCCCGGCGAGTGACGGACGTGACCGGCCCTGGCGGCCCCACGCTGGCCGGCCTCGGAACCGGCCACCTTATGCCGATCGACGCACCGGGCGACGGGATTACCGCCGGGCTGCGTGCATGGCGGCCTGTCGTCCAGCTGCGGGTGCCGTTCACGCTGGACCGGGCGGAGATCGACGCAGTGGAGCGGGGTGCGCTTGACCCCGACTGGCAGCCAGTGAAGAACGCCGCGAAGAAGATCGCCTTCGCCGAGGACCGCGCCGTTTTCGACGGCTACGCGGCCGCGCAGATCACCGGCATCAGGGAAGCGTCCGCCAACCCGGCCCAGTCGCTGCCCGCCGAGGTGCGCGACTACCCGGACGCGGTCAGCCAGGCGCTTTCCGCGCTTCGGCTCGCGGGCGTCGCGGGCCCGTACTCGCTGCTGCTCTCCGCGGGCGCCTACACCGCGGTCAGCGAAACCTCCGACCACGGGTACCCCATCCGCGACCACCTCGCGCGGCTGGTCGACGGGGAGATCATCTGGGCGCCCGCGCTCGATGGCGCCCTGATGATCTCCTGCCGCGGCGGTGACCACGAACTCCGCCTCGGTGAGGATCTCTCGATCGGCTACCTGAGCCACGACGCTGGGCACGTCGAGCTTTACTTCCAGGAATCGTTCACCTTCGCCGCCTACACCGCCGAGGCCAGTGTCGCGATCAACCCAAGCTGAGGTCACCCAGGTCGCAGACCCCGCCAGACCGGGTGCCTCAGCCGGCCCGCGGGTGTCAGCTCCCCGTAGGTGACCTCGGCATTCAGAACCGGGCGCACCCAGTGCGCGCGCCGTGCGACGGCCTGGGGGAGCGGCTCGGCGAACGGAGAATCGGGCTGTTCAAGCTGCTTCAGCCGGCTCGTCAGCGCACGCAATTCGTCAACCGCGAGGCCGGAGCCGACCTGCCCGAGGTAATCAAGGCCGGCCGAGCCCGGTCGTCCCACGATGACAGAGCCCGCCACGGATACCCGTGAGCCCGTTCCGGGAAGCCAGCCGCCGATGATGACGTCGGCGACGAGCAGGTGCCTGACCTTGAGCCATGAGCCGCTACGCCTGCCGGGGAAGTAGTAGGAGCGCAGCCGCTTCAGCATTACTCCCTCCAGCCCGAGCTGCCTGCTGGCGTCGATCACGGCGCGCGCTTCCCCCGGGAAGGAGGGCGGCACGCTGACCGTGCCGCTATCCAGTCCGAGCGCGTCGAGCATTGCCCGGCGCTGCGCGTAGGGGTTGCGCAGCAGCGACCGGCCTGCCTGGTGCATCAGGTCGAACGCCACGTAGCTGACCGGCACGGCGGTCTTGAGCACCCGAGTTGGCCGTCCGACGTGCATCCGCCTCTGCAGCCGCGAAAAGCTTGGTCGCCCGCCGTCGAAGGCGACGATCTCACCGTCGAGGATGAGGGAGCGCCGGCCTGCCGCCGCGCCCAGGTCCGCCGCGACCTCGGGGTAGGTGGCGGAGATGTCCTTGCCGTCCCTGCCCCGCAGCACGGCTTCCCCCGCGCTGACGAATGCGAGTGCGCGGATCCCGTCCCACTTGATCTCCGCGGACCATGTGTCGTCATCGGCCGGCAGCTGCTGCGCCGGGGTCGCGAGCATGGGCGCGATGGACGGCAGGCGTCCCTGTCCGGCCATGCGTCCCCCGTGCGGACAGGCCGCGGGCACCCGGGTACGCCGCGGCTCCGGCAGGGGGTTCCGGCTCGGGTAATGTACCCGCCGCCCGCTTGCTCGAAGCGCATGGACCAACCCGCTTATATCGTGTTACGATATAAGCGGGTTACTGCCGCGCCGTCGTTCCATGCGAGTGCTGCCGCAGGAACGGCGGCGCACCCAGACTTGCGGACCGATGGCTTGTCAGACCAGGACTGCCTCGTCCCAGCCGGCCTGCGCGGGCGCCCCGGTAAAGAGCTGGTGCGCCTCGGTCCATTGCTGGGTCTGGGTGAAGACTTCCCTGGTATAGGGCAGGAATACGATGCGCTCGCCGGTCCCGAACGCCCGCACGTCGACCTGCTCACGGTATTTCTCTGGAACGGCACGCAGGTGATAGTGCTTGTAAAGCTCCGGATGCAGGTCGATTTCCATCTGCGCCCGCCGCAGCGCTGCCAGGTACTTCTGCACGTCGGACTTGGTCGCGTCGCTGCCGGTTACCAGGAACCCGATCATGAACGTGGCGTCAAGCACCTTACGGAACCCGAAGGCCTCGGCGATGTACAACGGCACGCCCCACGTCGTGGCGGCTTGAACCTGCCTGTTGAGCAGCGCGTCGAGGCGCTCGTTGGGCGGGCCCTGGAAGGTGAGCTTGACCTCGCCGGGGGCGAGCACCGACTCGAGGGCTTGCACGGTGGCGAAGTGGCTCCCGGAGTGGTAGCCGACCCCGATCGGCACCCCGGCCAGGTCCTCGGGGCGGCGGATGGGTGACTCGGGCGGTACCACGATGGCGCAGGGCGCCACCGAGTAAGCCGTGGTAACTAGCTGACCGGCCCCCTCGCGCGCGGCGGCGTTCGTGGCCCAGTGGCAGGCGCAGCTCACGTCGGCACCGTCGCGTCCCGCGCCGAAGGTCTCGAACGCGCCGGTCTTGATCTCCCCGGCGTTGTCCCGGCTGGCAGAGCTGACGCCGTAGTCGCCGGTGATCACGAAGCTGTATTCAAGGCCCTCGGCCGTGAAGTAGCCCTTCTCTTCGGCGACCCATTCCTGCAGTCGGCCGTGCGGCATGATCTTCAGAGCCATTGGCGGTCTCCTCTTGTTGGCCCAGCGGCCTCAAAGTAGCTCGCGGCACGATACATGGTCAAGGCAGCGGCGTACGCCCGCAAGGCCGACGTCGGCTAAGGTGTGGTTTTCCACAAAAGCCGGAGTATGGTCACCGCCGCTGGCAGCTCCCGCTGCGCGATGCTGGGCTGCGACGGCATGCCTCGCGCGTCCCGATCTGCAGCATCGTCCGCCACCGGCGGCCGCGTACTGCAGCATCGTCTGCCACCGGCGTCCGCGAACCGCCGGCAGCCTGGTCCCCGCGCCATTGGCGAGACCGCGAGCCCTGAGGTATCTATATCGTGCAACGATATTTTGAATCCCGCTAGCCGGCAGTCGCTGCCGGTGCACTGCGGCGCCGCGACCGCGGGCGCTGCCATACGGCCTTGTCGCGATACGATATGATGCAGCGATAAGAAACCGGCGCCGCCAAAATTTCTCAGCGTCGGCATTGTGAAAGAAAGCCAGCAGATCACGATGACCCGGCTTACTCGGCAAGACTTCGAGAAGCTGCTCCAATTCCGCGTTACCCTGCGCCGCTTCCAGCGCTGGAGCGAAGACCAGGCGCAGGCTGCGGGGCTGACCCATGTCCAGCATCAGCTTCTGGTAGCGATCAAGGGCCACCCGGGGAACCGTCCGCCAGCGATCGGCGACCTCGCCGGCTACCTGTTGCAGCGTCCGCACAGCACAGTGGAGCTGGTAGACCGTGCCGAAGCCGCGGGGCTGGTCGAGCGGACACCGGACCGTGACGACGCCCGCGTCATCCGCGTCCAGCTGACCGCGGAGGGCGACCGGATCATGCAGGAACTGACCGAGGCTCACCTGGAGCGGCTGCGTGACCTCGCCGCTGTCCTGGACGAACTGGTGAAGCACTCGCGCGACAAGGACGCATAGGCCGCCGGTCCCCGGGAGCGGCAGTCGGTGGTCAGACCGATCAGGAATCGAGAAGCGTCCTCTGGTTCGCTGTGGACATACTGCTGACGAGACAGAAGCTGGCAGCCAGGCGATCGGGCTGTCGATTTCCGGGCTTCACGTCCGTGTTCAAGCCCGGCAAAACCACTGGGCCGATACGACCCACGAGCTGAGGAGTGACGATGACCAGTTCCGCTACACAGGGAATCAAGACCGTGCTGCATCCCGTGTCCGACCTAGCGAAGGCCAAAGAGGTGTATACCGCCCTGCTCGGCATGGCGCCGCAGGCCGACTCGCAGTACTACGTTGGCTACGAGGCCGAAGGCCAGCAGATCGGACTAGTGCCGGCTGGCGGACCGCAGGGCATGACCTCGCCGGTGGCCTACTGGCACGTGGCGGACATCGAGGCGAAGCTGGCCGAAGTGACCGCCGCGGGTGCCACCGTGAAGGAGTCACCGCGCGACGTGGGCGGCGGCCGCCTGGTGGCTACCTTCACCGACCCCGACGGCAACGTCCTCGGACTCATCCAGGACACGTGATACCGGATCACCGACAGACGGAGACACGATGAGCACGGCCACAAGGACGGAAACGCGGTCGGCTGCGGCACACGCTGCCGACAGCCATGATCTGATCCGGGTGCACGGCGCGCGGGTGAACAACCTCAAGGATCTCAGCATTGAGATCCCCAAGCGCCGGCTGACCGTGTTCACCGGTGTCTCCGGCTCGGGCAAGAGCTCTCTGGTGTTCGGCACGATCGCCGCGGAGTCGCAGCGGCTGATCAACGAGACCTACAGCGCCTTCGTGCAGGGCTTCATGCCGACGCTGGCTCGGCCCGAGGTCGACGTGCTCGACGGGCTGACGACCGCGATCATCGTCGACCAGGAGCGGATGGGTGGCGACGCCCGCTCTACGGTAGGCACCGCCACCGACGCCAACGCCATGCTGCGCATCCTGTTCAGCCGGCTCGGGCAGCCGCACATCGGCCCGCCCAACGCGTTCTCGTTCAACGTGCCGTCGGTCCGGGCGCGCGGGGCGATCACCGTCGAGCGCGGGGACAGCACGACCGTGCATAAGACGTTCACTCGCGTCGGCGGCATGTGCCCGCGCTGCGAAGGCCGCGGCTCGGTCAGCGACTTCGACCTGTCGGCACTGTACGACGACGAAAAGTCGCTCAACGAGGGCGCGCTCCGGATCCCCGGCTACAGCATGGACGGCTGGTACGGGCGCATCTTCCTCGGCTGCGGCTTCTTCGACCCCGACAAGCCGATCCGCAAGTTCACCAAGACCGAGCTGCACGACCTGCTCTACAAGGAGCCGACCAGGATCAAGGTCGACGGCGTCAACCTGACATACGAGGGCCTGATCCCGAAGATCCAGAAGTCCATGCTGTCCAAGGACCGGGAGGCCATGCAGCCGCATGTCAGGGCGTTCGTGGACCGGGCGATCACGTTCACCGCCTGCCCCGAGTGCGACGGCACACGGCTGAGCGAAGCGGCCCGGTCGTCGCGGATCCGCGGAGTCAACATCGCCGACGCGTGCGCGATGCAGATCAGCGACCTCGCCGAGTGGGTGCGCGGGCTAGACGAAGCGTCAGTCGCGCCGCTGCTCGCGGCACTGCGCCAGAGCCTCGACTCCTTCGACGAGATCGGGCTCGGTTACCTCAGCCTCGACCGCTCGTCGGGCACGCTCTCGGGCGGCGAGGCGCAGCGCACCAAGATGATCCGCCACCTCGGCTCCTCGCTCACCGACGTCACTTACGTGTTCGATGAGCCCACCATCGGCCTGCACCCGCATGACATTCAGCGGATGAACGAGCTGCTGCTGCAGTTGCGCGACAAAGGCAACACGGTGCTCGTCGTGGAGCACAAGCCGGAGGCGATCGCGATCGCCGACCACGTCGTCGATCTCGGCCCCGGCGCCGGCGCAGCCGGCGGCGAAGTGGTCTTCGAGGGCACCATCGAGGGGCTGCGGGCCAGCGGCACGCTGACCGGGCGGCACCTGGACGACCGGGCCGCCTTGAAGCCTTCGGCGCGGACGGCTTCGGGAGTGCTTGAGGTGCGCGGCGCGAGCACCCACAACTTGCAGGACGTCGATGTTGATATACCTCTCGGCGTGCTGGTGGTGGTGACCGGCGTGGCCGGGTCCGGAAAGAGTTCGCTGATCCGCGGCTCGGTGTCTGGCCGGGAGGGCGTGGTGTCGGTCGACCAGAGCGCGATCCGCGGCTCGCGACGGAGCAACCCGGCGACGTACACCGGGCTGCTCGACCCGATCCGCACGGCGTTTGCCAAGGCCAACGGCGTGAAACCGGCGCTGTTCAGCGCCAACTCCGAGGGCGCCTGCCCCAACTGCAACGGCGCCGGTGTCATCTACACCGACCTGGCCGTGATGGCGACCGTCGCCACTACCTGCGAGGAGTGCGAGGGGAAGCGGTTCGAGGCGTCGGTGCTGGAATACCACCTTGGCGGCCGGGACATCAGCGAGGTGCTCGCGATGTCGGTGACCGAGGCCAGGGAGTTCCTTGGTGCAGGTGAGGCCCGCACACCCGCCGCGAGCAAAATTCTCGACCGGCTGGCTGACGTGGGGCTCGGCTACCTCAGTCTCGGACAGCCCCTTACCACGCTGTCCGGCGGTGAGCGGCAGCGGCTCAAGCTGGCCACCCACCTGGCCGAGAAGGGCGGCGTCTACGTCCTCGACGAGCCGACCAGCGGCCTGCACCTAGCCGACGTCGAGCAGTTGCTCGGCCTGCTGGACCGTATCGTCGACGCTGGCAAGTCGGTCATCGTCATCGAGCACCACCAAGCGGTCATGGCGCACGCCGACTGGATCATCGACCTCGGCCCCGGCGCCGGTCACGACGGCGGCCGCATCGTCTTCGAGGGCACACCGGCCGACCTCATCGCCGCTCGCTCCACCCTCACCGGCGAGCACCTGGCGGCCTACGTCGGCACCTGACAAGGGCTTCGCCGACACCGCCAGACGGCAAGTCCGGGATTATGTTGGCGCGGTGATATCTGCGAGCTACCGGGATCCGCTGGTGGCGGTCGCCAGCTCGGCTGGCGCGCTGACAGGGCTGCTGTTCGTTGCGATGTCCACCGGCGTCACGGCATCTCTGGCCGACCTAGGACAGGCCCACCCAGATGGTTTCGCCCCCGATCGGGTTAGGTGACTGTAGCCTGTCGATAAGTCTTATATGCAGCATATTCAACTAAAACGTGCTAGAATTCGAATATCGGATCATTCCCGTTCCATGATCGAACTGGGAGCCCCCATGAAGCAGCCGCCGCCAACCGGGCACGGCGCTGGCGACCAGCCAGCGGCCGGTCGAGGTCTGCGCGGCGACCGCCCGGACCCCCGGCTGGCGTCGTTCGCGTCCGGCGGCGCCGGGGACCGGTGCCCGCCGGGCCCATGGCTGGGCATGGTCCTCGATGAGCTGTCGGGCCCCGACCACTACTGCGAAGGGGCGACCGATGAGGAGCTGGTCGGCCTGCTGGGCCGGTGGGACGCGCAAGAGTCGTGGGCGGCGGCAGGCAAGCTCGGGGTGATCCGGGAGCTAGTCCGCCGCCGCGCTCTGCCCGGCCGCGAACCGCAGGTTCCCGGCGGCCTGCCCGGCTCGTGGGAGGAAGGCACCGGCCACGAAGTCTCGGCAGCGCTTTCTGTGTCGGTGCCGGCCGCCGACAACCTGATCGACCTGGCCTGCGCGCTAGGGTCGCGACTGCCCGGCATTGGCGCGATGCTGGCCGACGGCACCATCGACATCGTCAAGGCCAAGATCATCGCAGCCGAGCTGTCGGTGCTGGACGACGCGCATGCGGCGCGGGCCGAGGCGCTGATCCTCGGCCAGCTGGCGGGCAAGACCCCCGGACAGGTCGGCAGGATGGCCGCCGCCGCGGCGGTCACCGTCGACCCGGCGGGCGCGGCAAGGCGCCGCGAGCAGGCCCAGGAGGATGCCCGCGTCAGGTTCTGGCGCGAGCATGCCGGGACCGCCGCGCTGGCCGGGTTCGGACTGCCCACCGACGCCGCGCTGGCCGCCAACGCCAACATCAACCAGCGCGCCAAGGAATACAAGCACGCCAAGATCGACGCCACCATGGACCAGCTGCGCGTGCTGGCATTCCTAGACATCCTCACCAGCGTCGCCGCTCACGATCGCATCGCCCAGGCACGTGCCCAAGCTGCCGCCCGGGCTGGCCAGACG
>Ga0126381_100006433_pt1 | contig 12992 bp, 11 predicted proteins | sample PanSoiMetPlot_28_FD_96465 | JGI IMG/M metagenome (GOLD analysis project Ga0126381, IMG submission 96465) | Tropical forest soil microbial communities from Panama - MetaG Plot_28 | ecosystem: Environmental > Terrestrial > Soil > Tropical forest > Bulk soil | place: Panama | collected 2016-02-17
CACATCGACGTAGTGGCTGCGGAAAGCGAGCCCTTTCTCGTGCAGCACGATCAGCGGTTTCAACCAGCTCCCGTTGGGCTCCCAATGATACAGCTCAAGCATGCGGTGGCCCCCCGTGCGCCGCGCGCGCCAGGTGGGTGTAGCGTCGCAACATGTCGGTGCGCCCGAGCTCCAGGGCCTTTTGAGCGGCGGGCCGCTCGTTGATTTTCCGTAGCCATTCCATCAGCCGGGGCGTCTTTTGATCGCTCGCCTCCTCCGCGCTCATCAGAGGAAGCCCCGCAAGCATGTTGAATCCGACGATATCGGCGATGGAATACGTCATTCCCGCCACCCACGGACGCTCGCCCAGCGCCGCTTCGAGCTGCTCGACGCCCAAAGCGATTCGGCGGCGCGATTCGGCCAGTTCTTCAGCAGAGAACGTGCCGTAGATCGCCTTCGACCACGCGACGCGGCGCTCCTTCAGTGGAATGCGCGCGATACGCGCCTTCAGCTCCTCGGGGTCGCGTCCTCGCATCGCCGGGCCGACAAAGAAGCTCCAGCCGATCATGCTGACCGACGGACCGACGAACTGGTCGAAGAAACGACACCACCAGCGCATGCGCCAGCGCTCGAAGGGGTCGCTCGGACGCAAAGGGGGCCCCACGAACGCCGCATCGATGTATTCCATCATCGCGGTCGACTCCGCCACCAGCACGCCATCGTGCACCATGCCCGGGATCGTGCCATTGGGGTTGATCTTCAGGTACTCGGGCGAGTGCTGATCGAAACTCAGCAGGTCCACATAGCGGCTCTCGAAGGCGACCCCCTTCTCGAGGGCCGCAATGATCGGCTTGCCCGAGTTCGCGTTGGGCTCCCAGTGGTAGATCGTGAGCATCGTCACCTCGAAGTCGCCTGCGCCTCCCGGAAGTCACCCGGCCTGTGCGTCGGCGGCATGTTGTCTCCCCCAACGATTTTCAGGGTACCTTATATACGAGCGGGGTGCATCCTGGGCACGGCAGCCGAAGGGCGGCGGCCGCCGCGTGCACGGGCGCCTTGCCGCGAGCCTGGTCGCAACGTGCCGGGCTGGCGCGCACCGCAGCGCAAAGTTCGCAGTCCCGGCGCGCACCGGCCGGGGTGCGCCTCTGACAAAATGCATCGACCGCTCCAGGAGTAGAGCCATGCGTGCCAGTGACCTCTGCTGCAGTCCCGATTCCGCATACACTGAGCAGGAGCGGCGCAATCGTGACGCCGTTCTGGCTTTCTACGAGAGCGGAGTGAATCTCCGCGACTTCGACGCTGCGTTCCGTCATCTGGGTGATCGATACACGCAGCATAATCCGAATGCTACTGACGGCCCTGAGGGGTTTCGCGAGTTCTTCACGCTCATCCAGAAGAAGTACCCGAAATTCCGCGTCGAGATCCAACGCGTCTTCGTCGATGGAGACATGGTGGCCGTCCACGTACGCTCGTATGACGGACCGACGAAGAACGGCGAGGCGGGCGTGGACATGTTCCGGCTGCAGAACGGTAAGATCATCGAGCACTGGGATGTGATCCAGCCGATCCCCGATCACTTCGCCAACCCAAATGGCATGTTCTGAGCGACACCCTCATGCAACCCACACGAATCGACCGGCGCCAACTTCTCACAGGAGGTGCGGCAGCCACCCTTGCCGGTCTCGCCAGCCCTGCCTTCACACAGGACGCCACGGCGCGCCTCTACGACACTCCGGAGGCCGGCACACCGCTGTATAACCGCTCGGCGCTCGAAACGCTCCTGAACACCTACCTCGAGGCACTGCTCGCACACGACCCGGGGCGCGCGCCGTTCGCACCTGATGCCATCTTCTCCGAGAACGACGTGCGATTGCCGTTGGGCTCGGCGTCCTGGAAAACACTCGAACGCTCGGGACGCTATCGCCACTACTTCGCCGATCCCCAAAGTGCAGAAGCCGGGCTCATCGCCAACGTCTACGAAAATGGCAGCGGCTGCATCCTGGTCCTGCGTCTGAAGATCCGTGACGGACAGATTGCCGAGGCTGAGCAATACGTCACGCGCGATCCGGTAGGGGCTGAAAACTACGAGAAGCTGGGAGCGCCGGACCCGGTCTGGCTCGAGCCCGTGCCGCAGTCGCAGCGGCAATCGCACGACGCCATGCGCGCGGCCGCGTTCATGTATTTCGAGGCTCTGCAGCGCAACGACGGTGCGGGTATATACCCGTTCCGCGACGACTGTCTGCGCATCGAGCATGCGCGTCAGGTCGTCAATCTCCCGCACGTGGAGGGCTACGGCCACGCCGATGCGGCGTTCAACTTCACGACACTCAAGGCCAAAGCCCAGTATGAGATGGGGATGATGGCATTCGTGTCGGAGATTCGGGACCGCCGCTACCTGGTGGTAGACATCGAGCGCGGTGCCGTGCTTGCGAGCGCTTTCTACGACTTCCACGGCGACCTGAAGTCGATCACGTTCGCGGACGGGCGCCTGTGGAGCCTGCCAGCGTACTTCCGCACCCCGCGTACCAACCACGGGAATGAAGCGTTCAAAGTCATCAGTGGCAGCTTCCGTTACATCGAGATGACGTTCGTAGACGTGCCCTTCGGAACCCACGCGGTCTGGAGCGGACGCAAGCCCACGGTGACCCTGGATCGAGGATCGCCGTCGGCGCGTGCGCCAGCGATACGGTCATCCGACCGAGGAACGCTCGCGCAGTTAGCCGCGGATGTGATGACCGCGTTCGTGCGTAACTGCCCATGCGAGCTACCTCTGGCTGCTGACTGTCGCTACACCGAGAACGGCAATGCCGTGCCGTTAGGTGCAGGGCTGTGGAAGTCGATCACGGCGCTGCGCCCCTATCAGGTGACCCTGGCAGATCCGCAGAGCCACCAGGCGGGCTGGTTCGGGGCCGTGGAAGAGCATGGCCTGTTTACCATGATCGCTCTGCGCATTCGCCTCGACGGCGGCTACATTTCCGAGGTCGAGGTCATCGTTGCCCGTCCCGAGAAGCCTGCGACGAGTGGTCAGCTTCGCGAAGCCACATTTACGCTCTTTGTGCCGCCCCTTGGGGCCGATCTGGACCCGGCAGCATTTCAGGCTCTTGCCCCGCCACTTACGAGACCAACACCCACCCCCCGCGCAGAGATTGCCGCCAGCGTGGACAGCTACCAGCATGCCTGCCTGGAGCGCAATCCGCTTCTGGCGCGCTTGCGCGCCGATACGGTCCGACGCGACAACGGACATCCGGCCGTCGACCTGGCGAAGAGCCCGATGGCGACTCTAACGGAGCTCCGCGGCCGCCGCTCGCTGCTTGTTGATGACGCGCAAGGGTTGGCTCTCGAGGTCGTTCTGCGTGACAACCCGGCCACGACACGCAGTGCACCTTCGGAGTTCCTCGCGCCCTGGAGCGACCTGCATGCCCAGCTCTTCAAGGTGGATGCGGGGCGGATCACTCATCTCGAGGAGCTGGTGAGGCGACTCCCCTATGGGCAGGGCAGCGGCTGGGACTAGGTCAGTGGGCGCAGTATCCAGCTCATTCCAGCGTGATCAGCCACGTTCAACGTGAGGTTGCGCAGCGCGGCCTGCCACCGGGACCTCGGCACGAACCAGCTCACCAGACGTTTGCCCGTCTGTTGCTTCCGCTCGATGAGCGGTCTCAGGCGGGTCTCGTACCGTGCGAGCGCCTCCTCGATCGACGAGTGGGCGTTCAGAAGCTCCTCCGACAGGACATGCGCTGCGTTCATGGCTAACGATGCCCCCTGCCCGGCCACCAGAGAAACCGCCTGACACGCATCGCCCACAAGAGCGATGCGGCCGAAGCTCCAACGTGTCAACCTCACCTGGCTGACAGAGTCGTAGTAGATGTTGGAAAGCTGGCGAGCCTGCCTCAGCGCCGTCGGAATCAGCCAGCCGAGATGGCCGTAGTGCTGCTCGAGAGCCTGCACTGGAGATGCGGGGAGCCTCGCCTCGGGCATGCGATGAGCAAAGAAGGTCGCGACGCGCCCGCCGCGGATGGGATAGAAGCCCGCCTGCCGCCCGGGAGCGGACATGAGCATGAAGCGCCCGGCGAGCGCATCGCATGCGCCGGCATCCTCAAACACGAACGCCGAGGCATGCATCCCGAGGAACGGGAAGGTCACTGCGTTGTCGCGTGCAGGCGGATATCGACGATCCGCTGCGCGAAACGAACGTCCACGCAAGCGGGCAGCGCGTTGAAGAGAATCTGCGCGAGATCGCCACGCATCAGTGTGATCAGGCGGCCATCGAGCGCCTGTGCGACCCTCGCGTAGTGCAGAGCGGCAACCTGCCGGCCGTCCGCATTGATCCACACGATCTGCGGAATGCGATACGACACTTCCTGTAGGCGAGGAATGAGGCCCAGTTCCCGCGCGGTGTCGTACCCAGGGCCGAAGAAGTCGATCATGTAGCCCTGGTCGCGCAGCGCTGCGGCCGCCTCCACGATCACAACCCGCCACCCCGCCGTTCCCAGGCGCAGCCCGAGCGTGAGCCCAGCTATTCCGGCTCCGCAGATGATGACTCTCATCGGAATCACACCGTGCGCGATGCAGGAAGGTCTGATTTGAGGCTGGGGGGCACCTCGGCAAGCTCCCGTTGCCGAGGACTCTCCATTGCAGCGCGATGGTCGCGGGCGATGAAGCTGTACATCGTCGGGAGTACGAACAACGTGAAGAGCGTCCCGACCAGCATGCCGGTTGCCACCACTATGCCGATCGCGTAACGGCTGGCAGCACCGGCACCGGAAGCGAACACGAGCGGCACCAGTCCCGCCACCATCGCAGCGGTGGTCATCAACACAGGCCGCATTCGCACGGCGGCTGCACGGCGGATGGCAGAGAGCCGATCCAGACCCTGCTCATGCTGCAGCTGATTGGCGAACGACACCATCAGAATTCCGTGCTTGGAGATCAGGCCGATCAATGTCACCAGCCCGATCTGCGTGTAGATATTCAACGTCGCATATTGCAGGTACAGCGGCACGAGCGCTCCGCACACCGCCAGAGGCACCGTCACGAGAATGACCAGGGGGTCGCGAAAGCTCTCGAACTGTGCGGCAAGCACCAGGAAAATCACCACCAGCGCATAAAGAAACGATACGGTAAGCCGATCGCCTTCCCGCACGTACTGACGGCTCTCCCCCAGCCAGTCGAGCGTGGCGCCCGGATCCAGGGGCTGCGCTTTCAGGAACTGGACCGCGCGCCCCATGGTCACCCCTGGAGCGAGAATGGCCGACAGCGTCGCGGAGTTCATCTGGTTGAACTGCGGCAACACGTTGGCCTGAGGCCGCATGCTGATCCGCACGACTGTGCTCAGAGGAAGCAATGTTCCGCCGGCGGCCTTCACGTAGAAACGCCCGAGCTCATCCGGCGTGTCGCGCGCCGCCTGCGGCACCTGAGTGATCACATCATAAGAGCGGTCGTGCCAGTTGAACCGGGTGATGTAGTTCTCGCCGACCATGATCGCCAGCGTGTTGGCGATCTCGTCCATGCTCACGCCCAGCTCTCCGGCCTTCTCCCGATCGATGGTGAGGCGGGCCTCGGGGCTGTCGAAGGCTAGATCGCTGTCGACATAGGCGAACAATGCACTCGCGCGCGCGGCGGCTTTGATGCGCTCCATCGACGCGTAGAGAGCGGGGAAGTCCTGGGGTGAGCGAATCACCATCTGCACCGGCAAACCGCTGCTGGCGGCCGGGAGAGCCGACCCCTGATAGGCGCTCACTCGCACGTCGGTGAACGCTGCACCTCGACCATTCAGCTCCGCTTGAATCTGGGCCGCCGATCGCTTGCGGTCCGCCCAGTTCTTCAGGTTGATGCCGCCGGAGCCACTGCCGAGGGAATCCCCTCCGGTGCTGAACCAGCTCGAGGTGTACTCCGGAGTGGTGCTCATCAGGTGCTGCGCCTCGTGGGCGGCACGGATCCCATACTCGACATTCGAGTATTGCGGCGCCTTGGTCTGCACGAAGATGGTCCCGGTGTCCTCCGGCGGAGATAACTCCCGCTGCGCCCCGGTGAACAGAACGACGATCGCCCCCAGTACGCCTAGGCCGACGAGCAGGACGGCAGGTCGCGCAGCGAGAGTCAGATCGAGCCAGCGCGAATAGCCCGCCGTCAGACGCGAGATGCGATGCTCGATGGCGCGAGCCAGAGTCCCTTCGCTCACCCGGTCATTCAATAGCCACGAGCTCATCATCGGAGAGAGGGTCAGAGCGATGACGCCCGAGACGACGACCGCGCCGGCGAGCGTGAACGCGAACTCGCGGAACAGCGCCCCCGTCAGGCCTCCCATCAGACCTATGGGTGTATAGACCGCCGCGAGTGTCAACGTCATCGCGATCACGGGACTGAAGATCTCGCGTGCGCCCACCAATGCGGCGCGCACCGGCGAGAGGCCCTCCTCGATGTGGCGATGAATGTTCTCTACGACCACGATGGCATCGTCTACCACGAGCCCGGTCGCCAGCACCATGGCGAGCAGCGTCAGCAGGTTGAGGGAAAACCCGGCGGCCAGCATCAAAGCGGCGGTGCCGATCAGCGACAGGGGGATGGTGATCACGGGGATCACGACAGCCCGCAAGCTCCCGAGAAACAAAAAGATGACGACGATAACGATCGCGACCGCCTCGATGAGCGTGCGGATCACCTCTTCGATGGAAGCATTGACGAAGAACGCAATGTCATACTTGCTGGTCACCGTCAGGCCTGGCGGAGCCGCCCGCTGAATCTGTGGGAGCAGCGCCTTGACGTTCTTCACGATCTCCAGCGGATTACCGTCGGCCGTCGGGGAGATCGCGAGAGTCACCGAGCGATGGCCGTTGCTGAGCTGCAGACTGTCGTAGGTCTGGGCACCCAGCTCCACGGTGGCGACGTCACCCAGGGTGACTACCGCATTCCCCTGGCGCTTGATGACCATGTTCCGGAAGCCCTCCACTCCGGTGACGTCGGTGGAGGCAGTGATGTTGATCGCCGTGTCGGCTCCTTTGAGCTGACCGGGCGCCGCCTGTACGTTGTTGGACTTGAGCGCAGTCGATATGTCCGTCGCTGACAGGCCGCGCGCGGCCAGCTTCATCGGATCCACCCAGATGCGCATCGCCATCATCAGTCCGGCGTGCATGTCCGCGGAGGCGACACCAGGTACGGAGGCGATCAGCGGCTGCGCAAAGCGGCTGACAAACTCCGCCATCTGTGAGGAGCTCAATGTGTCGCTGACGAAGCCGACGTACTGGACGGCGGTGGTCCCGTCGGTGATCTTCGAGACGATCGGATCCTGCGCTCCCGGGGGGAGCAGGTATTTCACCTGCTGAACCTTGGCCAGGATCTCCGTCATCGAGCGATTGCTGTCGGCGTTGAGAACCAACTTGGCCTTGATCTCCGTGCGACCCTCGGCGGAGACGGCGGTGAGGTACTCGATGCCGCTTGCGGTCGCCACCGCCTGCGAGATCGGGGTGGTGACGAAGCCTTGCATGACCGCTTCCGTCGCGCCCGGGTAGCTCACGTCGATGACGATGGTGGCGCTCTGCATGAAGGGGTACTGGCGCACGGGAAGCAGGAACACCGCGCTCAGGCCGATCAGCAGGATGAGCAGGCTCAGTACGATCGACAGAATGGGCCTGCGGATGAATCGGTCGGTAAAGGCCATGGGTCAGTATTCCGAGGCCATGCGTGCGTCAGTGTTCCGAAGCCATACGTCAGTGGCCCGTGCTCGGAAGCAAATGCTCCACCTGCACGGAGGTGCCGGAATGCAGGCGAATCTGTCCTTCGGTGACCACGACGTCGCCCGCCTTGAGGCCCTGCGTGATGACGACTCCCTCCCCGACGCGGCGCCCGGTCGTCACCGGAATCGTTTCTGCATCACCGGCTACGGAAGGGTTAGAGCCACGCACCACCACGACGGTATCGCCGATCGCGGAGGTCTGAATCGCCGTCTGCGGCACGACGAGCGCACCATCCTGCTCAGGCAGATCGAGCACGGCGGTCACGTACATCCCCGGGTGCAGCGGATGCTGAGGATTCTGCAGCAGGGCTTCGACGCTCACGTTGCGCGTCTGCTCCTCTACCTTGGGCTCCAGGGCGTTCACCCGGCCCTCGAACGTGCGTCCCGGCCATGCGTCGGTCTTCACATGAACGACCTCGCCCACGCGAATCTGCGGCAGGTCCTGCTGGGGTAGATTGAAGTCGACGTACAGTTGATCGAGATCCGTGAGCGTGGCGATGGCATCGCCGGCGTTGAGGTACTGGCCGGGATTGATACGACGTATTCCGAGCACGCCGGAGAAGGGAGCCCGGATATGGTGTTGGGCAATGCGCGCATCGAGCTGACGCACTGACGCCTGTGCTTCTTCCAGCTCTGCCTCGTGCTGCTCGAGCAGCTGCCGCGGCTCAACCGCGCTCGGTGCGAGCTTGCGCGAGCGCTCCAGCTGAATCGTTGCGAAATGCGCCTGCGCCAGGGCCGAAGCCCGATCGGCTTCTTCGGGTGCCTGATAGAGATCGACCAGGGGCTGGCCGTCCGCCACTTTCGCGCCGGCCTCGAAATGAATAGCGACGACCCGGCCTGCGATTTCCGGCGTCAACATCACCTCGCGCACGGCGCGCAGCGAGCCGATCGCCTCCAGAGTCATGGGAACTCGCGCGGGGTGCACGATGACCGCTGTCACCGGGACGGGCACGGCCGGCGGCGGCGGGGCCGGCGCGGTTCGAACCGCGCGCCACAGCGAAATCGCGACGCAAAGAACGACGAACCCCGCTACCACCCCCCATGTGGGATTGGTGCGGGACAGAACGGGCGCACGCCGCAGCAGCACTCGAGCCTCCGTGGTCTACCGCCACTTGAGCTGCGAGAATATACTCTCAGTCTATTTTTCTGCCAACGAGAACGCATGTTCCAACGCGCGCGTGACTCAGCCAGTCGTGGTGTGCCATGGCGATAACTTCGGGGAACGCCACCGCTCGAAAGCGGCCGCTGGCGTCAGGGCTCTCCGGCGCGCCTCCAGGTCCAAGACAACCGGACCTGCGGCGTGCCGCCCTCACGAGTGCAGCCGCGGAGCTGTTCACTTCACGCGGGATCGATGCCACCACCATTGATGACATTGCGGCCCGCGCTGGAATGTCCAAGGGGAGCTTCTATCACTACTTCCGTACCAAGGCGGAAATCCTGGTCGCCGTGCGCACGCGATTTGCCGTCGAGTTTCGTGACCGGGTCGCAGCCGCCGTCGAGCGTTGCGGTACTGCGAGCTGGGCGCAGAAGCTCGAGGCCTGGGTAGAAGGCATGGTGGCGGCGTACTTCGATCTACAGCCGCTGCACGACGTTTTATTTCATCGCGGCGAAGCGCCGCACCGCGAGTTGGTTTCCGAGTACCTGACGGTCCGGCACCTCGTCGAGCTGCTGCACTGCGGAGCGAGCGCAGGAGCCTGGCACGTGCCGGATCCGAACGCCGCCGCGGTCATCATATTCTGTGGCCTGCATGGGGCGATCGATGAGGCATTGATCAAGGGAACGCCTCGCGGGCAGATCATCACGGCGCTTGCGCCGCTATTCCTGCAAATGGTGGGCCTCTCGCACCTGCCCCGGCCGGCTCGGCAATCCTGAGCTGGGCGGCCTTGTCGACCAAGGCCGCCTGCCCACCCCCCTCTTGTGGCGCGCGGTCGGGCGCCTTTCGGCACCGTTGCGCACCATCCCCCGGTGAACATCCCGTAGCACGCGCACGCTGTACACGCGCTGCGGGCGGGTCCTGACGCTCCAGAAACGATCGGTAGTGGAGTAGTAACCGGGCGATCAGTTCCGGGCGCGACTATAGCGAAGCGGCTCTATCTGGGAAGTTGCGGAAAACCGCAACGCCCCAGGTGAACTCGGTCTACCGGCGCGGACTACCGGGCGCGGAGGGCCGCTCATCATCGAGGCGATCAATCACTATCGGCTGATCCGCACGCAGGAGCAGTTCCAATACCGGCTCGCGTACTACTACATCATCGGCGCGGCGTTCTGGAATTTCGTGGGCGCTGGCGTGTTCGGCGGCGGCACACTGAACGCACCCCTGGTGAACTATTACGAGCACGGGACATTTCTCACTCTCAACCACGCACACACGGCCCTGTTCGGGGCATTCGGGCTGCTGGCCATCGGTCTGGGACTTCCTCGCCAAGTGGGGGCCGTTCATTCGCGTTCGCGCTCCTTCACCCGAGGGGTCTCTCGAAGCGCCTTGAGGTGAATCCGCGATACTATGAGTGGCGGAGGTTCCGCACCCAAGCGCTGTTTGCGAAATCAACTAGTGAGGAGATGCGTGCGTGGTACGCCGACACCGCGGGAGAGCGCCCATCGGCGATGCGATCTTCGCGCGCAAGCCACCACAGATCCGACCGCACGAGTTCGTGCTCGATGCGCTGGCTCGACTGGAGCCTCTGACGAGACCCATGTTTGGCTGCCTCGCCGTCTACGTCGAGGACAAGATCGTCTTGATTCTCCGTGACCGGCCGGACTCGCGAGATGACAACGGCGTGTGGCTGGCAACCACCGCAGCGCATCACGAGAGTCTGCAAAGCGAATTCCCAAGCATGCGATCGATCGGGTTGTTCGGGCAGCCGGTGACGCACTGGCAGGTGTTGCCCGCGGACGCGCCGGACTTCGAGGAGTCGGCGCAGCGCGCGTGCCGCCTCATCCTCGCAGGCGATGCTCGCATCGGCAAAGTGCCCAAGCGCCGATCGAGGACACCGAAGAAAGCGAAGCGCCCGCGCAGTGCACCGAGGCGTTGAGCCGAGTCCTGCCATCACCCGGGGGCGCAGGCTTCAGTGGGCGGGCTCGATGCGAAGGATCGCCCCCTGCATCTCGTCCGTCGCTACGTACAGCAACCCATCCGGGCCCTGCTTCACATCCCGAATCCGCTGATGCAGATCGACGAGCAGTGACTCGCGGCGCAGCTCTTCCATGTTCTCATTGAACAGGATGCGATCCAGGCGTCCGGTGCCAGGGATCTCCCCGTAGCGCAACCCGCTCACGAACAGGTCGCCTTTCCACTTGGGCAGCTTGTCGCCCGTATAGAAAGTGAGTCCCGCAACAGAGATCGAGGGCGTCCAGTACACCACCGGCGGCTCGAAACCCTCGTGAGTGGGCTGGTTCGTCTTGGATTGCCACGGCCCCGGGTAGGTCCGACCCAGACTCACGAGGGGCCAGCCGTAGTTGCGGCCGGGCTTGAGGACATTGATCTCGTCGCCCCCATTGGGGCCCATCTCGCTGAGCCACACCTCATCGGTCCCGGGACGCACCGCCAGTCCCATGGAGCTGCGATGACCCAGCGTGTAGATCTCGGGGCGATAGCCGGGCTTGCCCACGAACGGGTTGTCCGGTGGGACACTGCCATCATCCCGAAGGCGAAGAACCTTGCCGACGAGCAAGCTAGTGTCCTGCGCCGTATCGCCACCGGTGGCGATCCACAGCATGTTGTCCGAGGTCATGACGAGACTGACGGCGCCATGCATATTGTCGCCCACCCAGATGTCTCGCACATCGCTCATCGACCCCTCGCCCAGGCGCGCCCGCGCGACGGCAACCGTGGAGCTCTTGTCGGGGAGCAGCTTGCTGTAACTGAAGTAGATCCAGTGGTTTTCGGCGAAGTGCGGATGCAACACGAGGCTCATGTAGCCATGGATGGCGCCGATGGAGCCCGACTTGCCCGCAAAGCGGGACGGAGGGCCTCCGCTGATGGGGTGCGGATCGAGGACTCCGTTGCGGATGATCCGCAAGCGACCCGCGCGCTCGGTGACCAGCAGCTCACCGGTGGGCAGGAAGGCCATGCTGTAGGGATACTCGAGCCCCCGCGTGAAGACGGTTACCCGCACGTCCTGCACCTCGGCCGTGCGATACACGAAGGGACCGTCCGGCAATGGCTGATCGGCCAGGCCGGTGGGTGCCACGGGAACGCCGTAGGAAAACGGCACTTTCTGCTGTGCCCGAGCGATGCCATATGTCCCTACCAGCAGCGCAACGGCGAGGAGTGCAAAGGCTCGGCGGATGGATGTCATGTGGACCTCAACGCCTCGGTGACGGTTGTCACTCTAAGGGGCGTCCGAGAGTGCTTCCCAAGGTGCGTGGCTGCGCCACCACTGGCTGGACAGCCGCCGGCCAGCGGCGCGTCGACCCGTCAGCGAGCACCAAACCCCGGTTTGAAGGGGTGGAGAGCTGACTCGCGCGACCACCAGTCGACCCGTGAGGTGCAGGAGAGTGCATGCCAAAAAATTCCCGTGCGTCCGTTTTTGCACGAAACGTCATTTTCGGACGCTTCGCCCGCGGGAGACACGTGCACCTGCAGGTCCCGCCCCCTGTTGGACCGATGTCGAGACGCGCTCGCCGCGGCAGCCGCTCCGAGCGCGCTACGCGTCAGCCCATTGGCGCAGAAGATTGTGGTAGATACCGGCCAGGCGCACGCACGAATCATGGTCCGCGCCGGTTCGACCGAGCTGCTGCAGCGTATTGTCAAGGTCGAACAGAATTGAGCGCCGGGCCTCATCCCTGACCATGCTTTGAACCCAGAAGAAGGCGGCCAGGCGGGCGCCCCGGGTAACAGGCTCGACGCGATGGATGGTGCCCCCGCCATACAACACCATATCGCCGGCGGGGAGCTTGACCCGCCTCTCCTCGCTTCCGATCACGAGCTCGCCCCCGTCGTATTCTGCAGGATCGCTGAGAAATACGGTCGCGGAGAGGTCCGTTCGCACGCGGTGCGGAGTACCGCCGATGGGGCGCACAGCGCCATCGATGTGGCCACCGTAGGACTGCCCCTCCGTGTACTTGTTGAGCAGCGGCGGAACCACCTTCAACGGTAGGGCTGCGGCGATGAAGAGCGGGTTCTTGTCGAGCTCATCCAGGATCACGTTGCCGAGCCGCCGAGCGACGGGATGTCCCTCCGGCACCTGCACATTGTTCTTGGTGCGGCTCGAGAGGTACCCCGCGGTTGCCTTGCCATCGACCCACTCGGCCGTTTCGAGCGCCTTGCGGAACTCGGTGACCTGCG
>Ga0126381_100006434_pt1 | contig 12992 bp, 10 predicted proteins | sample PanSoiMetPlot_28_FD_96465 | JGI IMG/M metagenome (GOLD analysis project Ga0126381, IMG submission 96465) | Tropical forest soil microbial communities from Panama - MetaG Plot_28 | ecosystem: Environmental > Terrestrial > Soil > Tropical forest > Bulk soil | place: Panama | collected 2016-02-17
ATGCACTGGCGCTCGCTGCTGCCCGGCCGCCCCTCCAAGCAGAACCGGCTCAGCACCGGCCAGCGGTGGGCGTACCTGTCCGGCGCGGTCCAGTGGTACGGCGACCTGCTCGGCCTGGTGTTCCTGGTCTTCCTGCTGGCCGGGGCGCTGAACCTGGCCACCGGGGGCGGCGAGCTGTTCCGCAAGCTCACCGCGTTCCTGGTGGCCACGGTCCCGGTGCTGGTCCTGCTCGGGCTGGTGCGGGCGATCGCGCTGCTGCGCCGCGGCACCGGGGCGTCCTGGCGGGACTCGCTCGGCGCGTTCTTCATCTGGCAGTCCACCTCCCTGGTGGTGGCGCGGGCCTCGGTGGTCGGCCTGTTCGCCAAGAAGGCGGCGTTCCTGCGCACGCCGAAAACCAGCGAGCGGGCGAAATGGTGGGAGGCGCTGCGGGCGAACTGGGCCGAGTCGTCGCTGGCGCTGCTCGGGCTGCTGGGCATCGCCGCCGCGCTGACCAAGGCCACCGAGCTGGCCGGGCCGCTGCTGGCGGCCCTGCTGCTGTTCCCGACGCTCGGCATGGCCGCGGCACCGTTCAACAGCTGGGCCGCGCAGCGGGCGGCGCTGCCGCCCGAGCTGGTCGAAGTGCGCACGATGGAGTGGAAGCGCAGCCAGCGCCGGCACGCGCTGGTGCGCGGGGCGGCGGTCGGCGGGCTGGTCACGGTCCTGGGCGTGATCGTCGCGGCCGTGGCGTTGTTCCTGGCGCCCGGCCGTAACCAGGTGCAGCCGCCGAACCTGGTCGCGCCGCCCCCGCCCACGCACACCGCGACTCCCAGCCCGACCCCGTCGCCGACCACGCCGAGTCCCACCCCGACCAGCACGACGCCCTCGCCCACGCCGAGCCCCACGCCGTCGCCCACCCCCACCCCCAACCCCCCCCCCACCCCGACCCCGAGCCCGACCTCGACCCCCACCGCGACCGCCTCGCCGTAGCCGGCCGGACCCCGCCGCGTCCCCGTTATGGATGCCGGATCTGGCGGTTCAGTCGACGGTGTTCTGATGAGCGCCTGGCCTGACCTGCGGCGCACCCCCGGACCCCCACTGTGACCTGCATGACTGGCGATCACGTCGGTGAACACCATCCGCTCCCCGTTGACCTGGGGCAGGCCGGGGTCAGCCCGTATCGAGGATGGGGAACTGCTCGAACGTCCCCGGCCCGAAGTAGCCGAGATCGTGGGCTTGGTGGCGCTGCAGCAAGCCCGGGGCTGCTATGCGGTTCTAAAGAAGGCATCCAGCGCGTACTGGTCGGAGTAGTGCCCCCAGACCTCCGCGATGCGGCCTCCCTCCAGTCTCATGAGCTGGCAGCCAGTGACGTCCAGGTGCCGCCCTTGATAATCGGCCGTCGCCCGCTGCACCGCCACCACGAAGTTCTGGCCGACCGCGACATCTAGCAACTCGGTGCGGAGTGTCTGCCCGGACAGCACCGCGAGCTTGGCGAAGACCTCAAGTACCGCGGGCAAGCTGCGGTGCTCGCCAGCGACCGCGCTCTTGCCCGGCAGGTGCCATACCCCCTCAGGGGCAAGGCACGACTGCACGGTGGCCAGATCCCCGGCGTTCGCGGCCGCGTAGAGCCGCCGTACAGTCTCAGCATCAGCACTGGTGACGGTCATGGTCGCGCCTCCCATCGGCTGCTTGTTACCCTCGTGCCAGGCTGGGTCGCGCGCGGCACCGCGTTGCCAAGCCGTGGCGGGCGGTGGATTGGTTTCGCCCTAGCTGGTGAACTGCACCAGGTCCGCGCAAAAGTCGCGGCCCGACAGGTCGCTGTTCCCGGTGGATGGACGCACGACCCGGAACGAGTCGGGGACTTCGACGTCGTCGCTGGGGTCACCGGGAGTGCCGTTGTAGTCGATGGCGAAGGCGTACCGGACCTGGCCGGGGTCCTTGAGCACGAGGTTGCCGTGGGTGTCGTAGTAGCGGGAACCACCGGAGGCGAAGTCGGTGATGGTGATGGTGCCGTCGCCGTTGTCGACGATCGTGTGGTCCCTGGTGTTGACGGAGAAGACGTTGGTGAAGGTGCCGCCGGTGTCCAGGTTGGTGGTCACGACGGTGCCGTGCACGCTTTCCCGGTAGTACGGGAACGGTGATGAGCCGCGCTGGTTGAACACGAAGTTGCCCGAGACGTCCACGCTGTCCTGGGCCGGGGTGCCGTCGCAGTCGTAAACGTCGCTCTTGGAGACGTCGTGGAAGTGACCCTTGTCGATCGGTTGAGCGGTAGCGGGTGAGCTGGCGGCTAGGCTTGCGGCGGCCAGCCCGGCGACGAGAAAAGCTATGACAGAGCGTCTCATGGTAATCCCCCCAAAATGGTCCCAGTAACCGGACGTGTCCGCTCTGAGAACTACTCATCTACGCAACAGCCGGATGCAGACCACGTGCAGATGGTGTGGAGATCGTATGGAGATAACTCGTGCCCGAAGCCGCGAAAAGTCTCGGGAGATCTCCGGGCCCCGTCCGGATGATGCCCACCAGGGCGAGGACCAAGTAGGCGACCACCTTCTACATAGTTGTAGTAACCAGGCTCCCTGTCTGGTAGACAGGCAGCCACGCCACGGCGGCATGCGGACCGGCCGGGAGATCATGCCCTTTGCCCCCGTAGGGAGCCTTCCGGCCATGAATGGGAGGGCATGCCGTCGTGGCGCACGGTGAGAGCTTCCCGGACAACTCATGCTCCTGACCAGGGTGAGTACGACCAGCGCCGGTCAGGACGGCGCGGATATCAGGGACTTCGCCCCGACCTGAGCCGGGCGCATGTGCGTGAGCCCTTCCAGCGCCTCGCCGCCGAACTCGGCGCGCATCCAGCGGGGGCGAGCATGCCGACTTGGACCACAGCAGCGCCCGGGGTGTCGCCAGTGCCGCGGCGGGAGTCAACATGGAGACACCCTCTGCACCTTGAACCCTGATCTTCCACGGCAGGGCCCGGCACCTATCAGGAGGATGGCAGAACTGACGAGGTTGCAGCCGGCGCTCTGGTCCCCGCACGGTTACGGCGTCGGCTTGAGCACGGTGTCGCAGTAGGTGCTGTCAGGTCCGAACGGCCCGCCGCAGTTCAGGGTCTGCTGGAACTGGTCGGCCATGTTGTAGTCGAACTTCGTGCCCGGATAATCGGCGCCGTAAGCGAACGCGTTGTTGGTTCCGTTGAACGTGAACCACGGGTAGATGCAGAACGGCCCGCCGTACGTCGGGCAGTACTGGTTGACCTCGGCCTTGCCGCCGAAGTCGCTGACCGCCGCCCACTCGCCGGCCGTCGACCCGTTCGCGAAGGTCACCGACTTGATCTGCAGGGGCTTGAACCCGAGCCAGTGTGCCTGGTCGTAGGAGTCGCAGAAGGTCTGGCCGGGGACGCAGAACTGGCCGGCCGGCTTGCTGAAATCGGAGGTGTGACCGATCTCCCAGACGAACGAGTTCGGCGTGTCGTCGACCAGGCCCCAGCCCAGCGCATTGCCGATCTCCTGCTTGTCGAACGCGGGCAGCATCGGGCCGTACTTGCTGTTCAGGGTGATCGTGCCGGACTGGCCCGTGGTCACGTCGGCCACGTTGATGTTCCACCCCGGGCCCGGCGCGCCAACGTAGAAATGGATCTTGATGATGTCGCCGGCGTTCATGACCAGCGGCTGGCTGGTATTGCCATTGAAAAGCTCGGCGTTGAATGCCGCCGTCTCGGCGAAATTCGGGCTCAGCTGCCACGTAGGCGAGCACACCGAGAACTTGTTCGGCGCCTGCGTGACGTTGAAGCCGCCGTCGGGCGTGCAGTTGCTGACGATCGCGTCCGGATAGAACTGCAACTCGAGGAATGCCTGCCCAAACAGCGCGTTCTTGTTCGGATCGGTGACCGTGCCGCCCCACCAGAACGTCGGGCCAACCGAGGACACGGGGACGGACCCATCGGACGGCAGCACCACCGTCCACGTCAGGTCCTTGGCCGACCCGGCGAGCGAGGACACCGGATCGAGCTCTGGTTCATCGTGCCCGCTGCAGCTGCCGGTGTACCGAGCCTGATACTCGCCGTAAATGCTTGGGTGATGGGCGATGCAGTCGCCGGCGCCCGACTTAGCCGCGGCCGCCGCGGGCGCCACTGCCGATGCCGCGAGCCCGGTGCCGCCGAGTGCCAGTGCCATCGTGATCAGGAGTAGACGGAACCTTGGTGTCGCCATGCCGTGCCACCCTCGTACTGTCGGCCGGTCCCCAGAAAGATCACCGGAACGCAAGCGGGCTCTTCGCTCGATCTTTCCTTAGCATCTCTTACCGCGCCAGTGCGAGATGATAGCGCAGGCCCATGGGCTCCCGAGGAGAGCGCATCAGCCGACTGATCCGCAGGCTCACCGTCACGGCTGGACGCCGGCGGCGTGACGGTGGCAGTTGAGGGCCTCGGCTCGCTGCGCACGACGAAGGTGATCATCTTGTCGATGAAGCCGCCGCGCTCGTGCCGGAGCAGGCCCTAGCCGTCCGGGATCAGCTTGAGCACCGCTCGGCGAAGCCGTCGTCATGCAGGCGCGCGTTCGGCCACGCGGCCTGAGCCAGTTCCCACACCACGTCCACTGGCCCTGACGAACTCGAAATCGACCAGTGCGACCGGCCGAGCCTCCGCCGAGGCTCGTCCCGCGAGGCATTCCACGGCCTTGCCGGCAGGCCTGGCGGACTCGGCTACTGACCGTAGCCGCCCACTGCTCAGCGAGCGGCGGCAGCGCAGCGGTCTGGCGTGCCCCCGACCGCCGACGTTCGTTTCTCGCTCGACAACGGATCTCTACGTCGGCAGCCTGCATGGCCGTCAGGAGCAGGATCTCACATGCCGACATGAGCAAGTTCTGCCTACGCGTCCTTAAGCAGAGGCCAGCGTGCAGGCGCTTAAGACGGCTCTCTCGGAACTCCTGTCCTACACGCAGAAGGCCGCAGTGCCGGTCCCGGGACCGCGGGGGGCTGCACCGGGGGCCTACGGGGGCGAGACGCCCAGGTACGGAACGGTCCGGACCGCGGTCACTGCGGCCATGGTCGCCAGTCCTACCCCTTGCCGGTTCAAGCGGAGCCCCTTATCTGGTCTGGCTTAGGTAAAGAATCCAGGTGAGCGTTACGGGTAAGGTCACGCGTCCAGGCCGCTTACCTTAGCTCGCCAAGAAACGCGCCCAGTTCCGTTGCGCCTCTTGCGGGAGGCCGGCGTGCGAGCAGGATCCTGGCCCGTTCGACAAAGCGCCCGCAGAGGTGCAAGCTGCGCCAAAGCGCCGCTGGCGCCGACAGGTCGCCCCTATACCAGCGTGGCCGCCGTGGTCTTTTGACCCGGCCAGCTATGCCACCACGGTCACGGCAGCCACACGGTGCCCGCGCGCCCGTTGTTCGCCACTGCCGCGATGTCCCGCACCGGTGCCGCGGAACTGGTGCGGCTCATGACTGGCCGGTTCCAGGTACCGCTCCACCATTGACCCGATCCTGCGCTCTGACGGCCCAGAAGAGGCCTGCGACGGCCCAGGTGCACCATGACCAGCGCGGTCTTCAGTCGACGGTGAAGTAGTCGGGGCCGGCGTACCGCCCGGTGAGCTGCTTGCTGCGCTGCATCAGCAGGTCGTTGACCAGGCTGGAGGCGCCGATGCGGAACAGCGCCGGGGTCAGCCAGGCCGGCCCGGCAGTCTCGCGCACGAGCACCAGATAGCGGACCGCGTCCTTGGCGGTGCGCACCCCGCCCGCTACCTTGACGCCCACCCGACGCCCGGTGGTACGGGCGTAGTCGCGCACCGCGGCCAGCATGACCAGGGTCACCGGCGGGGTCGCGGCGGGGGTGACCTTGCCGGTCGAGGTCTTGATGAAGTCCGCGCCGGCCAGCATGGCTAGCCAGGACGCCCGGGACACGTTGTCCAGGGTGGCCAGCTCGCCGGTCTCCAGGATCACCTTGAGGTGCGCGTTGCCGCAGACCTCGCGCACCTGCCGCATCTCCTCGTAGACCTGGCCATACCGCCCGGCCAGGAAGGCCCCCCGGTCGATGACCATGTCCACCTCGTCGGCGCCCGCCTGGACGGCGTCGCGCACGTCGGCGAGCTTCACCGCCAGCGAGGCCCGGCCGGACGGGAACGCCGTGGCCACGGACGCGACGGCGACCGGGCTGCCGGACAGCTCGGCGCGGGCCACGCCCACCAGGTCCGGGTACACGCACACCGCGGCGACCGGCGGCACCGCCGGGTCGGCCGGGTCAGGGCGAAGGGCCTTGGCGCACAACGCCCGGACCTTCCCCGGCGTGTCCGCGCCTTCCAGCGTGGTCAGGTCGACCATGCGGATCGCCATGTCCAGGGCCTGCATCTTGGCTTCCCGCTTGATGGACCGGGTCGCCAGCCCGGCGGTCCGCGCCTCGGTGCCCACCTCGTCCACGCCCGGCAGCCCGTGCAGCACCTGCCGCAGCGCCGCGTCCGAGGTGCCGAGGTCGGCGACGGCACCGGCCCACCGGGCCCGGTCCAGCTGAGTTACCGACTCAATCCCCACGCCGCCGACGCTACCTCGGGGAGCGCGCCTGGTCACCTGCGCGCTCCCCGCGACCGCCGCCGGCGCCGCTGACGAGGCAGGGCGCCGTGGCTAGCCCGCCGGGCACACCATGAGGCACGGCCCGACCAGGTTATTCAGCCCCGCTCTCGCCTGGGTGGCATTGTTGGTCTCGATTTCCTTGACGTCCTTCGCCTTCCGCTGTTTGCTTTCCGTACGCGGCCATGCCTTGGCACTCGGGTCGTCTATCAGATAGATGACGTTGATGCCTCGGGCGAGCAGGCTCCTGATGAAGGGGAAAGCAGTGTAGGTAATCCCGGTCGGTCCGGGCACGAACCACCAGGTGGCGGACCTGACCGGCAGGAAATGGCCCCTATTGAAGGCATTGGCGCCGAAGCCATGGCCCTGCTTGAGCAGCTGGGTGTCCTGGAAGCGCTGGAAGAGCTGCCGGCTCGTGTTCCTGCCGACCTTGAACTCGTTGATATCGCCGAGGCCCTTCGCCGGGTGCGCATTGTTGAGCCGGAAATAGTATATGTCCGGTATCCTGGAGCTCTTCTGGTTTTTCGTCAGCGTCATGGCCGTATTGGGCGTCACACGGACGTGCATGTTGTCGATGGGGGCCGCTATCCTGAAGATCCCGTTCATGATCTTCTGGAACTCTGCCTCGTTGTCGAACCTGCACTTGCAGTCGCCCGGCAAGAACCAGCCGATCCGGACGGCTGCCGGGGACGCGGCCCCTCGAGCGGCCATCGCTTCCAGTTGCCTGATCTGGCTGGGGCTGAGGCTGGTCGGCACCGGCGCCGGGCCCGCCGTCCCGGACGCACCCGGCGCCGCGGACGCCGCGCCGGCGCTCAGCAGCACCGTCCCGGCGGCGACGGCGGGCACCAGCCCGCCGGCCAATGCTCGCAGGGCTCTTCCTCGAAGAACGCGCATCATTGAACCTCCGATCGTTTCTGTCACGAGACCCCGTCCGCCCCGGGTCCCCCTGCTCGGGACACCCCGGACCACTGGAGCGCCGTCATGGCGCCCGTCAGTTATATCATGATATCATGATTAAATATGATTTGCAGGATGTAGATGACCTAGCGTAAGAAACCCGGAAAATCGGATATCAAGAACGGGCCCGGCGCGCCGGGGCCGGCCGGTCGCCGAGAACCTCGCCCGTGGGCTGGCCGGCGTAAGCTGGCCAGCCCAGCTCCGTTGGCGCGGCCGCCCCTGGCACCCTGACCGGCATGGAGAACCGCATGGTCACCGGCATCCTGCCCGAAGACGGGCCGGCCCAGGTCGGCCCCGTGGCGCTGCCGCCGGGCCGCCGGCAGTACTCCGAGGATGACGACCTGCTGGTGGCCTGGGCGACCGTGGACCCGATGCCCGACGCCGGGCGCGCCTGGCTCGCCCTGTCCGCCGCGCACGCCGAGACGGGCCTGGTCCCGGTGTTGCTGGAGCCGGCCCCGCCGGCCGAGGAGCGCGGCGGGCGGCCCTACTTTGGCTTCTACCTCCCGGCCGACGTCGCCTTGATCGACCAGATGTCCGCCGAGAACGTGCTCGCGAAGGGCTGGTCCGGGGAGTTCGACGACCCGGGGGCCGCGGTGGGCCGTGCCCCGTTCGGCGACCGCTTTCCGGGGCTGGCCCCCGCCGAGAGCGAGCCCCTGCCCGCCGCCGAGCTGCAGCGGGCGGTGTCCGCGCTGCCGTCGGCTTACCTGGGGCTGGTCAGCGCGCGCCGGGCCGCGGACGTGCCGGCCATCGTGGGCTGGAGCGTGTTCGGCGTCGACTTCTGCGACTGGGACGAGCCCCCGGACTCGCCGGCGCAGTTGGAGGGCTCGCTCGCGGGAGCGCGCTCGCTCGAGATCGGCGTGGTGCTCCGGTCCTGGGAGACGCGGTTCGGGGCGCGGCTGCTGCGGATCGGCGGCGACGCCACCCTCCAGGTGCTGGCCGAGCGCCCGCCGCGCACGCTGGAACTGGCCCGGCAGGTCGCCGCCGAGCAGTACGCCTTCGCCGACGAGGTACACCAGGGCGCCGGTTTTGAGTACGTTCCCGGTGCCGTCGCCGACATCGCCGCCGGGCTGGTCGGCGCCCCGGTCTGGGAGTTCTGGTGGGACTGAGGTCGCGGCGTCACTGACCGGCCGGCGCCGCCCCGGGGCGGGGCGGGCCGAGCCGGGCGGCGCGGGCCGCGGCGAAACCCGGCTTGATGACCGTGTTGATGATCGACAGCCGCTCGTCAAAGGGCGCGAACGCGCTCTTCATCGCGTTGATGGTGAGCCACTCGATGTCCGGCCAGCCGTACCCGAATGCCTCGGTCAGCGCGTGGAACTCCGACGACAGGCTGACCCCGCTCATCAGCCGGTTGTCGGTGTTGACCGTCACCCGGAACAGCAGCTCGCGCAGCAGCCCGATCGGATGCTCCTTGATCGAGGAGACCGCGCCGGTCTGCACGTTCGAGGTCGGGCACATCTCCAGCGGGATCCGGCGGTCCCGTACGTAGCTGGCCAGCCTGCCCAGCGACGCATGACCGCCCGCCGGCACCCGGATGTCGTCGATGATCCGGACACCGTGGCCCAGGCGCTCCGCGCCGCACCACTGCAGCGCCTCCCAGATGGACGGCAGCCCGAAGCCCTCGCCCGCGTGGATGGTGTTGTGGAAGTTCTCCCGCGCCACGTACTGGAACGCGTCCAGGTGCCGGCTGGGCGGGCTGCCCGCCTCCGCGCCCGCGATGTCGAACCCGACGACGCCCGCGTCCCGGTGGCGCACCGCCAGCTCGGCGATCTCCAGGGACCGCGCGGCGGTCCGCATCGCGGTGAGCAGCGCGTAGACGGTGATGCCCCGTCCGCGGCTGCCGCGCCGGAAGCCCTCGAGCACCGCCTCGACCACCTGGTCCAGGCTGAGCTTCTCGGTCACGTGCAGCTCGGGGGCGAACCGTACCTCCGCGTAGACGACTCCGTCGGCGGCCAGGTCCTCGGCGCACTCGGCGGCCACCCGGATCAGCGCGTCCCTCGTCTGCATGACCCCGACCGTGTGCTGGAACGCCTCCAGGTAGAGCTCGAGCTGACCGCGCTGCGCCACGCCCGTCATCCATCGCGCCAGCTCGGCCACGTCGGTCGTGGGCAGCCCGTCGTATCCGGTCTCGGCGGCCAGCTCGACGATGGTCTGCGGGCGTAGGCCGCCGTCGAGGTGATCGTGCAGCAGCACCTTGGGCGCGCTGCGGATCTCGTCGAGGCTCACCGGCATGGATTCATTCTCACAGACTGGGCGGACCGGTCCGACCCTGGCGGTGCCGGGGCGGCTCACCAGCCGCTGATGCGCTCGATCACCAGCGGGCCAGCGGCGGGCGGCGCCGGCCCGATCTCGATCGCGCCCGCCAGCGCCTGCCGCGCCCGCGCGAACCGGGACTCGTCGTCCGACCGCAACTCCAGGACCGGCTGGCCGGCCTGCACCCGCTCCCCGGGCCTGGCCAGGCAGAGCACGCCGGCCACGGCGCTCACCGGGTCTTCCTTCCTGGCCCGTCCCGCGCCCAGCCGCCAGGCGGCGACGCCGACCGCGCGCGCGTCGAGCCGCCTCAGCCAGCCGGACTGCTCGGCGGTCACCACCTCGGCGTGCCGGGCCTGCGGCAGCGGGGCGTCCGGGTCCCCGCCCTGGGCCGCGATCATGCTGCGGTAGCGGTCCAGGGCCCGGCCGTCGGCCAGCGCCGCCGCCGGATCGGCTTGCAGGCCGGCCAGCGCGAGCATCTCGCGGGCCAGCGCCAGCGTCACCTCGACCAGGTCGGGCGGCCCCTGGCCGCGCAGCGTCGCCACCGCCTCCTCGACCTCGACGGCGTTGCCCACGGCCCGGCCGAGCGGGGCGTCCATGCTCGTGAGCAGCGCCGAGGTGCGGACCCCGGCCTCGCTGCCCAGGGCGACCATGGTCTGCGCCAGCAGCGCCGCGCTCGGGACGTCCGGCATGAACGCGCCGCTGCCCACCTTGACGTCGAGCACCAGGGCCGCCGTGCCCTCGGCGATCTTCTTGGACATGATCGAGCTCGCGATCAGCGGGATCGACTCGACGGTTCCGGTGACGTCCCGCAGGTGGTACAGGCGCCGGTCGGCCGGGGCCAGGCCGGGGCCTGCGGCGCAGATCACGCAGCCCGCCGAGCGAAGCACCGTGAGCATCTCGGCGTCGGACAGCCCGGCCCGCCAGCCGGATATCGACTCCAGCTTGTCCAGGGTGCCGCCGGTGTGGCCGAGGCCCCGCCCGGACAGCTGCGGCACGGCGGCCCCGCAGCTCGCGACCAGCGGGGCGAGAATCAGCGACACCTTGTCGCCGACCCCGCCGGTCGAATGCTTGTCGACCGTGGGCGCCGGCACGTCGCCCAGGTCGAGCCGCTCGCCGGAACTGACCATCGCCGCGGTCCAGGCGCGCAGCTCGGCCTGGTCGAGGCCCTGGAAATACACCGCCATGAGCAGGGCGGACATCTGCTCATCGGCGATGTCGCCGCCGGTGTACGCGGCGATCAGCCAGCGGATCTCGTCGTCGGTCAGCACCTGGCCGTCCCGCTTGGCCCGGATCAGGTCCACGGCATCATGCCGCCTGGGGTCATGACGCACGGCGTCAGGACGCACGATGTCAGGACGCACGGGGCCCGGGCGCAGCGGGTCAGGCACCGGGGTCCCGCCGACCGGCGAGGTCAGAGCCGGTGAAGGCCGACGGCAGCAGGGAGCCGAGCTCGCACGGCCCGCTGTCGGCATCGAGCAGCAGGCCTGGGCCCCCGGCCTCGAGCAGCAGCTGGCGGCAGCGCCCGCACGGCATGAGCGGCGCGCCGTCCGCGGCCACCACGCTGACCGCGGCCAGGTTCCCGCCCCCGCTCGCGTGCAGCGCCGAGACCAGCCCGCACTCGGCGCACAGCGTCAGGCCGTAGGAGGCGTTCTCCACGTTGCACCCCACCACGATCCGGCCGCCATCCCCCGCCCCCTTCCCCGTTCCCCCTTCGCTATCCCCGGTCACGTATCCGGCGGCGCCCACCCGGAGCCGGGAGTACGGAGCGTAGGCGCGGTCCGCCGCGGCTTGCGCCGCCGCGCGCAGGGCGGGCCAGTCGATCGCCATGATGAGGCTTTTCTCCTGTCAGGTCCGAGGCCAAGCCATGATCTTCCCGTTATCTGTCCGCGATCTACGATTTTAACGGTCTCGATTCGGCAACAGCGGGGCCCGGACGGCGCCTCAACGCTTCCCCGGACGGCGGCACCGGGGCTAGCCTTCGCACATCCCGGGGGGGTCAGCAGGCACGGTGGCCCAGCGGCCCCAGTAGAGGAGGTAACCGTGCGTGGAATGATCAGAAACGGGGTGGCACTGGGCGTCATCGCCCTGCTGGCCGCCGCCTGTGGCTCTAGTACCACTACGTCCGCGCCGAGCAGCTCGGCGACCTCGCCATCCAACACGTCCGGCGCCGGCGCGTCAACCACGGGCTCGTTCAAGGCCTGCATGGTCACCGACACCGGCGGCATCAACGACAAGTCATTCAACCAGGCGATCTACCAGGGGATCCTGGCCGCGGCCGCGGCCAACCCCAAGATCACTACCAAGTACCTGCTGTCGACCACGACCGCCGACTATGCCTCGAACATCACGGCGTTCCTCAACCAGAAGTGCGGGATCATCGTCACCAACGGGTTCCTGATGGGAGCGGCCACTCAGGCGGCGGCCAAGGCCAACCCCAGCGCGAAGTTCTCGATCGTCGACTTCAGCTACGCACCGCCGCTGAAGAACGTGGACGCTCTGGTGTACAACACGGTGGAGGACGGCTTCCTCGGCGGCTACCTCGCGGCCGGGATGACGAAGACCGGCAAGGTGGCGACGTTCGGCGGGCAGAAGTTGTCCACCGTCACCATCTACATGGACGGGTTCGCCGACGGCGTGCAGTACTACAACAAGCAGCACCACAAGAACGTCCAGGTGCTCGGCTGGAACGAGACCACCCAGACCGGTGAGTTCAGCAACAACTTCACCGACACGGCCCTCGGCCAGCGGATCGCCAACACGTTCATCACCGAGGGCGCCGATATCATCTTCCCGGTCGCCGGCGGCGTCGGGGTCGGTGCCGCGAAGGCGGTCCAGATCGCCGACCAGTCCGGCCAGAACGTGAACATGATGTGGGTGGACACCGACGGCTGCGTCACCCTACCGCAGTACTGCAAGTACTGGATCACCAGCGTCGAGAAGGGCATCTCGACGTCGGTGAAGGTCGCGGTGCTCAACACGGCCGCTGGCAGGTTCGTCGGCGGCAACTACATCGGCACCCTGGCCAACGGCGGAGTGGGCCTGGCTCCCTACCACCTGTGGGCCGGCAAGGTGCCCGCATCGCTGCAGGCCGAGCTGAAGACCATCCAGACGCAGATCGAGAACGGAACGATCAAGCCGGCCACCAAGAGTCCGGTATAACGTCGGCTTTATCCAGCGTGGCCTGGCCGGGGAAACCCCGGCCAGGCCACGCTGGGGCTGACCAGGCCCGCGGGAAGGGAGGCCTGCCGGTGCGGCTGGAG
>Ga0126381_100006435_pt1 | contig 12992 bp, 6 predicted proteins | sample PanSoiMetPlot_28_FD_96465 | JGI IMG/M metagenome (GOLD analysis project Ga0126381, IMG submission 96465) | Tropical forest soil microbial communities from Panama - MetaG Plot_28 | ecosystem: Environmental > Terrestrial > Soil > Tropical forest > Bulk soil | place: Panama | collected 2016-02-17
CTACCAGAAAGCGATCGACTGCCTGAAGCCAGGCGACGTCGCGATCCTCGCTACGCCGCCAGCGTTCCGGTGGGTGCACTTCACCTATGCCATCCAGAAGGGCGTGAACGTGTTCATGGAGAAGCCCGTCACGGTGGACGGTCCGACGAGCAAACGTATGTTCGCGCTTGCCGAGGACGCCTCAGCCAAGAACCTCAAAGTGGGGGTAGGGCTCATGTCGCGTCACAGCCGGGCGCTTCAGGAACTGGCTGACCGTGTCCATAACGGGGAGATTGGCGAGATCATTTTGCAGCGTGGTTACCGAATGCATGGCCCGGGTGGATATTTCCTCTCGCTGCCCAAACCGGCTGGTATCACCGATCTGCTCTATCAAGTGAAGCGCTTTCATAGCTTCATCTGGGCGAGCGGAGGCTGCTACAACGACTTTTATATCCACATCATTGATCATCTGGGATGGATGAAGAACGAATGGCCGACAAAGGCGCAGGCGTTGGGCGGCCGGCATTACAAAGTCAGTCCCGAGGGAGTCGCCTACGTGGACCAGAACTTTGACGTCTATTCGGTGGAATACACATATTCAGATGGCACCAAATTCTTTTTTGACGGGCGCTGCATGAACGGATGCGAGGAGATCTACACGAGTTGTCTGCAGGGGACCAAGGGTATGGGGATCGCTTCCAAGAGCGGCGATTGCGGGCTGCCATCAAGCCTCTACAAGCGCCAGACGGCGACCGCTGCGGACCTGATTTGGGAATCCAAGGTGAGCCCGGACGAACAGGATCCTTATCAAAACGAATGGAACGATTTGATAGACGCCATTCGCGACGGCAAACCTTACAACGAGGTCAAACGCGGCGTAGAGGCGAGCTTGGTTTCGAGCATGGGCCGGATGGCCGCCAACACTGGCCGGGAAATTACTTTTGACCAAATGCTCCAATGCGAGCACGATATGGCACCGGACATAGAAAAGTTCACGATGGATTCCCCGGCACCGCTGCTTGCGGACGCCAAAGGGAAGTATTCGGTGCCGCAGCCTGGCATCGTAACCACCAGGGAATACTGACACGCCGTCCAACGCAACACAAGAGAATGAATGTCGCTTACTGCGATCATTTCGATCTAGGCACGTGCACGCGCCTGTCCCGGGCTGAAACCTCGTTCAGACAAAGGTAGTAGACAGCTTACGGCACTTGTGATAGTAGTAGGATGTCTACGGCCCAATGCCGGATCAGGAACGCTACTGTAATCGAGTCGAACTATTGCAGGGGACTCTCGATCTCCTGATCCTTCGAACACTCCAATGGGGCGCCCAGCACGGTCACGGGATTGCCCAGGCAATCCGGAGCCGCTCCGGGGATTTGCTTCAGATCGAGACGGGTTCCTTGTATCCGGCTCTGCACCGGCTGGAGCGCCAGGGATGGCTCGCATCGAAATGGAAGATTTCTGAAAATAACCAGCGAGCCAAATACTATTCGCTCACTGCCGCCGGTAAGAAACAACTCACCTCGGAGCACTCGAAGTGGCAGCTGTTTGTGACCGCCATATCTGGCGTGCTGAATCCCGCTGAATAGGGGAAAGTATGAAGCGCAGCATGATCCATTTTTTCGTTCGGCGCTTTCTCCGCAGAACTGGCGCCGAAGAGGACCTGCGAGCGGAACTCCAATCGCATTTAGAGCTGGATATCCGCCAGCGAAAGGAGCGCGGCGACTCAGCGGACTCGGCTCGCCAAGCTGCCTTGCGTGAGTTTGGGAATCTTGGACTCGTCACCGAGGTGACCCGGGATATGTGGGGGTTCACCTGGCTGGAAGAACTCGTAACCGATTGCCATTACACGTTACGCATGCTTCGCAAATCCGTGGGGCTAGGCATGATTGTAGTTTTCCTGTTAGCGCTCGGGATTAGCACAACGACCGCGATTTTTACTCTTCTAGACGGCATTTTGCTTCGCCCGCTTCCTTTTCCAACCTCAAATCAATTGGTCATGATTTGGGAAGTCCCGCCGGAGACGCAAAAATCAAACGTCGTAGCGCTGGATAACTTTGTCGCGTGGAAAGAGCGAAGCCATTCCTTTCAGTCGATGGCGGCGTTCTTCAAACTTCCAATGAACCTGATGGATCAGCGGCACCAGACTGAACAAGTTCCAGGATTGGCCGTCACAGCGGAATTTTTTGCGACCCTTGGAACTCCGCCGCTTCTGGGCAGAACGTTTCGATCTGGTGAATACTGGCGTGATAAGCCTCGCGAGGTGATACTCAGCTACCGGACTTGGCAGAGCCGGTTCGGGGCCAATCCTGATGTGATCGGGAAGCGGATTTCAGTTGACGTGACGCACCTCGAAATCATTGGCGTCATGCCTCCTGGATTTGGGTTTCCGAACGTCGAAGCTGATCTCTATACTGCCTTGCCTATCGATCCAAAAGAGGGAGGGCGTAATTTTTCCGTAGTTGGACGCCTTCGCCGTGGAGTATCTGTTTCAGCTGCTAAGGCCGAGATAACGGCCATTGCTGCACATACTGCTGAGGAGAACGTGGCGATGAATGCCGGTTGGAACGCTACCGTTGTTCCTTTGCTCGAGCAAACCGTCGGCAATATCAGGCCCGTTCTGTTGATTCTCTTTGGAGCTACGGGGCTCATTTTGCTGCTTGTTTGCTCCAATGTCGCCAATCTTCTGCTGATGCATTCGGCAGGTCGGATTCGGGAAATCAGTGTGCGGCTGGCATTGGGCGCAGGACGATCCCGAATTGTTCGTCAGCTGTTTACGGAGAATCTGCTATTGGCGATTTCGGGCGGGCTGATGGGAATCGTGACCGCTGTTTTGTTGGTGAGCCTCATGCGGCACTCTCTCCCGGAAAGCCTCCACATTCCTCGCTTGCATGACATTGCCCTAAATAGAGTGGTGCTCACATTTGCGGTAGGTATTACGGCCGTATCGGCTGTTCTTTTCGGCCTTGCCCCTACCCTCCAGGCCCTTAAGCGTGACTTGATCCGTGATCTTCATGCCGAGACCCGGTCCGTCACGTCGGGGCGCCGTATTCGTAATCTGCTGGTCGTGGCAGAAGTGGCGCTGGCTGTGATTTTGGTGGTTGCGTCCGGGCTGATGGTACGCAGCTTTACGCGTCTGCTCCACGTCAACCCCGGCTTTCATCCCGAGCAGGTCCTTACCTTGCAGATGTTCCTTCTTCCAGTGCGTGATGAACAGTTTCATGCCGAGGTCGTCAGAAGCATATTGACGCGGGTTCGGGCGTTGCCCGGCGTCGTGGCGGCCGGTTCTATAGGTCTCTTGCCAATGGAAGATAACTCCGGCACCTGGTACTACCGGGCAGACCAGCCCGAACCAGCACCGAGCAAGCGACCTGCCGGTGACGTGTCGATCATCACGCCTGGCTATTTTCAAGCGCTCGGGATTCCCATCCTGCGAGGAAGAGATTTCGATGAACATGACCGCAGCGGATCAATGCAAGTTGCGATTTTGAATCAGACCGCCGCTCAAATGTTTTTTCCCCACGACGATCCTATTGGCAAGCGGCTGAAAGTATGGTGGAATCATTCGCCTGCGGTCGAGGTCGTGGGCGTCGCTGGCGATATCCGGCACAGCCAGCTCAACACCCCGCCGGACCCTTGCCTTTTCATGCCGAACGATCAACAACCATTCCCATTCACGTCATTGGTGGTCCGCACCAGCGGCGATCCCGTCGCCCTGACAACTGCGATCCGTCAGTGTATTCGCGAAGTGGATGCTGACCAGGGTGTTGCCAAAGTGGAGACAATGACCGAGATCGTTGGGGATTCGATAGCTCGGCCGCGGGTGGAAAGTCTTGTGCTTACAGCCTTTGGATTGATCGCGATCATAGTGGCCTGCATGGGCTTGTATGGGGTAATCGCCTACTCCGTTACGCAGCGGTCGCGTGAGATCGGAATTCGCCTGGCGTTAGGTGCAACCGCGTCTCACGTTTTCCGATCTGTAGTGGCCGATGGATTGCGGCTAACCACCGTGGGGCTGTCTCTCGGTCTGGCGGGCGTTTCCTTCCTGGTGCGCTATCTACGAAGCCTGCTTTTTGAAGTTCGGCCAAGTGATCCTTTGACGTTATGCAGCGTAGTCGGCCTGATCGCAGCTACCAGTCTGCTGGCCTGCTACTGGCCCGCCCGCCGAGCAATCAGAATAGATCCTGCAGTCACGTTGCGCGAAGAGTGAGGTCGAGCGAACTGGCTCCGGCCCGCAAAGCCCTATCAGCGACTCTCGCCAGCTCCACATACCGGCACAACGCGTTCGCAAGTTGCATCTGCCGTGGTGTGCGGCACTCCGCTTCCAGAAGCTGGGGGCTTGCGACAACGATCACCATCGCCTGGGCGCGTGATGTTGCTACGTTGAGCCGGTTCAGACTGTACAGGAATTCCATTCCCCTCGGTGCATCCTGCGGAGACGAGGTTGTGAGCGAGTAGATGACGACGGGCGCTTGTTGGCCCTGAAACTTGTCTACCGTGCCGATGCGAGCGTTCGGCAGGCGCTCCAGCAGATCCGACACCTGAGCGTTGTATGGCGCAACGATCAAAACATCGTCCAGCCTTAGCAGGCGGCTTTGGCCCGCATCGTCAATCCATCGCACTTCGGCTTTCATCAGGCTATCGACCAGTTGAGCCACCACCTCCGCCTCTTCCTCGGAAGAGTTCGTGTTGCCCTCGTGTCTGACGGGGACGAACCAAAGCCCGTTGTCTCCCAGCCAGGAATGCCCTTCGATTTTCTGCTGCTCCAAGCCTTCACGTGAGCGTAGTCGGCTCTCGTAGAAGACTTCAGAAGTAAACTGGCAGAGCTTCGGGTGCAAGCGCCATGTCTTTTCCAGGAATAGGCCTTTTCCCTCAGGTATCGTCTTCTCGCCCCCCAGCAGGTGCTCCAGAGCAGAGACTTCGGCTCCGTCCGGATGACTTCCCTTCAAGGGCTGCTCTAGTTGCTGCGGATCGCCGAGTAGTACGAGGCTCTTTGCTCCTTGAGAAACAGAAAGGACGTTCGCGAGAGACATCTGTCCGGCTTCGTCAACGAACAGAACATCGACTGATTCGAAAAATTCCTCTCGAGCCCAGAGCCACTGCGTACCCGCCAGCACGTGTGCTCCTGCCCGGAACAGAGCGAGTGTCTCGTCGTTATCGACCGTGGTCTGAATGTGTGGCGGATCTTGTTCCGGCTTGTCTTCCTTCGCAACCTTTTGCACGCATTTCAGATTCTCAAGGCTACCCTCGCCGGCAGCCTCAACTACTCCTGCCAGGAGATGACTGATCACTTTGTGGCTTGTCGCGGTAATACCGACCCGTTTACCTTCCTTCACCAGTTCCACGATCATGTGCGCGCCGGTGTAAGTCTTTCCTGCTCCCGGCGGCCCCTGGATCGCAAGAAGGGACTGATCAAGCAAAGTGCCGAGGCGCTTTGCCGCGTTGACCGTTGGCTCTCCCTCCTGCAGCAGAGTGTTTGTTCCACCAGCCAGCCGCGGTGGCCTACGCAGCAGCAAATCACGCGCCGCGCGATATGGGCCCAGCCCGTCGATGCCACGGTTGTTGACAGATGTGCCAATCCGACATATGGCGTCCGCCAGGACATCCGTACCCGGACCGATGTCCTTCACATGAACAGCGGCCGGATGCGTATCTGCCATCCTCTTCGTTTTCTTGATGTCAACCGTTCTAGAAACTAGATCGATCGCAACCACCTCGCCGATCCTCTCGCCGTGACTGCATACTTCGCAGCCGGGACGGATGTCGGCTTCTTGTTTCTCGAACGAATAGCGATCGGTAGGAGTTTGTCTCTGGATGCCCAGGCGCTCAACAAACTGCAGCCCCGCCAAAGCAGATCGTTCATCCAGCAGCTCTTCGTCCGGAAGTTCTGCCAGCCGGAAAAACTCCCACCATTCGGATTTCGATTCCCGCCGGTGCCAATCGAGCAGGTTTGAAAGGAGCCAGCGCGCGGCCTGCTCGTCATCACGCTGCTCGGGGTCGTCCGGGACACCGTCTCGCAGGCTCGTGGCCAAAGCGGCAGTTCTCTGCTGGCGTTCGCTCAAGGTTTCCGGTGCGGCGCCATCCGCCGGTGCCGCAGGCCGAGGAATCTTGTGCCCCACTTGCTCGAGCAATTTCCGCTCGCGCTCCAACCAGTTACGTAGGGACCGGGTAGAAAGACAGTCGTCCTCGTTGTAGAGAAGAATTTTTTCTTTGACCGCTTCCCGAATTTGGTCAGATTTTTCGAGCTCCAGGCCATGGTCCATCTCGCGCATGGCCGTGCGTGCCTCCTCCAGCGGCAACTTGCGCTCGAAGCCATGAAATACCTCCAGAGCCTTCAACGAATACTGCTCGACACTGGCGCGAATGGTCCGCTTCAGAACCGCATGAAGGTCAACGAACAGTTGTGCGCGTAGCATCCGGTCGACCTCGTCTTCACGGGTGGCATAGCGTCCCATGAGCCTCTTTAGAGCCCCTGGTTCATATCCCGTGAAGTGATAGATATGCATCCCTGGATACTGCGCCCATTGCGTCATCACCAGATCCACAAACCACTCGAGCGCCTGCTTCTCTTCTTCTGGGGTGAGTCCCCAACGGAACTGGTATGTTGCGCTTTCCAGGCTGATGCCGGACGCCAAGCCGAACAGATATTCGCGGCCTCCGCGAGCGACGAAGGGGTCGCCTTCAAGATCGAAAAAGATATCTCCAGGTGAGGGCTCAGGCAGCCGGTAGAGCCCATGCTCCTCATTCAGTTCAAATACCTCGTGTACGGGCCGCTCCTGGGTGCGCCCTGCCAACTGCACGCGCGCTTGTTCCCGGATGCGAACGTAGCCGTTCTTTGAACCGCGCTCCGGACGTCGTTGGAGTGGCAGCCTAAGAATGGCGAGGGTTGCCAACGTATTCACGTCCCAGGCGAATAGCTGCTCCTCTTGCAGGCGGCTGATTCCAGCCACAAAAGACAGGTGGTCATCTTTCCTGCGCTGCTTGTCACATTCTGCCCACCAGCGGCAGATAGAACAGTGAATAGTGGGCTGCGGGTAGGTCGTAATCCCGCTACTACGATTCTCGACAGTCTTCAACAGCTGACGCTTGACGTAACGATAGTAGGCGGCGAAATCATCTATGCGATACGGCTCCACCTGAAACTCTTCGCTCGGCGGCACGACATACATAAACTCCGGACATAGCTCTTGAATGCCGGCCAGCAGTTCGGAATAGAGCGATATCTGTAAAATCGTCGCTCCCTTGGTTTCAAGCGCTAGCTTGCAATCGTAAACCTCGTAGGACCAGTCGCCCAGTTTGCTCGGGCGGCTTACTTTTCTCAATACATCAGCTTTTCCAAACCACTCGCCGTCCGTAAGCGCGGCTTGAACAACGACATCAATGCCGCTTTCCAAACCGGCTCGCGTTTCGGCCAGGGCCTGATCTTCGCTCTTGACATCGCGTAAGTTAGCAATCGAGAGTCCCTGCGATTCCAGGTGCGTTATGTAGGCGTTCTCGTGCTCGATGCCGCGCTGTTGTAATGTCCACGCATCGGGCGAATGCCATGAAGGCGCGGAACGCAGGCCCATTGCCACGGCGAGGTCCAGCGACGTGAGGTGATGGCACGCCAGGTGATTACTTAAATCAGTGGCGGATAGGCGGATCGTTCGGAAATTGCCCTTCATACTCCAGGGCTCTCTTGCAGTACACCATAGTATTCAGAGGTTGGACGTCGCCCTTACTTCGCCAAAATGTGGTCCAGGTGGTGTTGCATGTGCACAATGTAATCGTCGATGAGAAATTCGAGCGAAACGTCCTCTTCGTCGCCAACTCTGCACCGCGCCGGCAGCCGGTCTTTCGGGATCCGTACTACGACGGGCACCAAGGCTTCGTTCGCGCGTGTCCACAATTCAACCAGATCAGCCCAGGCAGCCTCGCCATAGCCGCCGAGTTGAACCCAACCGTGTCCATCATACGTCGGCCCGGCATATGATCCGTTGAGAGCTGCTACCACGAAACGCACCCGGTTGTTCGTGGCCGAATCGATCAGGTGGCCTAACTCTTCTTTTCGGGACCAGCCATCTCCTCCGCCGGAACGGCTCGCTGCGCTTTGTTCGGTTATCGCGCGCAGCCGCGGATTCTCATTCTGAATCGTCTTTCTTAAACGGTCCCCAAGCTCGGATGCCATATGCCTATTCTTACCTGAGAATGGCAACGGATTCTGCCGGAAGATCGATGAAGCCAGGCCGGATCTGATAATCGGATTCCGAGCATAAGACACGGTCCTTCGTTTGCGTGATCGATATCGTCTGTCTGTCCGTCATTAGATTGCAGACAACTTCAAAGTCTCCGCGCTTCATCACCAACCAGAGTGCCCCCTCGTCGTAGCTGACTTGAACGGCTTCCAGGTTTCCGTCCGTGAGCTGGGAATCCGTACGGCGCACCGCAATGAGAGTCCTGTACCAGGCAAGAATCTCGTCGTGGGGCGGGTAACCGATTTCGCTCCAGCGTAACTTCGATCGCTGAAATGTCTCGAAATCCTGCGGATCTGGAATCTCCTCCGGCTCCCAGCCAAAATAGGCGAACTCACTCCGTCGCCCTTCTGATACGGCGCTCGCCAACTCGCGATCTTCATGGTGCGTGAAGTATTGAAAAGGAGTAGATGCGCCAAATTCTTCGCCTTGAAAGAGCATCGGAATAAATGGAGATGTCAGTACGAGAGCAGCAGCGATCTTCTGCCGCCCGGTGCTGATCAATTGTGAGAGGCGTTCGCCTCTCGCCCGATTCCCAACCTGGTCGTGATTCTGCGCAAAACCAAAGAAACGTCTTCCGGAAAGCCCTGCCAAAGGACGCCCATGAATTCGGTCCCGGTGTCTTGAATAGACGCCGTCGTAGACATAAGCCCGCTGCAGCGCCTTAGCCAAATGATGAAGCGAGCCAAAATCCTGGTAGTAGCCGTTGACTTCCCCGGTGAGAACCGAGTGCAGCGCGTGGTGAAAATCGTCGCTCCATTGCGCATCGATTCCAAAGCCGCCTGATTCGCGCGCGGTAACAATTCTCGGGTCGTTGAGGTCGCTCTCTGCGATCAGGACCAAGTAGCGCCCGAGTTCCAATGCAAGCGCTTCGACCTCTTTAGAAAGATATTCGAGAAAATGTATAGCGGAGCGGTCGTAGAAGGCGTGCACAGCATCCAGCCTCAATCCGTCAAAATGGTAATCGCGAAGCCACATCAGGGCGTTATCCACAAAAAACCGCCGTACTTCCATGCTTCCGCGATGATCGAGGTTTACGGCCGGTCCCCACGGCGTCTTGTACGCGCTCGTGAAGTACGGACCGAAGCTATCCAGGTAATTTCCGGCCGGTCCCAAATGGTTGTAGACAACGTCGAGAATTACAGCCAGGCCCTTCTCATGGCAAGCGTTCACCAGCGACTTCAAATCGTCGGGTGTGCCGTACGCATGATGCGGCGCATAGAGATCGACTCCGTCGTAGCCCCATCCCCGATCGCCGGAAAACTCGTTTACGGGCATGATGCTGAGATGCGTGATCCCCAAGCCGGCCAGATAGTTCAGACGCTCGATCGTGCTGGTAAACGTGCCGTCGGCCGTAAACGTGCCGATGTGCAGTTCGTAAACGATGGCGCCTGAGAGCTCCTTTGCTTGCCAGGATCCGTCGGACCACCGGAAAGAAGAATGATCTACGAGCCGCGAAGGGCCGGCGATGCCAAAAGGTTGAAATTGGGAGCGCGGGTCGGGAATAGGATCGCCCCCATCCACTACGAACCAATAATCACTCCCCGGCCGGGCTTCTTCAACTTCACCGGTCCACCAGCTGTGCTCTGACGGCTGTAGGGAATATGAGGCATCGCCGATCCGGACGGCTACTGTGCGGGCACGCGGCGCCCATACGCGGAAAGTGTGCATTGCGCTACTGTTTGACTAGCAAGGCTACTGGAAATTCCGTTAAAAGCTTTCCGAGTTCCACGCTCCCGCCGTTTACTTTCCTGTGCGACAGTACGTTGCGCCAATTTCCAGAAGGGATCTCGACCTGCGTATCGGACCAGTCACCACCCAGCCGCCAGACAAGGCGCGGAGCAAAAACAGCCACCGTCTTGCCCCGCAAATAGGCGATAAGGTGAATGGCCTTCTCGCCGGTTGCTTGCAGCAGTGTGTAGCCCCCCCGTTCGCCGAAAGCTGCAGGATATCGGCGTCGCGTCCGAAGCGCGTGATAGATTGTCCACAGCTTCGGCAAACCCTCGTCGATGCGTTCCCACACTTGGCGGACTGTAAGACTAGGTAGTTCGGCCAGAAGCGCTCGGCGAATGTCGTACTCCACCGGACGGCGATTGTCCGGGTCTACCAGGTCCAGAGCCCATAGTTCGGTGCCTTGATACAGATCAGGAATGCCGGGTGACGTGAGTTTCAAAAGCAACTGAGAGAGAGAGTTGATGCGTCCCGGCTCAACCACGAGCGCGACGAATTTTTCGAGATTGTCCAGAAACTCCCGATCGCCGTACAGTGCGGCGATAAAGTTTTGCGTGGCGCTCTCGAATGCCACGTGGGGATCCAGCCACGAAGTATGCTGCTTGGCCTCGCGGCATGCCTTCTCCATGTACGTCTGAATGCGATTCAACGGGATCGGCCACGCACCCACCATCGTTTGATACAGCAGATATTCGGTGTTCCGGTCCGGCCAGCGGCCGGTCTTGTGTTTCGAGTTGATTTGTGACCATCTCTCCACCGCTTCTTTCCAGGCTTTTGGTATCTCCGAAAGAACGTTAATCCGCGCCCGCACATCCTCGCTGCGTTTCGTGTCATGGGTAGACGAGGCAAGCATTGTTTTCGGGTGCGACCGTTGGGTCTCCGCGCAGAACTGGTGAAACGCCTCCGGAGAAATACCGAAGCGCCCTGGATCTCCGCCTACATCGTTCAACGAGATGAGCCGGTTGAATGAATAAAAAACAGTGTCTTCCACGCCCTTCGCCATAGCCGGGCCGGTGAATTGCTGGAATCGCATCACGAATTCCGTTTCGAGCGGACCACGCACACGCATCAGTAAAATGTCACGTACAAATTCAAGCAGATCGGCATCCAGGTCTGAGCGACCCGCCTTGACGGCATCGATAGTCTCATCGATATAGCGGGCGTCGTCTTCCGCTATTTCATCGCGTTCCGGAACGACGAAAGTGCGATAGACAGGGAAAACGGCGACTATTTCCCGTATGACGCGGATTATGTCCTCGCGCGTATAGTCTCGACGCTCGCGGTGGGACTCGCATATCTCCAGCAACAGACTTGTCAGACGGTTTACATCGCTGCCCAGAAGATCGCGCAAAACACGATGCTTTTTGTCCCGACAAATGGCACCGTAATCGGTCGGCTCATGCGTGAAAGTAGAGTAGAGTTCTGTGAACGCTTGCTCATTGCAGGAATCGACAAATAGCCCCGTAACCTGGTTCAGGTAGTCATAGCCCGTTGTGCCGTCAATGGGCCATTCACTGCGGAATCGTTCACCCGGCTCGAGAATCTTCTCGCCGATGATCCAGACACCTGGAGCATTTTGCCGCAGACGCTCGAAATACTGGCGCGGATCGCGAAGGCCGTCCGGATGGTCGATACGAATGCCGTCCAGCACTCCTTCGCGCAGCCACCGGAAGATGAGCGCGTGGGTATCCGCGAAAACCTGCGGATCCTCCATCCGCAGACCCACCAGTGTATTCACATCAAAGAAGCGACGATAGGCGAGCTCTTGTTTCGCGGTGCGCCAGAATGCGAGGCGGTAGGTCTGCAGTTCCAAAACTTCATCCATACGTGCTGGGTCAAGATTGAACTGCTCGAGCGTTTTGTCAACCACTTCTCCGATAAAGGGAGTTTCAGAGAACAGGCGCTCCAGCAGGCCCCGAATGACTTCCTTGTCGCGGTGCCGTTCGGTAACGCTGGCGCGATCGGTCAGGGTAGGTCCGGGAAGCCGGCCCAGAGAATCCGCAAGGAAAGCCAGATAATCAGATCCACTCTCTTTCGCTGAAGCCGAAAGAATGGCAGGAAGAGAGCGCGGGCCGACCGGAAGCTCCTGATCGAAATATTGAATGAAAAATTCCCCGCCCCGGCGCTTGAGCTCGATCTCTCCGCGGGCCAACGCTTTTCCGTAGTGATCGCCGAGAATCGGGACGAGTAACTTGTTGCGAAGTCTTTCCTGGTGCGGTTGCCAATCAATATCGAAGTAAATGGAATAGCGGCTGGAGGGCCCATTCTCCAAGACATCCCACCACAACCGGTTTCGCCGACCGCTGATAGCCATATGATTCGGAACGATGTCGAGCACCTGGCCGAGACCGCATGCGCCGAGCCGCAAGGAGAACTGCTCGTGCTCTTGTGCGCCGCCGAGTTCGTCATTTACTTTGTGATGGTCCACGATGTCGTAGCCGTGCGTACTTCCGGGTGCGGCCTGCAGATACGGCGAGCAGTAGACATGCGAGACGCCCAGCTCGTGAAGGTAGCCAGCGATGTCCGCGGCTTGCTCAAACCCGAAATCCGCGTGGAGCTGCACACGATATGTCGCGACGGGAATTCGCTGCATTCTCAGGTAAGAGGTTATCGAATGAACATTGTTTCGGCGCTACGGCGTTTACGCCGTGCACCGAACGGATGAGACAACGTACAGTGTAATTGGAAGCCATGTTGTACGAAATTGAAAGTCCGCCTACTGCCCAGAATGCCGTAATCTTGCTCCATCCGCACGACAATGTGGCCGTCGCGCGAGTGGCCTTATCCGGTGATCAGCGTTTGGAAGTCAACGGAGTCCCGATTTCCATCCGTCAGCCAGTCCCTGCCGGACATAAGCTGGCGATTAAGTCGGTCCGCCTTGGTGAGCCTGTCTACCGGTACGGAAATGTCATCGGCTTCGCCACCGCGCCGATCGAGCCAGGAGACCACGTGCACGTGCACAACCTCGGGTATAAGGAACTCGACCCTTCCGACATTGTGCCTGGCGAAGCGTCTGAGATCCATCTGCCCCATGTAGCACCCAGGACC
>Ga0126381_100006436_pt1 | contig 12989 bp, 11 predicted proteins | sample PanSoiMetPlot_28_FD_96465 | JGI IMG/M metagenome (GOLD analysis project Ga0126381, IMG submission 96465) | Tropical forest soil microbial communities from Panama - MetaG Plot_28 | ecosystem: Environmental > Terrestrial > Soil > Tropical forest > Bulk soil | place: Panama | collected 2016-02-17
GCCGGAAGAGGAAACAGGCATCTTCATCCATTCTGGCTTCAAGCCGCAAACATCGCACGCGTCACAAGTATTCCACTTCGGAGTTTCACCAAAATGCGTACAGATCTGGCGGTGGCGACAGCGTTCACTCTGCACAAAGGCGGAAATGTGGCGGTATCGTTCCCAAGCGCGCTCCGTTTCCGCGGGATCTGCGATCTGCTTGATGAAGTGTGCCAGCAGGGCCGTATCGCGACGCTGCCAGAGAAGGACGCAATCGGAGAGTTGCCCGTCGCGTCCGGCACGCCCGGCTTCCTGATAGTACTGCTCAATGGATTTGGGGAGGGCCAAGTGAATGACCGCGCGCACTGAAGCCTTGTTGATTCCGAGGCCAAAGGCGATCGTGCCCACCAGGACGCGCACTTCATCCGACATCCAGCGTTCCTGGTTATTGCGGCGCTCCGCCGCATCCATCTTGCCGTGATAGCCGACCGCGGGGATGCCATTTTCTTCGAGCGAATCGACGGTTTCCTCGACGCGGGCGATGGTGGGGGAGTAGACGATGATGTTGCCCTCCGGACTGCTGCGGATGGCGCGCATCAGCCACTGGAATTGAACGCTCTGATCTTCGCACTCGCGCACAACGTAGCGTAGGTTGGGACGATGAAAGCTCGCGATGTACTTGTCGGGATCGCGCAGTTGGAGTTGCTGCAGAATGTCGTGACGGACGCGGCGAGTCGCGCTCGCAGTGAAGGCGGCGATGGGGCGGTCGGGAAAATGCGAGCGAAGCAGGCTGAGCTGGCGGTATTCGGGACGGAACTCGTGCCCCCATTCCGAAATGCAATGCGCTTCGTCGATTGCGAAGAAAGCGACAGGCACCGTTTTCAACCAGGCGAGCGTGTGAGCACTGGCCAAACGCTCAGGCGATAGATAGAGGAGGCGGAAGTCGCCGGCGCTGGCCCGGCGCATGCAACGGGACTGCTCCTCGGAGGACATGGTGCTGTTCAGTACGGACGCAGGGATTCCCATCTGGGCGAGTTGCTGGGCCTGATCCTGCATCAGTGCGATCAGCGGAGAAACCACGATGACGGTCTGCTGCGAGATAAGAGCGGGAAGTTGGTAGCACAGCGATTTACCACCGCCGGTGGGCATGACGACGCAGACGTCGCGGCCTGAGACCAGGCTGCGCACGATGCGCTCCTGCAGGGGACGGAACGAGTCATATCCCCAGTAGCGTTTCAGGGATCCCAGAAGATCGGCGGAGGTCATTGCATTGAGTATAGCGAGCGAATGGGCAGAGTTTGGTGTGACAGGTAAACGGTGGTGGCGTGACTGAGACGCTCAGAACTCCGGATCAGGTCTGAGCAATCAGTCCGACGCAGCGGAGCAATTCTTGAAAGCGCGGGTCGGCGCGTAACGGGTCCATCTGCGGTTCGACGTCCAAATAACCGAGCCAGAGCGAACGCTCTTCTAGGGCACGATTCAGCCAAGTGAAGGCATCATCGTATTGGCCCAAGCCCACGTACACCGTGGCGATGTCGTATGGAGAGACGTATTTTTCGCCAGGGAGTTCGAGCAATTGGTGAAGGAGGCTTTCCGATCGGTCGGCCCATCCGGCCCTTGAGAAACCGTGCGCGAGCTTGGCGAGGGAAAATGCGCTTGCTCCAGTGAGTTGAACGCCCGTCTGGAATTCCGCAATGGCCAGATCGAACATCTTTGTCTGTTCGTAGGCCTGACCGAGCCAGAAGTGTGCGGTACTGAAGTTGGTGTCCATCTCGAGTGCCGATCGATATTGTTCGATCGCACGGTCGTAGTCGCGTGCGAAATAGAGCATGCGCGCCAGATCGGTGCGGACGACGACGGAGAGTGGATCGAGCGAGAGCGCATGAGTCTTTGTGGCCATCGCTTCGGCATGACGTCCGAGCATGCCGTGCAATGTGCCGTGCCAGTGGTAAGCCTCAGCGTATCCAGGATTGAGTGCCACGGCTTGATCGAATTCCTGTTCCGCCCCAGACCAATCCCATTCGAAATCTCTCCTGATAACGCCGAGTGTTGCGTGCGGCTCGGCCAGGGAATGATCGAGTTCAAGAGCCTTCATCGCTGCAGCCCTCGCTTTGGGGTAGGCATCCATAGGTGCGAGCACGTTGTAGTAGCCAAGAATTGTGTAGGAGTCAGCGAGACCGGCGTAGCCTTGCGCGTAGGTCGGGTCGATGTCGAGCGCCTTCTGAAAATATGCGAGCGCTCTCTTCGCACTCTCTGCGGAGCGCTTGTTCCAGTAGAAGCGACCCTTGAGGTACGCCTCGTGGGCTGCAGGATTGACCGGACGCGTAAAGACGAGGCGCGCTTTTTCCTCCGGAGTCACGATGACTTTTATCTCATTCGCCACATGACGTGCGATTTCGCTCTGCAACGAGAGGATGTCGCGAAAATCACGCTCGTAACTTTCCGCCCAGAGATGCTGGTCGCTCGAAGCGTGAATGAGTTGCGCCGTGATCCGCACCCGCTGCCCATCGCGAAGCACAGAGCCTTCGATGACCGCGTCGACGTTAAGTTCGCGCGCAATTACAGGCAGTGATTTCCGTGCGCCCTTGTATTGCATAGCGGAGGTGCGTGAGATCACCCGCAAGGCGCCGATTTTCGCGAGAGTGGTGATCAGGGTTTCAGTCATGCCATCGGCAAAGTAATCCTGCGCCGAGTCACCGGAGAGATTCTCGAGGGGAAGAACGGCGATGGCCTCAATTCTTCGAATATCGGGAGTTGATGAGCGCCCCGCGGGCGAAGGTGTCGCGTTCGAGGCGGGGCCATCTACTTTGCCGATGAATCTGTAGCCGCGGCGCGGAAGCGTTTCGATATAACGCGGCTTATCGGCCGAGTCGCCGAGCACTTCGCGGATGCGTGCAATCGCGTTATGAAGGCTATGGTCGAAGTCAACGAAGGTATCTTCCGGCCAGAGTTCACCGCGGAGTTCGTCGCGAGTCACAAGATCGCCGGCACGTTTGAGCAGCGCAGCCAACACGAGCAGTGGCTGGCCCGGAAGACGGAGCTTTACTCCCTGCTTACGCAATTCGCCCGCATGAGCATCCAGTTCAAACGTATCGAAGCGAAAGACGGGCTGTTTGGAGGGGAACATTGCGAGCTAGGGAAGCGGTTTGATGTTTTGCCGAATCCAGTCAAGGATATTTACGAACTTGAATTCATGGCGCTCCATCGAGCCATCAACGAAAGCATAGCCATCCGCAGCTTCAGCCTCGATGCAAAATCCATTTCGTCTGAGAAAGACGTCGGCGGCGGTAAACGCGATGCGTTTATTGCCGTCGATAAAGCCATGGTTGTTTCCGAGGGACTCCATTAATGCCGCGGCTTCTTCTTCAAGTGAATTGTAGTAGCCAATTTGAGGACGAAAAACGGCGGACTCCACGGCGCCCTGATTACGGACACCGCGAAGACCACCGAACCTTTCGATTAGTAGAAACTGCATCCGGTAGACTTCCGCTACCGTGAGGTATTCCCTCATCATTTGGCGAGACGTTGCAACAGGTCTCGATTTCTAGCAACTGATTGCTCGAATGCATCCATTACTTCACGGCGTACCAGATGCTGGGAGGGGACGACGTTGCGAAGATAGAACGTCAACGCCTGCTCAAGGACATGCCGTTTTGTTTGTCCATTTCGTTCAGCGGTCGCAACCATCTCGTCATAGAGTTGCGCATCAATCTCGGGAGTGAACTTTTTGGTTTTGGAAGCCGCCATAGGCATACCTGAGCGTTGGACGATGGTGATCGGCCTAGTGGTCAAGTGTATCATTGATAAATCAAGATTCATATTGACCATTGTAAATTGTTAAAAAATAACGAGTTGTAAGACTTGCTTGTGGGAGTCCTACTCTTTTCCATTCGAAAACGCCAGCGCCATCAAGGTCTTCTGCTCCACCTCATGCGCGCCAGCGGAACCCGTCGATGGGCTCGGACTGGCCGAGCGTTTCACCGAGAGAACGGCGCGCTCGCCGGCAATGTGGCGCAGCCGCGGCAAGGTGTAGAATAGCGGGCCCATATTGGCAGGCTCTTCCTGCACCCACACAACCTCGCGGGCGTTGGGATGCTGATCGATGGCCGCTCTCAGTTCGCCTTCGGGGAAGGGATACATCTGGTCGAGGAAAATGACAGCCGTGCTCGTGTCTTTGCGGCGTTGCCGTTCCACGCGCAGCTCGTGACCGATTTTTCCGGTGCAGACGAGAATGCGTTTCGCGTCGACCGATCCGGTGTCGGGGACAACCGGCAAAAAGCGCTTGTGCGTGAAATCCTCGATTGGCGAGCACGCGTCGGGATGGCGCAACATGCTTTTCGGTGTGAAGACAACCAGCGGCTTACGCCAGTGTCGCAGTGCTTGCCGGCGCAGCAAATGGAAGTACTGGCTCGCGTTCGAGGGCTGGCAGATCTGGAAATTGTCGCGAGCGGCGAGTTGCAGAAAGCGTTCGATGCGTGCGCTTGAGTGCTCCGGACCCTGGCCTTCATAGCCGTGGGGCAGCAGAAGAACGAGGCCGGAGAGCAATCCCCACTTGTCTTCGCCCGCGCTCACAAATTGGTCGATGACAGCTTGTGCGACGTTGGCAAAGTCTCCGAACTGCGCTTCCCATAGCACGAGCGCCTCGGGATAGTCGCGGCTATACCCGTACTCGAATCCCATCACGCCGGCTTCCGAAAGCGTCGAGTTGTAAATGGCGCAGCGCGCCTGGTCCGCGGCGATGTTCTGCAGGGGTACATATTCCTGCTCATTCTCGATATCAAGCAAAACCGAATGCCGCTGGTTAAACGTGCCGCGTCGTGCATCCTGTCCGCTCATGCGAATCGGAATGCCCGCCCGCACGAGGCTGCCGAAAGCCAAAGCCTCCGCCATGCCGTAGTCGACATCGCGCTTGCCCGCACCCATTTCCGCGCGCTGCTCAAGCAACTTTTTTACCTTGGGGTGGATGTGAAAGCCGGTGGGATACGTAGTCAGCTTCTCAGTCAGCTCCGATAGTTCCTCCGCAGAAAGCCCTGTCTCGCGTTCGTACTCAGGCTTGTAACGCCCGCCGTAATAGTCGTTCCAGTAGCTGGGCAGGTCGCGCATGGTCGGCTTCTTCGTAATCGAGCCGGCGTTTTTCTGACCGGCGTCGTAGGCGGCTTTGACTTCGGCGGCCTTGGCCTCAGCCTCTGTCTCGGCGCCCATGTCTTCGGCGTAGATCTCCCAAAGCGGCGAATGCTCCTTGATCGCTTTGTAGATCAGCGGCTGCGTGACGGTGGGATCGTCGACTTCGCTGTGCCCGTGGCGGCGGTAACCGATCATGTCGACCACGACATCGGTGCCGAACGTGTAGCGATAGTCGATCGCCATGCAGCCAACACGGACGACAGCATCGACGTCTTCCGCGTTGACGTGAAAGATCGGGATCGATTGCCGCCGCGCCAGATCAGCCGAGAAACGCTCGGAGTGTTCTTCGCGGGTTCCGGTTGTGAATCCGACAAGATTGTTGACGATGATATGGATCGTGCCGCCGACTGTGTACCCTGGGAGGTCGGCGAAGTTCAAGGTTTCGGCCGTGATACCTTGCCCCGCGAATGCCGCGTCGCCGTGCACAAGCAGCGGCAGATACTTCTCGCGGCCTCCGTCGCCAAAGCGATCCTGCTTGGCGCGCGTGCGGCCGATAGTCACTGGATCAACAGCTTCCAGGTGGCTCGGATTTGACACAAGGTGAATGTTGACCTTGTTGCCGCTTCGCGTAATGTACTCGCCGGTAGCACCCAGGTGGTATTTCACGTCGCCCGAGCCGAGTACGCTGCGTGGATCGACGTCTTCAAACGACGCAAAAATTTCTTCGGGCGAGCGGCGCGCCACGTGAAGCAGAACGTTGAGGCGTCCGCGATGGCTCATCCCCATGACGAGATTGATCGCACCGCGTTGGCCCGCCCCGTCGAGAATCTCATCGACCAGGGGCAGCAAAGCCGTGTTGCCTTCGAGCGAGAAGCGCTTGGTGCCAAGATACCGCGACTGCATGACCTGCTCGAAGATGTCAGCGCGAATCAAGAAATCAAGCACGCGCTGCTGATCCACCGGGCTCGGTTCGGCTTCCATGCGCTCCGCGATCCAGCGCCGGCGCTCGGGATCAGTGATGTGCATGAACTCCACGCCAATCGTGCCGCAATAAATGTTGCGGGCTTCGCGGGCGTATTCGCTTTCGATCTGCAGATCAAGTTGTGGCTGCGAGCGGAGGAATCCGAGCGGATCAAGGTCCGCTTCGAGGTATCCCCAGTGGCGAAATAAATCAAAGACGCGATCGCGTTCGGAATTGGGCGCTTCCAGAAGAGTCGTGGATGTAGATTGAGCAGAATTTTTAGGATTTCGGGAGGCCATAAACGTAGTACTAGAATAACGGATGCGGCCCAATCTGCGGGAGATTCAGGCCGCGGTCTGAGCGGCGACGGCGCACCAAGGTAACCCGCTAAGTGGCTGTGGAATCAGTGACAAAACGCTGCGGCACGAAGCGCATAAGCAAGCCATTAATAAGGATCGTGAACACTGACGCGGCGAGCGTGGCATTGTAGAAATCATCGCCTACCAGGTGAGCATCGCGGGCCACCCTCACCAGCACGTAAGAGAACTCGCCGATCTGGGTCAGCCCGATTCCAACTGCGAGTGCTGTGTTGTTCGAGTAACGGAAAAGCCTCACCACCAGCCACCAGATCACAAACTTTCCAAGGACAACCATCGCAATGATGACCAGCAACAGCGATGGTCGCTCGAAAAGAATATGCGGATTGACCAGAATGCCCATGGTCACAAAGAAGAGTGCGACGAAAGCGTCGCGCAAGGGGAGCAAACGATCCATTGTTTCGTGCGCCGCTTCCGACTCGCTGACGAGTAGTCCGGCAAGAAACGCGCCAAGTGCGAGCGACAGGCCGACGGCTTCTGTGAGTGCGGCAGTGAGCAAGCCGAGCGCGAGTGCGACCAGGACGAAATATTCAGGATTCGCTGCCCGCTGCACGCGCTTCATGAGCGGCGGAACAAGTTTGTAAGCGACGAACGTGATCGGGATCAGGATCAGAAAAGACTTGCCAAGGGCAATCCCGAGAGCCAGCAGGCGGTCACCACTGATGTTGCTGAGCGAGGGCAGCAGAATCGTGAGGATGACGACAGCGAGGTCTTCGACGAGCGTGATGGCGATCATCACTTGACCCTGTTGGCTTTTGAGTTGTCCGCGTTCGATGAGGAAACGCGACAACACCATCGTGCTCGCGACCGAGATGATGGCGCCGATAGTGACGCCTTCCTGCCACGTCCAGCCGAGAAGCGTTCCGACGCCGAGGCCGAGGGCGACGCACAGCCCAATGCCGATGGGAGCGCCCACGAGCGAAACCCATTTCACGCGCAGCAGATCGCGGAAGGAGAATTCGAGTCCGATGGAATACATCAGCAAGATCACGCCGACTTCAGCTAACAGCTCGAATTCATGTACGTCGCTGATCGAGATGCCTGGCGTAAATGGCCCGACAACGATCCCGCCCAACACATAGCCGAGGATCAGTGGTTGGCGCAGCGCAGCCGCGACTCCGCCGCCAAGCACGGCAGCGCCGAAGACGTACGCGAGGTCGCGATAGAACGTGGTCTCGGCAACCATGTGGTGGATCAGTTTAAATGAAAGAAAGGTGATCTAGCTTCAATAAGGTGAAAATTGAGTTATGCTCTGCTTGTGAAAACGGGCGACACTGTCAGGTTGATTGGAATCCCTGCGAGTGTTCGCGACGTCAATAGCCGCGCTCGATACTTATCCGCCAAGGTGTAAGTAGCGCGGTAAATCGACACCTTGAACAAAAGACCTCTGCTTACGATTCTCGGCCTGGCGTTGACCATAACCCCGCTGCATCCGGCGGAGCAGAGTGATTTGCCTCCGGAGTGCGGGAGCGCCGACTTCACCAAGACAGGCGCCCAGTGATGTTCCCTCCTCGCGATAGATTGTCGATGGGGATATCCACTCCGGAACTGACGTTTCACGCAGACGACCCAATTCTCATCTATGTGTGGGTGAACAATCGCACGCCAGAAGAAAAAACACTGCTCTCATGCTCGATGTGGTGGGATTGGAACGTGGAAGTCTACGATTCTCAGTCTCACGCCGTGGGGCTGCGACGCGAGCCACCCCCGAAAGACGGATACACCGTCGAGCGGATGATGATTTGTGGTCGGAACAAATTGCTTCGCATCCCACCCCACAGTTGTGGTCCGCTTCAGGATATGGGCGACGTCACAATTGATCTCCGCAGAGACCGTGACCTGCCTGCCGGACAATACTTTGTTACAGAACAGAACCGACGCTTGCCACAGCCCGGGCTGTCCATCTCGGTGGTGGAGAGCCAACGCGCTACGAACAAACAAGTACCGTAACGAATCGGCGGTCGCAGCATTGTCCGCGCTTATACACAGTTTTGGTATGTCGTCGGTTCGCCGTCGGCCGTTGACCATCTGCCACACGCGCCGCTTTTAGTTGGCCCTTTCCCCGACAAAGATAATTTCTCGCGAGCGAGCCGGCTCGAATGGGTCCGCGTCCCAATCTCCAAACACATCGCGGACGACCAGTCCCGATCGGGTGGTCAGGGCTTCAACGTGTTGTCGGGACGGAAAGCGTAGAGTGCCGCTCGTGGTTAGCGTCTCCCACGGAAAGCGATAGGAAGTCTCGAACGAAATGAATTCACCCTCTGCAGCAGTGACCCTCAACGTCTCGACAACCTGACCCCCAGCTAACCTGCGAGTTGGTCGCGCCGCCCACTCGCCAGCCCAATCCACGCGCGGGTTGCGAGTCTCGAATGCAACTCTGCCAGTTTTCTTCAGATGGAAACGCATGGTCTGCAGTACGGCCAGCGCATCCTCGTCGGTAAGGAGGATTTGAAAGGCGTGTCCGGTCATGACGATCAGGTCAAATCTCTTCTCGGACCTGTAGCTCTGGGCCGAGCACCTGACCCACTCAACTTTTTCCGCATGAGGTTTGCGCCTGGCCAGAGCCAGCATCGCCGCCGCAGGATCTACTCCCGTGGCCACGTGACCGCGTTCCGCAAGGGTGTTGCACAACGTCCCCGTACCACAACCAAGGTCAAGAACACTTACGGGACGCGGTCCTGCCAGCGACAGGTAGAAATCGACGTCTGGCCCCAGCGGGTTGCCGAGGTCATACAGTTCCGCGATCTGAGTACTCTGAGAATCGATATCCTTTTCGAGGCCTCGCGTCGTCGTCTTCATCCGCTGCGATCAACTTCTCACCGAATCGACCTAAGCATAAAGCGCTCTATTGCTGAGAAGGTGACGCTGCCAGGAACGCAAGCGTTTGCGTCGTGTGAATTTTCTGGCCGGGCAAAAGCAGATCGAGCAGCAGATCCTGTGGTGTAGGGCTCGAGAACTCCACGTCATACGTCTCCCCACGCTGACGGTAAGTTGCGCTTTGCCGCTATGGCCCGGCAGATCAACTCCATCCTTGGCAATTGTCATCCAATCTACCGGCCCGCTTGTATTGCGAAGCGAGACCTGCATTCCCTGGTTGCTCGTAGAAATGTTGATAAAACGCAGGCGGTACGTCTTGCCCGCTTGCAGGTTCAGCGTTGTGCTTTGTGGCGTTCCGTTAATGAGTGCCATCTCTTGTAGCTCGCCGAAGTCACCGATGCTGAGCACAAATATGAGGTCCGATGCTGGATCGTATTTCTCACCGGGCGGCAGGACAATCAACCGACCGTAGATTCCATTGGTAAGTTGCGACGGTTCGTGCCAGTGCGTGTGATAGATGAACGTTCCTGCGCGCGGTGGTTTTATGCGAGCTGTAAAAGACGTGCCCGGTCCGATTGCAGGAGTAATACGCGTTCCAATACCGCTCCAGCCCGGAACGCCATCATAGTAGCTTTCAATTTCGATTCCGTGCCAGTGAATCGCTGTCGGTTCCTTGAGGCGATTTACCACTTCGATCTCCACCGGTTCGTCACGCGACAGAACGATTGGAGGGCCAATTAAACCCGGTTTGTTCAAAGCAGTTTTGCGCTGACCATCTTCACTCAATCCCAGGGCGTATCGTGGCGGCCCGGTACGCTCGCTGATCTCCAGCATGAGTCGGCGGCGCGCCTGCCAGGCTGCTGCGCTTGCTTGTGACCCAGCATCGGGTACTGTGATGCCAAGCACGAGCTGTCCCATGCCGTTGGTGTCATGCGCAAGGTTGTCATCGTTGTGGGCTAATGCTCCCGCGAGTTCCAAGCCCGTCACATTGGGAATGATGGCAGGAGTCATGTGCTGGAACATATGGCAATGAAACAGCCATTGTCCGGCACAATCCGGGGACCAGCTCATGTCGAACGTGTCGCCTTGTGCAACTCGCTGCGTGACGACGGTGGGACGCTCGTCTTCGGGATAGGACGTGATTTGTCCGCCGCGATTGATCGCGTCGACTCTGTAGTAGAAGCCGCGCAGGTGGAGCGCATGCGGCTCGTTGGTTGCGTTGATCCACCGCCAGCGCACGCGCTGACCGATGTTGTAGCGGAACTTTTCCGTGAAGGGCCACGATTTTCCGTTGATGGTGGCCAGCCTCTTGCGTGCCCTCAGCCCAGCAACCTCAGACATCATCTCGATCACGAAGATCTCGTCGTCCGCTCGTTGCCCCGGTGGGTCCACCACCAAGGCGCCAGTGAGTTCCGAGTCAATGCCATGACGCAACTTGAGATCATCGCTGTCCGAGGCGCCCCAATAAAAGAAAAGTACGGCGTTGAGGCTTTGAAGTGAATTTCCTCCGTCACCCCCGGCGCTAGATGTGCAACCGTATCGCTGCCCGGATCTCCCATGCCATGCACTGCGATCGGCACGGGCAGCTTATAATGCAGGCTCGCGCGGATCTCTGTTCTTTGTGGTACGCGAATCAGCGGCCCAGGGTTCTGGAGTGGCCGCCCGCTTTCACCGAATGCATAGACCGCCAGCTGAATACCGCTATCGGCCTCAGGCCGCCATTCCCCTTTTTGAATGTCGAGCGCTACCGTCAACACCCCAGCACGAAAAACGCCTGACGGGGAATGGTTGTTGTTGACCGCAATCGGTGGAAGCGATTGCCCGAAGGAGAGGCACCCGGCGAGAAGCGAGCAGAGCAGAACGAACTTCCGAGCTTTGTTAAAACAGAGAGTCATCGTCTCAACGCCCAGCCTGAACGCGAACCGCGGAATTGTATCCTCGACGCCAGCGCTCAACCAGCGCGTTGTACTACCTAACAGTGGACTAGAGGTTTTCGCAAAATTGACGCAGGCGCTCATTGAAACCTGCCGCGTCGTCCCAAAATACGGCGTGGCCTGCATTCGGAACCAGATCAACTTGCGCATGAGGTATCGCTGCTTTGTGTTGATCGACAACCGCAAGCTTCACGATCGCATCCGCGCCGCCATGTGTGATCAGCACGGGCTTGCGTATCTTCGGCAGAAGATCGTCGTTATCGAAGGCTCGTGAAAACATTCCCTGACGCACATACGCCGGCACCGAAATGTTGTATCCCAGCATCCGATACATCTCGCAATTCGAAGGCACGCGAGCGAAACAGAGCCGTAGCAGACCGGTCAGGCCGCAGACGCTGGTTTCCACGTCGGCAGAGAACAGCTGGGGAACGAGGCTGAGAAACTCCGCACTGAGAAGGGACATGGCCTCATCGCTGCCAAGTTTCGTAATTCCGCCGATGATATGCATACCACTGATCTGATCCTCACCGTAGTGGCGGATGTAGTCGAGGATCACTAGCGGACCATACGACCAACCCGTAAGCACAGGGTGATCTAGCTTAAGACTGCTTATAACCGCGTTGATGTCATCCGCCCACAGCTTCGAATCGCCATAAGCATCGCGCGGCTTGTCCGAGAGACCATGACCTCGCATATCCAGCGCGATGAGTAGATTGGTCTCGGCGAGGCTAGAATTCAACTGGCGATCCCATTGGAGCCAGCATTGCGATGTTCCGTGGATAAAGAGGATGGGGCGGCCTCGTGAGTTGCCGGTTTCAACGATATGAAGCTGGATGCCACCGCCGCCGGTTACTCGATGGGTCTTCATCGTGCCTCCTCCCCGCACTCGTGGTTGGGGCGTTCAACTGGACGAAGAGCCTGAAACCAGGATCGTAGCCCGGCGAACGGCGCGTGTTCACGCAATCAAACGTGTACGTCCGCCGGATCGGAGTTTACATCCCTCTGTAATTCATTGTGACGGTTCTCGACTTGAATCTCGGAATGGTTCCTTCATAAAACATCACGACGGAGCCATCAGTCGCGAGCAGCGGACCGAAAGTGAACGCATTGCTGGGAGCACAGGGCACGGGCCCGGCTCCCGTCTTCTGAATGAACGGGATCGGCGTCAGTCCCGGTGTGTTGCCGGTGTTCTGCAACGTGAGGCCGAAGGGCGGGGTGCTGCCGCCCGAAGAATCCCAACCGAACGCGCTGTTGGCGGTGGCGTCGAAGTTGTTACTCGAGGTGCCACTTACATCGACATCCGCGTAACGCATAAAGAAGATGGGGCGGTCGGTGCTGCTGTTGTTTTTGAGCACCATCTGCACGCGCACGGCTTGGTTCCCCTCGGGCTGCGAGATAGTTTGCGTAAGCGTAAAGATGCCGTCGCTGGTCGTGCGCTGAATCTTGACAGAGGAGGAGTTTACGTTGAGCACTGTCGCAGGTCCCCAGTTCCCGCTGCCTCCGAAATCGGCGTAGTCGAAATAGCCGGTGGCCGTGGTGTTATCGCAGATGCCATATCCTTCCCCGATGGTGCCGACGGCGATGTGCTTGCGGGCAAAGGGAGTCGCGAGTTGCGTGATGTTGCCGTTCGCCGTAACGCAGAACTGCAGGAACGTGTTGTTTGTCCCCGAGGTGCACCCCCTCAGCCCAGAGCACTAGTTCTCTTGATGTTCCCAACATTCATGTCTTCGTGTATTGTTACAAGCCGTTTTGGGGCCACTAAGGACGTTTGCATGACTTACCGAAAATAAGGAGCGA
>Ga0126381_100006437_pt1 | contig 12988 bp, 8 predicted proteins | sample PanSoiMetPlot_28_FD_96465 | JGI IMG/M metagenome (GOLD analysis project Ga0126381, IMG submission 96465) | Tropical forest soil microbial communities from Panama - MetaG Plot_28 | ecosystem: Environmental > Terrestrial > Soil > Tropical forest > Bulk soil | place: Panama | collected 2016-02-17
CGGCGTCAACGGCGGCTATACCCAGACCGACGTGACGCAGGTGGCGCGCATCCTGACCGGGTGGGGCGTCGAGCGTCCGCAGCGCGGCGGAGGGTTTCAGTTCGAGCCGAAGCGGCACGAGCCCGGCACGAAGATTGTGATGGGTAAGAAGTTCAAGGATCGGGGTGAGCAGGAGGGACGCGAGCTGCTTCACATGCTCGCAACAAAACCGGCGACTGCACAATTCATATCGCGCAAGCTCGCCGTCAGATTTGTGAGTGACGATCCGCCACAGGCGCTGGTCGATCGCATGGCGAAGACCTTCCTCTCGTCAGACGGCGACATCAGCGCTGTGCTGACCACTTTGTTTCATTCGTCCGAGTTCTGGGACACAAACGTATATCGCGCCAAGGTCAAAACGCCGATCGAATTTGTCGTCTCGGCTGCCCGCGCCAGCAATGCCTCGATCGAAAACCTGCAGCCGCTGGCAAACGCAACGCGTGAGATGGGCATGCCTCTCTATGGATGCGTCACGCCGAATGGATATAGCTGGAAAGCCGACACCTGGGTGAGCACCAACGCGCTCGTCAACCGGATGAACTTTGCGCTCTCGTTTGCAGCAAACCGGCTGCCAGGGATCTCCATTGAATGGGATCCGACCGCGACCGCCAACAACGACATAACTACGATTGAATCGAACCCTGCCATGCCCGACCCGCGGGCCGAGGAGGCTCGGCTTGAGTCGGTGTTGTTGGCCGGGGGCCTGAGCGATTCGACACGAGCGGCCGTCTTACAGCAGTTTGAACAGCAATATCAGAACGGCCCGGCTCCGATGGCAGTTGCTGCGGCAGACCGGCAAAAGTTACGCGCACGCGCGGCATCCGCAGCCGAGCGGCAGGACCAGCTCCTGGCGGGACTGTTACTCGGTTCCCCTGAGTTCCAGAGACGATAAAAGAAGGAGGCACGCGATGCAGGGCAATCGGATTAGTCGGCGTTTTTTTCTTCACAAAGGTGCGCTGGCGCTGGCCGGCACGACCACGATCCCAGGCTTCCTTGTACGTTCTGTGCTTGCCGAGACTGCCGGCACGCCCAATCGCCGGCTTGTCGTGATCTTTCAGCGTGGCGCAGCCGACGGGCTCAACGTCGTCGTTCCCTATCGCGAAAAGAACTACTACGCGATGCGCCCGAGCATTGCCATTCCGCAGAACCAGGTAATCGACCTCGATGGATTCTTCGGCCTGCATCCGTCTCTGGCGACATTTAAGCCTCTCTACGACGCGGGACATCTTGCGATCGTTCACGCCGCCGGATCTCCGGACATGTCGCGCTCGCATTTTGATGCACAGGACTTCATGGAATCCGGGACGCCGGGCATCAAGAGCACCGAAGATGGCTGGCTCAATCGTGCGCTTCAAGCCGAGGATCTGGTTCACAAGCGCGAACAGACGGCATTTCGTGCCCTCGCCCTCGGACCGGAGGTGCCTCGTACGCTCGCCGGCAAAGTCCCGGCCATTGCTCTCGGGAACGTAAACAACTTCAACGTCGCCGGCCGCGGTCCTGCGCCGTCTCCTGCGGCAACGGCATTTGAAGCGATGTACGGCAGCAGCGACGACCAGGTTTTCCATTCCGCCGGCGAATCGACGTTTGAAGCTTTGAAGATGTTGCGCGCCGCCAATCCTGCCCAATATCAGCCCGCCGCCGGCGCCGACTATCCGAATTCGGAATTCGGAAACCGGATGAAGCAGATCGCGCAGTTGCTGAAGTCAAATCTCGGCGTCGAGGCTGCCTTCACGGATATCGGCGGCTGGGACACGCATCAGAACCAGGGCAGCGTGGAAGGCCAGCTTTCCAACCGCCTCCGCGACTTCTCCGCCGCCATCGCCTCCTTCTGGCGCGACATGGGCGATAATGCCGAAAATATCACCCTCGTCACCATGTCGGAGTTCGGGCGCACGGCGCGTGAGAACGGAACCGCCGGCACAGACCACGGGCATGCAAACGTAATGTTTGTACTGGGCGGGACAGTCAACGGAGGCAAGGTGCACGGCCGGTGGCCGGGGCTCAGCAACGAACAGCTCAACGAAGGCCGCGACTTGGCGCTCACCACCGATTACCGGCAGGTACTCGGCGAAGTTGTAACTAAAGCGATGGGCGCAGGCAATCTCGACCTGGTGTTTCCTGGTGCGCGCATAACACCAAACCGCTTTCTCAGCCTCGTGTAGTCCCCAGAGTTGGTTGCCGCTCTCGTGAAACATCGCTCAGGGCTAAAGCCCTTGATTGTACTGTCGCGTTTCGGCACGACTGAAGTCGTGCCCTTTCAAAAACGCCCTGCTCCCTGATCTCGAATCCCTCATCCCTGTTTCTTCACTCCGCTCGCAGAGCATCGGTGGGATTCAACAACGCAGCGCGATGCGCCGGCAGGAAGCTTGCCACCAGCGAAGCCGCGCCAAGAACAACGGCGACTGTCGCAAGAGTTGCCGCATCCCATGCCTCGACGCCAAACAGCAGCTTACGCATTAGCAAGGAAGCTCCGACTGCGCAAACCAACCCAATGGCCACTCCCGCAGCAGTGAGCCATCCCGCCTGGCGCATCACCATCCGGTAGACGTTGCCTCGCTGAGCTCCAAGCGCCATGCGCACGCCAATCTCGCGTGTACGCTGGCTGACGGAGTACGCAATCACGCCGTAAAGTCCAACCACACCCAGCACAAGTGCAATCGCCGCAAACCCGCCGACGAGCCATGTGGAGAAACGATGCAGCAGCGCCGATTGCGTGCTGGTAATCTGATCGGCCATGGTGATCTCGCCGTAGGTGCCTAGGCTGTGGTCGACCTCATGTATCGTCTTGACGAGTGTCGGCAAGATCGCCTTCTCGTCGCCCGTCGTTCGCACCGCGATCGCGACGAAGTTATCCGGCCCGTAGTACATTGCCTCGTATTCGGCGGGCCAGAGATCGTCGTCGAGGCCGCCCTCGCGAACATTGCCGACGACGCCAATAATCTCGCGCATTGATTTGGGATCGAGCGATCCGTTCGCGATCTTCTGCCCAATCGGATCTTCCCCCGGAAAGTATTTCTTCGCCAGGGCCTCATTGATGATGACCTTCTGCGATCTCGAAGCATCATCCGCTTCGGTGAAGAATCGTCCGCGAATCAATTGTGCCCTCAGCATCGGTAGATATCCCGGAGACACGTCGCGCTCATCCACTTCATTGTGCTCGCCGTGGAACGGCTTGCCGACAATTCGAATCCAATCGGTGTTGCAATTGCATTGGATGGGCAGATCACTTGTGATGCCGACGGATTCGACACCCGGAAGTGTTGAAATGCGCTGTGTGACCTCGCGAAGCAGTGCCAATTTCTGCTCGGGCTTGGGATACGTGCTGTCCTGAGCAGCCATCTGTACGGTTGCCAGATGTGTCGCATCGAAGCCGAGGTCGACGTGCAGCAGCCGATAAAAGCTCTTGCCCAGTAGCCCGGCGCCAACCAGAAGCACGACCGCAACGGACAGCTCGACGATGACAAGGTTGGCTCCCATACGCTGCCAGAACCGCCCAGCCGCGCTGCGTCCGCCGTCGTTCAGCCCGGTGCGGATGTCTTGGAAAGGAAGTCTCAGGATCGGCGTGAGAGCCATCAACAACGTGGCGAACAAGGCGACCGTTCCTGCGAACAAAACGGAGTGACTGTGAAGGCCGACGTGTCTGAGGAACGGTACGTTGTCGGCCATCGATGTGGGAATCAAGCTCTTGAGAAGCGTCGTCGTCCAACTGGCCACAACCAGGCTGCCGAGACTTCCCGCAGACGCAAGCAGAAGAATCTCGGTAACAAACTGCCGAGTCAGGCGTGCGGGAGTGGCGCCGAGCGCACCGCGCACTGCAATCTCGCGCCGGCGCGACTCCGATCGCACCAGAAGTAGGCTGGCAACATTGATCGCGGCGATCAGAAGCAGCAAGCCTGAGGCGCCGAGCAGGGTGCCGAGAATGGGTCGAACCTTGCCGACGATGATTTCAGATAGGGGTTCGACAACTGCGCCCTGGCCCTTGTTCGAACCCGGATACTGCACCTCAAGCTGAGCTGCGATGCCTTTCATCTCCTCGAACGCAGCGGCGGGCGTTACGTCATCACGCAACCGGCCGACAGCATAGAGATTGTGACAGCTACGCCGCTGTTCGCATCCGTTCTTATCAAGCAATGGAACATAGAATTCGGCATTCGCACGCGGCGCGAATTCGAATTTGCGCGGCAAGACACCGACGATGCTATAGGAGACGCCGTCGAGTGTCACAGACTGACCGACGACGTCGGGGCGGCCCGCAAATCGCCTGACCCAGGTTCCATAGGGAAGGATCACGATCTTTGACCGGCCTGGCTGATCTTCGCCCGGGAGAAAGGCGCGGCCGAGCATCGGCCTCACACCGAGCGTGCGGAAGAAATCATCGCTGATGCGAGCTGCGGGTACCGGCTCCGATCCCGTCGGCGTGCGCAACAGAAATCCAGTTCCACTATAAGCGGAAAGCGAACTGAAGGAGTGGTTCAGGCGGCGCCAATCATCGAAGTCATCACGAGATAGATTCGCCCTGCGTATCAGTGCAGTGTTTTCGGTCACCGCCATCAGGCGATTGGGAGCAAAATACGGAAGCGGCTCGATCAAGGCTGCGTCTACAAAGGCGAAGATGGCAACGCTGACGCCCATCCCGAGCGCAAGAATAAAGATGGCGGTGATTGCAAATCCAGGATTATGCCGCAGCTGGCGGAGCGCAAAGCGCAGATCCTGAAGGACGGTCTCCCACTGGAAGGCAACGACTCCATGGCTCTGTTCGCGAAGTCGCGTTGAGTTGCCGAACCGGCGCGCGGCAGCTGTGCGCGCGGTCGCGGGCGCAACGCCTTCGCTGATCAATTCCCTCTCCACCTGGTCGCGATGAAATGCCATCTCTTCGTCCAGCTCCCTGCGGAATCGATCGCGCCGGAACAGAATCGCAACCCTTTTCAGAAATTTATCAGCGAGTTTCATGCGGGTTCTCCAGGAGATCCGGTCCTTTGATGTCTTGCAACTGCACTCTTCATTCTGTCCGTAAGGCCTCCGCCGGACTGACCGAAGCTGCACGTCGGGCCGGAAGAAAGCTAGCCAGTAGTGCGAACAAGGCTAGTATGAAGGCGACGCCGCCAAGCGTCGGCGCATCCCAAGCGTTTACCCCGAATAGCATCTTGCGGATCAGCACGGCTGCACCAACAGAAAGTGCAAGCCCGGCAACTACTCCAATAACGATCAACCGGCCAGCCTCTGTGAGAACAAGCCGGTACACGCTCGCGCGCTCCGCACCCAGCGCCATCCGTACACCAATCTCCCGCGTCCGTTGACTAACCGAGTAGGCAATCACGCCGTACAGCCCGACCACGCCGAGCAATAGAGCGCTCGCAGCAAATCCGCCCACCAGCCACGCCGACGAACGATGAAGATATGTTGACGGCGCGTCGTGAATCTTCTGCTCCATGGTCATCGGGTTGTAAATGGCCAACCCGCGGTCGACCGAAGCGATTGAGGACGTTAGCGCTCGTAGCAAGCCGCGGTCATCCTGCGCCGTGCGCGCCAGTACAACGAATCCCGCGAACGGATTTTGATAGAACGGCAGGTACATCGCACTGCGCGGTGCGGAATCAAGCTGTCCTTCCTGGATGTCGTTGATCACGCCGACAATCAACATCCTCTGCTTCGCATCCGCGCTAAACCCAAGCTGCTTGCCAACAGGGTCTTCCCCGGGAAAGTACAGCCTGGCCATCGTCTGGTTCAGAAGCACAACGTCAGGCTTTGAAGCGTCTTCATTATCGGTGGAGTAGCGGCCGCTCGCCAGCCGCGTCTTCAGCGTCGTCCAATAACCGGCGCTCACAAACCGGATAGCGACTTCCTTGTGCTGACCATTGTCGGGCCGGCCTATAATCACAAATCCCGATGTCCAGTCCGCATCCTCGATCGGCATCTTTTGCGTGATGCCTACAGCCTTCACACCCGGCAAGGCGGTCACCTTCTTCACCACTTCACGCACCAAGGCCACTTTTTGCTCGGGCTTTCCGTATTTCTCCGGTGGCATTTGCACGTGAACGGTTGCGATATGGTCCGGCTCTATTCCAATGTCTGTATGAAGCAGCCGATAGAGGCTCTTGACCAGCAGTCCCGCGCCAGCCAGTAGCACCGTGGCTGTGGCCAGTTCAATCACAACCAGGTTGGCTCCGAAGCGCCGCCAAGTCACGCCCGATGACGCACGGCCACGTTCAGACAACCCTTCTCCGATCTCCGCTCGTCGGAAGCGCACAATTGGTGTCAGCGCAAAGAGAATTCCTGTAAGTAGAGCCAGTGTGCATGCAAACAAAAGCACATGGCCGTTCAATCCCACCCCTTGCAGGTACGGCATGCTCGCCATCATGTCCTTGGGGATCAGCAAGGCCAGCGCGCGCATCGATTCCTGCGCGACCAGAATGCCGATTGCGCTGCCAACCGCCGCCAGCAACATTCCTTCCGTGATAAATTGTGTGACCAATCGTCGCGCCGATGCGCCCAGGGCGCCGCGCATCGCGATTTCGCCCTTGCGGCTCTCCACGCGCACCAGCAACAGATTGGCCACGTTCACGCCGGCAATCAACAACAACAGACCTGCGCCGCTCAACAGGACAAGCAAAATGGGCTGGATGTCCCCCACAATGACTTCGGTGAGCGGCAGCATATACGCCGCCTGATCGCGATTCGAATCCGGATACTGCTTTGCGAGGTTCTGTGCAATTGTCTTGATGTCAGCGAATGCCTCCGCGAAGGTAACTCCGTCTTTGAGGCGCGCTACGCCGAACAGACCATGGCAGCTCCGGCATGTGCCTGGTTTTAGGATCGCCCAGAAGTCGGCCGGCTCTGCAGGAGCAAAGCTGAATTCACGCGGCAGAACGCCAATGACAGTGTAGGTGTCTCCATCGAGCACAACGGCCTGCCCCATCGCCTTCGAATTTCCGCCGTATCGCCTCTGCCATGTCGAATAGCTCAGCAGGACAGTGCGCGCCGCCTTGGGATCGTCTTCGCCGTCATAGAAGTCGCGTCCTAAGATCGGATTCACCCCGAGCGTTCTAAAGAAGCCAGCGCTCACACGTGCTCCGTCTGTCTGCCGCAACCCATCGGCGGTCTTCATCATGAATCCGAACGGCTCATACACCTCGAGCGAACTGAAGACCTTGTTCTCGCGCTTCCAGTCCTGATAGTCGGGATACGAGAGATGGAAGCGTGGCCCAAGCGAAATGCTCTCATATAAATGAACCAGCCGGTTTGGGTTCTTGTACGGTAACGGCTTGATCAGCGCTGCATCAACGAACGCGAAGATCGACACGCTCGAGGCGATCCCGAGTGCCACAATCAAAGTCGCCGTGATCCCAAATCCAGGATTCCTGCGCAGCTGCCTCATCGCAAAGCTCAGATCCTGAACAACCGTCTCCCACCGGAAAGCGATGATACCGTGACTCTGTTCACGAAGATGCGTTGTGTTTCCAAGCTGTCGGGACGCCGCAACTTGCGCCTGCTCAGGGGCCATCCCAGAAGCGACCAAATCCTTTTCGGCCTGCTCGCGATGGAAGGCCATCTCTTCGTCGAGCTCGCTGCGGAAGCGATTGCGGCGGAAGAGAATCGAGAGCTTTCTCGTGAAAAGAGTGAACAGGTTCATCTAGTCTCCTGCACCGCCACGTTGGCTCTAGAGCAGCACGCGTGAAGCCGGAAAGGTGAAGCTACGCGGGTTCGCTCAACACACGGCTAATAGCGGCAATCATTTGTTCGAACTGCGAGACTTCGAGGCCAAGTTGTTTGCGGCCGGCCGACGTCAGCGTGTAGAAACGCGCGCGCCGGTTGGTATCGGTCATCTTCCACTCAGCCTTCACCCAGCCCTGCAGCAGCAGACGCTGTAATGCCGGGTAGAGCGAGCCTTCTTCCACAGTAAGAACATCGTCGGATGAGCGCTTGATGGACTGTGCGATTCCATAGCCGTGCAGCGGCGCTCGCGTGAGCGTCTTCAGGATCAGCATGTCGAGAGTGCCGGGAAGCAGATCCGGTTTCTTCACGCTACATGTATAGATTATCTATGGGTAGACAGGCAATGGTTTTGTGACGAATGAAGGTGATGTAGGGAGCAGGGAGTAACAAACAAAACCGCAGCAAGCCGGCCCTTTACTCCCTGGTCCCTACTCTCTATCCTCGGCTTTACTTCACCAGCACTCCCGCTGCCGGATAGGCCCTTCCATTCACTTCGGCATGAATGACCGGCAGCTCCGGCGTCGCCGTGAGCCACTCGATCTTGCCGTCCGTCAGAATCACCGTGTCCTCTGCTTTGCCGCCGCGGATGCTCGGGTTCCATGCGAAAGCCTGGTTGTTGACAACCGCTTCGGTCCCGTTCGGCGTTGCAACCCACTCGCGCTCACCATAGCCGGTCGGGCCCCCCTGGTGATGGAAGCGCTCCTCGCCCGGAAAGCCCTCGTCGGTGTACGCAGCCTGAGCCACGCGGAATAACTCCGCCGACGTCGCGCCAACCTTCGTGGCATCCAGCAGCGCAGCATTCACCTGAGCGCTTGACTTGAAGCGAGCAGACAGCTCAGCGGGGACTTCGCCGAAATGCACGAAGCGCGTAATCGAGATCGCCAGTCCCCACTTGCGCGAGCACAGATTCAGCATGCCGTACTTCTTCAGCCGCGCTCCCCGGGCCACCGCATGCTTGTACCTGTAGATGCGATCGTCAACGGCGTAGAGATAAACCGACGGCAGAATGCCGCGCCGCAGAAGGTTCCCCGCGGTAATGGCTTCGAGATCGTATTCACTCAGGCCCGGTTCGACCTGCTTGAGCGACTCAATCGTCGCCGCCGCTGTCTCCGCACCAAGCCAGCGATAACGCACAATCTCGCTCTCGATCAGAGACGCGCGCAAAGGGTACAAATTCATTAGGATCGTGCCGGGGAACGGAGTGTCGGATCCGAGTGGCCCGCCTGCGAGCTTTTCAGCGGCTGCCAGGGTGTCGTCCGCGTACCACGGAAACAGGATCGGCTCGAAGTCCAGCGCGCCAAACTCTTCGTCGTGCAGGCGCGGGGCTTCATTTTCGGTCGTGAAGTAGTAGCGCTTGCCATCGGCGGTCACCAGCAGCGAGGCCACACCGGTCTCGCTCGGTGTGAGCACGCGCAGTTCAACTGCTCCTCCGGTCAGCCACGCCACGTTCTCGTTGCGCCGGATCAGAATGCCATTGAGTTTCTGGCTGCCCAGCCATTCCACGAGCTTCTGGTGCTTCGCGTCGAGTTCAGCGTTCCATTCAGCCTCGCCAACGATCGTCGCACCGTTGACAACTAGGCTCTTGTTGATCCGCTTCGTGATGATTGACGTCTCCATATCAAACTCCTCAGAGAAAAGCTGGGCGCCGATCTGAAGTCAGCGCCCGAATTCATCCTTTTTATCCCTCGTGCTCGATTAGTCCTCGAGACAAGGATGGTGGTGGCTCTCCCAACCCATGTAACGGGCGGCCTCATGCACCGATTTCGAAACTTCGCTGAAGTTGGCGGCGACGTGGTGTTCGAAGCCTTCGCGGCAGATGTACTTCAGAAGCTTTTGCAGTTGCGGGATTTCAGCGACGCCGGCGCCGCCGAAGGTCTCCAGCGGATCGTCGGTAAAGCGGCCCGCTCCGGTGTAGCCGCGCACGATGCCTCGGCGGTCGTCCGTCGAATAGCGCGCGAAGCTCATCGCGCCGGCCTTCACGCGGCCCACGCAGGTGCCGAAGGTATTCAGCTTGCCTACGGTTCCGGCGATGATCTCCTGGTAGTCCATCTTGACGTCCTTGAAGAAGTGCTTGGGCAGGTTGGAGCAGTGGAAGCACACGCACTTGTTGGGATCGCTGCCGTAGTTATTGTTCCAGTCGAGCAGCGCAGAGGGCGTGCCGCTCGCCAGCGCCATCATGTACATGCTCAGCGTTCCGGGCACGTCGACCTCGCAAGCCGACGGGATCAGCTCGTTCGACATCATGCTCATGATCGTGCACGGCACAACGCCGAAGAACTCCTCCATCGAAGTCCAGCACTGCACGGCGCTGATGGTGACCGGCGCAGCCTTCATCCAGCCGTCGATCACGGCGCCCAGCTTCGCCATCTTCATCAGCGATTCGTCCGGAATCCCCGACGTCGTAACGTACTTCTTGATTGCAGCGAGCTTGGCTTGTGCAGCATCATCGTTGTCCTTCATGCGATTGATGCGGCCGAAAATCTCCGAAAGATCGATCGTCTCGATCGTGATCCCGCTTGTCTCGAAGATTCGCTCGGAGTAGCGAACCGTGTTAAACGCCGTGGGCCGCGCGCCGATTGCGCCGATGCGTAGGTTCTTCAGGCCCTTCACGATGCGGCAGACCGCCGAAAACCACTCGAGATCGGCCTTGAATTCGGCGGAGGTCAGAGCCTCGGTGTGCAGAGTGGTCAGCGAGTAGTTAATGCCGTACTGCATCATGTTGTTGCACGCCGACATCTTGCCGCAGAAACTGTCGCGCCGCGTGGCGATGGTCATGGCGTCGGAGCGGTCAGGTGTTGCCTGCACCAGCACCGGAACCTTCAGGCCCGACAGCCGGATGGCATCCACGATGCCGCGCTCTTCGCCGAAGTTGGGCAGCGTTACGATAATGCCGTCGATCTCTTCGGCGTGCTTCTTGAAAAGCTCAGCGCAGTGCTGCGCCTCGGTGTAGGTTTCCACCGCTCCGTGCTTGGATTGCTCAGGACCGAGCACGATTGCGCGCGCGCCGGCGGCCTCGAGCACCGAGAGGATCTCTTCGCGTCCGGTCTTGGCCAGGTGATCGGGGAAGAATCCCCGGTTCCCCACAATGATTCCAAATGTCATCTTTCTGTGCGCAGTCATAATTTCAACTCCTTGTTGCCGTACTAGTTGCGGCCCGGGCGAAAACGCACCCCATAGAACAAGCCGAGAATTAACATCAAACCGCCCCACCAGACCGGCGCATGCAGATTCGCAAGGACAACGTTTGCGAGCTGTCCCGTTGCCAATTCGTAGAGGCCATAGCAAAAGATCATTGCCCCGTAGATCGTTAGCAATACGCCGATAAAAAACCAGATGGAAATATGGCCGGAATGCATGCGACCTCCTACCAGAAGTAAATGTTGAGGGCGAGGAACACGAGGACGGCGACGACGAGCCAGAACCACTCGTTCTTGTAGAACGGAACCGGCTCTTCCTCAGGAAGGGTGGTCGCGCCGTAGACCAGCCCGTTGAGTTCCGCCAATGACTTAGGTTTAGTCGCCAGGCTGACGATAACGTTCACGAGAATCGCCACGATGACCGACCAGAGCGCGCGGTACATATTCTCGGCCATGTCCTTGGCGTCCGGCGAGAGCGCAACATAGCGCAACGCCGACGGATCTGCCTTGACCCAGGCCCACAATCCGATGGAGGTGAGCGTGCCGAGCAGTAGCCCCCAGAAACCGCCGGCTGTGGTCGCCCGTTTCCAGAACATGCCGACCAGCACCACGCCGAGCAGCGGCGAGATGAAGAAGCTGAACAGAGCCTGGACGTAGTCCATGATGCCCGCGGCGTTCATCACCAGATATGCCGTGCCGATGGAGACGATCACGCCCAGAATGGTGGCCCAGCGGCCGATCGTCACCAGGTGCTCGTCAGAGGCATCCTTCTTGATCAGCGGCTGATAGATGTCGTAGGTCCACACGGCCGAGAAGGCGCTGACGTTGCCGGCCATGCCGCTCATGAAGCCCGCGATCAGCGCGGTAATACCGAGTCCCAACAGCCCGGGAGCAAGATAGCGCACCATCATCAACGGCAAGACTTCGTTGTAGCTGTGCAGGCCCGATGCCGGTGTGGCCAGATTCTGCGGCACCAGGTTCATCAGGGTTCCGTCGGGGTTCTGCAGCACGACCAGGCCGAGCAGGCCCGGCAGGATCACGATGAACGGCACAGCCATCTTGAAGAACGATCCGATGACCGGAGCCATGCGCGCGGAGCGCAGGTTGTGTGCAGCAAGAACGCGCTGCACAACGAGGAAGTCCGTCGTCCAGTATCCGAAGCTGATGGCAAATCCCAGACCGAAGACGATTCCGGTCCAATGGATGCCCATCGGGTTGTCCGTAAAGTGGCCCATGCTGCGCCACATGTGGGTGTAGTCGCCCGGTGCGGTCGCGCCCGTGGCTATGTTGTGGGCAAGCCTTGCCTTGAAGCCATTCCAGCCGCCGGCCTCGACCAGGCCCAGGATCGGCACCAGCAGTGCGCCGCCCCAGATCAGCATAAACTGCAACACTTCGTTGAAGATGGCCGACCGCAACCCGCCCAGCGCGACATAGGCCGCCACCGCCAGCGAAGAGACGATGATGGAGAAGTTCAGGTTCCAGCCGAGCACCACCTTCATCACCTCGGCCATCGCGAACATGTTCACGCCGCTCATCAGCACCGTCATGAAAGCAAAGGAGAAGGCGGACACCACGCTCGCGCCCTGGCCATAGCGCAGCTTGAGATAGCCGGGCACCGAGTGCGTCTTGCAGACGTAGTAGAACGGCATCATCACCATGCCCAGGAAGAGCATGGCCGGAATGGCGCCGACCCAATACCAGTGAGCGGCCAGGATGCCGTATTGGTAAGCCGAGCCCGCCCAGCCCATCAGTTCAAGCGAACCGAGGTTGGCCGAGACGAAGCTCAGGCCGGCGATCCACGCCGTCATCTCGCGCCCGGCCATGAAGAACTCTTCGCTGGTGTTGGCCTGGCCCTTCAGGTAGAAGCCGATCCATATCACCATCACGAAGTAGATCGCGACGATGGCAACATCAAGCGAGCTCAGATGCGCCAGGGATGGCACAGCCAGGGCAAGAAATGCCGGGGCGCCATGGAGAAGGCCGCCGGCGGTTAAAGCAGGAACCGAAACGAACATTGATTCGCCTTATATCGGTGCATACATCCAGCATTGATGTGGATGTTCGCACTTAAGTAAATGGGTTTACTGCGATACTTGTCA
>Ga0126381_100006438_pt1 | contig 12987 bp, 14 predicted proteins | sample PanSoiMetPlot_28_FD_96465 | JGI IMG/M metagenome (GOLD analysis project Ga0126381, IMG submission 96465) | Tropical forest soil microbial communities from Panama - MetaG Plot_28 | ecosystem: Environmental > Terrestrial > Soil > Tropical forest > Bulk soil | place: Panama | collected 2016-02-17
CTCCCGCGAGCCGTGATACTTGGTGGCTAATTCGGTGAAAGCCTTAGTGCGCGCTGCGTCTTTCTCTTGTTGCGTCTTGAAAGTGAGGTTGGGCGGAACCGGAGTGTTGTTCACCACGCCGTTGTCGATCCGCATAGCCTGCGCCAAGGCTTCCTCGCGCGCGGTTGCCTGATGGCTCCGATAAAAGTAGATGCCGCCCGCGAGCAAGATGACCGCCAGCGCGATGCCGCCGTATATCTTGAGCTGCTCAGGATGGTCCGTCAGAAACTCGAAAATATGTCCGGTCTCTTCGACAAACTTGTCGGTCTTCAGTTCTTTGCGGGATAAACGGTCCACTTAGGTAACTCCGGGGAAATACTTGTAAATCTTAGGGTAACATGGGCCCGCACGCGGAGACTGCTCCATTACCATCGCGGCTTGGATAATCGTATCAACGATTTCACCCACCGCCGCGTATTTGGTTTGTAGTTGAAGACGATGCCAGCTAACGCAGGAGAAATCGCCCTGACGTTCGAACCAGGGAGTTCCGTTGCCAGGGATCCGAGGCTTGAAAAGCTCGTTGCCGAGTATCGGCCGATGGTTCTGCGAACGGCTTACCGGCTCATCGGCCGGATGGAAGACGCGCAGGATGCCGCGCAGGAAGTGTTTCTTCGAGTGCTCCAGAATCTGGACCGAATCGGCGCGGATCCGCGCGGATGGCTGTACCGGGTTACGGTCAATGTCTGCAATGACTATTACCGCAAACGCTCGCGCGAGGTCGGACTGGAGATGGACGTCGTCTGTCGGGTTCCAGGGGTCGAGCGCGAAATCGACGATCGGCAACGAAAGCGGCTGCTGATGGAGGGTCTCGATATTTTGACGAAGTCGGAAAGGGCCGCCATCGTTTTACGGGACATCGAAGGGCTTCCGACGCGAGAGGTGGCGGAACTGTTGGATATAGAAGAAGTAACGGTGCGAACACAGACATCGCATGCGCGGATGAAACTCGCGCGGTATGTGCGCGCTCGTGTAGAGAGAAGAAAATGAAGTGCCAGGAATGCGAGTTATTGCTCGCGGATGAACAACGAACGCCCGAGGTGGAAGACCATCTTGCGGCGTGCGCGGCGTGCAAAAGCTTTGCGCACGAGTTGCATGCGAACTTCGAAGCGTTGGGTGAGATGCGCGATGAGCTGCCCCCGATTCCCGTGCGCAGATGGCGAGCTTATGCTATGGCGGCTGCGGCGGTGATTGTGGTTGGGGTCGGGATTGCGTACCACTTGGCGCAGCACGAGGTTCGGCAGCCGGTGACTATTGCGGTCAACCCACCCGCGATTGTTAGGGCGGTCGAAAAGCGGGAGACAGAGCCAGCGATGCCCATGCCGCGGAGACGACGCGTGGCTCCAGTGAAAAACACCGGGGACCAGCAGGAATTGATGGTGAAAATGGAAACCGAAGACCCTGAAGTCGTGATCTATTGGCTCGTTGAGCCTGAGAAAGGACAGTGACTCCAATGAAGAAGTTAATGCTGGCCGTATTCGCGGCGATGAGCTTTCTTGCCCAAGGCCAGGAGATCGTGCACGTGAAGAATGCCGACGTCGACCGGGTCGCGAAAATGGTTGCGAACTTGGGCGCAGCGGTGACTTCCGATAGAGTGCTGGGCGTAATTTCGGTGAACGGCACGCCCGAGGCGGTAAAGGCGGTCGTGGCTGCAATCAAGAGCCTGGATCAGGCGCCACCTCCACCAAGCCCGCAGCCCAATGTCGAACTCACCGTCTATCTGCTTTTTGGCGCCGCCAAAGAGGCAGGGCCTGACGCCATTACGCAGGATTTAGCTTCAACGGTGAAACAACTCAAGTCGATTTTTCCTTATAAGAGCTACAAAGTGATGGACACGTGGATGACGCATTCCCGGGACCAACAAACAACGGAGAGTTCAGGAACGCTTCCCGGAAGCCAAATTTCGTATACATTTCGTGTTCAGCCATCTATCGCCGTTGGATCGGCGCCTCGTTCGGTGCGTTTGGGAAACCTGAGGCTCGGATTGAGGATGCCCTTTGCAGGTCCAGGCGGTGGCACGTTTTTCCAGGATGTCGGACTGAACACGGATCTCGACGCCAAGGAAGGCCAAAAGACGGTCGTTGGGAAGAGCAACATCAGCGGCTCGGAAGACGCGTTGATTCTGGTGGTGATTCCTAAGGTAGTCGACTAGGAATGTACCCGAGTTTTTTCACTAGCTTGAACTGGGAGCCGTTCCATTCGTAATAGAAGACTCCACAGGTATCGCGTTTTTCGCCGTTGCAGCCGTGGATGATCAAGAGACGGCTGGTGGGTTTGAACTCAATAGGCTCGAATTTGTCGGACGGCCATACGGCGCGATCTTCAAATACTCCGGGAGCCCAGGTAACGGTTTCGAAGGGAAGATCGAGAATCGTCCCGAGCTTTTCGTCGATCATCACCCCGCCGATGCATTCCGTGCCGCATCCCCAGCTTGCAATGGTGAATAGGCCCCCGAAGTTCGGACCACTCGCCGCCTGATCGCGGATCTGCGCGCGAAAGAGTTTGTCCTTGGCGCGTTTGAAGACCGGAGACGTGGGTTTGCCAGAGAAAGTCTCTTTCGCCGGGTAATCTTCGAATTTAGGGCCAGTTGTTTGCGCAATCGCCAACGCCGCGCAGCAAACGAAGCCTAAGCCGCGGGTCACCTGGGGACCACCTGGATTTCGAACAGTTTCGGCCAATACTTCCCGGTGACGAAGATGCGCTTGGTCTTCGCGTCGTAGGCAATCCCATTGAGTACGTCCGCGCCTTTGGCTTCTGACGCAGGCAGCAAGCCAGTCATGTCCACCCAGGAATTGACTTGACCGGTCTGGGGATTGATGCGAGCGATCCGATTGGTCTGCCATATGTTGGCCCAGACTTCGCCGTCGATGTATTCAAGTTCATTCAGTTCCGGTACGGGCCGTCCGCCGTCACGTACGAGCACCCGGCCGGTCTCGCGGAACGTCGCGGGATCGAGGAAGCGCAGCGAAGGAGTTCCGTCGCTCATGATGATCTGCTTCCCGTCGTGCGTCAGACCCCAACCCTCGCCGGTGTACTGGTATTGCCCGGTCTTTTGGAAGGTTTTCGGATCGTAGGTGAAGGCCGTCCCGTTTTGCCAGGTAAGTTCATAGAGTTTGCCACCGAAGAGCGTGATTCCCTCGCCGAAATACATGTACGGGATCGGCAGCTTTTTTTCTACCGCGCCGGTTGTGATGTTCACAATTCGAATGCTGCTTTCGCCGTGCATTCCGGTGCCTTCGTAGAACTTGCCGTCAACGACTTCCAGGCCTTGAGTGAACGCTTTGGGATCATGCGGGTAGGCGTGGATGACCTTGTAGGTATCGACGCGCGCCTGTGCGGACAGCCCCGCAGCAGTGCTCAGCAACACCAGAAACGACCCCGAAAAAACTCGTCCCATCACATCCTCATTGTGCTACAGTGCGGAATCATGGCAAGTCGTAGCGTAAACAAAGTAATTCTTTTGGGCAATCTCGGGCGCGACGCCGAGACCGCTTATACCGCATCCCAGACCGCGGTAACCAAGTTTTCGGTAGCCACCAGCCGCCGCTGGAAGGACCAGCAGACGGGCGAGTGGAAAGAAGAAACCAACTGGACCAACGTAACCCTCTGGCGCGGCGAAAACGTGGCGCCGTACCTTACCAAGGGCCAAAAAGTTTACGTCGAAGGCCGCCTTCGCACACATAGTTACGACGATAAGGACGGCAAGAAAGTTTGGGCGACTGAGGTCGTGGCGGAAGACGTGATTCTCGTAGGGGGCCGTGGAGAGGGCGGCGGCCCAAGCCAGAGTTTTGATGAGTATCAGCAGGATCAGCCGCCCATGCGGAGCGCTCCCAGGCCGAGGCAGGCTCCCGCAGCCCCGCCTCCGAGCGAAGGCATCAACGACGACGACGTTCCGTTTTAGCGAGGGTGTTCCATCTGCTTTAAGAAGGGCGTATTACCAGCTACCTGGACGGCGGATCTCCAGATCCGCGCCGGGACTCCGGTCCCGGCTGCTGGAAACATTAGAAGCAAGGAAGCCGGTCTGAAGACCGGCTGCGGGACTGGAGTCCCGCCGTCCATCGGTCACCGAATTTTGCAAGTATCTCTGCCAATCCGCCGCAGGTTCCCAGCCTGCACTACCAAGCTCGCCAAAGCACCCTAAAAAGGATATGGCCCCCGCGGATTGATTCCGCGAGGGCCGAAAAAAGGAAAAGAGCAGACTAAAAAAGGCCTACTGACGGCGCTTCAGGGTCGGGCGATCATCGTCATCGCTCTTCGACGTGTCCTTGGGATCGTCGCTCGATTGACCGGTGCCCGGCTTCTTCTTGAGCTGCGGACGGCTCAGGTCTTTCTCATCGACCTTGCGGCGGTTGTGCAGCATCGCGAGGCGGGCCTTTACGTCGTTGAACTCGGAGGTCGTCACGACGTACTCGGGCCGTTCCTTGAGCAGATCCTGAATATTCTTCTGAGCTGCGGTAATGCGGTCGTCGGTCGGCGGATGGGTAGAGAAGACCTTCGCCACGGTTCCCGGCTTCTTCTTCTCTAATGACTGAATCTTTTCAAAGAAGTCGACGAAAGCTCCCGGGTCGTAGCCGGTCTTGTACATGTACTGCAAACCCAACATATCGGCTTCGGACTCAAATCCGCGCGAGAACGCCAGGAATCCAACGGGCAGCAGGATGCTGACGGCTTGGCGCGCGCCGTATCCGGCCCAGCCGCCGACGAAGATCAACGGGATGGTGCTCAACTGCGCGAGCTCGCCGCGAGTCGCCTGGCGCGTGCCGTGACGGGCTGCGACGTGCGCGATCTCATGGGCCATAACGCCAGCCAATTCCGCTTCGGTATCCGCCTTGAGGATCAGGCCGGAGTTTACGAAAAAGAACCCTCCCGGCAGCGCGAATGCGTTTACATCTTCGCTGTCGACAACCTTAATGGTGAAGGGAACCTTCGCGTCCGAATTGCGCACCAGATTCTGGCCAACGCGGTTCACGTACTCCGCGATTACCGGATCGTCAACGATCTTCGCCTGACGCTCCACGTCTTGCGCCAAGCTCTTTCCGAGGGCGATTTCCTTCTCGATCGAATAAAAGTTGACCTTACCGCTAACATTACGATTTCCGATCTGATCGGGATCCTTCTCGGATTTGCCGCCGCCGAACGCCGGCGCGACAAGCATCGAGGACCCGAACAGAAACGAAGCTAAGAGCGGGATGGCTGCTGTCCAGCGCCTCTTCGTTGACTGCATTTGGAGGGACTCCTTCCAGTTTCAGTATAGACCTAAATGCAAAACTGGCTTCTGATAAGACGGATGCAAGTTGAAGATGAGTACATCATTATTCTCCATCGGGAAGTTCAGCCGAAATTCAGGCTTCCGCAGGCCGATAAGCCTCTACTACCTGTATGCGGACCGAACCTGTTACCGATCTTCGGCCCAGCGGGTCGCTGCGGCTTCTGAACGAAGTCTCGGACTCCTCCGATCTAACGCCATATCTCATTCAGTTTCTTAGACACCTAGCCCTCACGTGCGTTCCAAAGCGGTCCTCATGCTTGGGAAAGCCAATGTAAACGTTGGGCGTACCCGGCAGTTTCTGGCCAGTGACGAACCAGAATTCGAGCCAATACGGTGGAGTCTCTCTGGGATACCAACTCACCCGAAGTGCGACTAGTGCTCCAGCAGTGCGTTCATGATCCGGCGCAGCGCGTTGTAATCAATGCTTTGGTGGGGCTTTGCCGTATTGGCGACAATGAGGCTCCGAAACGGCTGATCGCGCTTGCGCAGTCGCCCGATGCCGTCGCGCGGGCGGGAGCCGCTTGGGGGAAGGGGAATGCCTGCTCCGTGGGCTCCTCGTCCCCCGATAAAGCCTTCAAGGCGACAACAAAGCTGCCGGTAGAATTCTTGCTCTCATATTTTCGCCATTCTAACTTCGCAAGCAAGGATTTTCGAATGCACCTGTTAGCCTTGAGTAAGTGGACGGAGCGATTGTAGTCGATAAGCCTTCGGGCTGGACCTCACACGATGTTGTGAACAAGGTGCGGCGCATCGCGGGAACGAAAAAAGTTGGGCATCTAGGAACGCTGGACCCTTCGGCGACTGGGGTGCTGCCGCTAGTAGTCGGTAGGGCCACGAGGCTCGCACAGTTTTATACGAAGAACGACAAGATTTACGAGGGGGTTGTTCGTTTCGGGTACTCGACCGATACCTATGACGGCGCGGGGACCGCGACTTCGCCTGAGCAAACCGTCATTCTTAACGCCGAGCAAGTTTCGGGACTACTGGATAAATTCCGTGGGCCGCAGAGCCAGGTCCCGCCACCGGTTTCTGCAAAGAAAATCGGAGGCAGGCCGGCGTATGAACTGGCGCGGAAACAAAAGCCGGTTGAACTTGCCCCTGTCGATATCGAGATTTACGAGCTTGATCTGAACTCGATCGGGAGCGATGAGATTTCGATTCGGATTCACTGTTCGGCCGGGACGTATGTGCGGTCGATCGCTCACGATCTGGGGCGGGCTATCGGATGTGGAGCGTTCCTCAAGTCGCTGCGGCGAACTGCGTCAGGGGATTTTGCGATCACTAAGGCTCGGACGCTCGAAGAGTTGCAGGTATTGGCGACGGAGGGCCGGCTGGACGAGGCTGTAATTCCGGCGTCGGATCTGCTCCCGGATTTTCCGGCCGAAACGGTGGACTTTATCACGGCCGGTCAGATTCGCAACGGGCGGGACTTTCGGACGTCGCCGTTTCGGACTTCAAATTCGAGATATGTGAAGGCGGTGACTTCGGCGGGGGAATTGATCGCGATTGGAGAGGCTCGGCTGCCGAATCTCTATCACCCGGTTTTAGTTTTATGAGTCCGTGTCCGCGATAAAATCGAACTCTTGAGCCTTGTTCAACTAGAGCCCACCGCAGTTCTTCAATCCGACCTCCAACGCGCCGACGTCGGAGAAGTTCGCTTCGATAATCTCTCGCGGGCGCTTTATTCGACCGACGCAAGCGTTTATCAGATTCGCCCTTTGGGCGTCGTGATCCCGAAGACGCGAGAACAGATCCTTCGGACTTTGGAGATCTGCCGTAAGCACAAAGTTCCCGTCACCATGCGCGGCGGCGGCACCTCGCAAGCCGGACAGGCGATCGGCGAAGGCCTGCAGATCGATATTTCGAAGTATTACAACCGAGTACTCGAAGTAAATGAACGCGAGCTCTGGGTGCGGGTTGAGCCCGGAGTCGTTCTTGATGAGCTCAATGCGCAGCTCGCTCCGCTTAAAGTTCGATTTGCGCCCGACATTTCTACGGCCAGCCGGGCAACGATCGGCGGCATGATGGCCAATAACTCGGCTGGGGCGCGCAGCGTGCTCTATGGGAAGACCATCGACCATGTGCTGGAGCAGGTGGTCGCGCTTTCGGACGGCAGCGTGGTTCATCTACGCGAGATTCCGCGTTCGGAAGTGCCTAAGGGCGAATCGCTCGAAGCGCGGCTCTACGAAACCACGTTGCGGCTCTCAGCACAGCACGCGGAGGAAATCGGCAGGCGCTTTCCGAAAGTCATTCGGCGCGTGATGGGGTACAACCTCGACGAATTTGTCGATCCGTCGAAGCCGGTGAACTTGTCGAAGCTGATGGTCGGGTCCGAGGGCACGCTGGGGGTGGTGCTGGAAGCGAAGCTTCGGCTCGTGCCGCTGCCCAAATCGAAGGCCGTGATGGTGATCGGCTTTGGCGACCTGCTCGAAGCCCTCTCTGCGGCGCCGGTGATTCTGAATCATAAACCTTCTGCGGTCGAGGTGATGGATAAGTCCATCCTCGACCACACGCGCGCAAACGCCGGGCTCGATAAGATTCGCACCACGTTCATTGCGGGCGATCCCAAGGCCACACTGTGTGTAGAGATGTACGACGATCGCGCCGAGAATCTTCCATCGCGCCTCAAGACACTCGAAGAAGACCTGCTTTCCAAGAATCTCGGAGAGTCTTATAACCACGTTTTAGAACTTCCAAATCAGGCCAAAGTCTGGAGCTTGCGCGAGGCTGCGCTGGGGCTTTCGATGGCTATGAAGGACGATGCGAAGTCGCTGTCGTTCGTCGAAGATACTGCCGTGATGCCGGAGCGGCTGAGCGAGTATATCGGGCGCTTCATGGAGTTTCTGCGCGAGGAAGGCACAACAGCGGGAGTCTATGCGCACGCCTCCGTGGGCTGCCTGCACGTGAGGCCTGTGGTCAACATGAAGACCGAAGCGGGCGTGGCTCAGTTCAAGCGCATCGCCGAAGGCGTGAAGGATTTGGTCCTGGAATTCGGGGGAGCGCTATCGGGCGAGCACGGCGACGGCTACGTTCGCAGCCCATTTATGCGCGCGATGTTCGGCGATGTCATCTACGAAGCGTTCCGGGAAGTGAAGCGCGTCGCCGACCCCGAGAATCTTTTCAATCCAGGCAAAATCATCGATTCACCGCCTCTGACGGACAACCTTCGCTACGGGCCCAAGTATCACGCGCAGTCTGTCAACTCCTGGTTTGACTACTCGGATTATCGCGGGATGAGCGGAGCCGTCGAAATGTGCAGCGGTGTTGGAGCCTGCCGAAAGAAACTTGCGGGAACCATGTGCCCGTCTTATATGGCGACTCATGACGAGGCTCACACCACGCGAGGCAGAGCCAATGTCTTGCGCCTCGCCATGAGCGGCGCTCTTGGCGACACTGCGGATGAAACCGTGCTGGAAGCGCTCGACCTCTGCCTCGAATGCCGAGCCTGCAAAGCAGAATGCCCCGTCAACGTCGATGTTGCGAGCTTCAAGAGCGAATTTCTGGCTGGCTACTATGCTCGCTCTGGAACGCCGATGAAGGCTCGAGCGCTTGGCGGCATTCCTGATCTCTCGGTTTGGGCTGGGCGCGCCGCGGGGCTTGCGAATTGGTTTACGTCGAGCGGGGCAGGGCGTTGGCTAAATGAGAAGCTTGCGGGTGTCGATCCGCGGCGCGATATGCCGGCTTGGAGCAGCAGGACATTTGAGCAGCACTTAAATTCGGTCGCGCGGAATCCGGGTCAGAAGCCCGTCACAATCTTCAACGACACGTTTCTGAATCACTATCATCCCGAAGTCGGGTTGGCCGCGGTCGAGGTTTTGGAACGCGGCGGGTGCCGGGTGGACGTCGTACGGCCCGGATGCTGTGGGCGGCCTCTGATCTCGCAAGGATTGCTCGAAGACGCGAAGCATCGAGCGCTTGCGCTGGTGAACGCTTTGAAGCCTATCGTCGAGCGTGGCGAGAAGATTTTGTTCCTGGAACCAAGCTGCCTTTCGGCGGTGAAGGAAGACGCCATTGCCCTCCTGCGGGGGGATGAGAAACGCACGGCTCGCGAAGTGGCTGCGGCCTGCGTGCTTTTCGATGAATTCGCAGCGACGTTGGAGTTGAAGTTGCGGCCAGGGCCGGAGCGCATTTTGCTTCATGGGCATTGTCATCAGAAGTCGATGAACATGCTGTCTGCCAGCGTCGCCCTTTTGTCGAAGATTCCCAATGCTACGGTCGTGGATCTGGATGCCGGATGCTGCGGGATGGCTGGGTCGTTTGGCTACACTCATTACGACGTTTCGGTCGCAATCGCCAACCGGAAGCTTCTGCCCGCAGTGAAGGGTTTGAAGAAGGGCGAGGTCCTAGTGGCGACTGGGACGTCGTGCAGGCAGCAGGTGAAAGATCTGGCCGAAGCTACCGCCGTTCATCCGGCAGTGCTGGTTAGGGATTTGTTGGTGTCCTAGTGGCGAGTAAACTGCGTTAGAATCACGCGAAGATGTCTTTCTGGCGGCAATTGGCTGAGAGGCCCCAACAATTATGGGTCCGCAGAGCCCTGTTTCAAGTCCACCTCTGGAGCGGGATCGCCCTCGGACTCTACGTGCTGGTCTCAAGCATCACCGGCAGCGCGATTGTCTTTCGCAACGAAATCTATAACAAATACACGAAGAGTGCGCCTACGGTCGCTGTTACAGGCGAGCGGCTGACAAAGCAACAACTTGAAGAAGGCGCCCGCCGCGGCTATCCGGGATACGCGGTGACGTTCCAATCCCAGCCGCGGGATCCAGCGCAGGCTGTGGAAGTCTGGCTCGAACGTAACGGCAAGAAGCTCCAGCGCCAGTTTAATCCCTATACGGGCGAGGATCTGGGCGATGCTATCTCGCCCGCGATTTTATGGACGGCTTGGCTGGGCGATCTGCACATTAACCTGCTCGCGGGGCCGACGGGACGTATCGTAAACGGATGGGGAGCGGTGATCCTGACCGTCATGTGCATTACCGGCGCGATCGTATGGTGGCCAGGCGTCTCTAGTTGGCGACGCAATTTGAAGATCAGCAAGACCGCAAGCTGGAAGCGTTTCAATTGGGACCTCCATAGCGCCGTCGGTTTCTGGACTTTTGCTCTCGTGTTTATGTGGGCTGTCACGGGAATCTATGTCGTTTTTCCAGAGCCGTTTCAGCGCGCCGTAAATCGGTTTTATCCACTCGATTACTACCGACTGGTAACGGAAACTCCACAAACCCCGGTGATCGCCGATGTTAGGATCATCCCCGTTGCGGATCAGGGGCCTCCGGCGCCGCCTCGAAGGCCCAGGCGTCCGAGAACCCCACCGCATCGGAGCACGGGCGATAAAATTCTAGGCTTCTTTTACGCGGCCCACTTCGGCAATTTCGGTGGCGCGACAGTGAAGACCATTTGGACAATCCTCGGACTGGTTCCCGGGATGCTGTTCATCACCGGAGTGATTATGTGGTGGAACCGCGTGCTCTCGCTGAAGCTCAAGGCTATTTTCGCCGGCGGTAACTCTTCAACTGCTCAAGCTGCCCCGCAATCACTCCGTTCGTAGGCTCGATTTCTAACGCTCGCTCCAAGTACGTGATCGCGGTCGCGTCATCGTACTTTCGCGTGTAGGCGAACGCGATCATTGCGAGCGTTTGAGCGGATTTCGGCATGTATTCGAGCTGAGCATTCAGAAGCTTCAGCGCATCGTCCGGGCTTCGATTCGCTAGCGGCTGCGCAAGGTTGAGAATGGTGGTCTCACCAAAATCGTAGGCCGCGCGACCGTAGAAGCGATGATGTAGATCCTTGTATTGAACGACAGCGGCATCGGCGCCTTTCTCTCTGAGAGTCTGGGTGAGAATTTCACCGAGTTGTTTAGGAACCGGCACGCCACGATGGCAGGTGATGCAATCAACCTTCGTCGCGGGAGCATTCAGCTTGCCCGCCGCAGCTTCTACGCGCCCATTGATTTCCGAAGTCATTGCGATCATCGCGCGGGCGATGTCTTTTTTGGGCTCCGGCTGTCCACTGCCGCGCTCGGCGCTGTGGCAGTAATTGCAAGAGACTCCCAGCGCCGCGGTCATGATCTGCATTCGCGCGAAGAGGTCCTGCGGCGGACCTTGTGCGAAGGCCGCGGAGCTGGGCGCAAGGAGAACCACGGCGCCCAGCAGGATTTTGGAGTTCCGTGAAGGTGATCGCACGTTAGTTCATCGCGATGCCGTTCTTCGTCAAGAAATCCCGAATCGCGGCGTAGATTTTGACGCGTTCTTCTCCGGAGAAACCTCCGTGCTTGCCGCCTTTGACTGTGTAGAACACATGCGGAGTATTGACCTTATCGAGCGCGGCATTCAGGCGCACAGCCTCTTCGTAAGGAACTGTTGTATCTGCGTCGCCGTGGACAATCATAATTGGCGGGAGGCCGGCTCGCACGTAAGTCAGCGGCGAAACCCTCGTTGCGATCTCCGTGCGATTTGGCAATCCGGCGGTCCACCGCGCGGCCGCGTTCGATTTATGCGGACCATCGATAACGTCGTTGACGTCCGTAACCCCAAACCAATCAATGACGGCCGCGACTTTCGGTAAAGGAGCTCCGGCACACTCGCGATCCAGGCCGACACTATCCGGAATCATGCCTAGCGAAAGCGCCAGATGGCCGCCGGCCGATTCACCGGTGACTACGATCCGGTTGAGATCGACGTTGTATTGCTTGGCATTATTGCCGATGAACCGAAGCGCGCAGAAGCAATCCTCAACCGCGGCGGGAGCGAGGGCGACCTGCCCGAGCCTGTACTCGACGTTCACTACGTTCCAGCCCATTTCGAGCCAGGGGAGAATCGCCGTTAGCGATCCTTCCTTTGTGCCTGCGACCCAGAATCCGCCGTGGATGTATACGAGAGTCGGCTGTGGCGTCGTCATTCCACGGCGCATATACACGTCGAGCTTGACATCAACGCCGCCCGCAGTCACGTAAGTGACATTTGGAAAGATTTGGTACTTATTCGCGGCATCTAATGCCCAGGAGGGAGTCTGCGCTCCAAGCGGCGCAATCACAGCAAGAAGTGTGCCGAGCAATAGTTTCATCAGGCGTCATTATATCTTTTCAAACCGAGTTCTCCGATCCGGCGTGTGGCGGTAGAATCGTGTCATGAAAACCCTGCTAGGAGCGCTTTGCCTCATGTCTACTGCCGCCTTCGGAGCGTCGAGCATTCATGAATTCACCATGGATGCGCTTAACGGAACCCCTACGCCGCTTGCAAACTTCAAGGGCAAGGTAATGTTGGTCGTAAACGTCGCGAGCCAGTGCGGCTACACCTATCAGTACGAGGCTTTGCAGGCTCTGTACGCGAAGTACAAGGACCAAGGACTTGTCATAGCGGGTTTTCCAGCCAACAATTTCGGCGGGCAGGAGCCGGGGACTAATGAAGAGATCGGGGCGTTCTGCAAGTCGAAGTATGGCATGACGTTTCCTATGTTTTCAAAGATTTCGGTGAAGGGGCGGGACGAAGCGCCTCTCTACAAATTCCTCACGCAGACGGGCGGCGACATTCAATGGAATTTCACCAAGTTCCTGGTCGACGGCAAGGGCAAGGTAATCGCGCGTTTTGAGCCGGATGTCGAGCCGAACTCGAAAGAGATTGTGTCTGCGGTCGAAGCCGCGCTTAAGAACAAATAAACCTTGCACGCTCAATGGCTTGAGCACGTCA
>Ga0126381_100006439_pt1 | contig 12986 bp, 12 predicted proteins | sample PanSoiMetPlot_28_FD_96465 | JGI IMG/M metagenome (GOLD analysis project Ga0126381, IMG submission 96465) | Tropical forest soil microbial communities from Panama - MetaG Plot_28 | ecosystem: Environmental > Terrestrial > Soil > Tropical forest > Bulk soil | place: Panama | collected 2016-02-17
AACGCATTCCAGGGTGGCGAAGGGCTGTCTCTCTTCCGGCGTCGTCACGGCCACCAATACTGCCGCACTGCAAACGCGCTCGTTCACCACCGCTGCTCGACCGACCAGATCAGCAGACGTCGCAGCTATGACAAGCGTGCTTCGGCTTGCAGAAGGTCGGCCAGGTCGGCCGGGGCCGTCGTCACTCCGGTCAGCCCGCGGGCGGTGAACCACCGCGCGACGTTCGCCGAGTCCCTGGTCAGGAATTCCACGCCACGCGGGTTCGCGATCACGTCGACGATCTGCGGCATGTCGATCATGACAAGCCGGCCGCGGTGCACCAGCAGGTTGTAGGCCGACAGGTCGCCGTGCGCGTAGCCGAGCCGGGCCAGGCCCGACAGGGCAGTCACCAGCTGCTCCCACAGGCTGGCGAGCTCGGCGTCTGCCGGTCTGATCTCGGCCAGCCGGGGCGCGGCGGTGCCGTCCGGCTCGCCGATGAACTCCAGCAGTAGCTCGGTCTTGAGTATCTGCACTGGATACGGCACTGGCAGGCCGACGGCGCAGATCTGACTCAAGGCGGCGAACTCGGCGCTCGCCCACTGGGTGGAGATCATCGCCCGGCCCGCCGCGGACCGTACCGCGATCGCCCGGTTCACCCTCGATTCCCGGACACGTCGGCCTTCGAGGTACTCGCTGTCGCGCTGGAACATTCGGTGCTCGGCGGCCCGGTACCGCTTGGCCGCGAGCAGGCAGGAACGGTCGGTCCCTGGCACCCCACGGCGCAGCAGGAAAACGTCGGCCTCCTTGCCGGTCTTCAGGATGCCGAGCTCGGTGTCGACGGCCGCGAGGTCGGTGACAAGCCAGTCCGGGTGCGGTTGCGGGCCGCGTTCGGTTGGCGCGGACTGATCCCACGTAGACCACCGGTCACCATCGGGCAGCCCGAACGTCTCGGAGCCAAAGTCGGCCGGCAGGAGGCGCCGGCGGTGCCGGTCGCGCTTGAGGAAGGTGGACTCGTCGTCGTCAAAGCGCCGCTTGCCGCGGCGGAACTGAGAGCTGGACATGGCGGAAGCTCCTGGTACAGGAAATGCGGGCGGGCAGCAGAAAACTCGTGATGGTCCTCATCTGCGTCCCTCCTTCCTGCTCAGCGAGCCTCGAAAGTCGCGGGCGGCGACGGCAGCGATGCGGGCTGCCAGGCTGACACGCCGCGAGGCAGCCGGCAACAGGTTTTCCGCCGGACCGGCTTTCCTGCCCGTTGGTGGCCCGCGGCGCCGCACTCGCCGATGATGGATCTGTGCCAGTGGCGGCGATGTGGGATTGCCCTCGATGCGGGCGCAGCTTTGCGAACCTTAACCAGATCCACACATGCGCCCGGCTCGGTGAGGTGAACCAGCATTTCGCTGGCTCCGACCCGGTTGTCCGGGCGGTCTTTGATCAGGTACTGGCCGTCGTCTCAGCGTTTGGCCCGGTGCAGGTGCTACCGGAGAAGACCCGTATCGCGCTGCAGGTCCGTATGAGTTTCGCGGCCTTTACTCCGCGCCTTCGCTGGCTCAACGGCCACCTTGTCCTGGCCCGACACGCAGGCAGCCCGCGGTTTCTGAAGGTCGAGGAGCTATCGCCCCGCAATGTGGTGCACACCTTCAGGCTCACCTCGCCCGCCGACGTCGACCCGGAATTCGTCGGGTGGCTGGCCGAGGCGTACCGGGTCGGCTGCCAACAGCATGTTCGCGGCTAGCAACTCGGTCGGCGCCAGATCCGGATGGGCGAGAACAGCTCCGATCGAACGACAGGTGATCACCTCACTGCGATCCGGCCGCAAGCGGCGTAAGGATCGGGTTTCAGATCGCCACCCAGTCAGTTGCGACCGATGGCCGAACGATGTCGCCGCTGACGCGACAACGAAGGCTGGTCGGGCCAGCTTGAAGGGGGCCCGCACTGAAGCGCCCCAGCTCGTCAGCCTCGATGGTGATTACACGGTCTCCCTGACGGATATCCACAGTGGCCGACTGCGGGGGCACAAGCTGGCCGACCAGCATACGTGAATTTCCTTGGCTGGTTACTTCGACGTCGATGGTCAGAGTGCTCGCCCGGAAGGACAACATCCGCCCATGCCCGGTGCCGCGAACAAGCGACGCCCTATCGTGATCGACCAGCGAATCAAAGACCAGCTCAGCTAGATCGGCGTCTATCGTGCGCCAGGCGAAGGCGCCTATCGCCGCCTCGAGCAACGCGGGAGGCACAGAGTCGATCTGCGCAACAACCCGTCGCAGCTCCTCTTCCAGCTCGGCGTGGTCGGTTTCGTCAGGCACGTGTGCTCTCCAGGCGCTTCTTCTGGTGTCTATGAGTGCATAACAGCTGCGCAGATACGTTGCCTGCCAGCATCTGGCGTAGACGGTCCAGGCAACGAGCGCGCGACGGCCCGATGCTCCCGACCGGCATGCCGAGCGCGGCGCCAACCTCGGCGTAGCTCGGTGGCGGTGATGCCATCAGAACGCGGAGCAGTTGCTGGCAGCGAGCAGAGAGTTCACGGAAGGAGCGCCATAGCTGCCGGGCGCGTTCTGCGTCGAGCATCGCGAGTTCTGCGTCGAGCACCGCCTGCTCAGGCGAGTGGTCATCGACATGACCGAGGTCGACCAGAGTGGTGTCGAGGGTAGGGACCGTCCGGCCGCTAGACCGCGCAATCCGCAGGGACTCGCGTCTGGTAGTTGTCGCCAGCCAGGCGCCGAGACGTTCAGGGCTTGCAATGCGGTCGAGGTGCTCGGCTAGCCGCAGCCAGGTCGTCTGAAACACATCTGCTGCATCGGGCGGGGACAGGCGGTACCCGCGAGTGATTGCCCAGACGAGTCCGCTGAAGTGCTCTACGATCGCCGTCCAGGCGGCGCTGTCGCCCCCGGCAGCCGCTCTGACCAGGCCCGCAATCTCGTCAGGTTCCACGACCACCCCTCATCTCGGCCAGCAAACCGACCGCGTATCTGACGCCACCCCGGCCGCTTACCAATTGTGGCGCGCCTGAGCAAGCCCGGCCCAGCCCTAGCGCCGCCCGCCAGAATGCTGACAGTGTTCGCAGCATTCCTCAGCCCGGCAATGGCAATCGTCATCGCTGTCGCAGGGATATAGGACTGGTCCGACTCCCGCCAGCGCCTGTGCCCGCGCCCTGGCGAGCAACGCGTCGGCCGCCTGGCGGCTGTTCTCGCCGGTGCGGGACATGCGTGCCGCGATTAGGCCGGCGACCAGCGGGGTGGAGAACGAGGTGCCGCTCCATCGGGCCATGCCATGAAACTGCCGAATGATGGGTGTTCCGTCGGCGTTCTGCTCCGAAATGTATTGGTAGGAACCAGTCGCAAAGGCGTTGACAAGATCCTCGCCTGGCGCGTACACGTCGACCCAGCCGCCGTAATCGCTGAACGACGCGCGGCTGCGCCAATTGGATGCGAGTGCGCCGACCGACACAACCTCCGGGAAAGCAGCGGGCCAGAAAGGTGTTCGGTCGCCGTTGTTGCTCGCCGCCGCCACCAGCAGGACCCCTTTGCAATGGCGGTAGCGTTGCCACAAGACCTCGAACGCGAGCGGAGGACGATTCCCTCGTGTCGTTGCGCCCGCCGACAGGCTGATGATGTCCGGATATTGATCCAGCGCCTGGTCTAGGTGCAGAACGATTTCTGACTCCAGCTGAGCGGCGGAAAGGTTTAGCAGGCTGGCCACGGTGATGTGCGAGAGGGGAGCCATGCACCTCGCGACGCCCGCGACGAACGTGCCGTGTCCACAGTAGGGCTGGATCGGGGGCGCGGCACCGGCGGGAATAAAGAACGGGTCTAGATCACCGGTTACCCCCGCGAGCCATGGGTGAGCGGGCCCGTCCGCGAGAAGACCGGTATCAGGCACGTGAATGTGCACGCCGCTGCCATCGCGACCGGGGCACTCGCCTGGGTTCGGACCTGAGCCGACTGATACCGGTTCCGGCTCTGTCGCGGGGCACACATGCCCGATAGTGGTGGCCCACAGGACGTAGTTGAGGTTTGCAACGCCCACACCCAGTTGGCGGTCGATCTCGTCTAGGGCGGAGATTGCCTCTGGCAAATTGTGCGCTCCGGCGAGCGAGTAGAGGGTCACCCCGTCGATGAGTCCCGCCGCCACGCTACCGCCGCCAACAATGTCAGGGATTTGAGCGAGGTATGCATCGCGGACAAGGATGACTCCTTTCTGATACATGAAGTCGAGCTCCACCCCAGGTATGCGCCATGCGACACCGACCTCTTTGCCTTTGCCTTCTGCCGCGAAAGCCTCGACAATGAGATTGACCTCCGCCTCGAGTTGGCTAGTGACATGCGGAACCTTTTCCGGCATGGCGGGGTGTTCTGCGCGCGGCCGTTGGCGGTCGTCTTTCCCGTCTTGGCCGTCGGGCGTTCCAGGCTCAATGCTCATGTCCCCCCCAAATCTCATTAGACCCAACGAATGCTTAGATCTAACATCAATCCCATGGCGGGGGGAAGTCGCCGGGCCGTTCTGCCCGGCGGAGCGGTTGACCTGCTGGCCCTGGCAGCAGCCCGCCCTCAAGAGGCGGCTGCGAGGGCCCGTGCAATCCTGGCTGAAAGCCCTGGCCCATATGACGCCTCGATCGCCCGGCAGACCCTCGGCATTGTGCTGCGTGATTTCGGAGAGCTTGAAGCGGCAACACGTGAACTGCGGATCGCCTTGCGCCTGGCGCGTGCGGCGGACTCGCAGGACCGGGAGGCCGACGTCCTCGCCACGCTGGGAACTGCACTGGTCTATTCGGGGCAGACGAGGTCCGGCCTCTCTAGACTCAATGCCGCGGCCAGGCTGGCGAGTGGGGTGCTGGCCGGACGAGTTCTCTTGCGTCGCGGCATCATGCTGCTGGTGCTCGGGTGGCACCGGGAAGCGCTCCAGGACCTGCGCCGCGCGGTCACTGTGTTGCGCCAGGCCCACGACACAATCTGGGAGGCGCGCGCGCTGACCTGGCGAGGCGACACTTATCTGGCGCTAGGCGCCACCGAGCGCGCCGACGCTGACTTCGCCAAAGCGCAGCAACTGTTCGCCCTAACCAGCCAGGACCTGGAATCCGCCTACGCAATACATGACCGCGGCAAGGTCGCATTCCGATCCGGGAATCTCCCTATTGCCTTGTCGTATCTCGATGAAGCGGCCGGGCGATACACGGCACTCGGGGCGTCCCTCGGTGCGGTAAGAGCGGAATGGAGCATCGACCGGTGCGCGGTTCTCTTGGCCGCGGGCTTGCCAGGTGACGCGCTTCGCGAGGCTGACGCTACAGCCAAGCTCTTTGGGCAGGAGGGTGGCCAGGCCACGAAACGGGCCGAGTTGCTGCTCACCGCGGGGCGGGCCGCGCTGGCCGCTGGCGATCCGCAGACGGCGCTGCAACGAGCTCAGATGGCCCGGCGCTTGTTCGGCGCTCAGCAGCGGACGTGGTGGAACGCGCACGCCGCCTTGCTGATTGTGCAGGCGCGATATGCGGGTGGAATGGTGTCCGCACGCCTCCTGGGTGAGGCCGCGCGTTCCGCGGCTCAACTGGAGGCGCTCGGCTCGGGTGACGCCCCGCAGGCCCGATTGCTGGCCGGGCGGATTGCCCTGGCCTTGGGCCGCGCCGCTGATGCCGAGGGCCACCTTGCCGCGGCCGCGCGGATCCGCTGGCGAGGGCCCGCCTTGTCCCGCATCTACGGGTGGCTGGCGGAAGCGCTGAGAGCTGAGGCGGCCGGCAACTCGCGGCGCCTGCTCAGCGCGTGCCGACGGGGACTGGACCTGCTCGACCAGCACCGGCTAACCCTTGGGGCAACAGAACTGCGAGCACAAGCCACGGCTCGGGGCTCGGAACTGGCCGAATTGGCGCAGCGGTGGGCCTTGCGGTCAGCCAGGCCGAGGCTGCTTCTCTCGTGGAGCGAACGCTGGCGGTCCACGGCCCTAGCGGTCCCTCCGGTGCGGCCGCTAGATGACCGGGAACTGCAGGCCGAGCTGACTGCCGCGCGCGACATCGCGAGTCGGGCAGAGCGGGCGCGGGCTCGCGGTGCACCGACGGCTGCCCTCGAGCGGGATCAGCTGCGTCTGGAAGCCGCCATACGTGCCCGCGTGATGCGCGCCCAGGGAATCAGCCTGCCTGGTGGCTTGGTCGGTCCCGGAGGTTTCGAGCTCGACGTCGACGCGTTGCTCGAGGAACTGCGGGAGGCGCGGCTTGTCCAGATCGCAGACATCGACGGCGACCTGCACTTGCTGGTCTGCGGGGCTGGCAAGGTCCGCCACTTCACAGCAGGACGCACGGATGACGCCGCTCGCGAGGTCGACTTCGCCCGGTTCGGCCTTAACCGTCTTGCCCACAGCCGGCCAGGAGACCGGCCGGAGCACGCGCTGTCGATGCTTCATGCGACCGGGCGCAAGCTGGAGGACATCCTCGTCGGCTCTGCCCGTAGCCACCTCGGCGACGGGCCGCTGGTCATTGTGCCGCCAGGCCGGCTGCATGCCGTTCCCTGGGCGCTCCTGCCCGCGCTTCGCCACCGTGCAGTTAGTGTCTCGCCCTCGGCTCGCGCCTGGCTTCGCGCGCGGGCCGCCGCACGCCCGGATGGCCCGGAGGTGGTCCTGGTACGGGGTCCTGGATTGGGGAGCGGCGCGGTCGAGGCCCTTGCTGCCGAACAGGGCCTTCCGATCCTGGCAGACGGCAGCGCGACGGTGGCGCGGGTCCTCGATGCGATCGATGGTGCTCAGCTTGTGCACATGGCCGCCCACGGATCGTTCCGCTTCGACAGCCCGCTCTTCTCCTCGCTCCGCATGCATGACGGTCCGCTCACCGTTTACGATTTCGAGCGGTTGCGACGCGCGCCCTATCAGATGATCCTGCCTGCCTGTGATTCCGGATTGCTCGCATCAGCCGGGGCCGATGAGTTGCTCGGGCTAACTAGCAGCCTTGTGCCGTTGGGAACGGCAGGGATCATCGCCAGCGTCGTGCGCGTCAACGACAAGGCCGCCGACCAGTTGATGCTCGCACTCCACCGCAGCTTGCGTGGTGGATGCACGCTGGCAGAATCGCTCTGCGCCGCGCGCGCTGAAGTGAACGGGGACCCGGTCGAGACGGCGACTGGGTGGTCGTTCCTCGCGCTCGGCGCGAGCTGACTCTGGTTCGCGTGTATCTGGATCGCAGTCCGCGCTCTGTGTAGGTGCCGCGCTAAGCCGCGGCACCGAAACAACGGAGGGGAACCATGTACACGCACCCGGAGATTTCGCGCGTCATCGCCGCACAGCGGAGCCGGGAAATGCAGGCCCGGGCCGAGGCCTACCGGCAGGTCGCCGAAGCCCGCGCGGCTCGCCGGTCCGATCGTGCTCGCACGCCGAGGCTTCGCTGGCTGGTCCGCCGTACCATCGCGCGGCGTCCCGCAGTCGCCTACGCGTCGCCGCGCAACGCCTGAGCGCCGGCTCGACAGTCCGACGCCAAGCAACGATCACCGAAACAGGGATCCACATGCCTACCCAGGTTGCATACCCGCACCACAGCGGCGGAGCGCCGAGCAACGTTCGGCGCACCGTCCTGCTGACTGGCGCATCAGGGGTTGTAGGACGCGCTCTGTTGCAGCGACTGCAGAACCTCGACGCTGTCTGCTTGCTGCATCGCTCGCCCGTCTGCGGACCGAACGTGACCACGCTGCCTGGTGATGTCACCCAGCCCATGCTCGGGCTGACCGAACAGGCCTACACGGAGTTGGCGGCCAGGGTCGACGCGGTCATCCACTGTGCGGCGCTCACGGAGTTCAACCGTGCGGACGGCAGCCTTGAGGCGACGAACGTCGACGGCACGGGACACGTCGCCGCCTTCGCTGCCGCCGCAAACGCCAACCTGTACCACGTCAGCACCGCATTCGTGCACACCACGGTCAGCGGTGACCGCGGCCGTACCGCCATCAGCTACGCCGCGTCGAAGTTGGCTGCCGAAAACCTCATCCGATCCAGCGGTGTTCCGCACGTTATTCTCCGCCCGTCGGTTGTCATCGGCGACTCAGGCACCGGGGCGATAGGTGCCTTTCAAGGTCTGCACCGCGTCGCGGCCGGCATCTTCAAGGGAATCGTGCCGATGATCCCGTTCGAACCTGGCTGGCCGATTGACTTCGTTCCGGTCGATGTGGTCGCCGACGCGATCGCCTGTGTTGTGGAGAGCCGGGTGAGTGCAGGCGAGTTCTGGATTAGCGCCGGTGAAAGGGCGCTGCGCCTGGACGAGGGCGTCACGGTTGCCGTCGAGCTGGCGCGCGGCCTCGGCGTGAACATCGACATGCCGCGGTTCGTGGCGCCGGAGATGTTCGACCGGCTGATCGGCCCGGTCTTTCTCGATGCGCTGCCAGCCACGATCCGCAGGAGCGTCTTGTCGATGCTGGAGTTCTTCACTACCTATCTGCAATCCGGGGAGACCAAGCCCAGCAGCCTGGACCAGCTCATCGCGCTCGGTGCCAAGCCGCTGCCTGACCAGCGCCGTTCGCTGCGCAACAGCCTGCAGTACTGGGCAGCCCAGAAGGGCTACGGCCAGGCCAACATCGAGAAGGTGGCCTGACGTGACCCTGCCGACTGACCGCAGCCGAGTTCTCGAAGGCTACGAAAATCACGTGAACAAGTCACTCGCCAGCCTGGCGCGTTTCGTGGCGACGCCCGTAGAGATCGCTGCCGCCGGGTCAAAGGTTCGGGGGAGCGACGGCCACTCTTACCTCGATTGCGGTGGCTTTGGGGTCTTCCTGCTCGGCCACTGCCACCCAGCCGTGGTCGCGGCCGTGCGCGAGCAGGCAGGGCGTAACCCCCTTGCGACGAGGCTATTTCTCAATCCGGAACTGGCTCAGGCGGCAGCCGACCTGGCCGGCATCACCCCGGCGGGGCTCGACTATGTGTTCCTGACGAACTCCGGAGCCGAGGCGACCGAACTCGGGCTAAAGCTGGCGCGGCTTGCCGGCAAGCCTCACGTGATCGCGATGGACGGCGGATTCCACGGCAAGACGCTCGGTGCGCTGTCGGTTACCGGGCGGGCTCTTTACCGTGACCCATTTGGCCCGCTATTGCCGATGGTCGACTTTGTGCCGTTCGGCGATCTGGCCGCGCTGCGTGCCGTGCTGAAGGCGGACTCGGTCGTGCTGCTTGAGCCCGTCCAGGCAGAAGGTGGTGTCCGGCTGCCGCCGGACGGTTATCTGCGACAGGTCCGACGGGCGTGCACAGAGGTTGGCGCGGTGATGATTCTGGACGAGATCCAGTCCGGCATGGGCCGCCTCGGCGCCTGGTGGGGCGCTGACCTGGCCCGCATCGCGCCGGATGCACTTCTGGCTGGCAAGATCCTCGGCGGCGGCGTGATGCCTGTCGGTGGCGTTGTCGCATCGGCGAAGCTGTTCGCGCCGCTCAATGCCGACCCGCTCTTGCACTCATCAACGTTTGCCGGCAGCCCGATCGCCGCCGCAGCGGTCATCGCCACGATAGGCGCAATCAAGTCGGAAGGCCTTATCGAGCGCACGCGCGAACTCGGCCCGCTGGTCCATGGCCTCGCCGCCGATGCGACCATGGCCCACTGCCCGCACCTCGTAACTGAGGTGCGCGGCGAGGGTCTGCTCATCGGCATCGACTTCGTCTCGGCTGACGCAGCCGCCGAGTTCCTGATCGGGTTGCTGGATGAGCACGTCATCCCGTCCTACTCCCTCAACTCCAGCAACGTGCTGCGCCTGACGCCGCCCGCGATCCTCGACGCGGCAGACCTCCACCTGCTCGCTCGCGCCCTGACCTCAGCAGCCAAGCATGTCTCGCGCCATGCCTCAGGCCGCGTTACCTCCGTTCGGTGAGCTGAATTGCTAAGGAGATCGAAATGCGTACCGTCAACCTCCTTTTGTACGTGCCGCATAGACCAGCCAGGGATGTGTACGAAACCCTCACTGACTTCGAGCGGTATCCGGTGCTCTGCGCGGCCGTCCAGAACGTCGCCATAACCGAGGTGTCCGAGAATCTCACCGTGTCGCACTGGGAGGTAACCTTCAGGGCCGGGCAGCTGCGCTGGACCGAAGTGGACACCTTCGATCCCGGCGCCAGGAGCATCACGTTCCGTCAGCTCGAGGGCGACATGGCGGTCTTCGACGGCTCGTGGGAATGCATCGATGCCACGCAGGGCAGCGAGATCTTCTTCTCCGCGAGGCTAGACATGGGCATCCCGAGCCTGGCCGATGCATTGGAGCCGATCGCCGCCCGAACTCTGATCGAGAACATTGTTTCGATCGTTCGCGGGCTGGTCGGCAGCGCCGAACTCGTCACATCCGATGTGGCGGCTCTTGTGGGGAGCACACCGTGAACCTGCTGCGAACCGAGCGAGACACCCTGGATTTGTATCTCCCTGGACTGGACAAGTACCTCAGCGAGATCCCTCTGCAAGATCTTGAGAAGCCCGGAAACGGTGCGCTAGGGAAATTCCGCGAGCTCGGAGGCCCGGCACTGCTAGTCCCCGCAGAGTACGGGGGCAAGGGAGCCTCCTGGCTTGACGCGGTACGTATCCAGCGCGCGGTGGGCAGCCGATCGCCGTCGCTAGCCGTGGCCACCACAATGCACCACTTCTCCGTTGCCTCGCTGGTGGAACTGACTGCAGCTGGGAACGGGTTCGAGTGGGCGATGCTCACCGCCATCGCGGAGAAGTCATGGCTGCTCAGCTCGGCCTTCGCCGAGGGCACCCATGGTCAGCACATCCTGACGCCCACCATGCGCGGCGTACCTGCTGTTGGCGGCATCACAGTGAGTGGTGTCAAGAAGCCGTGCAGTCTCACCTGGTCGATGAACCTGATGAGCGCTAGCATCGCGGTCGCCGACCCCGCCACTGGAACGGACCGGCTTGCGGTCGTGCTCATCCCGGCCGAGTCACCAGGCATCGAGCGCGCGCGATTCTGGCGGACGACGGCTCTCGCTGGCGCGGAAAGCGATCAGGTCACGCTAACCGAGGTCTTCGTCCCAGACGCGCTGATCTTCTATCCGCAAAACGGCGAGTCGATGGATCCGATCCAGGCCCGCGGGTTCGTCTGGTTCGAGCTACTCATCTCCGCGTCCTATCTCGGCGCCGCCACGAACCTCGCCGAACGAGCGATCACGCGCGGCCGTGGCACAGACGAGGAGCGTGCCGGCCTGGCGATTGAACTAGAGACCGCGGCTGCGGCTCTCGAACAGGCGGCCTCTGTAGCCGCAACAACTGACGACAACGATGCGCTCCTTGCGCGGGCTCTATACACACGGTTCGCGACCGAGCGGACCATCGAACGCGTCGTCATGTCAGCCGCCGCGTCTCTTGGAGGAATGTCGTTCATCGAGTCGCCTGAGATCGCCTACCTCTTGGGCGCCACCCGTGCCCTTGCCTTCCACCCGCCTGCACGGGCCGCGGCCGCCGGCGCCATTGCCCGTTATCTTGCAGGTGGCCCGCTGACTCTCTGATGCGAGGCAATCAAAGGGGTAGTACGCAGCAAGGAAAAACTTTGCCCGTGGCGCCTTTCGCTGCGGGTCGCAGGTCAGAGATGTCGGCGCTGATGGCTTCGAAGATCCGAAGGCCGGGCAGGCCGAGCATGGCGACAAGGGCGTAGTCGCAGTTCGTCGGCCCGACCCGGTGAGTCGCAAGCCTCCGCCTCTCGGCAGGAGGGCCGGGCTCGGCAGCTCGCTTGCAAGAACCTATGCACCTGCCACGTCCGGGCTGACGACGACCGCGCATGGGTGAGGTTGCTCGAGCTGGTCGAGCATCCCGATCCCCGCGTTCGCGGTGACGTGATCCATGCCATGACTGACAGCACGCCGACGGCCTGAGTCCCGGCTGTGATCCGGGCGCTCGAGTCCCGTCGCCTCAGTATCCTCGCTGACGGTCGACGATATTGATCAAGGGCTCGCCTAGCAAGAAGCGATGCAGGTTGTCGGCAAAGAGCCGGCGGTTGGGTTCCCAGCGAGCCGGGTCGCCGCGACCGGAGATGTGTGGGGTCAGGAGGACCTGCGGCAGTTCCAGCAGTTCCGGGCGTGGCTGTTGGCCGGCTAGTTCCCCGTCGTACACATCGAGGACTGCTCCGCGAAGGTGGCCTTTGTGCAGAGCTTCAACAAGGGCGTCTTCATCTACTTCTTCGCCGCGGGCCACATTGATCAGCACCGCTCCGCGCTTGAGGCCCGAAAGCACGCTTGCGTCGATCATGCCTGTGGTTTCTGCGGTCAGTTGCGCGCACACCGCGAGAAAGTCGCTCTCAGCTGCCATCTGGTGCAACTGGTCGGCGGGCAGAAGGCAGTCGACGCCGTCGGTGTCGTAGGCGGCCGCGGTAACCGAGCGCCGCGTCGCCAGGACCCGCATGCCGAGTCCTTTGGCCTGCCGTGCCACCTCGCGCCCGATGCCGCCGAGGCCGACCACGCCCATGGTGGCGTTTCGCAGACTGACCATGTCATATCCGGTGCGGGTAAATTGGCCGGCTTGCTTTTGGCGCATGCCCTCGTGCAGGCCTCGGGCGAAGAACGCCGCGGCTGCAACTACGTACTCGGCAATAGGGCCCGCGGCCATCACGCCGCGGCTGCTGGTAAGGGTGACGCCGGACGTCCACAGATCAGTCGCGAGCAAGTTCGACACACCCGCCTGAGTGTGATGGGCCCATACCAGGTGCGGCGCTCGTCCCACGATGACCGAAGGCACCGGGTAACCGACGAGCAAGACGTCGCCAACACCAAGAGCGGCGTCGACCTCCGGCCCTGTCGCGTTGTTCGCATCGATCACCCGAACCCGCGCGTCGACCGCAGACACGTACGACAAGTCGGGACCCAGAGCAGGCGCCATGACGACGACGTTCACGACGTCCATAACTCCCCGCCTTGGGTTACCGTGCCGGCGCCCGCGCGGCATGCCTCACCTCAGCCAGGCTGAGAGTAACCGGTGTAGCGGAGCGAGAGGGCGCATACGTACGGCCTGGCAGCGCGCCTGCTCGACGTGGTGAGAATCGCCGGCAGGAGGGTCAGGTCAGCGAACTTCGGTGTACTCGCTGCGGCCT
>Ga0126381_100006440_pt1 | contig 12986 bp, 14 predicted proteins | sample PanSoiMetPlot_28_FD_96465 | JGI IMG/M metagenome (GOLD analysis project Ga0126381, IMG submission 96465) | Tropical forest soil microbial communities from Panama - MetaG Plot_28 | ecosystem: Environmental > Terrestrial > Soil > Tropical forest > Bulk soil | place: Panama | collected 2016-02-17
ATCGCGCTAATCGGCCCCACGGCACGAGAAGGAAGGCTATGGACCGCGAATCGTGGCTCACCGCCAGGCGTTCGGCGATCGTGACCGAGTACGACAGCGGGGCGCCCACCTACGACCAGCACGGCTATCCGACCGACATGCAAGAACAGTGGGTCGCCAGGGTGCTGCGCACGCTGAAGGCCGGCGCGATCGTGCTTGACGCGCCGTGCGGGACCGGCCGCTATTTCCCGATGATCAGGGCAGCAGGGATGCGGGTAGTCGGCATCGACCAGTCGGCGCAGATGCTGGCCATGGCGCGAGCGCGTGGAATTGCCTTGTCGCTCGAGCAGCGAACACTGCAAGGCCTGTCATACGACGCCCACTTCGACGCGGTCCTAACGATCGACGCAATGGAGAACGTGCCGCCCGAGGACTGGCCTTTCGTGGCGGCGAACCTGCGCCGGGCGGTGCGGCCGGGCGGCCTGGTCTACCTGACGGTCGAAGAGGTAAGCACGGCGCGGATCGACGAGGCATTCAAGCGCCTAGTCGGCCAGGGTGCGCCCGCCGTACGGGGTGAGGTCGTCGAGGGCGACGTGGCGGGCTATCACTATTACCCAGGCCGGGAACGCGTCATGGCCTGGCTGACGGCCGCAGGGCTTGACGTGCTCGACGAGGGTTACAGGCAAGAGAACGGCTGGGGATACCGCCATTTCCTGCTGCGGCGTGGCGAAGAATCCGGCGAGCCAGCCACTGTCGCGTCCGACTCGGTGCTCAGCTAGGCCGGTGCGCTGATCCGTGCCAGGACGGTGGACTCCTCAGCCATGTTTCTGGCCGGGCGCATCTTGCCGGGCCGCGTGGCGGCGGAGCCACCCCTGCGGCTGGCCGGACTCGCCAGAGATCACCGCCCAGGTACACCCCTGGGACCTCCGCTCGTCGACGTACGCGGCCACGTCGGGATAGCCGAGCGCGGCGGCGACCCTGGCCGCGCGCCGCCGGGCGGCGTGCCGGGCAGCCGCATGCGCCTCGCGGGTCAGCCCGTGTCGGCGTAGCGCGGATTCGACAGCATGCCGAGACAGCCCTACCTCGGCCGCGATAGCGGTCACGGTCTTGTGCTGCTCGAGGTGGCGCAGCCGAAGATAACTGGCCACGTCGGGTTGACCCAACGTACGCAGCGCGGACATCCAGCGCGCGTCTGGCCGTTTCTGCGCGCTGAACCTGACCGCGGCGGCCGTTGCCGGATCTATTTTGGCTAGGTGCCGCGAGAGCCAGTCCTTGTGCAGCCCGGCCTCGCGGCTGATCGCGGCGAGGCTAGCCCCGGTCGCGGCTCTCGCTCGGACAAAAGCCGGAAGGTCCGGGTACCCGCGCCGCCGCGCGGCGGTGTCGGCAACGGACGCGAGGTAGACGGCAGCACGTTGCCGGCTCCCCGGTCCGGCGGCTGGCTTGCCCGACCGCGCGACGGCGATCTTCCTCCGGCGCTGCTCCGGGAAGGATCGGCCGCGCGCTGCGGTTGCCGCATCCCTCGCCAGCGCGCCGCTGCGAGCGCGCGCTCGACCCGCCGCGCTGCCCTCGCGGACCGCGGGCTCGAACAGCAGGCGCCCCGTGAATGCGGCTGCGCGGAGCTTTCTAGTTTCCGGCCCCTCAAGCGACTGGCCGCGTTCCAGCCCGAACACGAGGCAGTACCGCTCCTTGCTCCAGCCGTGCGATGGCAAATGGGCCGTCACCGAGCGGAAGAGCCGCCCACATAGGTGACACGTGACAAGCGAGCCGTCGGCGACAATCTCGCCGATCGGGGCGAAGAACGCGGTGCCGTCGTCCAGTTGACCGTGAACCGGGCGATCGACGGACACAAGCGGCCTCCTGTCGAACTAGTCACAATGAGACTACCGATACCCGGCCCGCTGCGTCACTAACTCCTGGCGCGCCGTGACATGATCGCGGCGGGCGGGTGCCTGAAGCTCGCAACCCGCCGGCACGATCGGACTTGTAGCGAACGGATGGGGCGAAGAGCAATGCAGCTAAGCGCGCGGAACCAGCTAAGCGGCACGGTGCAGGCGGTCAAGTCGGGCACGATCATGGCCGAGGTGACCGTGAGCGTCGAGGCGGGGCTCGTCACGGCAGCCATCACCGACTCGTCGCGCGAGCGCTTGAACCTCAAGGAAGGCGACAGGGTGTCCGTGATCATCAAGTCGACCGAGGTGATGATCGCGACCGAGTAATCCGGCAGGTTGAACCGGTTCGCGCCGTAGTCTTGCCCTGTGCCTGCCGCTGACGAGCCCGCGCTGTCGCTCGCCGAGTGGCTGGTGTTGTGCCTGGTGTGCGAGCAGCCGCGACATGGCTTCGCGCTGGCGCGCCTGCTCGGAGCCGACGGCGACCTGGGCAGGATCTGGCGGGTGCCCAAGCCGGTCGTGTACCGCGCGCTGCAAAGGCTCGAGCACCTCGGGCTGGTCAGTCAGGGTCGGCCCGAGCGCACAAGCCTAGGCCCCGCGCGAGCGACTGTGGACGCGAGCGGCGCGGGGCGCCGCTTGGCATCGCATTGGCTGACCAGGCCCGCCAGCCATACCAGGGATGTGCGGTCCGAGCTTCTGGTCAAGCTCGCGTTGCTCGAGCGGTCGGGGCGGGACCCGCGGCCGCTGCTTGATGCCCAGCGGGAGCGGCTCGTGCCAGTTGCGCGAGCGCTGCGGGCCAGGCTAAACCATGAGGTCGGCTTCGAACACACTCTCGCGCTCTGGCGGACGGAGACGATCGAGGCCACACTCCGTTTCCTCGATGCCATGCGCCCGTCGGACGCGGCGGATGCCGATCGGACCGCCGGATAGCTCCCGCGCCGTGCGCATTGGCGTCCTCGGTGAGCTCGGTCGTCGCCCTCGGTCTTCCGCTGATGCGACGTACCCGCGCGGGCGGCGGGCGCCGCACTCGCTAAGCGACGTTCCAGGCGGACTCGCCCAGGTAGCCACGCGCCACCATGGTGATGAAGTGGTACACGGCGCTTTCAGCCGGGTTGAGCGGGCCAGGCACGGCGTGCGGCGAGGACAGCCCGCGCTGCACTGACTCGCACGCCGCCCAGTCCTGCCTATTGGTCAGGTCCCAGAAGTCGATCGCGTAGCTGGGATCGAAGTCCGGCCTCGCAGTCGCCTCGGGCGCGAACGCCCAGCTGCACTCGATCCTGGTGCTGTCGACGGCCATCGGCGTGAGCCGGTGCACCATCACGTAGTCCGGATGGCCGCTGATCAGCACGTTGGGGAACACTCCCGCGTATAGCACGGTCCGCAGTTCGGTCTCGTTCAATCTGGGCAGCGGTACGCCCTGGCTGGTGCCATCGAGCGACATCGTCGCCATCCCCCGCCGCAGGTCCATCGTGCCGCCCACCCAGGGGCCCGGCAGGTGGTAGTTGATACCGCTCTTCGGCGGGCTCACTCGGCACAGCTCGGGGTGTATGGACGGGCAGTGATAGCACTCGTGGTAGTTCTCCGTGATGATCTTCCAGTTGGCGGCCGCGTAGTACTCGTGCGCACCGCCGGCGACCAGCCCGCTCATCTCATACCGCGCAAGCATGTCGTCCAGCGTCCGCAACGCATCGTCGAGCGGTGCCGCCCGCCCCGACCCGTCCGCGAAGATGAGCCCGTTCCATTCGACGCACGGCAGTTCGATCAGGCCCCACTGTCCGGCGTCGAACCCTGGCTGGCTCTTGAAGCCGGCCGCTCCGCTGAGCCGTCCGTCGAGCGAGTAGGTCCATGCATGGTAGGGACAGATGATCACGCTCTGGCTGGTGAATGCGCCACAGGGCAGCAGCTCATGACCGCGGTGCCGGCAAGTGTTCGCAAAGGCTCGAACCACGCCCTCGTCGTCCCTGGTCAGCAGCACGCTGCCGGCTCCCGTCGGCTCGGCAAGCTGATCTCCTTGGCTGGCAACCTGGTCACTGCGGCCGATGCACATCCAGCTGCCGCCGAAGAAATATCGCCGTTCCCAGTCGAATACCGCCTGATCGGTGTAGGCGGCGCGGGGAAGCATCCTGCTCTGGCCGAATGGACGGAGCGACTCGGCGAGAGCGGCGGGGTCAAGGGGGGCTGGCGGCGTGTCCTGCTGGCTCATCACGGGCTGACTGACCATACAGTCAATGCTAGGCCAGCCATTATCGGGGTGTCCAGCGTCAGGTTTGCGCCGAATTACGCGCCAGGGTGGGGCTTAAACGCGAGGGTTCGCGCTAGCGCGCGTCGGCACCTTGCGCCGAGCCGACCGTTGCCTGCGCCTTGTCGTTTCGGTTGACGTTCTCGCGCCCGCCGGACGACCAGCAGCGCACGATGTCGCGCATCGAGAGCAGGCCGGCCACCTCCCCGTGATCCACAACCACCAGGTGCCTGAAGCCGCCGGCGACCATAGTCTCTGCGGCCCGGTCGAGCGTCCAGTCTGGCGAGGCGAAAACTACGTCGCTGGTTCGGTGGTCAGCCACCAGCTCCGCGTCAGGGTCCTGGTCGGCGCCGAGGGAGATCAGTATGTCGCGCTCGGTGAGGATACCGATGCCAGAGCGTTCCTGATCGAGCACCACCGCGGCGCCGACGCGCTGCACCGACATCATTCTGGCGGCCTGTCGCAGCGTGTGAGCCGGTCCGACGCTCAAGACGACCTGGCTCATCCCGTCTTTGACCTTCATGATGCGATCACTCCCCGGTTTGTGGAACTCCGAGCGATTCCGCGAGGGGTCGGTGGCGCCAATGGCGGCGCGGCCTCGGGGGCCGGCGCTGCGTCGAAGCTGCTTGTGAACTTGTGATTAGTTTAAGCATCCTTCATGAGGCCGCCGAGGGCAAGGCGAGCATGCCAAGCACCTCCGCGTGCAGCTCGCCGTTCGTGCAGAGCACGCTGCCCCCGTCCGGTGTGGGCTTACCCGACAGGTCGGTGAAGATCCCGCCCGCTTCCTGCACGATTACCTGGAGGGCGGCCAGGTCCCACAGCGAAACCTCGATCTCGGCGGATATGTCGACGGCACCCTCGGCGACAAGCACGTGCGACCAGAATTCGCCGTACGCTCGGGTCCGCCAGACCGACCTGGCCAGGCTGAGGAACGCGTCAAGCCGCCCGCTCTGCTCCCAGGTCTCCAGGTCGGAGTAGGAAAGCGACGCGTCTTCCAGCCTCATCACACCCGACACGCGGCACGCGGTCGCCTTGGTCAGCGACCGGCCGGTCCAGGCGCCACCGTCCTGGCCTGCCCACCAGCGCCTACCGAGAGCCGGTGCTGAGACGACGCCGACGGTCACCACGCCGTCGGCCATCAGGCCGACCAGCGTAGCCCACACTGGGACGCCGCGAACGAAGTTCTTTGTCCCGTCGATGGGGTCGATAATCCAGCAGCGCGGGCTTGAACCTGTCCACCCGAACTCCTCGCCGAGCATGGCGTCCCGCGGCCTCGCGCGGCGCAGTACGCCACGCAGCGACTCCTCAGCGGCGACGTCGGCGTCGGTGACCGGGGTGAGGTCGGGCTTCGACTCCACGCTGAGGTCGAGCGCCCGGAACCGGCGCATGGTGATGTCGTCTGCCGCGTCGGCGAGGACGTGCGCGAACCGCAGGTCGTCATCGAAACCCGCCATGCGGCCAAACGCTATCGCTTATCGGGCACAGTGACTACGACCGCTGCGACGTGGCCGGCCCGCGCTGCCTGCGTTACCGCTCGTCGGTATCCACGCCTTCCCTGCTACGGAGCAGCCTGCGCAGCGAGTCGAGCCTGGCCGCGAGCGACAGGCCGCCCCGGGCGGCCACCCAGTCGTCGAGTGCGCACTCGGGTCCCAGGTGGTCGCAGCGTGGCGGGCAATGCTCAGCGCCCTCGGCCAGGTCGGCGAAGGCTTGCACGACCCGCTCGGGTGACATGTGGCCGAGGCCGAAGCTGCGCAGGCCCGGCGTGTCGATGATCCATCCCCCGGCCTCGCCAGGCAGCGGGAGCGCGACCGCCGAAGACGAAATGTGCCTGCCGCGCCCGGTCACCGGGCTGACCGCGCCGACTGCCCGGTCAGCTTTCGGGATCAACGCATTGACCAGCGTTGACTTGCCTACTCCCGAGTGGCCGACCAAGACGCTGACCCGCCCGGCCAGCAGGTCACGCAGGTCGGTGAGCATCGACTCGGTCAGCGGGCGGCCGAGCACCACGTAGCGGAAGCCCAGCGGGGCGTAGACAGCCAGGATCGACTCGGGCCCGGCCAGATCCGCCTTGGTCAGGCAGAGAGCGGGTTCGAGCCTCGCGTCGTAGGCGGCGACGAGGAACCTGTCGATCAGACGCAACCGCGGCGGCGGGTTCGCCAGCGCGCAGACGATCACGAGCTGGTCGGCGTTCGCGACGATGACTCGTTCGATCGGATCGGTGTCGTCAGCCGACCTGCGTAGGACGGTGCGGCGCGGGGCGATCCTGACGACCCTGGCGAGCGTGCCTGGCGCGCCTGAGGCGTCGCCGGCCAAGCTGACGGTGTCTCCGACCACGATGTTGCCGCGGCCAAGCTCGCGCGCCTTCATCGCGGTGACAACCTCGTTGTCGGTCACGCACCGGTACCTGCCGCGGTCGACCGCGGTAACGAACGCGTCGATCGCCTCGGCGTGCGCTGGCCGCCGCCTGGTTCGCGGTCGCGAGCCACGCCCGGCCCTGACCCGGACGTCGTCCTCGTCGAGGCCGGTGTGCCTGGCTCGCGGTACCACTACGCTGGCGCCACAGTCCGTGTCCAGACCGCGGCGAAGTCCGGGAACGTCTTGCCGACGGTCGCCGCGTTGTGCACCCGCAGGCCGCCGGTGACCAGGCCGAGCACGGCCGCTGCCATGACCAGGCGGTGGTCGTCGTGGCTGTCGAAGCTGACGCTGTTCGCGCGCAGCGGCGCCGGCCTGATCCGCAGTCCGTCGTCCGTCTCCGTGACATCGCCGCCCAGCTTGCCTATCTCCGCGGCCAAGGCCGCCAGCCGGTCGCTCTCGTGCCTGCGCAAGTGCCCGATGCCGGTGAACTCCGACGGCGAACTGGCCATCGCCGCCAGCGCGGTCAGTACCGGCGTCAGCTCCCCGACCTCGCCCAGGTCGGCGCCGACACCGCTGATCCGCCCGGATCCGGTCACGCGGAGCCCGTCGGTCGTCAGGCGCACGTCGCCGCCCATCGACCTCAACAGCTCGATGATCGCCGCAGCAGGCTGCAGGCTGTCGGCGGGCCAGTCAGCGACCGTCACATCGCCGCCGGTCGCGAGCGCCGCGGCCAGGAACGGCACGGCGTTGGATAGGTCGGGCTCGATGTCGATCCGCTCAGCGCTGATCGTTCCAGGCGGCACTCGCCATTTATGCGCAACGAAACGCCCAGCGCCCGTCATGGCCAGGTCGGCCGGTGCCGCCTCGGGAGACTCGGCACCCGCCGGGTTCGCCGTCACCTGCACGCCGGCCGACCGCAGCATCCCGATGGTCATCTCGATGTGCGGTGCCGATGGCACCGGCGGCCCGCGGTGCATGATCTCGGCGCCCGAGTCGAATCGGGCCGCGGCGAGCAGCAGGCCAGAGACGAGTTGCGAAGACGTGGACGCGTCCAGGGTGACTGAGCCTCCGGCCACAGCGCCGCGGCCGTGCACCACGAACGGGACCGAGCCCGTCCCGTTCTCCGTGATCGTCGCGCCGAGCGCGCGCAGCGCGGCGAGCAACGGCCCGACAGGTCGTTGCGAGATCCTCGGATCGCCGGTGAAGCGCACGTCGGCGTCGGCGAGTGCGGCAACCGGCGGGACGAAGCGCAATACCGTTCCGGCGTTGCCCACCTCGATGTTGATCGGCGGTCCGCCTGCCGCACGGGTCGAACCGGGATCGGCAGGCGCGACGCGCCACGCTTGCGCGGATTCGTCGATCCGGCAGCCGAGCGCCCGGAGCGCATCGGCCATGAGCCGGGTGTCCCGCGCGACGAGCGGGCCGTTGATCAGCGTCGCGCGGTCGGAGAGCGCCGCGAGTACCAGCGCCCGATTTGTCATTGACTTGGAGCCTGGCAGCCGCACAAGCGCGCGAACCGGTCCTGGCGCGCGCGGCGCGGTCCAGTCGGCAGGCGTTCCGTCGCCGTTTGGGCGGCCGTGGCAGGCCTGACCGACCAGGCGCCCGGCTCCCTCGGCTGACAGATCGCGAACCATGCAGCAAGGTTATTGGCTCGCGCCACGCTCCGCGCGGCCGCTAGCTGGTCGGAATCCCGGGCGGCTGGTCGGACCGTCGATGTCGCCGGCATTCCTCCCGGTCGGCACCGTCTCGGCATGCCCGCGAATTCGGACCGATTTGCGGCTTATACGACAAAGCTCTGCCGCCGATAGGCGGATGTATGGAGCAATCATCCGGCTATCCGCCGCGGGTGGACCATCGGTCGAGCAGGCAGGACGCAGGCCGTTAGTTTACTGAGGTTTGGCGACCGGCAGACGTGGCTATGTAGAGCGTCAATCCGTTGTTCATCTGGCGGGTCCGATCCCGATGGCCCGGCTCGAGTTGTCATCAACGGCAGCCCCGTGACGGCACCTCGGCGCAACCGGGTCGCCGCCCCCCGATCTCGACGACGCAGTGAGGTGGATCACCAGTGTGCGGTCGGTACGCGTCAGCGCGCTCGCGCATCGAGCTCCTTGAGGAGTTCTCGGTCGAGCGCGACCGCGTTGATGAGCCGCTGAACCCCGACTTCAACGTCGCGCCGACCAAGCCGGTATACGCGGTCATGACCCGCACGCCACGCGCGCAGCGCTCGTCGAGCCCGCAGCACGCGCAGCTGGAGTCGGTGCCGAGGCACAACGGGTCGGTCCCGGTCCGCGAGCTGAGGGTGGTCCGCTGGGGGCTCGTCCCGTCGTGGGCGAAGGACGTCGCGATCGGCAGCCGCATGATCAACGCACGAGCGGAGACGGTCAACGAGAAGCCGGCGTTCAGGAACGCGTTCGCCAGGCGGCGCTGCCTGATGCCGGCCGACGGTTACTACGAGTGGCAGCGCCCGCCTGCCGGAACGAAGGCACCGAAGCAGCCCTACTTCATCTGTCGGCCGGATCATGGCGTGCTGGCCTTCGCCGGCATTTACGAACTGTGGCGGGACAGGTCCATGCCCGACGACGATCCCGCTGCCTGGCTGTGGACAGCGGCCGTGATCACGACCACGGCACCTGACGAGCTTGGCGAGATTCACGACCGGATGCCGATGGTGATCGACCGCGCGAGCTGGGGTGACTGGCTGGACCCGGCGAACACCGACGCGGCTGACGTGCGCGCCCTGCTCGCACCGGCGGCCACGCACGGGCTGATCTCCTATCCGGTATCGCTCGCGGTTAACGCGGTCCGCAACAACGGGCCCGAGCTTGTGAAGGAAGCTGAGCCGGTGTCACCGGGGTCAGGAGGTTGGAGCGATGCCTGAGGTCATGCTGGCAGAGCGCAGTGGCACGGGAGGTGTGGGCCGATTGGATCTCGCAGCGGCTCGTAAGCGCCTTGAAGACGTACGTGATGAGCTCGACAGGTCGATCGCCGTGCTGAACGGCGCCCATCAGCAGCATCCGCTCGTGGCCGACTACCCGCAGGATCCGGCCGACGCAGGCACCAACCTGGCCGAGTCGGACCGTGCCGAGGCGATACTCGCCGCTGCCAAGGCCCGCAGGCTCCTTGTTCTCGACGCACTTGTCAGACTGGACAACGGAAGCTACGGGGTCTGCGTCGATTGCGGCAAGCCAGTGCCCGAGGGCAGATTGGAGGTCAAGCCAGAGGCTGCTCGATGCCTCGCATGTCAGGCAAAGAGGGACAGAATGCGGCGGTGAGCCTCTCGCTGGGGGTTCCGCGAGCGAGTCGAGCTGACCTGGCGGAATGAAGGCGAGCCGAGCCGTGTTGCAACGCGCGTGCCTATTGCAGGTAGTGTCCGGTCCGCCCCAGTACCCGCGGACACGGTCAGGTCCCGGTCCGGTGATATTCGGGTAGCCGTGCGATCCGCACGCGCACCCGACGAGGTATCCTCCGCCCGAGGCGGCTGGCATGCGAGATGGAGTCAGCCACGCACTGGGGAGGGGGTGGGTCTGGTACCTGAGACACTCGAGGGGCGCAACGGGCGCTTCGAGCGTGACGTCCTGCCGTACCTGGATCAACTGTACGCGGCTGCGATGCGGATGACCCGCAACCCGGCCGACGCCGAGGACTTGGTACAGGAGACGTTCGCCAAGGCTTACGGCTCGTTCCATCAGTACCAGGACGGCACGAATCTCAAGGCGTGGTTGTTCCGCATCCTGACAAACACGTTTATCAACACATACCGCAAGCGCCAGCGTGAGCCACAGCGGTCTGGCACCGAGGAGATCGAGGACTGGCAGCTTGCGCGGGCCGCGTCGCATACCTCCTCGGGACTGAAATCCGCCGAGGCCGAAGCGCTCGAGGGGCTGCCGGACTCCGATGTGAAGCAAGCTCTCCAGGCGCTCCCCGAAGAGTTCAGGATCGCGGTATACCTGGCAGATGTCGAAGGATTCGCTTACAAGGAAATCGCCGACATCATGGGAACCCCGATAGGGACGGTCATGTCGCGACTCCACCGAGGTCGTCGGCAGCTACGCGACATGCTGCAGGATTACGCGGCAGACCTCGGCATGGCCGCCTCGGCGCCGCAGCAATCGTCATCGGCCAAGGGGAACCGGGGGGATGCGTCGTGAGCTGCGGCAACCCACACGAGGTGCCATGTAGCGAGGTACTCGAGCGGGTGTATAGCTACCTGGACGGCGAGATGGACCAGATCTCCTACGCCAAGGTCAAGGTGCACCTAGACGAATGCGGTCCATGCTTGCGCGAGTTCGGCCTTGAAGAGGCCGTCAAGCGGCTCGTGCACAGGCACTGCGGCCATGAGCAGGTGCCAGCCGACTTGCGCCAGAAGGTCCTCACCAGGATTCAGGCCGTTCGCGCCCAGATCGAGTCCGGCTAGCCCGCAGGCTGCCTGGCTTGTCCGCTACCGCGCGAGTCGGCCCTAAGGAATCGGTTCGTAGGCGCGGCGGCCGATCCAACCGTTTTCTCACCATTATTTCGCGGCGGCACTAGCAATGCCCGCGTCACTTTTCCCGATGATCTGCCGACAATGCCCGGGAATCCCACGCTGAGCTCCCCGGTCGCGTTACCCTGAGTGGCGCGAATGCATTCCGCGAGCCGACGGGGCGGTCATGGGCAGGCTTTCGTTGCTCACCTGGTTCTATGTCGCGGCCGTTGTCACCGCCGCGGCCGCCGTTCTCGTCCGCGTTCCCGTCGGCGGCGTGCCCACAGGATTCTGGATTGTCTGCGTCGGTCTGGCGCTGCTCTTCCTGGTCTGTGACTCAAGTCCGATCACACTCGGGCCCGGGCAATGGGTGTGGTCGCCGAGCTCGGCTGCGACGCTGGCGGCCGTTGTGCTGCTCGGCCATCTGGGAGGCTACGGCGCCGCGATTGTCGGCGCCGTAGCGGTGTTCAGCGTCCGCCGCGGGTTGCAGCTGGTCGAGCGGCTGTTCAATGGCGCCATGTACGCACTGGCCGGTTTCGCTGCGGGCATGACTTATCACATGCTCAATGGCAAGGCGTTCATCGATATAACGCAGCTCAATGGTGTGATGACCGGCGGCAACACCATCCCATACAAGATATTCGAGATGTCGCTGCAGCCTTTTGCTGCGGCCGCCGTCGCGCACGTGCTTGTGAACCACGGCCTCTTGTGGGGAATGCTGCTGCTCGACCGGCGCACCCGGGCCAGCGCGCGGCTGACACCGGACTGGAGCCTGCCGCTGCTGCTCTCCTCTGACCTCGGGTTCGCCGCGCTCGGGCTCGTGATCGCGGTGCTGTGGGTGGTGCTCGGCCCGTTCGCCTCGGCGATCGTGCTCGTGCCGCTGTACGTGGCCAGATGGGCGATGGGCCAGTTCGCCGACCAGCAGCGCGCGCATGCGGCGACGCTGAGCGCATTGTGCCAGGCGGTAGAGACCAAGGATTTCTATACCCGCGGGCACAGCGAGAGGGTTTCTCGCGGAGCGGGCATGATCGCGCGCCAGACCGGGATGCGGAGCGATCGTGCCGAGGCGGTCGAGTTCGCCGGCATGCTGCACGACGTCGGGAAGCTCGGCGTGCCAACCAGGGTGCTGCAGAAGGAGGGCAGGCTGACCGAGGAGGAATTCGCTGCCATTCAGTTGCATCCGATGCGCGGCCTGGAAATCGTGCGGGAAATCGGGTTCCTTAACGAAGCGCTGTCCGGGATCGTGCACCATCACGAGCGGATGGACGGGCGCGGCTACCCGATGGGCTTCGCGGGCCAGGAGATACCGGAGTTCGCGAGGATTATCGCGGTCGCCGACGCGTTCGACTCGATGACATCTACCCGTGCCTACCGTAAGGCGATCAGGATCTCCGACGCGATCTCCGAACTTCGCAAGGGCGCCGGAACGCAGTTCGACCCGAAATTCGTCGACGCCTTCGTGGACGCTCTGCACCGAGATGGCTGGAAGCCGCAGGAGCCGGCCCTGCCTGGCAGCCACCAGATCCTCACCTCCCAGGACCACGACGACCCCTTCAACCCGCCGCGACTGGAAGGCACATGACCACCGACGGCAGCGGCGAGTTGCTGATCGCGTCGACGGTGATCCGATGACCGCCAGGGCCGCCGAGGAGCGATGGCTGGCGTGGCAGACCATCGACACGGGCAGACTCGTCCTGCTGTCGGTGACGTCGACGCTTGTCATCGTCGCCGTGGCGCAGACAGCGGCCGTGCATTTCCAAGGAGCGCACCTGGTCGCCATCGCCTTCGGCCTCTACATCGCGTTCGGCGAGTTGCTCAGGCTTGTGCTGCCAGGCGGCAGGGTAGCCGCGCCGATCGCGATGTCAGCCGCGCTCTCCTACGCGATGGTGCTGCAGGTCGCCGGGCAGTCCCCCCACCCCCACCTGCAGAACGTGCCGCCGCTTGAGGTTGTCGTCGTTGCCGGCGCGGGGATGGCGATCGGCTCGATTCCGCATGCGGCGGCTGGCCGCCGGGCCGGAGTTACCGGCATGTCTGCCAGGCTCGTCGCGGTGGCTTGCGTGGCATTCAT
>Ga0126381_100006441_pt1 | contig 12986 bp, 10 predicted proteins | sample PanSoiMetPlot_28_FD_96465 | JGI IMG/M metagenome (GOLD analysis project Ga0126381, IMG submission 96465) | Tropical forest soil microbial communities from Panama - MetaG Plot_28 | ecosystem: Environmental > Terrestrial > Soil > Tropical forest > Bulk soil | place: Panama | collected 2016-02-17
CGGGTCGCGGTCACGGTGACCCCCGCGGATGCCGAAAGATTCCCCATCTTTGCGGTAATAGTCGCTGTTCCGTTCGCCACCGAAGTCACCACGCCGTCACTGGTGACCGTCGCCACTGCTGTTTTGCTCGACGACCACGTCAATTGGGGCGAACGGCTCATGTCCACCACCGATCCGTCGGCCATAGCACCGCCCAGCATGACCGGCAGTTGCGCGCCGGTCTCTTTGAAGTACAGCTGCGCCGGATTGGCGATCAGAGATGCGGGCGCGGGACCCTCCACCAGTAGGATGACCGGGTCCGAACTCACCTGCGCGCCGCTGGTGGTGTAACCAATGGCCGTCAGAGCATACGGTGCGGACGTCAATCCTGAGGGAAGCGGCACGGTGAAGCTCACTGAACTCGCCGTCGCCTGTGCCCCGACCAACCCTATAGGACGCGTGGCTACCAGCGCGACGCCTTCAAAATCGCTCGCTGCGTTCAGGCTGACGGTCACACTGATGGTCTGGCCCGGTGCTGCAAGGGTGTTGTTGCCGGGCGCCGTGATGGTGACCGTCTGGCACCACGCCGCCGGCAAAATCAGCGCGCAGGTCAAAACCAGCCGTTTCAACGGCAGCCTCCTACCTGCGCCAAATGCCTGGCCAGGATGGCGAATACCGGATCGTTCACGCTGGCATTCAACAGGTTAATCGTCTCGAGCGGAACCTGGGTCGCGGCATCAAGCAAACTCGGCCCTGTAAAGCCAATCTCGTTCACCGTTCCCGGACCGTGCACGGCAAACTGGGCCAGCGTAAACTTGCATTGCGAGGGATCCGGAGCCTGTAGTTGCGTGACGAAGCAGGCCCCCGACATATAATCCATGCCATTGAGCGCGCTCGTCACCGGCACGATTGCGTCGCTCAGGTACGCGGCCGAAGTGCGGTTGAGCGTCAGCCAGCCGGCCGAGTTATAGTTCTTCAAAGCGTAGTCGGAAGCACACGCACTAAGGTGGGACAAGAGGGATGCCCCGGTGGTTTTAGCGGAGTTATCGAGGCCGGCGAGCTGGGTCGGGCTCATCTGGCCCGCAATCAGCGCGACGGGAATTTGTTTGTCACCGCTTCCTTGCAGGGTGCCGAGGGCCTGGCTGAGGCAGGCCCCCTGCCCGTCTCCCACCAGGTCGGCCGCGCCGCCGGATATCGGCTGACTGTAGCCCGCGACGGTTGCAGATTGAAGCGGGTATTCACCCATCCTGGCGGCGAGGGCCCAGGAGCAGGTGTTCCGCGGATCAAGCGCGACAATGGACAACGGCGAGCCCAGATGAGGGCCGCCAAGAGTGATCAGCTTGTGGATATAGCCCAGTGCGTAATTGGCGGGTTGCTGATAGCTCTTAGAGCCGGAGGTCAGGGCGTACGGCATCGTGCGGGCGATCAGGGAACCCATGCTGTGCGCCACGATATCCGCCTGAACTGACGCAACGGGCAGCCCATTGGCCTGAGGAGAATTCTGTGAGTAAGCGGTGATCGTATTCTGCATCTGCGGCATGACCACGCCTGCGTTGTAGGCATAACCCAAGGTGTTCTGGTTCAGGGGATTGTTCGCGAGGAGCTTGGTCACGTCAAGGCCATAGGTAGGCTGAATGCTTGCAACGCCGAGAACGGTGCGCGAGTAATCGGCGCATTGGATGTAGAAGCGTGGGTCGGCCGAGACCGAAAACCCGCTGGTGTAACAAGCCGTTACGAGCGGTGAGAACGAACTCCAGAACTGCGGAGCGGAGGTGATTCCGTGGATCAACACGACCGGCGGCCTGACGATGACAAGCTTCTGGGTGGTGAGCACCGTTCCGTTGTTCGATACCTGGATATTGACCACTCGCGAAGGACTCTTTTGGTCGCTCGCCTGGTAAGCCGGATCGGAGCGTACGAAATCGACGGGCGATTTGTAGACCGCAAAAAACGTGGATTGCCCGCCGGCCATCACTGGTTGCACAGTGGCAGTGGGCGCAAAGGGGCCGCCGCCAGTCGCGGGAGCCAGCATCCCGTATTGACCAGATTGGGTTACCGGATTCATGTTCTCGTCGAGAATAGCCAAGGTGAGCACGCCCGTCGCCGTGCCGCGCACAAGCACGCGGCTGACGCCATCCGCAGCCACGCCCACCACGCTACGGCCACCGGAGACCAGCAGGTTCGGATCGGTCACCAACCCGGTCGGAGAACTCGCGGCCGAAACCGGCGTCACCAGATCCGGCACCGGATCTACCACCGCGCTTCCGGCAGCCGACGGCGGCGGAGCCAAACCGCCCGGCCCTCCCAGGCCCAACTTGAACACCGCATTGAAATCTGTTCCGTACAGCGCGTCCGGACCCTGCACGAGGAACTTGATGGTCAGTCTGATTGGCATGTTCAGCGGATACTGATAGATGACCTTGCCGGTTAGCTGGGTGGTGATCTGGTACAGGTTGAAGTTGCCGCCGCAGTACATGGTGCCGTCGCTCGCCGAAATCAGCGGAGAAAACTGCGTGAGATCGCCACTGTTTGAGGATGTGGTGATCGTGTTTGTGGTGATCTTGCCGGACGACGTGATCTGCACCACGTCAGAGTTCCTTACGGTGTAGAAATTCCGGTCGCTCCCGAGCGTGAACGGCTGCTGCGATAGGCGCGAGTCGTTGACGATATTTGTCAGGGCGCCGCCGAGCGAGACGCTGACTAACGCGAAAGTGTTCGATACTCCCGCCAGCACTCCGTACAACTGGCCGTCGCTGCCCTGAATCATCAGATTGGGTACCCCTTCTGTGAAGACATGGACCGTGCTCATCGCGCCGCCCGGAGTCAGCCGAAAAAGGAAGCCAGCATTGCCGGGGCCTCCGTTCTGGGTCGTGCCGTAGAGATTGCCATCGTACGCATAGATCAGGCCGAAGGGGTTGGAGTTACTGTTTCCATTCGTACCAGGCATGAAACCGAACGAGGTATAGGTGCCAGTGAAAGCCCATCGGAAAGTGGTATTGCCCTTGGTTGCCCCATAAATGTTGCCGTCGGAATCCATGGCGAGCGGACCGGTCGGCCCAAAGCCATCCGCTCCGCCGGTAAACGAGTGGATAATACGGAAATCGCCTGATGTGGAGAGTTGGTATAACATGCCAATCCCTGCGCTACCGCAGTTCGACGTGGTGCCGTAAAAGTTGTTGTCCTGGCCGAGGAGGAGAACTCCTGTAACGCAGCCGGCGGCAAACTGATAAATGGTGGTGAAGTTAGCCTGCGGCTGACCAGTGCCCTGCCCCAACCCGATCCGCACAATCAGCAGACAAACCCCTAGTGCGACTTTCCCGTTCATGCTCGCTCCAGCCCTGAATCCGAGTCCCAGATGAGGATGCAGTATATATCATCGAAGGCTCGGCTTCACGCCTGGTGCTGGAGCACGACTAGGGCTAGAGTCGGCCAGGTGATGGCGATAGTTTGGGTACGGCCCTAGCGGGGCTTCTTCCTGATTGCGGCGCCGGAGAACAAACCACCGTATTAACCGGGTCTTGGATTTCGCCATGGACAGGTTGGCTCAACAGGACGCCACCATCCCAGAAAGGGCTGCGATGGCCAGCGGCTTGGGCAACCGTGTACATCGTCATCCATCCTCTCGGCTCACTCCGCTTGGCGATAGTAATAATTCAGCATCCCGCCCAGCCGTTGTCGGCGGCGGACGGCGCTGCTCGTCCCATTACGGGCGGTGCCTATCGAGAACCATCGCTCTTCCGTTTCACGAATCCGCGACTGTGAACAAGCTTGGATCGAAGAAAACCAACGATGCCAGGTTCGTAAATCCGACAAACAAACGGCGAAGCAGCGTCATGGGACTGTCTCTCCCGCGGCAGGACTCTCGTTTCGAAGCACCCGCGCCAGGCTCAGAAACAATAAAATGGCCACCAAATAAATGGGCGCGAGGCTGGATAGCGCCATCTGCAGCGAGTCATGGGGATGGCTAGCCCGAAAAAAGTCACTTGCCGCCCCGACAAACGTAGGACCCAGACCGAGGCCGATGAAATTCATCACCAGCAACAGCAAAGCGCCCGACACGACGCGCTGATCCGGCCGCACCTCCTCTTGAACTAGGGCAACTGTCGACGAGAGATAGAAATAGTTTAGAAACATTGTGAACAGGAGCAAGGGTAATGCGATACGCCACGAGGCAGTCCAGACAAACGTGAGAAAGAACGGGATAGCAACAGTCAATGAAGCGGCGGGGACCAGAGCGTAGGCCTGTTTCGACCGGCGCGTGAACTGGTCGATCACGCGCCCGGAAACGAGCATGCCGCCACCCATTCCGATGAGAACGACGAGCCCGTAATATACCGCGATTTCTCGGAGCAGCATCCCCTTTTCCCGCATTAGAAACAGGACCGCGAAGTTGGACAGACCGTACGTGATGAACTGGTTGGCTCCGCCCGCCAGCGCTGCCAACACGAAAGCCGGCCGCGCGAAAAACGTTGCAATAGTCTGGCGGAATCCCGTATTGCCGGCCAGGATCTGATTTCCGACGTGATCGAGTCCGCCGCGGCGCGGTTCAGGGACGAACACGAGGACCGCAAGCACAGCGACCAGACCCACGGCGCCGAGAAACAGAAACGCATATCGCCAGCTGAAAGCGGCCGCGATGGAAGCGCCGAACGCAATTCCCAACGCAGCCCCGACCGGCGGCCCAACGTTGTATAGACCGAGCGCCGTTCCCCGGCGTCCTGGAGGGAAATAGTCGGAAATAATCGAGTAGGAAGGCGGAACGCCGCCCGCCTCGCCGAAGGCAACCACGATGTAAGCGAAGACAAACTGAGGCCAGGTTGCCGTGAGACCGCAGCACATCGTCGCAGCACTCCAAATGGCGCAGGCAGCTGCCAGCACACAGGATCTGCTTGTTTTATCCGCCAGCCATCCTACGGGAATGGAAATGCAGCAGTAAAAGAGCGCGAAATAGAATCCGCTCATCCGGCCCAACTGACCATCAGAGACGTGCAGTGTGTCCTGGATCGGTTTGGCAAGGATCGAAGGCAGCTGCCGGGAGAGGAAATTCAGGACGTAAACGAAGCACAGGATGCCAAGAGCGGTCCATGCACCACGTCCCGGAACGGTCGGCTCCGCCTTCGCCGTTTGTATCTGCGTTTGTCGCGCCATCGTTCAGAGTCCGGCTTTGGCGCATCCGACCAGCTCGCGCGCCGGGGCAGGTCGTTTGGCGCCGAATTCACACAGCAGCGCGAGGGCAGCAAGTGCAGCGGCGGTGTAGAAGGCGACCTGGTAGTTGTGGTGCCGGTCGTAAACGACGCCGCCGGCGAGTCGCCACCACCAGCTGATTTCTTGTTTAGGCATTCTGAGGATGGCGCCTAAGGCATCAGTTTTAGGAGCGTCTGGCTCAGGAAATCGATGTGCTTCTTGCGCAACGACTCGCCGGTCGCAATACGGTCGCCGAATTCGATGTACGCCTCGCGATCTCCGTTGAACCGCGGCCATTGTGGCAGGCCGGGCCCGTTCGGATCGCCCGACTTGGCGAACTGCACCCACTGCGCACTCATTGTTTTGGCCAGTCGAGCATCCAGATCGGTATAGGTGTCGGCATAAACTCGCAGGTCGCCGAAGATGGCCGACTGCTCCGTTCCGAAATACCCGTCCGGTAAATTGCCGAAGACATAGGGAATCTCCGCCGTATGAAAAGAGCCCCAGTTGACCTGTTTTCCGACACGCGTAACTCGCGTGAAGTAATACTGGAAACTCTTTGGATTTGCCTTGGCCATCTCACGCAGTACTTCGCGCGTCCCCAGCAGGAACTGGAAATCGCCGCCCAATTTGGCTGCCGCGGCATGCGCTTCCGCATCGCTCGACGCCGGATAATGGGTGAGCGCCTCGTCAGCCGGCACCCCAAGACGCTGCGCGTAATTCCGAAATGACTCCAGGTCTTTGACGGGCGGATTGAACAACGTGCCCTCGTCGGCGTTGGTGCCGGCCATAAATGGCACCTTATGAAACTTGCCCGTTCGAAATAGCCGCAAAGTTGCGTCAGGAACCACCCGGCCATCTATCACCGGTAACCACACCGGCCGGCCAGCCGCACCAATTGTCGGGAGCTGGGGAGATGAGAGCTTCATAACGTCCGCGGTGCTCATTTTCCGCAGCGCCGAAATGTCCTGATTCAACTGCTGACCCTGCTTCTCCAGCGCCATAATCGGCCCGGTGGGATCCTTCAGACGAATCGGCAGAAGTATCCCGCCGCTCTCGCTGATGGCTTTGTGAAATAGCCCCTCCGCATCGGGCATCACAAGCAGGAGAAAGACGGCAGCGCCGCCGGCCGACTCGCCGAATATCGTCACGTTGCCCGGATCTCCGCCGAACGCGCCGATATTGCGTCTTATCCATCCCAACGCCGCCACCATGTCCAGCAGCCCGTAGTTGCCGGAAATCCCTTGCGGGGACTCCGCGCTCAACGAGGGATGAGCGAAAAAACCGAAGATCCCCAAGCGGTACTCGATGGTCACCAATACGACGCCTTGGGCCGCGAGTGCCTCACCGTCATATACGGTTTGCGAGGTTGCGCCGGCCTGGAAAGTGCCGCCGTGTATCCACACCATTACGGGCAGCTTTTCCCCCGTTCGGCGCGCAGGCGTCCAGATGTTCAGCTTCAGGCAGTCCTCGCTTTGCGCGCCGAGCTTTAAACGGTCCGATTGGGGGCACACCGGAGGAAAGTTCTTCGCCACCAGCACGCCCGGCCATGGCTTCACCGGCTGCGGCGGTTTCCAGCGAAGTTCGCCGACAGGAGGCTCAGCATACGGAACTCCTTTGTAGACCCGAATCGCCGTGCCGCTGCCGGCAATCAGCCCCGAATCGGTCTTTACAATCGTCTCCAACCCCGATGTTGCGCCTATTAGCGGCAGGCACAGTGCCGATAGAAAGAGAAGAGTTCTCGTCATAGGCCTCACGCTCTTTTAACGACTTCAACCACACCTGCCGTCGCGTTCACTCTGACGTAATCGCCAGTGTGAATTACCTCCACCGGATTCATTGCCAGCCTGTGCACCATCGGCACATCCAGCATGATCGCTACGGCGCCAATGACCGGTTCCGCTTCTGTGCACACCATACCCTTACAGAAAGTCCCGCGAAGCAGCGATTCGTAGGCCATCAAAGCGCCCCATGTGGATCCTCTGCCTGTAGGAAAGACGAAAATCTTATTTGACAGGTCCTGTCCATTTAACTCATGTCCCGATTTCACCTTGCCGGTATGAATATCAAGATCGAGGATGAAGTTGAAGGGCATCTTTGTGACAATCGCCTCGCCTTCCGCGACTCCGCCGTTCACAGTCTTGCCTCGAATCGTCATCGCTCGCTTCTCCATTTCCCCCTGACGGCAGCTGCCACGCATGTCTCGGTGCTGCCGTAATGAACCTGAGTAGCCCTCGTATGGTAGGCAGCCGACTTTCCAGAACTGGTACCGACAATGCCCAGGTCTTCTTTCAGGCCATAAATGCCATAAAACCGATCCGAGATGCAGGTATCCGTGATTACCAAGCCACCGGCATCATGAATAGTGTCCACGTAGCCGCTGCGTTTTGCCAATGCATAAATAACGTCGGCAGTCAGCACCCAAAAGCGCGTTCTCACCTTCTTGCCGGCAACAAGGTTGGCTATCTTTTGTATTTCTGAAATGGTCGCGTGCGGGCAGCCGAAGAGAATGGTATCCACGTCGTCCGACGTCGCCGTATTTAGGTTGTCATATGCCTGCTTCAGTTCGGCCGGGCCGACCTTGATGGTCTCCTTGGGACTTTGTCCGCCAAGAGCAGACTCCACGGTTGGCGCTTCCATAGTGACCCCGACCACATGGCAAAGCGCCACCGCGCCGGAGACGGCCATCGGCGTCATCAAGTACTTCAGTTGTTCATAAGTAAGCTGCGACAAGAATCCCGTCACGGCGACTATTCTGTCGCGCGCCTTCGAGCCGACATAGAATCCGATAGCACCAAGGTCAGCATCGGTAAACTTGCCGACATCCAGGCCTTCCATCCGGACCAGAAGCTCAGCATGTCGATTTTCTGGCTTGTGAAGAAGCATTTCCGGAGTTACGCCGGTGATCGCGCTGGAGAGTGCTATCGGCGCGGAGTCACGATTGCCCCTCCCGGCGAATATCGAGTTTCCCGCCACGATCGCCGATGATTCCGACCAGGAGAACACCATGCCAGGACGCAGCGTGTTCTCGGTCAAAAACGGCACGCATGTGAATGTCTCAAGGAACCCCGCTTTGCGGAAGAGGTCGAGGTTCTGATTGTGTACCTGGCAAGCGCTCTCGGCCACTTCCGGGACGACGCCGACGGTATCCGCCCACCGCGTGCAGCAGATCCGTGTCATGTGCAAGGAAGAGACCGTCTTGACTTCATTTACACCTGTGAGGATCTGCGTCAGAAACTCGTTGTTAAAAGCGGGAGGAGTATGGGTGCTATCGACTCGGATCATTCGCTCAGCGTCGTAAGCATTGCCGTATTTGACCAGGATGGTCATGGCTTTCTGAACGCCCGGCCCGCACTCGCCTTGGTACATCCTTTGTTGTTCGTCGGTTAACTTAAGCATTGTTGACCTATCGTACTTAGAGATACTCGACATTTCCGTCGACGCTGATCGTCTGCCCCGAGATATTTCGACCGGCAGGCGAGCACAGATAGAGGCACATGAGCGCCACATCGTCTGCCGCCACCATACGGCGCAGCGAGATTTTCCTGACGTAGTCCTCGCGCATCGCTTCTTCCGTAATGCCCTTTTCCTGAGCGCGAGCGCGAATCACATTGTTCATTCTCGCCCCCTCGACAACGCCCGGAAGCAGCGCGTTCACTCTGATGTCGCTCGGTCCCAGTTCGATCGCCAGCGATTTCACCAACCCCGAGAGGGCCCATTTTGTCGATGCATAAGGCGTGCGCAAGGCGTAGCCGAGCCGCCCCGCAACGGAGGATATGCAGATGACATGACCCGACGAGGACTCGCGCAACATCGGTACGGCGTGGTGGAGAAATCGGAATTGACCGCTTAGATTCACTTCCACCGTGCGGCTCCAATCCTCGGGACTGATCTTCTCGATTCCCCCGGTCGGACCGGCTATGCCGGCGCAATTGACGAGGACGTCAAGCCCGCCAAAATGTGTGCGCTGAGACTCGCACACTGCGGCAACCTGTTCATCATTCGCAACGTCGGCTTGGGTTGCCAGTGCGGAAGGGAAGCGCTGCTCGAATGCATTCAGGGCGACGGGGTCGACATCGCAGACGTGGATGCTGGCGCCTGTTTCCGCGAACGCAGAGGCGATTGTGGCCCCGATGCCGGAAGCGCCGGCGGAAATCAACACTCGCAGCCCACTGGGCGGATACAGCCGATCCTTGAAGGTCATCTCAAGCCTTTCTCGTGATCAGACGATTGCAGCCGTCACTCCCGCGTCGAAATGCACGTTTTCCCGCCCCTTCAAAGCCAACATTTGCCGGGCTTCGTCGGGCGTGGCGATTTCGAAGGAAAGCTCCTCCAGAATGCGGCGAACTTTGCACACCAATTCGGCGTTACTCCTGGCTTTCTGGCCGGGACCGAAGTAAAGGTTGTCTTCCAAGCCGACGCGGACGTTTCCGCCGAGAATCGCGCCCAAAGTGACCAGAGCCATCTGATGACGTCCGGCGCCGAGAACGGAAAACTGGTAAGTGTCGCGTCCGAACAGCCGGTCTGCTATGGATCTCATCAGCATCACGTTTTCGGGATCCGCGCCAATCCCGCCGAGAATACCGAAGATCGCCTGAATGAAGATGGGCGGCTGGATGATCTTTCGATCCAGGAAATAGGCCAGGTTGTAAAGGTGGCCGACGTCATAGCATTCGAGCTCGAAGCGAGTGCCCCCTTCCCCGAGGTTGCGAAGGATGTACTCGATGTCGGCAAATGTGTTCTTGAAAATGACGTCCTTCATGCCGGACACATAGGGCTTTTCCCATTCGTAGCGCCATTCGGTGATTCGTTCGGCAAGGGGATGCAGTGAAAAATTCATCGATCCCATGTTCAGAGAGCACATCTCCGGCTTGACCCTCATGGGATAACCGGTTCTCTCCTGGATCGTCATGCGTGTGCTGCCGCCGGTTGTGATGTTGACGACGACATTCGAGCGCTCCGCCACAGCCGGACAGATTTGCTGAAAGAGCGCGGGATCTCCCGAGGGTCGGCCTTCGTCAGGGGTTCTGGCATGCAGATGGACAATTGCGGCGCCCGCTTCGGCAGCCTCGACGGCGCTATCGACAATCTGCGAGGGAAAGAGAGGAAGATACTCCGACATCGTCGGAGTGTGCGCCGAGCCAGTAATGGCACAGCTCACAATGACCTTGCGACTATTTTTTGCCATAATCTGCGACTAAGTTGGATTCACTGTTTCAGTTTCATGCGGCTGCGCGCAACACGGTGCACACCGACGCGCATAACGGGCCGCCGATGTTGAACGTCGCCGCGAGTTTCGGATTTTTCACCTGCAACTCAGCCGGCGCCTTGCCGAGCAGTTGCAACGCGCACCAGCCGATCATCGCGATGCCGGTGGCGCCAATCGGGTGACCCTTTGCGATCAATCCGCCTGAGGTATTGATGGCGCATTCGCCGTCGGGCCGCGCTTTGCCTTCGACCCAGTACGCCGCACCCTTGCCCGCGCCGGCCTTGCCGGTCACTTCGGTGCCCAACGCCCCGGCCACTGTGAAGCAGTCGTGCACCTCGGCGACGTTGACGTCGGCCGGCGTTGCACCCGCCATCTCGTACGCGCGTTCCATCGCCCTATAGGCTCCAGCCGGATGCAGCACGTCGCGGCCCGCCTTCATCAGGGGATCGGTCGCCTGTCCATATCCAGCGACTTCCACGCATTCCGATCTCGGAACGCCGAGCTTCGCAAGTCCCTCCTCAGTCGCCAAAATCAGCGCGGCGTAACCGTCGGTGATCTGCGAGCAATCGAAAGTCTTGAGCGGCAGACCCTCGACCACGTAGCGGTTGATTCCTTCGATCTTCATCGCCTGTTCGACGGTGATCTGCACCTTGCTCATCTGCGCGCACGGATTGTATTTCGCGTTCGCGTACTCCTGGACCGCGATCTGCGCCAAATCCTCTTCCGTGACGCCGTGCTCGGCCATGTACGCCTGCATGATTTCCGCAGACAAGTGGGGAAAGACGAAGACTTTGCCGGTGCGCTCCTCAGGATGCGAGAAGTAGCCGAGCACCTTGCCAATGAGCTTGCCGTCCATCTTTCCCTCGGCGTCGCGCATCTTCTCGTAGCCGACTGCAATGCCGGTATCGCCGAAACCGAGCTGCAGCTTCTGAATCACGGAGAGCACTGCCTGGCCGCCGGACGCGCACGCGTTCTCGACCATCTCGATCGGCTTTCCTTCAAGCCCCGGCACCGCAGCCAGAAGTCCGGCGAGTAATCCCTGCTCATTCAGCGTAAAACTGCAGGCCGCGCCAACGCTGGCCACATCCAATGCCGACGGCTGGATGTCGATTTCACGGCACGCCGCGGCGACCGACGCTCTGAGGATATCCGGCACTCCCATATCCATCAGCTTGCCGAATTTCGACTGATTATATGCAGCAATATAAATCCGTTTCACCGCTTGGGTCCTTTCCCACGCTCGTCTATGTACCCGTCACTATGCCGCCGTCGACAGAGATCACTGCGCCGGAGACAAACGACGCTCTATCCGAAGCGAGCCACACGTATGTTTCCGCGATGTCGTCGGGTTCCCCCAGGCGTCCGATCGGCGTGTGGTCGCGCATCGATTGCAGAATTTTCTCCGGCATGGCTGTCACCATCTCCGTGGCGATAAATCCGGGTGCAACAGCGTTGACGCGGATTTTATATTTGCCCAATTCGCGCGCCCAGGTTCGCGCCATCGCGATCACGCCCGCCTTGGTCGCAACGTAGTTAGTCTGGCCGAAGTTCCCATACAGCCCGACCACGGAGGATGCATTCAGGATGACGCCGCCGCCCGCCTCGATCATTTGCGACACCACGGCGCGCGTACAAAGGAAGACGCCTCGCAAGTTCACGTCGATCACGGCATCAAAGGCTTCGTCGCTCATCATACCGGCGACCGCGCCGTCCTTATACCGGATGAGCTGAGCATCCCGCAGAATTCCCGCGTTGTTTACGAGCACGTTGATCGCGCCCCAGCGGTTGACAACCTGCTGGACCCCGTCTTGAACAGACTTCGCGTCCGTCACGTCGACTCGTTGAAAAAGCGCTTCTCCGGCGGCCGCGCTAATCTCGCGGACAAACTCCGCCGCCGCATCTTCTTTTACATCCCACCCGGCCACGCGCGCACCTTCCTCGGCGAACCGGTGTGCCGTGGCGCGTCCAATCCCGGTTGCCGCTCCGGTGACGATGACCACCTTGTTTTTCAGCCCTGTCTCTCTCATTCTTGAAGTCAATATGGGCGCGCTTTATCCCTCCCGCAGCCCTAAAATGCCACTTTGAGCGAAAGCATCATATTCCGCGCCGGATACGCATAAACAAGCTGCCCATACGTGGCTTGGGACATCGCTTGTGAGCCGATCGAAGCAGAGGACGGCGCTCCTACGGCCAGGTTCGAATGGTTGAAGACGTTGAAGACATCCGCTCGCAATTGCACCGATCGCTTTTCGCCGAATGGGAATTTCTTATAAACCGAAAGGTCAGTCTCGCTGAACCCGGGCCCGCGAAGCACGTTCCTGCCTTCGTTGCCGATACGTCCTGCCGCCGGCTGCACGAAGCATGAGGTGTCGAACCAGTGTTGGATGGACCGCTGGCCGGAAGGCAGATTGCCGTCGCAAATGCGGTCGGCCGGCGCGGTGTGAACGCCTCCGGTGTTGGAGGTATCCAGCGCCGTGACCTCAAAGGGCGGTCCCGATTCGGCCGAAACGATGCCGCTGATATTCCAGCCTCCCATCACCTGTTTGCTGACCCAGCCCAGTTGGCCGAGCAGGGGCTTGCCGGCTCCGACCGGCAATTCGTACGCGAAGTTCGC
>Ga0126381_100006442_pt1 | contig 12984 bp, 8 predicted proteins | sample PanSoiMetPlot_28_FD_96465 | JGI IMG/M metagenome (GOLD analysis project Ga0126381, IMG submission 96465) | Tropical forest soil microbial communities from Panama - MetaG Plot_28 | ecosystem: Environmental > Terrestrial > Soil > Tropical forest > Bulk soil | place: Panama | collected 2016-02-17
GACGGGCTTGGCTCCGTTGAGAATTGCCCCCGGCGCGCCGATCAAACGGTCTCCGGCTTTGGGCGAGATGGATTCGGTCAGGCGGTAAAGGCCCGGTTCGATGCAGTAGGTTGTGCCGGGCGGATGTGCAGCGACGATCTGCGGGATCGCTTCGCCCGCGTGGATCGCGATGCCCTGGCAACTGGACCCGGCCGCATACCACACGAACTCGGCGTCTCCCAACCCTACATAAACCGCTCTGGGATCGTGCGCCGCGCCAAGCACTTCCTGGTACTCGTGCTCGATCTTCAGTTTGGGTCAGAAACTGGTGGAGCGCCTGATTGTTCAGCTGGAGCGGGTCTTCACTCCCCACGGCGATCCGGATCCGGGTATTATCACGAATCGCGTCTGCGTTCTTGCGGATGATGGTGGCAAGATCGTTGGCTTCGAAATAGTCTTTCGGACCGTTCAACAGCGCCTGGCGCCGGCCGCCTTGCGGCGGCTTCAGTTCGCCCCACTCCACCGAATCGGTCAGTGCGCCGGAGCGGATGCTGACCATGCCGAACAAGTCGGAATGCGCGAAGCCAAGGTGCGCCGCGCCGTATCCGCCCATGGAAAAGCCCTCGACGGCTCTTGCCTCGCGCTTCGCAATCGTCCGGTAGGTGGCATCGATGTGCGGGATTAGTTCTTTGACGATGACGCTATCGACCGGCGTCTTGCCGTCTCGCGAATCAGAATAAAAGCTGGCGGCAAGCCCGTTGACGAGGACCGCGATCATTGGCTTCGTTTTGCCGGCGCGGATCGCGGCGTCGAGCGGTGTGACGAAAACGGCGCCGGCGCGCGGATTCCCGCCATAGCCGTGCAGCCAGTACACCACCGGGTAGCGGCGCGAAGGATTGGCGTCGTAATCCGGCGGCAAGTAAACCAGGTAGCTGACATCGGAGCCGGCGAGTTGGCTGTGAAACGTGCGGTAGTGTGTCCCTGCCGGCTCGGAATGATTGGGATCGACCCAGTTCTGGGCGGGACCTTGTCCGAATGCCGCCGCGGCAAGGCATACCACGGCGGCGATTTGCAGTTTCATAGCCAGCAGGGGCTTAGATTGTCATGCAGCTGAAGCCGCCATCGACCTTCATGATGCTGCCGGTGACGAACGAAGATGCGTTCTCGGATGCGAGGTAAATCGCGGCGGCGATCAGTTCGGACGGCGACCCGAAACGGTTCATCGGCGTGTGGCGCATGATCGAGTTCACCCGCTCTTCGGTGAGAATCTTGCGATTCTGCTCGGCAGGGAAGAATCCGGGCTGGATGGCATTCACCCGCACCTTCGCCGGCGCAAATTCGCGCGCCAGGAACTTGGTGATCTGGTTGACGCCGCCCTTGGCCACCGAATAGGTGAACACGCGGGACAGCGGCGGGTCGGAGGAAGCCGACGAAATGTTGATTATGGAGCCGCCCTTTCCTGCATCGACCATCGCCTTGCCGAAAACCTGGCAAGCGAGGAACACGCTCTTCAGGTCGACGTCGATGATCCGGTTCCACTCCGCTTCCTGGATGTCGAAGAACGGGGTACCGGAATTGATTCCGGCGGCATTCAATACGATGTCAACCTTGCCAAAAGTGGACAGGGCCACTTCGAGCGACCGCTCGATATCGGCCTTTTTCGATACATCCGCCTGACACGTTGCGGCTTTGCGGCCGATTTCGCTAATCAACTTCGCCTGAGCCTTTGCGTTATCCTCGTTCAAATCCGCAATCAGGACATCCGCTCCGGCACGCGCAAATCCCTGGGCCATCTCGCCCGCAAGCACACCACCTCCGCCGACAACAACGGCGGTCTTCCCGGCTAACGAGAAAAGGCTCTCGATTAGCGACAGTTTCTCAACATCGGCTACGCTCATAACTAAATCAAAGTCTCCTGGCAGTCGCCCTGCTTTTGCAGGCCTTCCACTTCTTCAAGAATCTGTTTCACACGTCCTTTGCCGTCGAGCTTCTTCGCTAACGGGAGCCAACAGCGTTCGCAGACGTCGAATTCTTTTCCGTCAATCTCTTTTTGGAGGCACTCAACGGCCTCTCCACAGAGATCGCAAGTGATCATTTCTCTCCTCCCGGTACTATCGGCACAAGTATATATCAACGGCGGCCACAACAGCTCATCACATTGAAATTAAACAAGTTGCCAGCAATCTCCGGGGCGTGTGATAGCATTCGCTCGAAAGTTGATGACTGGCAAAGAACGGATTCTCTCCAGGCTACGCGGCGAAGCGACTGATTCGTTGCCGCTCATGCCGATCACCATGATGTTTGCCGCCGATCTGGCGGGCGTCCACTACCGTGAGTATGCAAGCAACCACCGCGTCCTGGCCAACGCGCAGATTGCTGTAGCCGAGCGATTCGGCTTCGATTACGTGTCGGCGATCTCCGATCCGGCGCGCGAAGCCTCCGATCTGGGAGCCGCCGTCGAGTGGTTCGACGACCAGCCGCCGGCCATTGTCGAAAGCCGCGCACTCCTCGATGAGAAGGGTAAACTGGCCAAGCTCGCGTTGCCGGACCTCGATGCACCGGGGCGAATGCGCGATCGAATCGAAGCCATTCGCCTGCTCGCGGAACGCGCGGGCGAGACCCACATCGTAGAAGGATGGGTGGAAGGGCCCTGCGCGATGAGCGCCGACCTGCGCGGCCTCAACACGCTGATGTTTGATTTCAGCGACGACGTATCATTCGTCGAAGCGGTCATCGATTTCGTGGTGAGGATGGAAATCGAATTTGCGCGGGCGCAGGTCGAAGCCGGCGCCACGCTGATCGGCATCGGCGATGCCGCGGCGTCACTCGTCGGACCGAAGATCTATGAAGAGCACGTGCTACCGGCTGAACAGCGGCTGATCGCGGAAATCCAGTCGCTCGGAGTTCCTGTGCGTTGCACATCTGCGGCAATACGAAGCGCATCGTGAAAGGCATGGGGCAGACCGGCGCGAATATTATCGATCTCGATTTTCCAACGCCGCTGGGCCACGCGCGCCAGGCGATGCGCGAATCGCAGGTGCTGCTCGGCAATATCGATCCGGTACGAACGTTGCGCGACGGCACGCCGGAATCGATCGAGGCGGCGCTTGCCGAATGCTATAGCCAGGCAGGCAGCGCATACATTTGCGGTGCAGGCTGCGAGATCCCGCGAGGCACTCCCTGCGCCAACGTGGAGGCAATGACACGATTCGCGCGCACCCAGCGCTAACAATAGGTGCTAACCGGTCTCGATTGGGTATATGATGCTCCCGTATGTCTGAACCAGATCGCCGCACGTTTCTGGGGACGGCAGCGGGCATCGCTGCGTTCACCATTGTTCCGAGACATGTATTGGGAGGCCCAGGCACAGTTGCGCCAAGCGACAAAATCACGCTGGCGCACATCGGGACCGGCACAGAGGGCATACGCGAGATGCTCCCGCTGCTCAACGCTCCCGAACTGCAGATTGTCGCAGTTTGCGATCCGAACCAGCACGCCGCGGGCTATCGGGACTGGTCCGCGAACGGGATCGTCAATTCGGTACGCCGCGCTCTGCAGCAGCCGGACTGGTGGAGCGGTTCCGAGGGGGTGATCCCCGGAGGCCGGGATTGCGGCAAAGATATTGTCGACCGCTTCTACGCGAATCAGCGCGGATCAAACAAGTTCCGCGCGTGCACGGCCTATGCGGATTATCGCGAGTTACTAGAGAAAGAAAAGGACGTCAACGCGGTCAAGATCATGACGCCCGATCACCTGCATGGCGTCATCAGCATCGCCTGCATGAAGCGCGGGAAGCACACGATCATTCACAAACCCCTCGCCAACCGGTTGAATGAAGCCCGTATGGTGATCGACGCGGCGCGCGCCACCAAAGTCTCGACGCACTTCATGCCTTGGGACTCCAACGGTTCGATGGACCAAGTGATGGCATGGATCGGGGAGGGCGCGATCGGAACTCTGCGCGAGGTCCACAACTGGACCAACCGTCCGGTCTGGCCGCAATACGCGACGCTTCCGACCGATACGCCGCCGGTCCCGGAAGGATTCAACTGGGACCTCTGGCTAGGGCCCGAAGCCCAGCGCCCTTATCATCCGAACTACACCCACATGGTGTTCCGCGGATGGTACGATTTCGGCGGCGGATCGATGGCCGACATGGGGCATTACAGCCTGTGGACGGTATTCAAGGCGCTCGAACTCACCGGCCCAACGAGCATCGACCCGATGTTCAGCCACGAGTGCACCTTCAATGGCAGTGTTTCGACCACCATTCGCAACGACTTCTCATTCCCGACGGCGGCTGCGGTGCGCTTCCGATATCCCGCGCGCGGCGGGAGGCCGGCCATCGACCTGATCTGGTACGAAGGCGGGATGCGTCCACCGACGCCGGAGGAACTCGACGAAGATCACAAAGAGTTACCTCTCGAAGGCATGATGTTTGTCGGCGACAAAGGTAAGATCCTCGCCGGATTCCGGGTGGAATCGCCACGTTTGATTCCGGAAAGCAAAATGGCAGGGCGGAACGTGCCTCCCACGCCACCACGGCGGCAGGGCGGCGAGTCCCTGGAGTTGTCCTCCGGCCTGAAACAGTGGATTGTGGCTTGCAAGAGCGGGAGCCAGGCGCCGGGCAACTTCCTCGATGCCGGGCCGATCAGTGAAGCGGTTAATCTCTACGCCGTGGCCCTGCGAACGCGCAAGCGTCTGCTCTACGACGCGTCGAATGTCAAGATCACCAACGTGCCGGAAGCGAACAAGTTTCTGTCGAGAGAGTATCGACAGGGTTGGGAGCCGGAGAAGGTATGAATCGCCGGAAGTTCCTGTTGGGAGCGACGGCACTTAGCGGCGCGCGGGTCGTGGCGGATCCACTGGGACTGCCGATCGGCTGCCAGACCTACCCGGTGCGCGACAAGATCGGGAAGGATTTCGAAGGCACTCTGAAAGAACTGCGCGCCGCCGGCTTTCAGACGATCGAGATGTGCTCGCCTCCGGGCTATGCCTCGTCCGGCTTCGGGGCACTCACGGGAATGAAGGCATGGGAAATGAAGGGGAAGATCGAAGCTGCCGGACTCAAGTGCCAAAGCTGCCACTATCAGTTCCGGGAGTTGCGACAGAATCTGGATGAGCGCGTTGCGTTCGCGAAGGAACTCGGTCTCACCCAGATGGTGCTTTCGACTTTCGGCATACGGCCGGACGCGGCAATGGCCGATTGGACGAAAGCAGCCGAAGAATTGAACAAGATCGGCGAACAAACGCAAAAATCCGGGATTCAGCTGGGCTTTCACAACCACAACTTCGAGTTCAAGGAGATCGATGGTGTGTTGGTGTACGACCAGTTGATGCGAACCTTCGACCCCAAGCTGGTCAAGATGCAATTTCAAACGTCGGTGGTGAGCCTCGGGTACGAGGCAGCCACCTACTTCAAGAAGTATCCGGGACGCTTTATTTCCATTCACGTCGCGGATTGGTCGACCACGGAGAAGAAGCCGGTTGCGGTGGGCAAAGGTGTCATCAACTGGAAGGATCTATTCTCGGCCGCCAAGGATGCCGGGGTACGGAATTACTTCCTCGAAATGGATTTGGAATTGATGCGCGCGAGCGTGCCATACGTACGTGAAATAAAGACTTTTTGATTTACGCATTGCTCATCGACATGTAACAACTTCTCCGATATACTGGCACTAATTTTGCCCGAGTGAGGCTGAATTACCGCTTTGCGGGTGATGTTGGTTAGACTCGACTCAAAATTTTTGCAAAAGGGGGGTTCTATGAGCATTGTGCGCTCGCGTTGGCTGCTGCGCGGAATTGCAGCGATTCTTTTCACCGCCGTTTCTCTCTACGGACAATCCGATTACGGTAGAGTTGTCGGATTTGTCAAAGATCCTTCGGGTGCGGTGATTCCAAAGGCGAAAGTGACCGTCAAGAACGAAGCGACGGGAGTCGCCTTAACGGCAACATCAAACGACTCCGGATATTACGTTGTCAGTAACGTGCCACCGGGACTTTACACAGTCACGGGCGAGGCGAAGGGATTCAAGATATCGGAAGTAGTGCATAACAAGCTGGACGCCGACCAGACGCTAAGCGTAGATGTGGGATTGCAGGTCGGCCAGGCCGCGGAAACCGTCGAGGTGGTGGCTTCGGCACAGTCGCTGCAGACGGACTCGTCGGCGGTTGAGAAACTGATTACGCGGCAGCAGATCGACGCGCTCGAAATGAACGGCCGCAACCCGCTGTTCCTTGCTTCACTGCAGCCAGGCGTTCGCAGTGGCACTACGCTCGGCGATTTCAGCTTTAGCCTGACGAGCGGCGGATATGCCATCAACGGCGCCCGCTCGCAGGACACGACGATAACGTTCGACGGCGCTCCCGCCGTACGCACACGGGCCAACGGCACCAGCATCGGAGTCGCTGATGTGGATTCCACCGAGGAAGTGCAGATCATGACTGCGAACTACGACGCCGAATACGGCCGGGCTTCGGGTGGTCAGATCCGCATCGTTACCAAGGGTGGCAGCCAGCAGTTGCACGGCGCGGCTTACGCGTACTTCCGCAACTCGGACTTGAACGCGAACACGTGGTCGAGGAATCAGAGCACCACGACCAATTTCCAGTCGCCCTTCCGCTATAACCAGTTTGGCTTCAACGTTGGCGGACCGGTGATCATCCCGAAAATTCTGCCCAAAGGCAGGATGTTCTTCTTCGTCGGAGAAGAGTGGGCCCGCTACCGCAACGCCCAGACACAAACCCAGGAAGTTCCGACCCCGTTGATGCGCACCGGCGACTTCAGCGAACTGCTCGGCCCGAATATCTTTTACAGCAAGCCGACGGTTGTCTACGATCCCGCGACCTGCCCGTCGGTCGGGGCGGCGAGTTGCGTTCCGTTCACGAACAACGTCATTCCCGCGAGCCGGCTTAGCAAGAACGGCGCAGCCATTCTCAACATGTATCCTCTGCCCACCAACGGTTATCTGAGCGGCAACCAGAACTGGATCGCGCAGGCCTCACAGCCTGAAAATCAGCGCAAGGATACCTGGAATAGCGACATCCTGCCGACCGATAAGGACCGGATTCAATTCCGCCGCACGGCCTTGACTTACTACGAACTCGATCCCTTCGATCAGGGCACGAACCTGACGCCGAAATCCTTCAATCGCCCCAATCAGGCGAACTCGTTGTCATGGACGCGCACCATCAGCCCGACTTTGATCAACGAGGCGCGCGTCACAGTCAGTCTGGATGATGTGTACATCCCGGTAGACACGTCGGCGCCCGGCTTCAACCGTCAGACGTTGGGAATTAACTATCCGTATATCTTCCCCAGTGGCAAGGATCTCCCCAACAAGGTGCCCTCCGTCAATGTTCCGAACTTCTACAGCTTCAGCGCCGGTCCATATCCGTCACATTCAACCGGCCCGATCTACACGATCAACGACAACGTGACGAAGGTTTGGGGCAACCACACCCTCAAGTTCGGCTTTTACTGGGAGCGTTCCGGTGAAAACGACGGCGACCAGATCAACGTCAGCAGCGTCCCGGGCGGCAGCAACAATCAGAACGGCACGTTCACGTTCACCGACGCAAGGAGCGGCTACAATGCGACTTCGGGGGTCGGTGTCGCGAACCTGGCGCTCGGTCTGGCCGACAGCTATACCGAAATCGGCCAGCGGGCGTACACGATTTATCGCAGCTACCTCTACGAGTGGTTTGCGCAGGATTCCTGGAAAGTAAACCAGAAACTGAACATCAACTACGGCGTGCGGCAGACGATCACAGTCCCCTACAAGGCTCTTTGGGGCAATCAGATCTTCTTCGATCCGACTCTCTACTCCGCCTCTACTGCCCCGAAAGTGGACCCGAAGACCGGCAACGTGATCGTGGGCACCGGCGATCCTTATGACGGGATGGTGATTCCCGGGAGCGGCTGGCCGAGCAATGCCTGCGGGCATGGTGTGACGCAGGCGTGCGGCACCGCCTATAACAGCCTGTTCCACGGCTATCCGGATCATTATGGTCAGATCAACTACCAGTTCCAGCCGCGTGTCGGTGCGGCTTATTCCTGGAACGAAAAGACCGTGATCCGCGCCGGCATCGGACGCTATTTGACACGATTCGGTCTGCTGGACAACATCTTCCCCGGCGCGAATTCGCCCTTCCAGCCCTTCGTCACAGTGAACAACGTCTCGGTCGACAATCCGACGGCATCGCTCGCGAGCAACCAGCAGGCCGCGATCACCGTCACCACGCTGGCGCGGAACAACCGTCCGCCGTCAGCCTGGAACTGGAATTTCACCGTTCAGCGTCAGTTCTTCTGGAAGTCACTTCTGGAAGTCGCTTACGTTGGGCGCCGCGGCTTGAATCTGCCCGAGGTGTTCGATATCAACCAGCCTGTGGTTGGAGCGCTGAATGCCAATCCGGGCGTGAACGTCAATGCGCTCCGCCCCTATCAGGGCTTTGCGTCGATTCAGATGGAACAGAACGTCGCGACGTCCTGGTACAAAGCGATGCAAATCTCCTGGAGCAGGCGTTTCGCCCAAGGTCTGGCATTCGGATTCTCTTACACTCTGGCCAAGAGCACCGACAACAGTTCCAACTATCGCGACATCGTTCCGGATACCTACAATACGACTAATCTGTGGGGTCCGTCGGAATTCGACGTCCGGCACGCCGTGGTGTTCAATTACCTCTATGCATTGCCGTTCTTCAAAGACAACACCAAGTGGACCGGTAAGGTGCTCGGCGGCTGGGAAATCAGCGGCGTGAACCAGTTCCAGACCGGGACACCCTGCGGTATCGGCAGCAATAACGATTTCGCGGGCGTCGGCGAATACGGCAGTTTCGGCTGCGGCAACGAAGGGCAGTTCTGGAATATGGCATACCGGCCACAGATCTCCGGGCAGTTCTCCAACAGCACCGCCAGTCCCACGACCTACTTCACCACGACGAACTATGTCGGCTCGCCGATCTTCACGCAACCCGCCACAGGGACATTCAATCTGCAGTCGGGCGTTCGCAACTCGATCTATCAGCCCGGCTTCCAGGACTGGAATCTCTCGGTATTCAAGAAGTTCAATATCAAGGAGTCCATGCATGTCGAATTCCGGGCAGAGGCCTTCGATGTCAACAATCATCCGAACTGGAGCACCCCGGGCTTGAACCCGACCGCATCCAACTTCGGCAAGGTAACCAGCAAGACCGGCTTGGCGCGCAACCTGCAACTCTCGCTGCGCTTCGCATTCTAGGCAGGAATCGATTAAAGTAACGGACCGGGCGGGAAATGGCACCGAAAACGCCTCTTCCCGCCCGGTCTTTCTTTTGATAAAGTATGCCAAAATGCTACGTAACGGTCTTTTCCCTCTGATTCTCTTGACGGTAGCCAACTGCGCCCTGGTGTTCGGCCAGGAAGCGGAACAGGGGGCCATCACCGGTTATGTCTTTGACACCAGTCGCGCGCTCATGCCCGATGCGCAGGTCACGGTCACGAGTCTCGCGACTAACCTCTCCCGCACCGAAAAGACGACGGCGGAGGGCATCTACACGTTCCCGGGGCTCGAGCCCGGAGTTTACAAACTTCGTGTGTCTGCCAACGGCTTTAAGAACGAAGAGCGCAGCGCGATCACGGTCGATACCGGAGCCACCGTGCGCCTCGATTTCGTCATGCAGGTCGGCACCGCGAACGAAACCATCACCATCTCCGCCGACGCGCCGGTAGTCAATACCGAATCGGGCGAATCGTCCACCCTGATCTCGACCGAGCAGGTTTCCGAGCTCGCGCTGAACGGCCGCAACTTCACGCAATTCCTGGCTATCGGCTCCGGCGTCGTCTCACAGCAGTCGGGCCATCAGATGGGCACTGGGCAGGAGGGGAACCCGCTGATGGCAGTCAACGGCGGCCGCATCACGATGAACAAATTCACCTTCGACGGGACCATGGCAATGGACACTGGAGGCAATCGCGGCGTGGACATTTTCCCGCCCATGGAAGCCATCGGGGAGATTTCGATCCGGACGTCCAATTACAGCGCTGACACTGGAGGCATGGGGGCAGGTAACGTCAACGTGGTGACGAAAGCCGGAACCCAGCATTTCCACGGCGACGTTTACGAGTATTTTCGCAACGACAAGATGGACGCGCGCAACTTCTTTGCCGCCGACCGGCAAGTCCTCAAGCTCAACAACTTAGGCTACACCATCGGCGGCCCCGCCTATATCCCGGGCCATTACAACAGCGACAAGTCGAAGGACTTCTTCTTCTGGTCGGAATCCTGGTCGCGCCGCGCCGGCCCCCAGGTGGATAGCTTTACGTCTCCGGCTCTCAGCGTCTTCACCGCCCTGGTACCGACCGCTGCCATGAAACTTGGCGATTTCAGCGCAATTAAGACCACCATCAAAGATCCCACCACCGGCAAAGCGTTCCCCGGAAACATCGTCCCCGCCAGCATGATCGATCACAACGGACAGCTTCTGCTCAACACTTTCTGGCCCCTTCCCAATCGCGTCGGAACCCAGAATTATGCGGTCAACACCGATGCCTTCACGCGCTATAGAGAAGAGCTGATTCGGTGGGATCACAACTTCAGTCCAGGGGTGATCTGGACCGTACGATACGCGACCGACCACTGGGCGCAGGATCAGACCGTCGCTCGTCCGAGCAATACCGTGCTTCCGACTTTTCCCGGCGTGCTGAGCAAGCCGGGCTACAGTTTCACTACCAAACTCACCAACGTCCTTACCCCGACCACCATCAACCTCTCCACCTTCGGGATGGCGGAAAATGCGATAACTCAATACCCGACCGGTGGATTCAAACCCACCGGATACACGGTCCCCGAAGCGTTTCCGTCCAACCGCTACAACGTGGTACCCGATATCACCATGGGCAACAGCTACGCGGGCATTGGGATCAACAACATGCTGGCCAACACGAATCCCGTCTTCACCTTCAAAGACGATTTTTCGATGAATCGCGGCACCCACACCTTGAAGACGGGCCTCGAAGTTGTTTATCACCGCAAGAACCAGAATAGCTTCGACAGCGAGCAGGGTAATCTCAATTTCAACGGCGGAGCCACGGGACTTTCCGTATCCGACCTTCTCCTCGGGCGCGCCTACACTTATACCGAAAACGACACCGATCCGGGCGCCGAGGTTACAGCCTTCGACACCGAGTTCTACTTCCAGGACGATTGGAAGTTTTCGCCATCCCTCACACTGAATCTTGGCGTTCGCGGCTATGTAATCGCCGGCGGAAACGGCGGGGCCGCGGTCGCCGGAAACATCTCGAACTTTGTGCCGAGCCTGTTCGATCCATCGAAGACGCCGAAACTCAATTCGGACGGTTCACTTGTCCCTGGCACCGGCGACCCGTTGAACGGCATCATCACGCCCGCCAATCAAAAGGGCCTGGATCTGGGGCCCGGATTAAAGAAAAACAACACGGCATGGGGTCCGAGGTTTGGATTCGCCTGGGCGCCGGGCTCGCACAAAACGGTCTTCCGCGGCGGGTATGGCATCAACTATTTCTGGGGCACGAGCACTGACATGAACCTGTCGACCAATCCTCCGTTTGTGAATTCGGTCAGCATCTCGAACACGCTTTTGACCAATCCGATGGGCACCAACGGGACACTGTTCCCGGCTGCCTTCGCAGCTCAGGATGTCTACGACAAGCTTCCCTCGGTGCAATCTTACAGCGCCAACATCCAGCGCCAGTTGAGCCGCGGGATGAGCGTTGAGGTTGGGTATGTCGGAACCATGGGCAATCACCTTCCCCGTTCGCTGCAGTTGAATCAGGGCAATCCCACAAGCACTGGCAACGTGAATCTCCGCCGTCCGTACATCGGCTTGGGATCGATCACCTACCTCGAAAACAGCGCCATCTCGCGCTATAACAGCCTGCAGACCCGTTTCAACCGCAGATTATCCCATGGCCTCTTTTTGCAGGCTTCCTACACGTTCGCGAGGGCCCTTGGCAATCCCGAAGGGATGCCGTACGACTCGCGCAACAAGGATCTCGACTACGGGCCCCTCAATGTCAGCCGCAAGCACGCGTTCACCTTCAACTACATCTATCAGGTCCCCTTCTTCACACGTCACGGGATTCTGGGAGGACTGTTCTCCGGATGGCAGTTGTCCGGAATCGTGAACTATGGCACCGGGCTGCCGGTGAACGTGACGCAGGCCGGCGACACAGTGAACTTCGGCGGCAACACGGGAGCCCAGCGTCCCAACGAAATCGGCAACCCGAACCAGGACTTGGGAGCGAACATCAACCAGTGGTTCAACACCGCGGCCTACGTGAAGGTGACCGGAGCGGGGGTCGTCGGTAACGCGCAATTCAACTCGACCTGGGGCCCCGGAATCGCGAATTGCGACACCAGTCTGCTGAAAACCTTCAAAGCAACCGAACGCCTGCGCATTCAAACCGGCGTGGAAACATTCAATACGTTCAACCATACGCAGTTTGAGAGCGTAGGAAATCAGTTGGGCGGCGCGAACTTTGGAATCGTGACCGCGGCTCGGGATCCGCGAATCCTCCAACTCCGCATGAAACTTTCGTATTGACGAATGCGGTTGTTGGATGATAGGAAAGTAGATCTTGTGCCTTCAAACGCATTTGTCAGTTCATCTTTCGACGCTCCCAACCAGATGTGGAACGGGCAGGTATTCGTCGATCAACTCGGAATTGTGTGGACCGAACCACGCCCGACCCAGAGGGAAGCCATCCAGGCTGGAATCGAGTGGCTTGCCGGTTCGCAATGGAAGCACCTTCGCTGGCGCGCGGAGCGTGCGAAACCGGCGCCGCGGGCGAGCAAAGAACCGCCTCCTCAGGCTTACAGTATCACGCGGATCGTTCGCGCCTGCCTTCAGGCCGGCATCCCCCGGGAAGAAATTGTAAGCATGCTAAGGAATCTGACGGGGACGCCGGTCGAAAACGCTGCCTTTACGAACTGGGCATACTCCGTCGTTCTCTCGGTAATGGAGGAAGCGGTTCGGGGACGATGAAAA
>Ga0126381_100006443_pt1 | contig 12981 bp, 8 predicted proteins | sample PanSoiMetPlot_28_FD_96465 | JGI IMG/M metagenome (GOLD analysis project Ga0126381, IMG submission 96465) | Tropical forest soil microbial communities from Panama - MetaG Plot_28 | ecosystem: Environmental > Terrestrial > Soil > Tropical forest > Bulk soil | place: Panama | collected 2016-02-17
GAGGACGATCTGTGTCGCCTGGGCGCCAGTCAGCACGGTCAGATTCGAGCGCCGCAGCGCCGGATACAGCAGCGCGGTGGCCGTCGTCTCCCGGGAGCCACCCCGAATCGCGACCTGTCGCAGGGCCGCTCCCTCGGACTCCCCTCCATTCAAGTCCGTGCGCGACTGAACGCCCAACCCGGCCAGAGCGTTGAAGAAGGCGAAATTGAGCGGGCTCGGCCGGGTGATGGTCCGGATACGCATCGCCCCTCCGCGGCCGTGAAACTCCGAGGGCGCAAAGTTCTCGTTGTCCTCGCTCCTCGTGAAATAGGGCAGTACCTCGCGATAACTCCACCCTGTCGCGCCTGCCCGCGACCAGTCATCGTAATCGCGCGGATTCCCTCTGAAATAGACCATGCCATTGATCAGCCCAGAGCCCCCGAGACCGCGCCCGCGAGGTACCGGGATGCGGCGACCATTGAGCCGTGGCTGCGGTACCGACTGAAATCGCCAGTTGAGTGATTGGGCGCGCTGCGCTAATGCGATAGCGCCCGGAATGCGAACAGCGAGACGCTTACCCGTCCCGCCGGCCTCGATGAGGCACACGTTGTGGCTCGGGTCCTCCGACAATCGCGCCGCCAACGCGCAGCCTGCGGTCCCGCCGCCAACCACGACGAAATCGAAGGCATCCCCCACATCTGTCATCGGCACTACGCCCCACGCCCCCAGGCGCAGGCAGTCTAACTGATCACGGACCGCACCATGCGCTGCCGGGCGGTACCAGGAAGTTTCTCCCCGACCTGCAATTTCATTTAGTTTTCAATGATTTAAAATTCGAGGCAGAGCGGTTTTACGTCCGTCCGCGCCATGGGCAGATGAGCGGAATGCCTACAATGGCCGCCGATGTCTCACCCACCCCCGCACGCACGCGCCGTTGCCGAGCTTCTTCTTGCCGCCCTCTGCTGGAGCCTGGGCGGCCTCCTCATCAAATGGATTCCCTGGCCTGCGCTGGCCGTTGCCAGCGGGCGCGGTCTCCTGGCCGCCCTCTTTCTGGTTTTGACGACGCGAGGCCTGCGGTTTACGTGGACTCCGGTGCAACTGGCCGCGGCCCTCTCCTACGCCCTTTGTACGATCACGTTCGTTCTGGCTACCAAGCTCACCACCGCCGCAAACGCCGTTCTCTTGCAGTACACGGCGCCCGTCTGGGTGGCACTCTTCGCTGCATCATTCCTCGGTGAGCGGGCCACGCGCTCGGACTGGGTTGCTGTGGGACTGAGTTTGTCGGGCATGACGCTGTTCTTCGCTGATCAGCTGCGCTGGTCGGGGACCCTCGGCAATCTCGTTGGCGTTGCGAGTGGCGTTTTCTACGCGGCAATGGCCCTGTTGATGCGCAAGCAGAAGCAATCATCAGTCACCGAGTCGATCATTCTGGGCAATCTGATGGCAGGCGCAGTGGGCCTCTACTGGGTGATCGAGGCGCCACCCCTGCGGGCAAGCGGCTGGAGTGCATTGCTGGCCCTCGGCACCATTCAGCTGGGCATCTCGTACAAGCTGTACGCGCGTGCCATCAAACACGTGACTGCCCTGGAAGCTGTCCTCATTCCGGTGGTTGAGCCGATCCTCAATCCCGTCTGGGTGATGCTCTTCGTCGGCGAGCGCCCCGGACCTCTGTCAATCTGCGGGGGTCTGCTCGTGCTCGCAGCGGTGACCTGGCGCGCGCAAGGCGCGATGCGCGCTTTGCGCATGCCCACCGCGGTGCCGTAGCGTTTCTGCTCCCGGGGGTCCTCGAAGAAGGGCGGCCGTTGCAGCCGCCCTTCATGTCCTGCCGCGAGAATGCGTTCTCAGTCGTCGTGCCCGAAATCGAACAGGTCGAAGAGATCACCAAGGGCCGGACTGTTGCGCGGCACGTAGGGGTTGTCGCGATCAGACTTCGGGTTCGGAAGGTTGTCGCGGCTGCGCGGGGTCAGGGGGCGCAGACCCCAGTTGCGCTCGATGAACTTCAGAATCGAGACGTGATCGGTGTACGTGTGGCTGATATGGCCGCCCCGGCTGAACGGAGATACGACGATCAGAGGAATGCGCGGACCATCGCCGAAGAAGTCGATCGGTTGGATGTAGCCCGAGTCGTAGAAGCCACCGCCCTCATCCATCGTGATGAACAGAGCGGTCGTGGCGAACAGCTCGGGATTGGCGGTGAGATGATCCATGATCTTCGTCACCATCCCCTCGAAAAGATCCTCTTTCGATGAGGCCGGATGGCCATCGAGAAGCCCATCGGGCTTGACGAAGGAGACCGCTGGCAACGTCCCGTCATCCACTGCCGCGAAGAAGTCCGTTGCGTCCTTGATGTGCGCGGCGCGCTGCGCCGGGACTCCCATGATCGAGTTCACGTACGACTCGAAGTTGCAGATGTTGCAGTAGGCTTGACCGATCAGGATGGTCGGGTCGCTAGTACTGCCGCCCTGCTCCTTGATCTTGGTGAGCGCAACGGCGGCGTTGTATGCGCCACCATAGTAGGCCCACGAGACCCCCTTCTCGTTCAGCGCCTCACCGACGGTACGTACGTCGCTCGGGGGAACCGAGCCGCCCTTGGCGATGCCAGCCGTATCGACGGTGCCATCCGGCAGGAACCCCGGGTTGTCGTTGTTGACCATGTAGAAATGGCCGCGCTCACAGTCGGGCCGCGGATCGTAGGGCAGCGATTCCAGATAATCGCGGATGGCTTTGATTCCCGCCTGTGAGGGGTCCGCGCACTCGGCGAAATTGCCATCGAAATTGATATCCACCGTGTACTGGTCATTGGAGCCAGGCAGTGGGTTCGGATTGCCAATGTGGGACGGGGGAGCGGTGGGACTTCCGTGACCGTCGCTCCAGAAGATGGCATCTCCGGTCCCGAGCATCACGTGATTGGCGCCCGTTCCCCCCATGACCGCCTGGTGAAAGTTGTCGCTCATCGAGTACTCATCGGCAAGCCGCTTGAGGACCGGCACATCTCCCTTTTGCATGTTGTAGAAGGCCATCGAATTGCCGCCGCCATTGTCATCGACCTGGTTGGCGACGGGAAAGCTGTTGGGGTCAAGCTCGCTCGTGTAGTTGGTAATGACGAACGGATACAGATCGTTCAGACACCCAGAAGGGTTGCTGTGGGTGGCGTTGCGGATGCTGCAATCGGACTGCTGCCACATCTCGAAGAGCCGATGCGTGGTGTCGCCCGTATAGGAGTCGTACGGTAGTGCCGCCCCCTCCAGCGGGAAGGGCCCATTGGGCAGCTGATTGAAGTTCATGACACGACTATCGAAGTCCGGAAGCTCGGCCGTCTGTGCAGCTCCCGAGGCTCCCGTGGTGAGCAGGAGCAGATCCGAAGCCTCCAACGACGGCTCGATCGCACCCAGGAGTGCAACAGGCGTCCCTGCCGGAAATGGCGGCGGCTCTCCCGTGGCCGGGCTGGGAGAGAAGTTCAAGGTCGGTTCCGGCAGGCTCTGGTAGGGAACCTTCTCATTGTCGTTCAGGCTGACGAAGTACTGCGTGCGAAACGGCGCGACCGCCTGGAATTGGGCGGCCTTGTCAAAGTAGGGACCCTGCGTACCATCGGCCCGGATGATTCCCTCCGAGAGGAGGTTCTTTACCGTGTCGCCACTCTTCGGGACATACGTCGCAAAGAGGTGATCGAACGTACGGTTCTCCCCGATCAGCACGATCACGTGTTTCATGGGCGAGCGGGTATCCTCATGCTCCTTGGCCTGTAACGTGGCGGCAAAAGGGCCGCCCAGGGTGAATTGAAACGCCGCCAACAACATGAGGGCGCGCGGCAAAGGCTTGACGAACACCGGCTTCATAGGCTCCTCCCCTGCGGTGTGACACGTGAGACCTGCCCGAGAGCGTGAGTGGGAGTTGTTGCACTGGGATTGCGCTTGTGGGAGATCCGCGTTCCCAACTAGCCCAGGTGCCGGGTCGGCCCGCATCCGCTATGCTCGTGCGACACTTGGCGGGAGGGTGAGGGAATGTCCAGCTACGAGCTCGCGCAACTGAACATCGGCATCATCAGGGGCCCGATGGATTCGCCCATCATGGCGGAGTTCGCCGCCAACCTCGATCGCATCAACGCGCTCGCCGAGAGCTCACCGGGCTTCGTGTGGCGGCTGCAGACCCCGGAGGGAAATGCAACGACCATTCGCCCTTTCGAGAACGAGAGCATGCTTCTCAACATGTCCGTGTGGGCAGACGCGGACGTGTTGCGGAAGTTCGTGTACCGCAGCGCCCACGCCGACATCCTCCGCCGCCGCCGCGAGTGGTTCGAGAAGATCAGCGAGGCGATCCTCGTGCTTTGGTGGGTGCCTCGCGGGCATCGCCCGAGCATCGAGGAGGCGATCGCGCGGCTCGAGCTGCTGCGACGCAAGGGGCCGCATCCGGAAGCCTTCACTTTCCGCGAAACCTATCCCCCGCCGGATGCGCCCGCGACCGAACAGCCGGGCGGGTTCGAGGACGAGTGCCCGGCGACCTGACTGTAAAATCAAGCAATTACATCCCGGATCAAAGGCTTCAGATCAGGATGCCAGGCTCATGCGGGTGTCCGGCTAACGGCGCACAATAGATCTTTTCCGGGCGGCTTCCTCGCGCCGCTTCGTGTAGCTGGGGAAATCAGGGTAACCTGCCGATCGGCGGAACGCCGCTGCAGCAGAACATGAAGAGGTAGCCAGCAATGTCAAACTCAGTGACCACTCCTCTGTACATCGGGGGCAAGGAAAGACAGACCGCGGACAACATGGCGATTGCGGACCCCGGCAAGCCGGGAGTCGTCGTTGGCTATGCCGCCTCAGCCACCACGCAGGACGTCAGCGATGCCGTCGCGGCGGCGAAGTCCGCTTACCCGGCTTGGGCCGCCCTATCGCCTCAGCAGCGCGCCGAGAAAATGCTGGCAGCCCTCGGCGGCATTGCCGAGAACCGCGATGACGACGCCGCCATCCTCTCCCAGGAGAACGGCAAGGTCCGCTTTGAAGCCTGGGTGGACTCGCTGGTGCTCGAGCTGCGCTGGAAGCTGGCCCTGAACCACGCCGATGAAGTCAACGCAGCGAAGGTGCTGCCACCCATTCCGGGCGCCATCCCAGTACAGACCACGGTCGCCTACCAACCCCTCGGTGTGGTCACCATCATCGTGCCGTTCAACTGGCCGATCGCGATTCTGGGCGCTTCGCTACCGCAGGCGCTGTTGGCAGGCAATACCGTCATCGTGAAGCCGCCGCTGACCGCGCCCCTGGCCACGACGCGCGTCGTGGAGCGAATCGCCAAACAGCTGCCGCCCGGCGTGCTCAACGTCATCACGGGCCCCGATGCCAACATGAGCGCTCTGATCCGCAACCCCGAGGTCGCCAAGGTCTGCTTCACGGGCTCGGTGGGCGGCGGGAAGAAGATGATGGAGCTGGCCTCCTCGAGCCTCACCCGCGTGACGCTGGAACTGGGCGGCAATGATGCGGCGATCGTGCTCAAGGATGCCATCCTCGACGATACGCACCTGGATCGGCTGTTCGCGGCCATCTACGACACTACCGGCCAGATCTGCATGAACGCCAAACGCCTGTTCGTGCACACCTCACGCGTGGATGAAGTGGTGAAGGGCCTGTCCGCCCGTCTGCAGAAGGTCAAGCTCGGCTATGGCCTCGACAAGGACACCACGATGGGCCCGCTGCATTCGCCCGCTCAAAAGAAGTTCGTCGATGACCTCATCAGGGAAGCCAAGGATTCCGGCGCGAAGGTGCTGGAATTCGGCGAGCTTCCCGGCGGGGACATGAGGGGCGGCAACTTCGTGCGCCCGGCCATCGTCATCAACCCCAATCTCAAGCTGCGGGTCGTGACGGAGGAGCAGTTCGGCCCCGTGATTCCGATCATCCCTTTCGAGACCGAAGAGGACGCGGTTCGAATGGCGAACGATACCTGGGCTGGGCTCGCCGGGTCGGTGTGGACGGCCGATCCCAAGACAGCGAATCGCGTCGGTGGCCAGATGGTCTGCGGTTACGTCTGGGTCAACGACCATGGCGCCACGCGCCTGGACCTGCGCGCGCCCTTCGGCGGCATGAAGGCCTCGGGCATCGGTCGCGAACAGGGTATTGAAGGGGTCCGCGCCTTCCAGGACACCCGCTCGATCGCTCATCTGGATGCAGCCGCACTGGCTTCGATGGCGCACTAGAGCGCGCGCTCTGGAACGCGCGCTCTAGACCGGCAGGAGCGATTTCACACCGACCGGCAGCCCCGAAGGGGCGAGGCCCACGGATGGGCCCCAGCCGGCCGGTGCGACTGCGATCTCATCAGCTGCCGCCACTCGCCGATAACTTGTCCGAGGCCTGCTCTATCGTGAAGCTGGCAGCCTTCTGACGCGGCGGAAAATCCCTGAAGGTCTTCATGAACTCGCCGACGATCGCTTGTGCGGCCAGCAGATTGTACGCCTTGGACAGGTACCAGTCCCAGTAGGTGTTGGATGTCGTATCGGCACGCTCGAATGGATCGGTGCGGAGATTGTAGAACTTCGGAATGCGCAGCACGGTGAAGGGCTCCGCCCAGACCTGCAGTGTGCCGGGGCAACGCTGCTCCAGGAAGACGGCTTTCCAGTTGCCGGCACGCAGCGCAACCAGGTTGCCGTCGTCGTCGAAGTAGATGAAGCCTTTGCGCGGACTCTTCACACCCTCGGTGGTCAGGAAGGGCAGCAGGTTGTAGCCGTCGATGTGAACCTTGAAGGTCTTGTCGCCGGTCTTGTGCCCTTTCTTGCACTTCTCGACGATATCGGGCTCACCCGCCATGGCGAGAAAGGTCGGCAGCCAGTCGTGGTGCTGAACAATCTCGTTGGTCACGACGCCGGCAGGAACCTTCTTTGGCCAGCGCACAAGCATCGGGACGCGGAAGGCTCCCTCCCAGTTCGTATCCTTTTCACTGCGGAACGGCGTCATGGCGCCATCGGGCCAGCTGTTCATGTGGGGCCCGTTGTCCGTTGAATACATCACGAAGGTGTCTTCGGTGATACCAAGCTGATCGAGATGGTCGAGCAGCTCGCCGACGTTCTTGTCGTGATCGACCATCGTATCGTGATAGGGCGACTGATGTTCGCCGGCCTGGCCGAGGCTCGACGGCTTGGTATGCGTGCGCAGATGCATGTGGGTGGTATTCACCCAGCAGAAGAACGGCTTCCCCGCCTTGCTCTGCCGCGTGATGAAGTCCTTCGCCGCCCCAACGAACTCGTCATCGCACGTCTCCATGCGCTTGCGGGTCAGCGGGCCCGTATCTTCGATCTTCTGCTTGCCGACGCGCCCCCATCGAGGCTGCTCAGTCGCATCGTCCTTGTCCGTCGCATAGCAATGCACGACCCCGCGTGGGAGAAACTTCGACCTGAATCTCTCGTCCTTCGGATAGTCCGGATCCTCGGGATCCTCCTCTGCGTTGAGGTGATACAGGTTGCCGAAGAACTCGTCGAAGCCATGCGCCGTCGGCAGGTACTTGTTCAGATCCCCCAGGTGGTTCTTGCCGAACTGACCCGTTGCATAGCCCAGCGGTTTCAGCAACTCGGCGATCGTCGGATCTTCGGGCTGCAGGCCCACATCGACACCGGGGAAACCGACCTTGGTCAGACCGGTGCGGAATCCGCTCTGCCCGGTGATGAACGCAGCGCGCCCTGCGGTGCAGCTCTGCTCGCCGTAGGAGTCGGTGAACATCATGCCCTCCTTGGCGAGCCGGTCGATGTGGGGCGTGCGATAACCCATCATGCCGTGGCTGTAGCACGACAGATTCCAGATGCCGATGTCATCGCCCCAGATCACGAGGATGTTCGGCTTCTTGCTGCTCGTCGCCATGTTTTGGCTCTCCTGAGTCGGGATTAGTTCCGCCGCCGCGAGGTTACGAAACGCGCAGCCTGGATCCCCAAGAGCGCGGCATCAATTGGACGATGGACGCAGGCGCAGCCGGCGGTTTCCGCGCCGCGCTCACGCCTGCGTGCCGCAGTGCCCGCGTCGTGGCCCGCCGTCGAGCCCCTACTCTAAGTTGACTTTGAGCAGCAAACCCAGGGCATTGATGCGCGCCGGTTTGCTCAGCTCATCGTTTTGCCACAGGTAATACACCTGCAGATCGTAGCGGCGATAGAACCTGAGATTCATGCCGGCCTGCGCTCGATTGCGCGACCACTCGCTGGCTGAGCCCTGATAGAAAGCCTCATCGTTGACGAACACGTAGGATATCGGCGCGGCTCCGGGAGTGCTCCAGCGATATTCAACGCGAATTCGAAATCGCCAGGGGTTGCCGCTCGAGTGCAGGGTGTTGTCTGCGCGCGCCCGGATGGCGATCGTGGATCGGCCGAACGTATCCGAGTAGGTGGCCATGGCGATCGCCAGCTGGGAGATGCTCGGTCCGGTGGTCTCGTGACGAACGACCTGATGCCGGTATCCCGCGGCGACGGTCCACTTGCCGATCTTGTGGTCCACTTGAAGTCCCAGCGCCGTGAGCGTCGGGTTGGCCACGTCCTCCCCGAATCGAGCGATGGCGATCCCCGTCAGAGTCGTGTCTTTGGCCAGGGATCCGATGAAGTCCGTCTCCGACCAGACCTGAGCGTTGGGGTCCGGAGGAGCCGCCAGGGCGGGGAAGGTTGCTCCGACCGCCCACGCGGGCCAGAGCATTCTCACCCACCGAGCCAGGCCCGCGTCACATCTGGCACGTCGGGCACTGGCTCCGCAGGTCATTGCTCGATCGGGCTGATCTTCGCTCCCTGCAGCGAGGCATCGCCCATCAGGCCCTTCTCGCCGAATACGAAGGCGAGCACCGGCTATCAAACAAGCCGCATCCACACGGTAACAAACGCAAACAGTCCGATCAGAGTGACCAGGATTGCCGTGGCGTAGGCGGGCGTCTCGAGGATCACGGCCCGCATCTCGCCGCCGTTCACGCCCGCCAGCACTTTGTATTGGGGGCTCCACAGATAGTGAACGAGCCTTCTGTACTGCAGACCTGAGACGACGAGCGTCACGACACCGGCGCCGATGAGCATCAGGCCCAACGTGCGCGGAGCCTCCGGGTGCGCCGCCGGGGCCACGTCCTTCATGCTCCCCAGACGCTCGAAGAACTGGACGATGGTGAAGCCGAAGCCAATCAGGGACACTCCGGTCCGTACCCACGCCATGAGCGTTCGCTCCAACGCCATGCGCGTGCGCAGCCATCCGAAGTGGCTGTCGGAGGTGGTGCGGACCTCGAATCGACCGGGCGAAGGAGTGCTGATGGCGTTCATGGTCTCGCTGCGCCTGCAGGACGCTGCGTATCACATCGTCGGCGGTGCCATTGGAGCGCAGGACTGAAGATCCGGATATGGGCTCTTGGATCCACGCCCACTGCCGTGCTGAGGCTCAACGCTGCCGTGCTGAGGCTCAAGACCGCTGCTGAACGCGCTACACTGCCCAAATGGCAGATTCGATCGAGAGCCGACGATGCAGTACGTGAAGCTTGGGCCAACTGGCATCGAGGTGTCGCGCTTGTGCCTTGGGTGCATGACGTTCGGCATCCCCGATCGCGGCAATCACACCTGGACGCTCACCGAGGACAGGAGCCGGCCGCTGATCCGGCAGGCACTCGAGCTGGGGATCAACTTTTTTGACACCGCGAATGTCTATTCGGACGGCACCTCCGAGGAGATCGTCGGACGCGCGCTGAAGGACTTCGCGCGACGGGACGAGATCGTGCTCGCTACCAAGGTGCGTGGCCGCATGAGTCCCGGTCCCAATGGCGAGGGGCTGTCCCGGAAAGCCCTCTTTGCCGAGCTCGACAACAGCCTCAGGCGCCTGGGCACGGACTACGTTGACCTGTACCAGATCCACCGCCTCGACCATTCGACCCCGATGGAAGAGACGCTCGAGGCGCTTCATGACCTCGTCAAGGCCGGCAAGGCGCGGTACATCGGCGCCTCATCGATGTATGCGTGGCAATTTGCGAAGGCGATCTACACTTCACGCGCTCATGGATGGACCCAGTTCGTCAGCATGCAGAACCACGTCAATCTGCTCTACCGGGAGGAGGAGCGTGAGATGCTCCCCTTCTGCGCCGATCAGAAGATCGCCGTGTTGCCATGGAGTCCGCTAGCCCGCGGCCGGCTGGCTCGAGGTGCGAACGAGACCAGCGAGAGGAATCGCACGGATAATGTGACTCCAAAGCTGTACGACCATGCCTCAGAGGCGGATGGGAGGGTGATCGATGCCGTCGGCGCCGTTGCATCCACGCGCGGTGTCCCGCGGGCACAAGTGGCGCTGGCGTGGCTGCTGCAGAAGGCCCCGATCACTTCGCCGATCGTAGGCGCGTCGAAACCGGGCCACCTCACTGATGCGGTGGCGGCCCTCTCCTTGGGGCTCACCGCGGAGGAGATCGCATCGTTGGAGACACCGTATGTGCCTCACAGGATCTCGGCTTTTCAGTGAGAAGGCACTTTGGAGGGCTCTGCGCTCGCAGTCACGGGAATTCCTCGCGCCTGCAGCCGGCTGACCGCATTGCCGACCGAAACAAGAATACGAGAAGGCCAAGGAGGAATAGCGGCGACATCACGCCGCCTCCTCCTCCGCCGCCCCCAGGCCCGGGAGCAGTACCCCCAACAGGGGGGCCCGGACTGACCGTCACCGAGAGCGAAGAAGAGTTGTTGCCAGGGGAGTCATCGGTGCCCTGCCCCGACACCGTACCCGTGAAAACGTACGTGCCTGCCGACGCCACGGTCAGGGTGAGGTCCAGTTCCATTTTGCTTCCGCTGCTCAACGATGGGATGTCGCAGCCGATGACGCCGAGGCTGGTCTGGGAGCAACTCCCTGTCGTCGTGCTGAATGATTTGATGGTGGTACCGGACGGTGTCTGATACGTAGCGTGCACTCCTGACGCCGGACTCGGGCCTGCGTTCATCACGGTGAGCGACAGATACACCAAGTCTCCGGCGACAGCCTGACCAGGCCCGCCCATATAAGCGGCGAGATCCGAATGAATCGATACCGAGCTCGACTGGGTGGCCGTGTTGTTGCTCATGTCCGCATCGGACTGATCGGCTTGCACCGAGCCGGTCAACTGGAATGCACCCGCGACGGTCGGTGTGATCGCACCGGTCACGGTAATCGTGTCATCCCCGTTCATGGTCGATGCGGTGCACGTGATCATCGACGCGGCGACTGCACAGTTCCCGATGTTTGCGCTGGCGCTAACCGCGGTGCTCCCCGCAGGGAGCGCAATCGAGATGACCACACCCGTACTGGGCAGATGCCCCAGATTGCTGACTTGGACCGTGTAGGGGACGGGCACGCCGGCGGTGAGCGCCGGGGCGAGTGGACTGACCAGAATTGCAAGATCCTGCTGGAGAGTGATCTCCTGCACCCCTGCAGATCCGGTACCGACGCGTAGCGTATTCTGGCGCGCTGGGTCGATCGCAAGCGACGTTGCCGCCCATGGGACCGGATCGCCGCCCGAGGTTACGTGCGCCCAGGTCCTCCCCCCATCGGCTGAACGGGCCACCTCTGTGGCGTTGGGAAAACCACCCGTTGCCACATAGACGATATTAGGATCCGAGCTATCGATGACGACTGAGTTGCATCCGGCGATGCCGCCACTCGCGGACCATGGCAGCGTAGCCCACGTCGCCCCGCCGTCTACCGTCTTTATCAGCCCGCCGCTCGTCGCAGCGTAAACGATGTTCGGCTGAGTCGGATGGACTGCCAAAGCCGCGACAAAATCGCTCTCGATGCCGGCATTCGCCGGAACCCACGAATCGCCTCCATCGGTAGATTTGTATACACCCACGCCGGTGGAGTCGAATGCCGTGGAGCTCCGCGGCCCGGCATATATGATCGCCGGGTTGCTCGGGGCAATGGCGAGCACGCCAGCAGAGTCGCCCGCCGGCAGTCCCGTGGTGATTGCTGTCCATGTTGCACCATGGTCGACCGAGCGTTGCAAGGTGAGCACAGAGCTGGCGTAGTAGACCGATGGAAACGTAGTCGTGGCAGCAAGGTCGAAGACCGTGTCGTTGGAAGCAGCCGAATAGGCGATGCGACTCCATGTGAGCCCGTCGTCGAGTGAGAGGGCAACCTGATTCCCGACCGCTGCGATGAGCCCTCCTCCTGACTCGCTGACGGGCGCCAGTGCAATGACGCTCGAGCTCTTGCTGCCGAGGGCGTTGAATAGCGCATCCTCGTTGAGAGCTGTCACCGAATCCGTACCATCAGCCAGCTCACCGATCGTGCCCCCCTTAAGATACACGCGGCCGCGGACGCTCGAGGACTCAAAACCTGAAACGTTCGCTGCCAACAGCCCGGTGTCGCTGAGCGCCCAACCGGCGCCACCGTTGCTCGTGATCCACAATCCCCGATCGTTGGCGACTGCGAGCGTCGCACCGTCGCGTGGGCTTATCGCAATGAAGTTCGGATAGAAGGAACCCAGATTGCCGGAAATATCCGTCCACGTCCCCCCATTGCCTTTGAGGATGCCTCCGCTGAACTCCCCAGTGTAGACCGTGGCCGGCGAGCTTGGATCCAGCGCGACCGATGTCTTCCAGCCGGCGTTGGCCACCGACCACGAGGCGCCGCGGTCGGCGCTGAAGCTCAGCCCAAGAGTGCTTGCGACCCAGAGCCGTTTGCCATCGGTTGGGTCGACTGCGACACCTTCAACCTGTACCGCCGACGGCGGCGTGATGTTAGTCCAGGTCGCCCCGCCATCGTGCGTGACCTCGAGGCCGTCGTTGCGTGCTACGAACAGAGTGTTGGCGTCCGACGGGTCTACCTGCAGCTGCTGCCCGGCGAATGAATCGGAAGGCAAGCTCGTGCGCTGCTGCCACGTCTGACCGCCATCCATGCTTTGCACAACTTGCGCTGCAGTCACGCAATAGAGGGTATTGCCATCAGCACTGATGGCAATACCGGTTGGAGTTCCCAGGGTCTGTGAAAACGTGTACAGGGTGGAGAACGTGGCGCCGGCATCCGTACTGATCAGTACCCGGGAGGGCAACTGGTTGATGACCAGAAA
>Ga0126381_100006444_pt1 | contig 12981 bp, 10 predicted proteins | sample PanSoiMetPlot_28_FD_96465 | JGI IMG/M metagenome (GOLD analysis project Ga0126381, IMG submission 96465) | Tropical forest soil microbial communities from Panama - MetaG Plot_28 | ecosystem: Environmental > Terrestrial > Soil > Tropical forest > Bulk soil | place: Panama | collected 2016-02-17
AGTCGGGTAAACCCGACTTGCGATGACAAGCCCGGCCATGACGACGCAGAGTAGTCAATCCATCACTGCTTCGGCACGATGCTGAGCGTGCTCGCGATCTTGGCGATCTGGGCGCGCTGAGCCGCTATGTCGGCGGCGAATTCGGCCGGGCCGCCCGGATTGGGGACCTGGGCGGTGCCAGCAAGCCGCTCGGCGATGGCGGAATCGGCCGCTATCGCCGCCACGTCGGCGCCGATCTTCTGGCGCAGCGCCTCAGGCATGTTGCGCGGCCCAAGGAGGCCGACCAGGCCCTCCACCTCGAGCGCCGGAAAACCGCTTTCCGCGGCCGTCGGAATATCGGGCAGGATCGCGTTGCGCTGATGGCCGTTCACCGCGATCACCCGCACCCGCCCGCCTTGAGCATGCGGCTGCATGATCGCGTAGGACGACATCATCACCTGGATGCGGCCTTCGGCTAGATCGGTTGCGCCCTGCACGATGTCGCGGTAGGGCGCCTTGGCGATGTCGAGGCCCGCGGTCTTCAGGAAATAATCGAAGGTGAACTCGGTGATGCCGGCGACTACCGCGGCGCTGAGCTTGCCGCTTTGCGCGTGTGCAAGTTCCACGAACTCGGCGAGCGAGCCGATCTTGAGCGAGGCGGGAACGCCGACCGCGATGACGGTGTTCGATACCCGCGCCAGCGGGACCAGATCTTCCGGCACATAGGGCAGCTTGGTGTACTGGAGCGGATGGACCGTGAAGTTGCCCGCCGGCGTGAACAGGAGCGTGTGGTCGTCGTTGGCGTTGAGGAAGGCCTGGATCGCCACCAGGCCGTCGGCGCCAGGGCGGTTCTCGATCACCACCGGCTTGCCCCAGCGCGCCGGCAGGCGGTCGGCCAGGAGCCGCGCGCCGATGTCCACGCCCGAGCCCGGCCCGAGCGTCACGATGAATTTGACCGGCCGCTGCGGCCACGCCGGCGCCTGCGCCTGCGAGGGAGCCGATGCGAAAGCGCACAAAAGCCCCAGGCAAAGAACCGCGCCGCTCAGTCTGATCCTGCTCATGGCAATTCTCACGTGACGCGCCGTCATTGCCGGCTTGACCCGGCAATCTATCCTCTTTGCGAAAGGATGGACCCGCGGGTCAAGCCCGCGGGTGACGACTGGGTTGCTGATCGATTCAACGCACATGCTCGACTATCGAGCGGCGCTAGAGGCCGCTCAGCCGGCCTCCGCCTTCAGCGACTCCGGCCGCAACTCTTCGTAGCCGTTTTCCGAAATGTCGAAATTATTGCCGTCCGGATCAATCGCCCGGTATTCCGCATAGTGGCGGTCGCCGGGCCGCTTGAGCGGCGCGCGATAGCCGAGCTTCTCGCAGCGCTCGACGATCTCCTCATTGTCGTCCACCAGGAACCCGAAATGATTGAAGCCCGAGGGCTTGCCGTCGATCTTGTTGGTATGGATCGACAGGTTCATGTAGCCGTCGGTGAGCGAGATGCCGCCGTTCTTGGCGCGATGCACGATCTTGAGGCCCATCACGTCGACATAGAACTTCGCCATCCGCTCGACGTCGGTAGTGTGGAACACGATGTGACGAATCTTGGCCATGGCTCCTCCTGTATCCCGGACGGGTGCAGCGCGAAGCGGTGCACCGCTGATCCGGGATCGTTCCAAGCTTGGAGCTCGCAACGGTCCCGGTTCTGCAGCGCACCATTCCGCGCTTCGCGCTCCATGCTGCGCCGCGCCCGGGACGCTCGCAACAAGCCGCAACACTAGCCTGCCGCCCGTTCCGGCGCTATCGTTTCATGACCGGCCGTCCGTGAGAGGGAATTGCCGATGCGACGGATCCCAGCAGCATTGGTAGCAGCGATGGCGCTCTGCGCCCTCGCGCCGCCCGCGCAGGCGCAGGCCGCGGACGAGTTCTACCGGGGCAGGCAGGTCCGCTTCATTGTCGGGACCGCCGCCGGGCAGGACTACGACGCCTGGTCGCGCCTCATCGCCCGCCACATGGGCCGCTTCATCCCGGGCAATCCCGGCTTCGTGGTCGAGAACATGCCGGGCGCCGGCCACATCCTGGCGACCAACTACCTGTTCAATCTCGCGCCCCGCGACGGCAGCGTCATCGGCATGGTGTCACGCAACATCACCGAAGCTGCCATGACCAAGCTCCCCAACGTGCGCTTCGATCCCGGCAAGTTCGGCTGGATCGGCAGCCCGGAGCTCAATCATCGGGTTCTGTTCGTCAATACGGCCGCCGGCATCGACAAGGTCGCGGACCTCTATGCGCGCGAGCTGATCGTGGGGGTGACGGGCGGCGCGCAAGGCGTTACCGCGGCGCCGATCCTGTTGAAGAACCTGCTCGGCCTGCGGCTCAAGATCATCCAGGGCTATCATTCGCCCGGCGACATCGTGCTGGCGATGGCGCGCCGCGAAGTGGATGCGCTGGTTGACAGCATCGGAGCCCCGGACGGCGCCCGTCGGCGCTGGCTCGAATCCGGGCAGATGCGGGTGCTGTTCAGCATGGAGGGCGAGCCGGTCAAGGGCCTCGATGCGCCGACCATCTTTGCGTTCACCAAGAGCGAGCGGCAGCGCGAGGTGCTCGCATTCTTTGCGAGCAGCATGGAGCTTGGCCGCCCCTTCATGGCGCCGCCCGGCGTGCCGACCGAGCGGCTGGCGGTCCTGCGCCGCGCCTTCGATCAGACGGTCGCCGACAAAGCCTTCCTGCAGGAGGCAGCCGGGATGGGCTTCGAGGTCACGCCGCAGACCGGCGAGGCGATCGCGGAGCGTATCGCCGCGATCATGGCGACCCCGAAGGAGATCGTCGACGAGACCCAGCGCGCCTCCGGCGAATAGGCGGCCGCTTTGTGCCTTGACCCGAAGCGGTCCTCTAGCGGGGGCGCCACCGCTTAGCGCCACTTACTCTTTCGGCTTCTGCGACCGGGCGGCGCATTTCCCAGCAGATGACGGCGAAAGTGCTCACCGCTCAAGAACACTGGGTTTCCGGAGTGAGGAAGCGCACCACATTCTAAACCGCGCGCCCTGGGGGCACCGTCCGGTCCCACTCAGAAGTCCGGCTTATCCGCATGTGGGACCGCGGTGTTTTTTCCTGCATAATATTCGTGCGTGTTTTCGGCGCAGACACGTTCCCGCCACTCTTCGGAGCTGCGCCGAAACGTGATGGCCGCCGACCAGGGCATCCTGAAAGCGCCCTCATCGACGACGATGAGTTCTATTTGCACTCCTTTGCCCTTGTAATTTGGATTGACCGCCACTCCGTTATAGGGATTGTCCTGTTGGAAATGCTCTTTCGCGCCCCGTTCTATTGCTTTTATCGTGCTCTCGTAATCGAGCAGCCGGTAACGTTCCACCAGGTGCAGAGCCTCGGTGAATGGCGTGCCAAACCAGTCGATCATGGAAAATGGGCCGACCTTGATTCCCACGGTGTCGATCACCAGCGTGTCGCCTTCGTAGTGCCCCACGGAATCTCCATACCAGGATGGCGTCACATGCGCAGGATGAGGCTGGTTCAGGCGCACTTGGCGGAATTGATGATCGAAGGGGTAAAGGATCGTGATCTTGTCGGGCTGCTGGAGCAGGTGCATTCCATAATTGATGAAAGCAAATGGCACCTGCTCGGGCCAACATTGGTTGCGCGGGGTCGGATAGGCCTGGCCGGCCAATGAACGCTCGCCGAGCTTCTTCACGACTTCCGCCGCCCATGGCTGCAAGATCGGATTGGTATAATCGCCAACCAGTTGGTCGATACTGCTGGCGTCGGCTCGCGGGCCTCTCCCGCGCGCCCTGTTCCTCACTGGACCGGGACCGGATAACGGCGGCTCCAAACCGTTCAAGAATGGGTGCGCCCATGTGCCTGAGAAATCCGGAATGGATGCAGTGCTTCGCGCACTGGTGCTTGCCGCCCCAGCCGGTGGCGTCACGTCTTGTCCCAAGGCGGGGGTCATAACCGCTGCCGCCACAATCACTGATAAAAGGAATTCTTCTCCCTTCATATTCATCCGAATCTCCCCTCATAGTTCTGCGCGCAGCTACTCGGATAAAACTAAGCCTCTTGCATTTGTTTGTGTGCCGATACGCCCCACACGCTCGGCCCGCTGCGCATGTGCCGTGCGCGGCTAAAACGAATGGAGCGCGCCACTAAGCCTCGCGATGAATTCCCGTCACTTAACACGAAAAACGAAAAGAAAATTCTCCCCCCGATCGCGGTAGGACTTTCATCCGCAGCCGGTGGGGGAACTCACCATGAGCCAATCCCGCGGAGCCCGAACGGCCAGGGTTCAGCGAACGCGAAAACTAGCACGATCCTCCAGCGTGGGCAGGCCCATGATGCACGCCGGGATGTCCGTTGCTGGCCGATGCTGTCGAAAAAGTCACCGCCTAAAAGATTTTTCGACAGCATCGGCCCTTCACGACCGTGAGCTGTGGTCGGTGAGCACGGAGGACTCTATCGGGAGAATGCTGCCGAAAGTAATAAGCCAGCCAGCATTATGGATCGGCCGGCGGATGGAATCACTTCCGAGACCGTTCCACACAGAGCCTGGAAAGGTCCCGGATCGGCGGTGCAGCACCATAGCGCGTCGAAGACGCGCGTGAACGCGCTGACGGTGCCGCACCTTGTCCGGGACGCGGGTGCGGCCTCACTCCACCACCATCTTCACCTGATCGCCGGGGTGCAGGCGGTCGTTGGCCTCGAGCCCGTTGAGGATGCGGAAGCGCTCCACCTTGTGGTCGGAGACCGCCATCCGGCTGGCCAACTGCTCGACAGTCTCGCCGTTCGCGACGGTCACGATCTTGAGCCGCAGCGGGCGCGTCGCCTTGCTTTCGGCGAGGCTCATGCGGCGGAAGGTTGCGACCGAATCGCGGAACGAACGGTCGATCTCCGGCGTCATGTGCTTGGTGGCGAAGATGAAGCGATAGACGTCGCTGCCGAACCGCACCGCGAACAACCGGAACGTCCATTGATCGCCCTTGGCGATGGCTGTCGAGGCCGGAAAGCCGTTGATCGGGTAGTTGTCGATGCTCTTGGTGTCGATGTTCTCGATCCAGCCGGAGGCCAGATAGTCGGCGAGCGTCTGCTCGATCGGCACCCGCACCACGTCAAGCCGCAGCGCTTCGCCGCCGCCCTCCTTGACGCCCAGGATGGCCTGCGCGGTGTTGTCGAGCGTGAACCCCTCCGGCGCCGTGAAGGTGAAGCCGAGCCGCGGATGCAGGAAGCGGCGGCCACGCACCAGCCCTTCGCTCGGATCGTCCCCATAGAAGAGGCCGTCGATGGCGGCGAGGTACTCGGCCTTGTCGCGCTCCCCGCCCGCGACGCCAAGCTCGCGCGCTTTCGCCTGCGCGTTCTTGACCCGCTCCGGGGTGGCAGGGTGGGAGGAGAGAAAATCCGGCGCCCGCGGATCGATGCTGGTCTGGCCCGACTGGCGCAACTCCGAATCATGGCCGAGCGCGGTGAGGAAGCGCGCCGCGCCGTAGGGGTCGAAGCCCGCTTTCGCGGCGATCCCCACCCCCATTGCGTCGGCGTCGAATTCCTGGGCGCGCGAGAAGCTCGCGAGCGCGATCTTCGATTTGGCAAGCGCCAGCGCCCCCACCTCCGGATCGCTCAGCACGCCGTTGGCGACCATGCGGTTGACCAGCGCCACCTGGCGCGCCCGGTCCTCACGGATCTCGGCATGATGCGCGATGACATGCGCCATCTCGTGCGACATCACCGAGGCGAGCTCGGAGCTGTCGTTGGCGAGTGCAACGAGCCCGCGGGTGACATAGAGCTGGCCGGAGGGCAGCGCGAAGGCGTTGACCACCGGCGAGTTGAGCAGCGTGATCCGGTAATGCAGGTCGGGCCGGTCGGAGGCGGCAACGAGCTTCTCGACCGTCTCGCTGACCATGGCCTCGATCTGCGGGTTCTCGTAGACGCCGTTATAGGCGGCCAGGATCCGCTCGTGCTCGCGCTGGGCGGCCGCGTCCATCTCGACCGGCGCCGCAGCGGCCGCGGCGGGCTTCGGCGGATCCGGGAGCGCCCCGGTCGTCTGCTTGTCGATCGTCAGCCCCGAGCTGGCGCATCCCGCAAGCAGCAGCACCAGCGCCAAGCCGGCGGCGCGGGTCCTGATTACGCGGCGGGCCTCGGGAGGGAGGGGAATTCCAGCGTCCACGAGCGTCACCTGCCTCCCACGATCGGCCCGGGGCGTCTCGCGCGCCGCCGCAGCTCGCCAGACGCAAGGCTGCGCTCAGGACGTTTCAAAACCGTGACGTGGAGGTATTGCGACCGCCGTCGCGCGAAATTCATGTGAATCATGCCCCCGACCGCGCGGACCGCCGTCGCGAATCGACCCGCCTGCCCCACAGGCGCGGCGCCGCTCTTTGCGCCGATGACGGCATAATCTGGTTTGCCCCGGGGGCCAAGCCTCAGCGGGCGCGCCACACGCGCTCGTGACTGCCGCGCGGCCGGCACCCCACCCCCGCCGGCCATTCCCTCAGCGAACAGCCGGATTGGGGCGGCACTGCGGCGGTTGCCTCCGGGCTGTCCGGGTTTCGCCTTAGGCCGACTTGGCAAACCCGTACAGAGCTTCCGGATTTGCCACCAGGATGCGGTTACGGGTTGCTTCTTCGGGCGCCCATTGGCCGAGCAGGTCGAACAGCATCGCGTCGTCGGGCTTGTTGGGCTCGCTCGGATGCGGCCAGTTGCTGCCCCAGATGAGCCGCTCGGGCGCCGCCTTCACATAGGCCTGCCCGACCCGGTTCACGTCCGCATAGCCGGGCGGCCCGTCCTTGCTGCTGTCATAGGTGACCGACAGCTTGACCCAGGTGCGGCCCTTGTCGATGAGCGCCCGGATGATGGCGAATGCCGGGTAGTCGATGCCGGCCGGCTGCGGCAGATGCCCCATGTGATCGAACACGATCGGGGTTGCGAGCCGTCCAAACAAAGCCTCGGCGGCGACGATCTGCTCGCCCGTCACGTTGAACTGGACGTGCCAGCCGAGCGGGGCCACGCGCTTTGCCATCGCTTCGATGATCTCGGGAGTCGCGGTAGAGGCGGCGCCCGGGCGGCCGCTCGTCAGCGAGAAGCGGATGCCGCGAACCCCGCCCGCATCGAGAGTCTTGAGGTCCGCGTCGGTCATCTCCGGCGACACGATGGCGACGCCGCGCGCATTGGGGCCCAGCTGCTTGATCGCATCGAGCGTCACCAGATTGTCCGCGAGTGTCGCCGGGTAGGGCGTGGGCGTCACCACGATGTCGCGGCTGATGCCGAGCCGACGCTGCAGCAGCCGGTAGTCCTCGACGCGCGCGTTGGGCACCACCTGCACGCCGGGCTTCACCGGAAAGCGCGCCGCATCATAGATGTGATGATGGCAGTCGCAGGCGCCGGCGGGCGCCTTGAGCTTGGCGGGCTCGGTGCCGGAGGAGTTGGGGACTGCATCGGCCATGGCCGGCCCTCCCGATAGTCCCGCGGCGGCGGCCGCGACCGCGGCCATCGAGGCGCCCTGAACGAAGGTGCGGCGTGCAATCATGGGATCCTCCCGGTGTTTGCGAAGCTGCGATGGCTCACGCTGATTTGGGAAAGCCATAGAAGTTTTCCGGGTTCTGCACCAGCACCCGCTTGCGGGTCGCCTCGTCGGGAATCCACTGCGTGAGGAGATCGAACAGCACCGCATCGTCCGGATGCTTGTCGCCCTGCGAGGGATGCGGCCAGTCGCTCGCCCAGACCAGTCGCTCTGGCGCAGCCTTGACGTAGGCCTGCGCAACCGGCGTGACGTCCGCATAGGTGGGCTCGCCGACCTTGCTGTCGATGTAGGGCGCCGAAAGCTTGACCCATGTGCGGCCCTTGTCGATCAGCCGCAACACGGTGGCGAACACCGGATCGTTGATGCCGGCGGGCTCGCTCGGATGGGCGAAGTGATCGAAGATCACCGGGATCGGCAGCCGCCCCAGAATGTCCTCGATCGCCACGATCTGCCTGTTGGTGGTGCTGATCTGCACGTGCCAGCCGAGATCGGCCACCCGTTTCGACAAGGGCTCGAGCATCGCGACCGTTGTCGGGCTTGACGGATTGAGCATGAAGCGCATGCCGCGCACGCCGAGCCCGGCGAGCCGGTTGAGCTCGCCGTCGCTGACATTGATGTCGACTACCGCAATCGCGCGGGCGCTGGCGCCCAGCGTCGCCAGCGCATCGAGCGTGCAGCTGTTGTCGGTGCCGTAGGTCGAGGGCGTCACGATCACGTTGCGGCTCGTGCCGATCCGCCGGCGGAAGAGGATGTAATCCTCCGCATGGGCGTCGCCCGGCCGCAGCGCCGCGTTCGGGGCCGGCGGGAAGCGGCTGTTGTAGATGTGCATATGGCAGTCGCAGGCATTGGTGGGCGCCTTGAGCCTGGGCGGCGCGGTGCCGGCCGAATAAGGCACGGCGATTGTTTCGCCCGCGCGGGCAGCGAGCCCCGACGCGGCGGCGAGCGCGGCCGCCGATGCGCCCTTGATCAAGTCACGGCGTGTGATCATGTGAACCTCCCGGTGCCTGCGCCGACCGGCGCGGCGCTTTCGTCAATATAAACCGAAAGGACCGCGGTGTAGCGACTGCCGAACAACCGTCACAAGACGCCTTCCTTTCGCGGGCGAAATGCTACACTGAGGGGGCAATGGAGACGGACATGCGGCAAAGGATTTTCGTGGCGGCGTTGGCTTTGTTGGCCGGGCTTCTGCTTATGCCCGCGAGCTACGCCCAGACTTATCCAAACAGGCCCGTCACGCTGGTGGTGGCGTTCACGCCGGCGGGGCCGAGCGATGTCCTGGCGCGCGTGCTTGGCCGCAAGCTCGAGGAGGTGCTCAAGCAGCCGTTCGTGATCGTCAACCGTCCGGGCGCGGGCGGCAACCTTGGCGCCGAGGTGGTGGCGACCGCGACACCTGACGGCTACACGTTACTGATGGGCAACAACAGCATCCTGGCCACCAATGCGAGCCTCTACAAGTCGCTGCCCTACGATCCGGTGAAGGATTTCAAGCCGATCAGCCTGATCGGCGAGCAGGCCAATATTCTGGTGGTGAACCCGAAGATTCCCGCGCACTCGGTCGCCGAGCTGATCGCGCTCGCCAAGGCGCAGCCCGGCAAGCTCAACTATGCCTCGTCGGGGGTCGGCACCGCGGCGCACCTAGCCGGTGCGCTGTTCAAGGCGCAGGCCGACATCGACATCGTGCATGTGGCCTACAAGGGCGCCGCGCCGGCGCTGCAGGACGTGATCACCGGGCAGGTGCAGATGATGTTTGCGACCGCGGCCTCGGTGGTCGGCTTCATCAATTCCGGCCTGGTGCGGCCGCTCGCGGTGACGACGCTCAAGCGCACTGCGGTGCTGCCCGATCTGCCGACCGTCGCCGAAGCCGGCCTGCCGGGCTTCGAGGCGACCACTTGGCATGGCCTGGTGGCGCCCGCCGCGACTCCGCCTGCCGTGATCGCGCGCCTGCACGATGCGACGGTAGCGGCCCTGCATGATCCCGCGCTCGCCAAATCCCTGGCTGATCTCGGCGTCGATATTTCCAGCAGCACGCCGGAAGAGTTCGCCCGCTATATCACGGCCGAAATCCCGAAATGGACCGCCGTCGTGAAGGCCTCCGGCGCGACCCTCGAGTAGCATTTTCCGGAAAAGTGGATACCGGTTTTCCGATAGAAAATGCGGCAAATGGATAAAGCCATGGCGGCGGCCGACCTCGCCCACGCGCCGCTCTGCCTTGCGCCGGACGGTGAACCGCGCCCGCCGCGCGTAGCGCTGCCGCGTGGCGCCTGCGACTGCCACGCGCACATCTGCGGGCCGGCCGCGGTCTATCCCTACGTGGCCGAGCGCATCTACACGCCGCCCGATGCGACGCTCGATGCGTATCGCCGCCTCCTCGGCACTCTCGGGGTCGAGCGCGCTGTGTTGGTGCAGCCGAGCGTCTATGGCGAGGACAACCGCGCCATGCTGGCGGCGCTTGCGGCTGCCGGCGCGGGCTTTCGTGCGGTGGCGGTGGTCGCGCCAACAATCACAACGCAGGAGATCGAGGCGCTGCATCACGCCGGCGTCCGCGGCGTGCGGCTCAACATCGTGGACCGCCGCGAGGGCCGCAACATCGTTCCCGTCGAGATCGTGCGCGCGCTCGCCGCTCGCCTCGCGCCGTTCGGATGGCACCTGGAATTTCTGGTCAACCTAGACGAGGCGCCCGATTTTGCCGGCGTGGTCGCAAACCTTCCGGTCCCGATCGTGCTCGGGCATCTGGGATATCCACGCGCGGGCGCCCGTGCATTCCTGGCCGGCTCTGCCTTCGCCGACTTTCTCCGCCTGCTGGCCGGCGGCCGCTGCTGGGTCAAGCTCACGGGTCCTTATCGTATTTCGCAGGCGCCCGATCTGCCCTACGAGGACGTCGGTCCCTTGGCGGCCGCGCTTGTCGCGCATTCGCCCGAGCGCCTCATCTGGGGCAGCGACTGGCCGCACGTCATGATGAAGAAGCCGATGCCCAACGACGGGCCGCTCACCGATCTCCTGGCGCGCTGGGTTCCCGACGCGGCGATCCGCAAGCGCATCCTGGTCGACAATCCGGCCGCGTTTTATGGATTCGGCCCCGACGAAAGGATCGCCTCATGAACGGTACCGCAGGCGCCCTTGCCCGCAACGTGCGCCGGCTTGGCCATCTCGATCTCGCGGGCGCCGGCCAGGTGACGATCGCGGGCCGGCATGCCTATGTGGGCCATCTGCCCAACCGCGAGCAGCTCGGCACCACCATCCTCGATATCTCCGAGCCGGCGCGCCCGCGCGTCGTCGCCACCGTGATGCTGGATGATCCACGCTCGCACAGCCACAAGGTCCGCGTGGCGGGCGACCTCATGGTGGTCAATCACGAGCGCAACCCGACCGCGATCGGCCGCCGCGCCGAGGAACTGCCGCGCGTCACCCGCGAGCTCGCGGACGCGCTCGGGCGCACGCCGACGGGGGCCGAATTGGCCGAGAAGCTCAACGTCACCGAGGAGGCCGTGCGCGAGATCGAGGCGGAGGCGGCGCGCGGCTATCACGAGGGCGGTTTCAAGATCTACGACATCTCGAACCCGGCGCGGCCGCGGGAGATCGTGCATCACCGCACCGGCGGCATCGGGGTGCATCGTTTCGACATGGACCAGCGCTACGCCTACATCTCGACCGAGATGGCGGGCTACGTCGGCAACATCCTGGTCATCTACGACATCCACGATCCGCGGCGTCCGGCCGAAATCTCGCGCTGGTGGATGCAGGGGCAGCATGTGGCGGGCGGCGAGATGCCGCCCTGGAGCGGCCGCCGGCACCGCCTGCATCATGCGCTGCGCTTCGGCGACGAGATGTGGGCAAGCTGCTGGCACGCCGGCTTTTCGATCCTCGACGTCAGCGATCTTGCGCATCCGCGCGCGATCGGCGGCTACAACTATCATCCGCTGTTTCCCGAGCCGACCCACACCGTGATGCCGGTGCCGCAGCGGCTTGCCGGCCGGCGCATCGCGCTTGCGATCGACGAGGAGGACCAGGCCCAGAGCGCGAGCGAAGAAGCGGCGCGGCGCGGCCGCGCGCATGCCTGCATGCTGACCTTCGACGTGGGCGACCCCGCCGCGATCCGCCCGCTCGCCCAGTTCCAGGTGAGCGATCTCGATTCGCCCTACAGCCGCACGACCGGCGCGCGCTTCGGCGCCCATCAGTTCGCCGAGCGCATGACCGGCACGCTCGTTCACGCGGTCTGGTTCGCCGGGGGGCTGCGCATCATCGACGTCGCCGATCCGCTCGCACCCCGCGAGGTCGCCTGGTTCATCCCCGAGCCTGTCGCCGGGCGCGCGGCGCCGCAGACCAACGACGTGGCGCTCGACGACCGCGGGCTCATTTATCTGGTCGACCGCCTCGTCGGCTTCGACATCGTCGAGCACAAAATCTAGGCAACTGCCGCGCAGGCGAACAGGGGCGGCCTCTGAAAGGAGAGTTACCGCCAGTTGTGGCTGGCACATTTCTTGCGGCTTGTTGCTTACAACGCAGCGATTTGCTGGGAGGCAGGGATGGCACAAGCCCACACATTTGAGGTCGCGGCGCCGCACGTACAGGCAGCCGCCGGCGCGCGCTGGCTGCAGCTTCTCCTGGGTTTCGTCGTGATGATGGCGATCTCGAGCCCGCAATACGTGTGGACGCTGTTCGTCCCGTCATTCCAAAAGACGACCAACGCGATCCTGTCCGACGTGCAGTGGACCATCACGATTCTCATCGTGCTGCAGACCTGGCTCTCGCCGCTGCAGGGCTTTCTGGTCGAGCGGCTGGGGCCGAAGCTGTTGATCGGCGCGGGCGCGCTCATGAGCGGCGCCGGCTGGATCGCGTCCGCTTCGATCACAAGCCTGTGGGAGCTCTACGCCACCTACGGCCTTCTTTGCGGGATCGGCACCGGCATCGTCTATATCGGCATCGTCGGCCTGATGGTGAAATGGTTTGCGGAGCGGCGTGGCTTCGCGACCGGCGTGGTGGCGGCCGGCTATGGCTTCGGCGCGATCCTCACCACCTTCCCGATCGACGACATGCTCAAGGCGAGCGGCTATCAGCACACGCTGACGGTGTTCGGGGCGATCTTTGCCGCAGTCGGCCTCGCCGGCGCCCTCATGCTGCGCTCTCCGGCCGCGGACGAGACTCCCTCGGACCCAATGCTGGCGCGCGCCGCAAGCGCGGTGAGCTTCACGCCGGCCGTAATGCTGCGGTCGGCGGTCTTCTGGCTCATGTTCGTGATGATGTCGATGATGTCGACCGGCGGCCTCATGGTGATCACGCAGTTCACGAGCTTCGCCAAGTCGTTCGGCATCGACAACACCACGAGCGTCACGATCCTCGGCTTCACGCTCGCCGCCATCCCGACCGCGCTTACCTTCGATCGCGTCACCAACGGCCTCACCCGCCCGTTCTTCGGCTGGGTGTCCGACCATATCGGGCGCGAGAACACGATGGGCATCGCCTTCATCCTCGAAGGCCTGGCGATCTTCCTGATG
>Ga0126381_100006446_pt1 | contig 12980 bp, 25 predicted proteins | sample PanSoiMetPlot_28_FD_96465 | JGI IMG/M metagenome (GOLD analysis project Ga0126381, IMG submission 96465) | Tropical forest soil microbial communities from Panama - MetaG Plot_28 | ecosystem: Environmental > Terrestrial > Soil > Tropical forest > Bulk soil | place: Panama | collected 2016-02-17
CCAAGGATCGAGGGGTAGTGATGCCTCCCCGGAGCTTCGGAATCCGCCATTTTCAACCCTCTTGAAAACGAGGTCGAGAAGTCCTCTGTTTTCAATGCCTCGTTGAGACGTTTTCTTTGCCATGGCGCATAATACCTAAGGACGAACCACCTCAGAAGGCTCTCGGAAGGCTCTCAAGGAACCTCATCAAGAACATGATTCGCTTCGAAATAAAACCTCATTCAGTCAGAGCAGCAAAACAGGCAGTCGAGATTTTCGATGACGACGAATTGATAGGTGTGTTTTACCCGCTTAACGAAGAGCGTGGAGTGAGGCTGGTTTCGAAATACCTCAATCCGGCCATCGACGGCATCGGTGTCGATCCGATGTTTCCACCTGCTTTGGAAGTACGCTTTAAACGCGAGGCATAACCTATGAACGTCACCACAATTCAGATGGATCCCGAAGAAGCTGAAGTAAAGCTCAAGGCTTATCGACATGCCGGAATTATTGAGAGCCAACGGCTATGCTGCCACTCCAGAGAATCAGGAAATGATGCAGAGGGTCATCGCAGAATATAACTCCCGTCATCGAAGAGAACGCATGAACGTTGCCCTCTACGCACGCATCTCCACCTCGTTGAAGTACGGGCGCCAGGATCCGGAAACGCAGCTGCTCCCGCTCCGCGAGTTCTGCTCTCGCAACGGTTGGACCGTGATCCGCGAATACGTGGACGACGTTTCCGCAGTGAAGAAGCGGCCGCAGTTCACCGGCATGCTCAACGACGCCCGCCGGCGTCACTTCGATGTGATCGTCACGGCACGCCTCGATCGCGCCTTCCGCTCGATGAAAGAATTCGTCGCGACGGTCCAGGATCTGAAGCACTGGGGAGTGCGGTTCCTCTGCACGGAGCAGAATATCGACACAGACCAGACCAGCCCCGCCGGGAACCTGCTCATGAACGTCGTTGCCGCGGTCGCGGAGTTCGAACGCACGCTCATCAGCGAACGGGTGAAGGCCGGGATCGACCGGGTCCGGGCCGAAGGCAAACCGCACGGAGGCATGAAGCGGCGGAAGAAGATCGACGTGGAACGTGCGCTCGAACTCAAAGCCGCGGGACACACGCTCGAGGAAATCGGAGAGATGCTCGGCTGCAACCGCAATATCGTCGCACGGGAGTTGAAGGCCGCAGTGGTGGACGGGCAAAAACGATTGATCGCTCTTCGGAAAAAAGCATGAAGGTCGCAATCCGCGGATATGTCGGTTTCGATCTGATCTTTGAGGAAATTATCGAAGGCGAGGATGAAGCCGCAGTTGAGGATCTTGTTTGTGAGGCTATGAAGCGAATGCTCCCGTACCCCAAGCACATGATCGAGGTCGAAAATCTCGATGATCCGACAGATCCGGATCGCTTCGCTCGCTTTGGACCACTACGCGCATGGTCGAGCCGCATTTGATCTCGCATGGCAAAAAAACCCAGTTAGGGGGGGGAATGATGGCCGAAATTTCGGATGCGGAGAAACTCGAGGTAGCCATAAACAAATTGCAGGCAATGCTCAATGATGCTCGCAAAGCAACAAACGAGTACTCCGCCCGCCATGATGCGAATCGGCTGTACGGCGCTCTATCGGACATTAGGCATGATCTCGGCTTCCTCCTGGAGTGGTTAAAAATGTAACCTGGCGAAATGCTCGATATCTCCCGCAACACGGGCGTACAAATCTGGCGCAATGGCCGCATCCCAGTGGTTTACCGTCCTGGTCGCCGGGAATATTTACTCGCCCGAATCCCGTTTACCGGCGAAAGCATTCTATGGCTTGCGGGAGAAGGTAAACATCGAATTGAATTCAATCCCCGCTTTAAAGCTTGGGAAATTCCACCAACCCGCCTAAACGACATTATCAAGCGATGCCTAAACCGATTCGGAGAAACGTGGCTGATTCAGAGTTACCGGGAATTCGAGAAGTGCGCACCAGCGTGCTGGAACGCAGAGGGATTCGATTGCCAGTGTAGTTGCCTCGGAGAGAATCACGGCTCTGGACGCGAACTGGAACACATTGTCAGTGAAACCTTCGCATTCGAATGGGGAGGCCGGCGCTTAAGCGCACGCCATTTCAAGGCGCGTTAAAACCGTCACAATCCGCTGCTACAATTTTGCTCGAGGCAACGGAGGCCTCATTTCATGAGCAAAATGTTTTGGGCTATCGCTGTACTTGTCGCCTTCACCGGGCTCGGGTATGGCCAGGCGCCGGTTGGACAGCACGTCGTCCAACTGAACGCAACGGAAGTATTCGCGGAGTTTGGCACTCACGATTGCTGGTTCACTCAAACCGGAATCGAGAATGTCTCTGTTCTTTGCAAGACCTCGCGGAATCAGGATCTATCGGGTCACATTTCGTTAGGTCCGATTGGTTCGTGCAAATCGGGATCTTCGGACACGATTTCATGGACGTTCTGCCGGGAAACCGATAGTCTCCTGACCTGGGATGTAACGGCGGGAACTGATGAACAAACTGGGACGTTTTAAGGTTCCCCGGAAGTCCTAAAAGAAAATGGCCGGCGACCTGGAGAGGAGAACGGAAAGTGTACGTTGGCCGTCAATTCGATCCACCTCCCACCCCCCTGCTTAAAGCACGCCGGCCCAAGGAGTACTAACTGCCAGACACACATTGGAACAATTCAGTCTCCTCGGATTCTATCAGGGCGACCGGAAAGAAAAAAGGGAAGTGGCGGGGGGGGGATTTTGCGGGTGCAAGTATACTTGCACCAAACCGCTGCGGAATCTGCAGCGAAATAGTGCAGAAAGTTGGCCTCCCACTTCGCGTTGAGGTTTAAGTTTCGCTCGTCCCCGCGCAGTCTTCACAGATCCATCGGCCATCCCACGTATCGCCATACGCAACCTCTTCTCCGATGATGCAGCCACAAACTCCGCAGGGGACCAAATCGTCGTCCGGGTCGTCGTCTTCTATTCCCAATTCAGCGAACAGATCGTCATCGTCATCGAAACCGCAGCGGTGGCTCATTTCACCCAGCCAGCCGCAAACACGACCACCACGCCGACCAGGAATCCGCAGAAGAACCATCGTGCGCGGAATCGCCGCTCCTGATTCTGGAAATAGCGAACCTTGGTTTCGAGTTGCTGCACGTACTCCATCACCGGTCGGGTCCGTTCGCCTGCGTTCCCTGGACTCATTCAGTCCAGAATATATCCCAAGAATGGTCCAATTTCGAAAGCAGCTTTTTTATTGTTTCTTTTTTTGAACCTGGTTATCGTAAAACTCGATCCGCTGATCGATCTTCATCGTAACTTCCGATGTAGTCGATTTGTAACAGCGGGACAGCCGCTTCAGGGTACTGTAGCGGACATCATAACCGTCGATTTCTAAGCGCGAAATGTATCCCCGGCTCACATCGGCGCAGTCTGCGGCCTCTTCCTGAGTTAACCCTGCCTTTTGGCGTAGATCCGCAAACACATAAGCAATAGCTCGCGTACACGGCGTCTGGCTTTTTTTGGAGCGCTTTTTTTTAGTTTTGCTCTGCAAAGTCGAATACAGCGCTAATTCGCTTAAGCCAGTTGTCGCACAATGCCTTACAACATCGCAGCGATCTATAGGTAGCAAATTCCATGGAATTTCCATGGAAAGTATAGAGGAAAATACTAGATACTCGCTTGACAGAATTTTGATTTCGATTTACTGTATTCAAGTAGATTTTGCTTCACAGTATTTCTACTAGGAGAATGAGAAGCGAAAACTACACACACCTCCTAAAGGGAGAACATCATTCGTGGCTCGTAAGGCTAACTCATCCCCCGACTCCTTCAGGAAGCCCCCAAAGCTTTCCCCGAATGCTCAAAATCTAACCGCCACCGTGACCCGCATTGGCAAGCGGCGGATCATTGCGGAAGCGCAACGCCGCTCGGAGGAACGAGCAGCCCATGTCTCCATCGGCGTCGTAATCAACGACTGGGCCATGTCGTTGCCCCCGGCACCCGAAGAACCGCGCTCCTCTCCGCCTCGCTAGCGGACCCCCCTAGGCCAGAAAGAAACCAACAGGATACGTGTGCCTGCAAGAGGTATATGGCTTGTGATAACATACCGCTATGACAATACAAGAACGAGAACAGTACGGGGTAATCCTCGAACTGTGCCGGAAGTGCAATCGCTGTGGACACGCATGGGTGCGGAGGTCCGAAAAGGAACCTACCGCATGCCCGAACTGCCACAGTCCCTACTGGAACAAGCCACGGGTGCTCGGTGTGCGCAATGAAGCAGAAGCGCAAACCTCCCCAGTCGGAAAAGCCGGAAAAGCCAAAACTCAAAGGTCGGCTGAAACTGGAACCCATCTACGATCTCAATCGAACGGTGGATCTCGGCCAGCGAATTCTAAAGGCGCAGGCATTAACTCGCGCAGACAAGCAACGCGCTCGCAAAGAACGGAGACCATCGCACGATGACGCAGCCTGAATTTTTCATTGGCTCGACAAGCCTTAGGAAGGGAAGCGCGAAATGAGCGATCTCCAGGTTTGGCAACTCGGCTTAGGCGTGTTCCTGGGAACGCTCCCGCTCACGGGGCTCATTCTCTGGAATCTGCTAGAGCTTAAAAGCTTCCGCTCTGAAGTCCGCACGGAACTCAATGGAATCCATACGGAACTCACCAACATTCGGGAACGGGTCGCAACCCTCGAGGAACGCGACCGCTGGACTCATCCTCAGGTGGTGGAACGATAATGGCGAACACTTTTAGCTCCACCAAAGAGGCTACCGCAGAAAGAGAAGTAGCAAAAGAAAAGGAACAAGCCGATGGCGACCGCTAGAGCAACACTTTCCCCCCGCCCGGTCCTCGCGCCGGCAATCTATGCTCGGGTTTCGTCGCATGCGCAGGACGAAGCTATGCAGCTTCGCGACGGCTGCGAGTGGATGGCGGGCAAGGGATACCCCACCGCTGTGGAATACATCGATCACGGTGTTTCCGGCAAGCGACGGAACCGCCCGGCTTTTGATCGATTGATGAAAGCATGCGCCGAAGGGAAACACGATTTGGTCTGGGTTTACAAGATCGATCGCTTCGGACGCTCCGTGCCGCACTTCCTCGACTCCATCGAGAAGCTGGACGAGTGGGGCGTCCGGTTCGTGGCGCCGTCGCAAAACATCGACACCGATAACACCAATCCGATGGGTCGCCTGCTCATAACAATCCTCGCCGCTATTGCAGATTTCGAGCACGCATTGATTACGGAACGCTCAACGGACGGCCGCAACCAGAAATTTGCAAACGGCCAGCCGGATTCCTGGAATCTGATCTTCGGCTTCAAAAAGGGCAAGCCGGAAATCGAGCCGCTCGCGCAGCAAATCATGCAGCAGATCGCAGACTGGAGGGATGCCGATTATTCCTACTACGAAATCGAACCGATGGTCGATGCCTTCGCCAAACAACTCGGCGTCAAGCCTCCGCGCGGAGATCGCTGGTACGCGAGGTCGATGAGCAAATGGATAAAGAACCGTCAGTGCATGGGAGAGTATCACCGTGCAGCGCGCATGTGGCCCCTCCCGCTATTGCTCGATCCAGTGCAGTGGCAAAGAATCAACGCCAAGTCGAACAAACGCGGCCGCGGGAATCCGAATCTTAGATATCCGCTCACCGGCATTCTGCGCAGCATATGCGGAAAGCCCATGCACGGTTGCCACGATCATGGAACTCGGTACATGCGTTGCGAGGGCAAGCTAAAGCGCAGTAAGCTCCTCACCTCGGAGCGGTGTGGTTGCCACTACGTCCGGGCGGATATCCTGGAAGACACCGTGTTCAACGCCATCTGGGATTACCTGACAGATCCGGCGCGCGCATGGGCTCTCGCGCAGGCACTCGCCGATAACGCGAACTCGGCAAAACCCAAAGCCGGGAGGGACGCACGCGCAGAACTAAAAAAAGCCAAAGCCGAAGAACAGCGCGTCATGGAGATGACGCGAAACGGGATGTACAACATGGACAAAGGCGCGACCGAGGTAATGCAAATCCGGCGCAAGATGACGGACCTTGAAACGGAGATTCGGGCTCTCGGTAAGGTGGTCGAAATCGCTCCGCGCGACATCGTTCAGGAGACGTTCCACGCCATCACCGAAGGCGGCAAACCGGAAGGGGAGCACCGCTGGCTCGTCCTGGGCGGAATCCTCGATCTGGCCGCAAAGCTCGAGGGAAACGAAGTGGTGATCACAGGAAAAGTACCGACGATCAAAACTGGCAGTGTTGGAAACAAAGGGGTTTCAGGCTCGAACAAATGCGAAGACCGGCTTGCCGGTGTTCCTATTTGTCATGATCCTATCCCTTTCATTCTAAAAGCCAAGCTTGCGGCTTGATTTCGACGAAGGGAGCGGAATGATATGAAACTCATTCTTGAACAAACGGACAAAATCGTGACGGTAAACGGCGTGCCTGCGCGGGTATGGGAAGGTGTCACCGGCAACGGTGTTGAAGTATCCGCGCTAATCACGCGCATTGCGGCTCATAAAAACTCGGACTGTTCACAACTCGAATCTGAGCTCACCGAACAGACCGCCTTCACCTGAATTGAGCCACGCCTTTCCTATGCGGTTGATTCTATAAAACCACGGCTGCATGCGATCATGCAGCCCTTTATCCACCCTGAAAAACCGTCAAGGAGAAATAACCATGCCCCCTGTGCTCGCATTTATTGTCCCCATCGAACTCGGCGCAGCTCCGACTCCGCCGATTTATTACCCGCCTCCGGGCATCTGGCCCGGACCTCCAGGCGGACCCATCGCCGGTTGGCCCTCGCCTCCGGTTCCGGGATGGCCTGCCATTCCAGGCTTTCCCGGACACCAGCCTCCGCAACCTCCCGGCACCTGGCCGGGGCCTCCGGGCGGTCCTATCGCAGGTTGGCCTTCTCCGCCCGTACCGGGCTGGCCGGGTATTCCAGGTTTTCCAGGACATCAACCCCCGCAGCCGCCAGGTATCTGGCCAGGGCCAGGTGTTCCCACACCTCCCATCTACTACCCGCCGGGAATCTGGCCTCCATCGGCGATAGTTACTCCACCGATTTACTATCCTCCTGTGATTAGCGGCGGCCCAGGATCGCTCCCCACCAAATGTCATGCCGCCGATCTACTATCCGCCTCCCGCCGGAGGTTTCCCGCCCAATTTGCCGGAGTTTCCGATTGCGGGCGAAGGATGGTCAATGCGCTACATCCCCGGCTACGGGTGGATTCTGGTTCCGCCGGCCGATTGGACTCCGCCTACGGACGCACAAGAACCGAAGTAGGAACCGCATGACATTTTTAGGGTCGATCTTCACGGGCCGTCGAGGCATGTGCAGATCGACCCGTTCTGTCGGGCGAAATAAACGGATGAAAAAAAACTTATAAGGGAGTCCGCATGAGCCGCAGGCGCGATTCGATCCTCATGGAAACCACCGAAGTCTCTCCCGAGCGCACGGCAGGTGAGATCATCTCCAAGCTCGTTCAAATCGGCGCAAACGAGATCAACCAAACATTCGAAGGCGGCAAGATCGTCGGCATCAAATGGATGCTCACGATCCACGGTCAACCGCGTTTATTCGAGATGCCGGTGCGCACTGAAGGCGTCTATCGCATTTTGCAATCCCGTCATAAGTCTTGGGACCAAACCCGCTATCACGATGTCGACAAGGTTAAGGCCGAGCGCGTGGCGTGGCGACAACTACTGCGATGGATCGAGGCCCAAATCGCGATGATCCAAACGCAAATGGCGCGCGCAGAAGAGGTTTTCTTGCCATATCTGTACGATCCGGCAACCGGCACCACTCTTTTCCGCTGGATGGATGAGCGCAGATTTCCCGCATTGCCCGCTGGCTCTGACAAAGAGATACCGCAATGAACGAAGACTCTGACCGCATTGAGTGGCTCGAGCGCATCTCGCAGCACATCACGATCGAGGTTCGCATCGATCCGCCAGCTCGCGATGCCATCTTCCAAATCCGGCTTGGCCAGGAAGGCCGCACGCGCCTGGCGGAAGCTCCCACGCTGCGCGAGGCTTTCGACCTCGCGATGAGGATCATCTTGTGAAACCGATACCGATCCACCCGGCCGCGGATCTCTTCCCGATGATGTCCGAAGAAGAACTCCGCGAACTCGCGGATGATATCGCAGAGCACGGATTGATTCATCCCATCGTCGTTGATGATCAAGGCCAGTTGATCGACGGGCGAAACCGGCTGAAAGCTTGCGAAATCGCGAAGGTCGAACCGCGCTTCGAAAAGTTAAACGGATACCATCCGCTGGCCTACATCGTATCGGCGAATCTCGAGCGGCGGAACCTTACTAAAGGCCAGCAAGCGATGGCGCTCGCGATGATTTACCCGGAACCGGAGAAGCGTGGCAGAGGAAACAAAAGCGAGGCCAGGAAAGGTTTAGAAACTGAACCTTTTTCCAAGGCCCGACTAAGCCAAGCTCGGTCCGTGTTGCACTACTCCCGCGCTCTCGCGGAGAGCGTCATCAAGGGAGCCGTGTCTCTGGATGCCGCTCTCGCGCAAGTCGAAGCGGCGAAGCGGCAAGCCGAATCTGCCGAAGGCAAACTCGCTCGAATACAGAAAGACGCTCCCGATCTCGCAGAGCGTGTTTCCGACACTACCCTCGCCCTCGATGAAGCCCTAACGCTTCTCCAGGATTACGAACCAGACCGTTTGATCCGGGATAATCACGGAAACGCAATCGAACAAGACAAAGCACCCCATAGCTATAAACGAGACGAAAGCGAACGCGCAGCCAAGCACGCGCACGAAGCCATCGCATGGGCCGATCGCAAAAGAAAAGAATTTGAAGGATTCTCTTCGTGGGTTATCGAACAGCAAAGGAACGGACGCACCAAGAAACTGACCTTCGGCGACTATGTCCGTGAGTCCCAGTTGCTTTATCTCTTTCCTAAGCAAGGGGCCGCATGACGCTCGCCGATATCAACCCAGAGCAGCGAGGGATCCCCTACGCGAACTGGATGGCGGAGCAGTTAAACCGGATGTTCCTCGATCAGGGACTGATGCGTCAACTCGCGAGGATTACGGCCGCAACCGTCGCGCACGGCATGACCAAGGAAAAAAAATGGGCGCCGAATGCACAAACGGCGCCCACTACTTTTTTCGGAAAAGAAAAGGAGGAAGCACAGTTCCGGTGACTATAAACCAATTTCCCCCACTTCTGTTTTACATTCTAACCGCAGCCGCACACCGTTAAAACTCGGGTTTTGTACCGATGAAAAAACGGCAGTGCCTCATCCTCCAGTTTTGCGCCGGCCCGTGCCAATCATGCGGCGAGTACAGCGACCAACTGCACCTCCACGCTCCGCCGCTCGCCCAGCTGCGCTTGCTGTGCGCCCAATGTTGTCCCTGTAACCCAACTTCGCCCGTTGGTTATTCAACTCCGAACCAGAGTGATTTCTCTAGAGAAATCACTCCAAAAAAAGAAAGGCCTGTTATGCACAATCATTCCAATTCCGCACCCACAAAAACGAGAACCGAAATCGAAATCAAAAACTGGCGACCGTACTCCGGGAAAAGCACAACCTTGAAAGGCTTCTTTACCGCGGTTCTGCCGTCCGGGATGGTCATCCATGACCTGATGCTCCACGAAAAGGCAGACGGGAGCTGGATCGGCTTTCCCTCGCGCGAGTACACCAACCAGCAAGGCGCGAAGCAGTATATGGCATACATAGACTTCGACAGCAAAGATACACGCCTGAAATTTCAGGATCAGATGCTCCAAGCCCTCGATCACCAGCTAACGCCCGCCAAATTATGAAGAATCCAAATCTCTGCCAGCGTCCTTTCTGCCGGGAGCCATACACCAAAACCGTTTCCGGCTACGATCCTCGCTTCGGCGGAAGAAGTTGGATTTTGCGCGTCTGCGACTTCCACGCGCAGTACTACGAAGAAGCACGCAAGGAAGAGATCGGCCACACGCATCGCGGGGAGGTTCCATGAGGCGGATGATTCACATCTGCTCTTTCCAGGCGATCCCCGACGTGACCCGCAAGACACGCTATGAGGATTTTAAAGCCGCCGCGTTAGAGGCGGGCCGGTTCTCGGCGTTTGAGGCATCGGCCAACCGCTACGCCGCGTCGATGTTCACGCGCCTGTGCCACGACCCCGATGTTGAAACCGAGACGCTCGGCTACCCGTGGACGGCGGTACGGAAGCTTCAACAAGAAACCCACTCCACCATTCCGTCGCATATCGGCATAGAAAACAGACGAAAGGAAGAACCATGAGCAACGGCCAACGAAGTGAAATTTCCAATATCGGCGATTTCACACCGCATGTCGTCCCGTGGCCTAGATCCATCGGCACTGCCGGTTACTACGGGCTGGCCGGCGAATTCGTGCGCCTGGTCGAGCCGCACACGGAAGCGGATCCCAACGCGATTCTGCTAACCTTCCTGACCTTCGCCGGCCAACTGCTCGGCCGCAACTTTTATGTGATGGCCGGGTCCGACGAGCATCACGGCAATCTCTTTCTATGCCTCATCGGGACGACCGGACACGGACGCAAGGGCTCGGCAATTTCAGTAGTGAATAGCTTCTTTCACCGTGGCCCCGAACCGCCGCGGCTGGGGCATGTGCTCAAAGGCATCTCCACGGGCGAAGGTGTCGTTTGGGAAATCCACGATGACCTGTACAAAATGATTCTCGATAAAAAGACCGGCAAGCCGGAACGAACTCTGGTAGAACCGGCGGAGCCGGAAAAACGGCTACTCATCGTTCTGAACGAATTCCAGCAATGCCTCGCGAACATGCGGAAACCGGAAAGCATCCTCTCTTCGATTCTCAGACAGGCATGGGACCAAGGCGAACTCTCCACGCCCGCCAAAAACAGCCGCGCGATCGCAACCGGGGCGCATGTTTCCGTTGCAGCCGCTATGTCCAAAACCGAACTGCTTGCGGAAACAGACACCACCGACGCTGAAAACGGCACGCTCAACCGTTTCATGTTCGCTTGCAGCAAACGCAGCAAACTCCTACCGCAGGGAGGGCAGTTCTCAAAACTCTTCAGCGATCCTCATTGGATCAGCCTGCAACAACGCATCAACCAGAACACGGAGAACGGACACGGACGCATCGAAATTCACCGCAGCCAACTCGCCGAAGAAAACTGGGGGCTCAATGAAAACCCAGACCGTGGCATGTACCGGATTCTGAATCAATCGCGACCGGGAATCTGGGGGGCCGTAACCGCGAGAGCCCCTCAAATCGTACTGCGGCTCGCCAATATTATTGCCGTCATCAATGGGGCGCGAGAGATTTCAGAAGAGCATCTGGACGCAGCTTATGAATGCTGGCGATATTGCGATGAAAGCGCACGCTACGTGTTTGGGGATCGCCTGGACGATCCTCTCGCCGCAAGAGTTATGCAAGAGCTTCGCTCCGCGGCTCCCCAAGGTTTAACCCGCAGCCAGCTTCATCGCCTTTTCTTGAATCACGGCGGCGGCAGGGAAAAACTCGATGCTGCACTACTGTGGCTCGCGCACTCGGGAATTGCACATTGCGAGAAAATCCAGACCCAAGGAAGGCCAGTAGAAACATGGTACGAGAACGCCTAAAACCTGCATGCAGAACAGCACATACACGAATACACCGGTGTAAAAAGTGGAAAAAGTGGATTAAGCCCGGAATCAATAACTTACGAGGTGTAAAAAGGGGTGTAAAAAGTGGTGTAAAAAGGGAGGATGAAAAAGCGAAGCAGGCGCGGTTGCATGCAGACTTTTTACACCCTTTTTCGGGCTTTTTGCACGCTTTTTACACCCTTTTTACTCTCTCTCTCTCTCTCTCTCTATCTCTCTCTCTCTCTAGGAGATATCTCTCTATATGTACCCGAAAATACCCCTTTTTACACCTTTTCCCCCGGCTCCCTTTGAAGGCGACCCTTTGTTTTCTTGCCCGATTGGCCCGATGCCCCCCCCCCCACTTCCCTCTTTTCAGAGCCGATGTACGGGAAGTGGCGGGGGGGGAACAGCGGTTGAAGAAAGGAATTTTTGTGGAAGATCGGATTGCGGATGCGGTGCGAATGACTGAGGCTTTTCTCAGTGTTGGAACGAAACGGTTCGACCTGAGCCAGACCGGGATCGACGGTGTAGGTCACGGGTATAGGCCGAACTTGAACGAAGGCGCCATGCGGCTGATGCTGCCCTACTGGATTCCCCAGTGCTGGATGCTCGGTCAGAACCTGATCCTCAGGCCGCGGCGCGAGGCTGGCAGAGCGTTCGCGCAACTGGACGACCTCGGCGGGGAGCGGCTCGGCGCGGTTCGTCCTGTTGCGTTTCTGTGCGTGGAAACAAGCCCCGGCAACTTCCAGGCGTGGGTCGCGATCAAGGCAGGCTCCGCCGGCGACATAAAGCGGTTGAAACATGGCGTGGGATCGGACGCGAGAGCGAACGGCTCGGTGCGGATCGCCGGCTCTCCGAATTGTAAGCGGAGATATGCGCCTGATTTTCCGGTTGTGCGGACTGCCGGCCTGCAGCCCGGATGTGTTGTGACTCCGCAGCACCTCGAGGAACTCGGACTGATGCGAGATCCGGCGCCGGCCGCGGCCGTATGCCCGCGGGCATTCGCGCAAACCAGGCGCGGCTGGCCCGATTACAGCCGTGTGCTCCGCGGGGCTCCGCGCAAGCATGATGGAACCGCCGATCGCAGCAAGGCAGATTACATGTGGTCGAAGTGGGCTCTCGAGCGGGGCTACATCGAAGCGGAGGTCGAAGCGAAGCTTTTCGAGGTTAGTGAGAAGGCGCGCGCGGAGTTCGCCCGTGGCAACGGGAGGTATGCGTTTTACAAAGTCGCCAGTGCGAGAGGAGCCGTGCGATGAGTCGCGTGTACTGGTGATTATGTACTTGACTGAGATGGCCTTACGTCTCAGTCAAGTACATAATCACCCGTGTACTGGATTACTCCGCGCGCTTTAATTCGCGGTTTACGCTCCACTCGGCGATCACCGAACTGGTGGGAGCGCATTCAAGCCTGGCTTGGAA
>Ga0126381_100006447_pt1 | contig 12975 bp, 8 predicted proteins | sample PanSoiMetPlot_28_FD_96465 | JGI IMG/M metagenome (GOLD analysis project Ga0126381, IMG submission 96465) | Tropical forest soil microbial communities from Panama - MetaG Plot_28 | ecosystem: Environmental > Terrestrial > Soil > Tropical forest > Bulk soil | place: Panama | collected 2016-02-17
GACGGAAAAGACTATATTCTCAGCCTCAACGGACAGGCCCTGGTGGCCCGGGAATTCAACCTCAAGAAGCTGTCCCTGGGGCCGCCGCGCACGCTGCTGAATCAGGCCGGCTCGATGTTACAGCCCGCTGCCGCTTCCCTTGGCGGTATCTTGCTATACGCAGGGGGGTCGAATGCCAGCCGTCTTATGTGGCTCGACCGCGCCGGCACGACGCTCGAAGTCTTGAGCGAAGCGGATCGGCAAGCGACCACCCGGATATCGCCGGATGGCAAGCGTTTCGTAACGGTGCGAGGGCAATATCCGGCAGTGCGTGGTAACGACGTGTGGTTGATGTCCCTTGAGCGCCACGTGCGAAGCCTGTTCGTACCCGCCGTTCGCGAGCTTACGCCCCTCGCGCGCGACTCTAATTATTGGTCCGCGCTGTGGTCTCCCGATAGCGGAACCATCCTCTTAGATAGAGGACGGTTTGTCTTCCGAAAGGCTATCGCGGCTTCCGGGGAAGGGGAGCGCATCGCGGAATGGCCGGCGCTAGCAAGATTATGCGACTGGTCGCGCGACGGGCGATACCTTCTCTACGAGACCTCCGACCCGGAAACCAGGCGGGACCTTTGGGTTGCGTCCGTGACACCCGACGGGCGGCTCGCCGAAGGAGCGCAGCCCAAGCCTTATCTGCACGGGCCTTTCGCGGAGTGGCAAGGCCGCTTCTCTCCCGACGTGCGCTGGGTGGCGTATCAATCGGATGAGACCGGCCGAGACGAAATCTACCTTGCCAGTTTTCCGGACGCGAAGAGAAGGCTGCAAGTGACGTCGGATGGCGGGACCTTCCCCGAGTGGGGGCCTGACGGACACGAACTGTTCTACATCTCGGGCGACGGGATGCTGACCGTGGCCGGCCTCAAGAGCGGCCCGGAGGGTCTCGAGCCATCCGCGCCGCAGCGGTTGTTTCCTGTGGCCGCCGATTTTTATTTCGCAAATCCGTACGAAGTGTCGCCCGATGGCAAGCGCATTCTGGTGAACCAGGGAGGGCAGAATCGGGAACTCCACGTCGTGGTGAACTGGCCTTTGCTACTCCGGGGGCGGGCGGCTCAATAAAGCAGTCGCCGGGCCTGGAAAGTCGTTTCTCACAACACGATCGCACTGACTCACAAACCGCAACGATCGCCCATCCGACTTAAGTTGCCGTATAAAGCCCGACGGGCGCCGAGGGATTTGTCCTTCCAAACGCTATGGCTCTATCTGGAATGCCCCGGCGGGCGGACGCTGTATCGAGCCTCTGGAAGTTACTTTCGGCCGACTTTCGGGGAAATGCGTTTCGCAGCCGAATTCGGAAGTCCTGAATTGAGGTGCGCATAGAAGAGGCACCTTCCGGTGCTGTCAGTACGCGATGGACGATACTGGCCGACGCAGTGGAATGGCCAAGGTTCCGCCAAACGTTTACGCTGGAGCCGCGTCTGGTTCGGATGAGGAGCAACAGTAGCATGTCACTTGGCTTGGACCCTATCGTCTCGAGCCTGTTTTACTCGCTCAGCCTGGTTCCTCACCTGAAGCGGCCCGCCAGAGGCACCCCACCGAGCAATAGGGAATTCACCGTCCTGCCGTACGTGTCCGTGCTCGTTACATTCTGCCACGAGACCAGGGCCGACATCGAGATGACGGTGTCTTCGTTTCTTGCTCAAACGTATCCGCGCGACAGGTTTGAGGTCCTGATAGCGATCGAGCCGGCCGACGAACCGGTCGCCCGCTACGCGATGGAGAGCGTCAGTAGACTGCGCGAAGCCGGCATCACCGGAAGGATCGTTGTGAGCGACGGCAAACTTTGCATCAAGCCTCACGCCCTCAACCTGGCGGTCAAACAGGCGCAAGGCAAATATTGCGCGTTCTACGACGCCGCCGACGACATCGATCCCGACCAGGTCGAAAAGGCGGTCCGACTGATGGAGGAGCGCGACTACGACGTCATGCAGTCGGCCGTCTTTCGCAAAGGCCGCTCGATCTTGAGCCATTTCCTCACGATCGACACAGTTTTCTGGTACAGGAAATACCTGCCGCTGCTCCTGAGACACGCCCAGGGGTTCCCGCTGAGCGGCGAGGGGCTGTTCATCAGAAAGAGTGTTCTGGATGAGGTCGGCGGCTTCCCGGAGGTTCTCACCGAAGACGCCTATCTGGGCCTGCTCCTGACCGAAAGCGACAGGCGATTTGGGATCGTGGACTCTGTCGTGGTGGAGAAGGCTCCCAAGAATGCGAAAGCCCATTTCACGCAGCGATCACGTTGGCATCGCGGTTATCTCACTTGTTTGCTAAGGCTCTTCAGAAGCAACCTGAGCTTTCGCCGGAAAGTGTTCTTCTTGATCCCGCTAATCGCCCCGTTCAGTTGTTCACTGGCATTCCTGGGATGGACTTTCATCCTGTGCCACACCGTCTTTTCGCTCGTGCCAGGAGTGCACTGGAAACACGGAATCGGCATCTGGTTTGAGCCGCCGATCCTTGCCCACGTTGTTTATTATTGGTCGCTCGTGCTCGCATGTGTAGGCATTCCGCTGATTCTGCTCTCGTACACGCAAGTTCTCTGGGCGGAGAAAGAACACCGATACATGCGCGTGCTGCCCCTGATTCCCCTCTACTGGATGTTCGTCGGTTTCGTCGCGACCTGCTCATTCTTTCGCGGCACCAAGCACTGGGGAAAGACCGAGCGATAGTAGCCGGTGGCCGTTCGCGGATAATTCTTTGGAAGCCGATGTAGATGGCAGTGAGGAAGGTACGGAAGCCGCCGCCGCTAGTGGAGTGGTGGTCACTCTCGTCGCGATGGTGCAGACGCCATCCGAGCTGGCGTTCCGCGCCGAACACCTATACGTCTTCTTTATCCGCGACACTCGTTCCGGGCTAATCCTGTTTACCCGCCGTTTTCTCGACCTGAAGCGGGAGCCTGAAATTAGTGAGCAGGAGTTCAGGTATCGGACCCGAAGGGGCGCGTTGCAGCACGACGGTATTGGGTTCCTCCCGAACTTACAGGCCCGCCAATCCTAAGTAGCTCAACGACCCCCGTGGCCATTCAGACTCTCCACCCGCTTTCCGAGATCTGCGGCGAATTCGCGAATTTCGCGCGCTGAAGCCGGAGGTGCCGTCCCGATTCGCGGGTCCCGGTCGCTAACTGCAGCCTGCTCTTCGAGACCGGCCAGGGCGCGCAAAACGCGCTCTCTCAGCCCCGGCACGGGATGACCGGACGCCAGCACCTTGTATCCAAACAACGCCTCGGCGTGCAGTTTCCAAACGAGAGCGGTCCGCTCGGCTAGCACCAGTCTCCAATAGAGGTCGTCATACTGTCCGGGCGTGATATGGCCTTTCGCGCGGCTCAGATGTTGCAGGGCTGTCTGCGCCTCAGCTATAGCCGTGTCCTTTTCCGCCAGAATGCGCTCCAGCAGTTCCGGATCGGGACGTGCCAGGCGATCCTCCATCTCCTTGTACTTCGGCTCCGTGGGAAACCACTTCGCCAACGTCCGGGAATGGATGTGCTCGTCGGCGTAGTTGAAGTCCGGCAAGGCAGAGTGATTGGTGATCCAGAATTGCAAAGCGAAGAACGAGCGGTTCACGATATCAAACGTCGGCCGGAGCGCCTGTTCGATTTCCGAGGCGGCTGCTGCGCCGTAGTACTTGGCCGCCCACTCCTTTCAGATTTCCGATGCCGTCACGCGCCGATCTTCCGTGAAGCGCCACATGGCGTAGATATTGATCTCGTTGGGAGTATGTAAGGCGTCGTAACCGCCATGATCGACGCGGAGGTTGTAGCCGACCACCCCCGGCTGCGTCAGATCGTAGCGCCAACGCCGCTCAAAGTATTCCGGCTGCGCGTAGGGGATGCGATTCTTACCGGTATACTCGGACGATCCGTCGAATTCGACAATCTGTTTGCGGCCGGGGAAGGCGCCGATCAGCGGATCGTTGGGATAGAACGGGTCCCAATCGTGCGTCTCGCACTTGGTCTGTACCATGACGTGAGGATCAGACTTGGAGTAACCCTGGCGAAACCACTCCATTTGCTCAGGCTCATACAGAAAGGAACGGACGATGAAGTCCTTCCCGTAGCGGCGGCAAACGGCGTCGATGGTATCGATCAGCCGGGTAAACCGTTCCGGCATGGAGAGAGACGATTCGATCTTTGCGGTATTGAAAATGGGGTAGGGCGACTCCTCAAAAGTCAGCATCAAACCGTCGAAATCCGGATAGGCTTTGAAATCTTGTCGTAGCGGCTGGCCACCAAATCCCAAAACCCGGGCCGATCCATGAGGATCTTGCCGCTTTCAAAGTACGGCGCGGGCGCGCGCTCCAATTCCCGTACCCAAATCCAGACCTTGAGCTTTTCCGCGTGCGCCGCCGCGGTCAGCGTCTTCAACTTCTCCGCGCGGGAGGCATCGTTCAGCACCTCAGACGCGTAGCCAACCATTTCATGGGAAAAGACCAAGGTGTTCACGCCATACCGGCCCGCCAGCTTCATCGAGGCCAACACGTAGGATGGATCCAGCGTGTGGAATTGCCAGGCGCGTATCGGCACCAAAGGCTCGGCATGCAGAAAGAGGCCCGCGATCAGCACGCCGAAAGCGGCCCGAAACTCGATAGTCATAAGCTCCGATGTGTCGAAATCATGTTTGACGCTGGGCAAGGATTGCGTCAAGTCGAAACTTGCGTATAAAACCGTTATTAACGTACCATGAGCACTTGACTGGCGGCCGTTTTGCGCAAATGATCGATTAGCTATTGGGTTTGTTTCGCCAAAGCATCGATTCGCAATGTTCTTGCGATCCGGGAGCTAGCCTATGAGAATCCGAACCGTGCTGTGGGGATTGTTGGCGGTTACCGCCGCGTTCACGCAGGTGAACAAGAGCAGCCTGGTAGGCGTGTTACGCGATAGCTCCGGTGCCGCTGTGCCCGGGGCTACTGTCACCATCACCAACACGGCGACCGGGGCCGTCCATCGCGAGATGACCGACGATACTGGTTTGTACCGGGCGAATCTCCTCGATGTCGGAACGTATGCCGTCACCATGGAGAAATCCGGATTTAAGAAGGCCGTGCAGGAGGGCGTCGCGCTGCAGGTCGGCGAGACGACGACCCTCGATGTCACCATGGAAGTCGGCGCTCTGTCGGACTCCGTTACGGTCTCCGCGGAAAGCGAACTGCTGCGAACTGAGACTGGGTCCGCCGGCAGCACTCTCGAGGCGCGAAATGTCCAGGAGCTTCCGTCGATCGGCCGCAATCCTTATGTATTCGTGTCGCTGATCTCCGGAATCCAGTACACCGGCGACCCGACGTACGTCAACCCGTGGGACGCCAGCGGACCCTCGGCGTTTGTCGCCAACGGATTTGGATCGGGAACTGGCGCCACCAGCGGCGCCGGCAGCACGTCGATGTTTTATCTCGATGGCGTCGTGAACCTGCGCATGGACGCCGTGAGCTTTAGTCCGTCGCCGGATGCGGTCGAAGAGATGCGCGCGCAGACCAACGCCTTCGATGCGGAGTATGGTCACTCCGCGGCTGCTTTTATCAACGTGACCACGCGCGGTGGCAGCAACCGCCTGCATGGCGCCGTCTACGACTATCTGCGCAACAACTTTCTCAATGCCAACGACTTTTTCAGCAACCGGAGCGGATTGGGAAAGGCCGAATTCCATCAGGACGATTACGGCGGGTCCATCGGCGGCCCGCTCAGCTTGCCAAAAATCTACCGCGGACACGACCGTACGTTCTTCTTCTTCAACTACGAAGGGACGCAATTGCGCCAGGGCGGGAACACCGAGAACATCGTGCCCACCGCGTTGCAGCGTAAGGGCGACTTTTCGCAGACCGTCAACACCAAGGGGCAGGCGTTCACCATTTACGATCCGTACAGTAGCACCACTGCGCGCACGCCGTTCCCCGGCAATGTGATCCCTGCATCCGAGCTCGATCCGGTGGCGCTGAAGATCCTCCAGTTCTATCCGCTGCCAAACCTAATACCGGCGCCCGGCACCTTACAGAATTTTGTCGGCAACGGCGTAGCGTCCGGCGTGACCACGCGCAGTTGGAACAGCTTCATCACCAGGGTCGACCACCGGGTCAGCGATTCCCAAAGCCTGTTCTTCCGCTACGGCTGGAACCACCGCACCGACACCACGGTGCCTTACTACGGCATCCCTGGCGCCGACTCGGAACTGGGCGATGCCGATGGCTTCTTCCGCGGCAACGCCAACGGCGCGATGGGCTACACCTGGACGATCAACCCGCACACGGTGCTGGACGCGCGGGCGAGCGTTGTGCGGTATGGCGAAGGCAACGTCGAGAATACGCTCGGCATGGATTTGACCACTCTCGGATTCCCCGCCAGCTTTGCCCAGTCGACGCCGTATCCGCTGTTCCCTACCATCACCATGAGCGATGGCGATGTCTACAACCTCGGCGGCGGCAACACACCCAGCAAGCTGTATATCAACGAGTTGAGCCCGCAGGTCAGCATCCACATGATGTACGGCCATCATGCGGTGAAGTACGGCGCCAACTTCATAGGTATGCAGTACAACAACTTTTCGCCCAGCCACTCCGGTGGAACCTTCAGCTTCAACCGCGCCTTCACGCAAGGGCCGACGCCGACCACGGCAGGCGCGCTCTCGGGATTCGACTGGGCATCCTTCATGTTGGGCACTCCTGGGTCGGGCAGCGTCGATTTCAACGCCGTGCCTGCGTACGAGGTGAAGTACTTCGGATTCTACCTGCAGGATGACTGGAAGGTGAGCAACCGGCTGACGGTGAACGCCGGTATCCGCTTCTCGCACGAAGGACCAATTACCGAACGGTACAATCGCGGCGATTCCAGCTTCGATCCCAACGCCGTACCGTCATTTGCAGCGGCCGCGCAGGCGGCATATGCCGCGAACCCGGTCCCGCAGCTTGCGCAACTGGTGGTCCAGGGGGGCCTGGGTTTTCTGGGCGTGAACAGCACGCCGCGAGGCTATCTCAGCGTGCCATCGCTTTATTACGAGCCGCGTCTCGGCTTCGCCTATCGCATTTCCGACAGGATCGTCTGGCGCGGCGGTTACGGCATTTTCATCGCGCCAAACAACCAGTCGAACTTCCAGAACAACGGATTCAGTCTCACCACCAGCATGATCACGTCGCTGAACAACAACGTGACGCCATACAACACGCTGTCGAATCCATTCCCCAGCGGGGTTGCGACGCCGCCCGGCGCGAGCGGAGGGTTGCTGACCGGCGTCGGAACCAGCGTGAATGGTGGACCGGCGGCGCTCGGCAGCGTACCGAATTTCAAGGACGCCATGAACCAGCAGTTCTCCATGGGATTCCAGTTCGTTTTGCCGGGCCAGGTCTCTCTCGAAACCAGCTACGTGGGGAACAGCGTCCAGCACCTCGCCATCAGCCGCAACGTGGACGCCTACCCCGTGGCCGACCTCGCGCTGGGCAGCGCGCTCAACAACAAAGTTTCCAATCCGTTTTACAATCTGGTGCCCGGCAACGCCACGTCCACCTTTAGCGTCGCAACCATGCCACTCTCGCAGCTCTTGACGCCGTTCCCGCAGTTTACCGGCGTGACGGAATCATCGCTTCCGCTGGGCAGATCGCATTACAACTCCCTGCAGATCATGGTCCATAAGCGATTTTCCCAGGGGTTGAATCTGTCCGCTTCCTGGACATTCTCCAAATACCTGCAGAACACGGCCTTCCACAACATCGACGATGCGGCTCCGGAGAGTGTGATCTCCGGCAGCGACCGGCCGTCGGACTTTGTTGTCTCCGGGTTGTACGAACTGCCGTTCGGCCCTGGCAAGAGATTCCTGCAAACCAACAGTCCCTTCGTGAAGCGTGTGGTCGGCGGCTGGCAAGCGAGTTGGACCGGCACCTACACCTCGGGGCAGGCGCTGGGATTCTCGAGTGAAAGTCTGGCTCCGGGCTGCGCCACTCTCAAAGCTGTCCGACAGGTGCACATTGTCAATGAGTGGTTCGATAACAGCGTCGTCTCAACGGCCAACCCGAATGGCTGTTGGGCGCCGCAGGCATCCTTCACTTTGCAGCCCCTTTCCAGCGCGTTCGCCGGTCTTCGCGGACCCGGGATCGGGATGTGGCACGTGGATCTCTCCAAAGAGATCCCCATCAACGAAAAAATCCGATTCCGCCTGGAAGCGCAGGCGTTCAACTTCTTGAACACGCCCTTCTTTGGCAATCCCAACACCACGGTGACCAGCGCCAGTTTCGGGCAGATCACCAGCCTGTACTCGGGCAGCGCGTCGCGGAACGTGCAGGTGGCGGCTCGCGTGAGCTTCTAACATACGGACAGCAGGAGGCTCCGGTGATGCGTTTTCTCGCAGGTTTGCTTTTCGGCGGGCTGGCTGTGGCTCTTCTGGCGCAGCGGCCTACCGCCAAGATCGTTCCACCGCAGATTGTAGTGGACAACCAGAAAGTCAAAGTTGAGCGCTGGGTGCTGCAGCCGGATGAGCAATCGCCAGTCCACACGCATTCGCTCGATCATGTCTACGTGGTGATTCACGGGTCGGAGGTCCGCGAGCACTTTCCAGACGGCCGCACCAGTGACGACAATCAGGAAACCGGACGCGCTGCTTTTTCGCCGGCGCGCGGCAAGACGCATTCGTTCGAGAATGTCGGCACGACGCCGTATGAGATGATCGCCATCGAACTTAAAGAGAGCAAGTGAGCGGCGCGTGCAGGCGGGATCGAATCCGTTGCGCGCCTATGAGAGCCGCTCTGGCGAACGATTGCTGCTCTCGGGTCCGTACCAGCCGCGGTTGAGGAAAGCACCGCTCTCAGCTAAGTAACCGCTTCCGACGTCGGGTCCGCCGGCGACAGTGTGGTGCCGGTGGAATGACCAGAATAATACGGTGAGACCGCCGCGGATTTCAGTACGCGATGGCTTCGGGTTTACCGACCGAGGTGAGCGCCAGGGGCATCGCGTGTGTTACGCACATCCCTTCGAACTTGTCTCACCAAGCCCCTGGGGCGTTGTCCGCGACACGGACAGGCACCGAGTTGGGACCGTATCGTATCGAGAAGCTCATAGGCACCGGAGGAATGGGCCACGTCTACCGGGCGCGCGATACGCGCCTGAACCGCACCATCGCGCTGAAGATTTCGAAACAGGGATTTGACGCGGTTCGAGCGCGAGGCCCGTGCGGTGGTGGCGGCATGATGCGCGAACTACGCGCGCCGCCGACGCCCAACCAAGGACGCCGATCAAATCCAAACGTCACCACCACGGAGATTGTGCGAAAACCCGTTTAATTCCGGGCTTCCTTTCTCCGACTCCCGGCCCCTGGCCCCAAATGTTTTTCACCCTCCTCCTAAGCTAACAGCCCGCCCGTCTGCTGCATGACCTCGCCCAAGCCGCTGGCGGTCCCCCTGCACGCCGTTTCGAGCGCTTCAGCCATTCCATAAGCTGGTTCCAACTCTGACTCATTAGGAACGTCGCTTAAAAGCTATCGTTTAGAATGGTTATATTCGGCGCAGCCGAAATTCCGGCGACGCAGTTCCGCACCGATGGAGATAGAGAGACCAGGTCGAAAGGCATGAAGTTCTGGGCCGTCGCGGTGGCTCTGGCATGGCCTGCCGCCGCGCAAGTATCAAAAAACCTCGACAACCTATATCAATCCAATGGCTGGTTCGAATTTCGCGATGCGATGCTGCGCGCGCCCGAGGCCGCGCCATTCTATCGTGGCGAACTGGCGCTGGGTTTCCACGATTGGCCGCAGGCGGAGAAGGATCTCCGGACGGCCATGCAATCGAGCGCGGACCCGATGCAGGTGGTCGAAGCCGGGATAGGATTGCTACGCATATACGACCTCGCCGGACGGCGCAAGGACGGCCGGGCGCTTTTGGCGAAGCTCGATTCCGTCTTGCAAACCCACCGCCGGACTGGGGCTCTTGATGCCGCCTCGCTTCGAGACTTCAAATCGTATCGTAGGCTCTGGAATACCGAAAGCGAATATCCGGATCAATCGGTCGTGACGCGCGGCCATTCGCGGCTACTTTATTCCGAAATCGAGAATCAGCTCATCGTTCCGTTAAAGATTAATGGCATCCCGGCGAATTACTCGATCGATACGGGTTCGGACTCCGGCATCATCAGTGTAGCCGAAGCGAGGCGATTAGGTTTGAAGGTCCATCGGGCGCCGGTGGACATCGATGACGAGCTCGATCCGGAAATGAAGGGCATTGGCGTGGCGTTTGCAGACGACCTGGTGATTGGCAATTTTCATTTCCGCAATGTCATGTTTCTGGTGGAAAAAGGTGACGACGATTTGAGCGGACTTATCGGCCTTTCAGTGCTGCTCCCTTTGGAGACCATGCGCTGGAGTTCGGATGGAAGCATCGAGTTCGGATTTCCGGCGCAGGCACGCGATTTGGCCCAAGCGAACATGTGCCTGGCTGACCCAACGCTACTGACGCGAGCAGAGCTCGATGGGAAGAGCGTACTGCTCGGCCTGGATACGGGTTCATTCGAGAGCATGCTGTTTCCGCGATTCTCCCGCGAGTTTGTGGACAGAATGAAAACGCGGATCCCGCTCAGCGGGCGCGCTGCCCCCGAGAGGATTCAGGCGGTAGCTCTTGCCGGGCTGCGCATCGGCGGGCTTCAGACGGCATTCTCTCCAGTGCCGGTCTATGCGAAGGAGCCGGTCGAAGAGGGAGTCGATCTGCACGGCTGGCTCGGGATGGATCTGCTGGGCCAAGCGCGTTCCGTTTCGCTCGATTTCGTCGCGATGAAGCTGACTCTCGATGGCATCGATACCGCAGAACCCAGCCTTACTGCTCGCGCCCAGTGCCCGCTTCCCCCGGATTTCCGATGCTTGCCGGGGTTCAAGTGCATTGTCAAAGCCGCGAGCGATGCGCCGTGTTTTGTCGAGCGCGTGCCCGTCGTTCCTCCGCCGGGGAATAAGGTAGAAAGTGAACCAGAGGAGGCAGGCAACTGCTACTTGCCGGCCAACGCCAGTTGCGAACACGGAATGGAATGCCGTGCCGTGTTCGATTCCAATCAATCGTGCCACATTAAGTCGGAAGCTGGCAGTGCCCGGGTCGGAGCGCCCTAAGAGCGCGCACCGGCAGAATGCGCCTTCCGGGAACGCGAATCGAACTTTCGCAAGCCGTCGCTGCAACAAGCTTGGCGAGTGGTGGTGGATAACGTCAATCGCCGATCGCCGCGGCGGTGTGTCCTCTCGAGTGAAGTGCGAGACCGCCCATCGCAGCAGGGGATAGGGACGAAAGTGGCGCTTACGGAACCACACCCAAGCCCCGGGTCGAGGTCACTTCTTTAGAATCTCCTCGATTCGGCCTAACGATAAATCAATTCCAGCGGGATGCGTCATTGAAAAAACACGACTTATAGCGGGGTGAACTACGCCCGCGTCGTGGGCAAGTCCCTATGGTACGGCGCGTGCACATATATCTTGTAATGCGCCTGCGAATGTTGGTTCCCGTGATGCTTGCCGCGTTTTCTGGTGCTGCAACCGCCCCAGCTGCCCAAGATGGAGACTCGTTAGATGGTACTTCACTCGCGCGAAACTACGCACGAGAAGTCGACCGCCGCCTTACGGTCCCCGCAAATGAACAGATGGCTTGGGCAGCCCTTCTCTCAACGCTTCTCGCGGACAAAGAACTTAGCCCTCAATATGTCGTCCTCGTTGACCGCAACCCCTTCATCCAGGCGGTCGCAATCTACTGGATGGCGCCCGATGGCACTTTCCACTTCATCGGTGCGTCCCCAGCCTCCACTGGCAAGCCTGGCAGCTTCGATCACTTCATCACGCCGACCGGCGTCTTCGAGCACACCGTTGCCAACCCGGACTTTCGTGCCGAAGGAACTCGGAACGAGAATGGCATCCTCGGCTACGGCCGCAAGGGAATGCGCGTGTACGACTTCGGCTGGCAACAGGCCGAGCGCGGCTGGGGTCGCGAGGGTGAAGCCACCATGCGGCTGCAGATGCATGCGACCGACCCCGAGTTGCTGGAGCGCCGTCTCGGCACCATTCAGTCCAAGGGCTGTATCCGCATCCCTGCGGCGCTGGATACTTTTATCGACCGCCATGCGATCCTGGACGCCGATTACAAGCAGGCCATCGCTGCTGGTCAAACTTTCTACGTCTTGTCAGGAGCACGCGAACCCAGCCCGTGGTCCGGCCGCTATCTCGTTATCGTTGACACCGGGCGCACCTCGAGGCCCTCATGGTCGCCACTTCCAGGGAAGCGCCGGCTGGTTTCACCGGAGCGCTAACGCCTTCCCCAGACGATCTGCCATCAGCGGCAGGAATACAAGTGATCAGAGCCTTACGCCACACTTCGGGTGAGGTTTCTGATTGACGCCCAAGCCAGGAACGTGTCTTGTCCATGGCGGCCGCCAACTGCCGAAATTCTTCGTGCGCTGCGGGCCGAAAGAGGCGACAGACAGCTGCCCCAAGATCCACTGTTTGACCGCCATCGTGGCTCCCGCCTCAACCGGTTTGGCGTCCGATACATTCTCAGAAAGCATGGCGCGCGAGCTCACGCGGCAATGCCCGCATGGGCGAGCAAGTGCCTACACCCCGCAGCATGCGTCACGATGAGAATCGATCAGTCCATTTCGCGGGCATAGGCTCGAACGATTGATGCGAGTGGGCCTCACTGACGGCGTAGCAATTGGCGACGCTCCGAGCGTTATCGTCGGCGACTGCGGAGAAAGACCCTGAGGTCAGTACTGAGAAATCGCATCCGGCCGTCCACCGTGGCCCGAAACCCAGATTGAAATGAATTGTACGAGCGGCGTTTGCCGCTACCGGCCAACACGATCGACAGCCGTGGCCGGGCTCCTGCGGAAAGCATGAAGAGGGTGCAGACCCGCCTAGAGACAGTTCCTAAGCTTACGGATTCCAGCACGAATCTGTTGTGCGTCGGTACCTCCGTAACCCAGAATCAGGCCGCCGCGCGCCTGGGATTTCATATAGCATGTCGACA
>Ga0126381_100006449_pt1 | contig 12972 bp, 14 predicted proteins | sample PanSoiMetPlot_28_FD_96465 | JGI IMG/M metagenome (GOLD analysis project Ga0126381, IMG submission 96465) | Tropical forest soil microbial communities from Panama - MetaG Plot_28 | ecosystem: Environmental > Terrestrial > Soil > Tropical forest > Bulk soil | place: Panama | collected 2016-02-17
ATATGCAGCTTAGCGCGCCAAGGCCCTGGAACGCCGTCCATAAGGCCTTGGGGTCTCGCAGAAAATTGTTGCGAGGGAACGAAAGCCTCCTCACCATGAGGGCTCAACTTGTTGCGCATCATTCGATCGCCTCGTCGGCGCGGCCCAGCAGCGGCAGCGGCACCGTCAGGCCGAGCGCCCTGGCGGCCTTGAGGTTGAGCACAAGCTCGAACTGCGCGGACTGCACCACCGGAAGATCGGCCGGCTTCTCGCCCTTGAGGATGCGCCCCGCGTAAATCCCCATCTGACGCCACTCCCCTTCAACGTTTGTTCCATAGCTCGCGAGTCCTCCGCCGGTGGCAAAATCCCGAACGCCGGAAATGCTGGGGACTGCGTGGCGCGACGCCAGCACTGCAAGCCGTTCAGCCTGGCTGTTGAAGAAATTGTCAGTGCTGATCTGCAGGGCCCCAACATGCTCGTCCGCAGCGGTCACGAACGCCTTTTCCAGCTCGGCCTCATTGCCGGCCTTGAGGACGCGCAACTGACGTCCGAGCCGACGCGCGGCGGGCTCCAGTTCCCGGAGCTTGGAGTCGGATATCGGGCTGCCGGGATAGAGCACGACGGCGATGGTTGCCGCGCCTGGAACCAGCTCGGCCAGGATTTCGAAACGCTTGGCCTCGAGCTCGTTGTTGAGATTCGTGAAGCCGGTGAGGTTCCCGCCCGGCCGCGCCAGGCTCGCGACCAGGCCCAGATCGACGGGGTCGCCGCCGATACCGAATACGATTGGAATGGATCTCGTGGCCGCCTTGGCCAACAAGGCTACGGTGTTGCCGGCCGTGACGATGACCGAAACCCTGCGGGAAACCAGCACCGCCAGGTTGGACGGCATTCGCTGGGTGTCGGACAGATAAAACTCGACCGTCACGTTGCGGCCGTCCGCATAGCCCGATTGCTCAAGCCCGCGCCGCAGTGCCGCGAGCGCGCGGCCCTGATTTTCGCTCGGCGCCGCATTGCTGAGCACGGCAACCACCGGCGGCGCCTGCTGCGCGCGTACCGCCAACGGCCACACCGCCGCGCCGCCGAGGAGGGTGATGAAGTCGCGCCGCCGCATGTTGCCCCCGGGATGAGGCGAGGATCGCGGCGAAGTTACCACATTGGGCCGGGTTGGGGTGTGACGCACGTCACGCCCAGGGATCGACCCCCGCGCGCCCCCGGCTTTCATCCGAACGCGAGGAAAAGCGCCATTTTGCGCCTGATCCGGGCCGGGGCTGCTCAAGTGCAGGCCAAGCGCGCCAATCAGGTGCGGTAACCGGATTTGCGTGCGCGGCCGACCTTTCCCAAGAGGTGAACCTGTGACGCCGCCGTACGTTGAATCCGGCAGCGAGGCCTGAGCGCCGGGCACCCGTGAAGCGGCCGAGGACCGGCGACACTCATCCAGCCTCCTGGGCGCACCGGGCGGGACGGCGCGATCGATCTTGTCGGCAAGCGGGAGGCAGTGGAGCGGGAGGGTGCGAGCATGGATGATCATACTTACCGCGTGATCGAATTGGTCGGAACGTCGGAAACGAGCATCGACGACGCGGCACGCTCGGCAATCGCGCGTGCCCACAAGACCATACGGAATTTGCGCTGGTTCGAGATCGCCAGGACCAGCGGGCGTATCGAAAACGGCACGGTCCGCCACTTTCAAGTAACGCTGAAGGTGGGCTTCACCATGGAAGAGCCCGGCTGAGGCCGAGTCGATGATTTCGATTGACAGGAATCGACGTCGCATTTATCCGGAAATTGAAACTCGCGGTTTGCGCCCGGCCGGTGACTCCGCGCCGGGTTTTTGATTCGGACTATCGCCCGTCCCGCGCAGGGCAGGCCGCAACCCCTGCAGATTCCCTGTTATCTGCAGGAGACGATTGCGTAGCAGAAATATACAACCTCTGGCGGGCTGCAACCAGAATCGTTGTATTTCCCGCTGTTTTTACAATGGCCGGAAGCCCGGCTTCAACCAAAGCGAGCAGCCGCGCGCGCAACGCCGCTAGCGCCAGCGTCGGTGCAGCCACAGCCATTGCTCGGGGTGCTCGCGCACCCAGCCTTCGACCACGCTGGTGATCGCCTGCATGGTGCCGGCAATGTCGATCCTGCCCTCGGCGTCCCGCGCGGGCGCGATCGGCTCGGTCAGGTCGGCCAGGAAGCTGTGCTTGTCCGCCTTGCGCACGATGCGGGTGCCGCGGATCGGGCATTCCACATGGCGGGCGAGCTGGGCGATCAGCGGATTGGCCTTGCAGCGGCGGCCGAAGAAGGTGACGTCGACCCCCTTGGCGAAGTGCTGGTCGACCAGCATGGCGACCGAGCGGCCTTCCTGCAGCTCGCGCAGCAGGCGCACCGGCGCATCAAGGCCGGTGGGGACGAGCTTGCCCATGGCGTTGGCGCGGATGTCGACGACCGCATCGGCGACCGAGCGGATGTTGGGGCGCCGAAACAATGTCGCCGCCTCGATCCCGAAGCGGGCCGCGATGAGCGCGGGCAGCTCCCAATTGGCAAGGTGGGCGGCGAAGACGAGGGTGGGCTTGCCCTCGGCGCGGAAGCGGCGGAATCGCTCGAAGATCTCGGGCTCCGCGGAAATGTCATCCTCGGCGCAGGGAGGGTCGCTGTACGTGAGCCGCTCGATGTGCGCGAACTCCGCGGTCACGCGGCCGAGATTGTCCCAGACGCCGGCCAGGATCCGCTCGATCTCGGGGGGCGATTTCTCCGGGAAGGCGGCGGCCAGATTGGCGCGGCCGATGCGATGCTCGCCAAGCCAGGGGCCGGCCTTGCGCAGCGCCAAGCCCAGCCCATCGGCCATGCCTCGCCGGGGCGCAAGCCGCGCCGACTTGAGCACCGCCGTGACCAGCGCGCCCGCGCCCGCGTCGAGGGCCGCGCCGGCCGCCCGCGTCAAGCCGCGCTTGCCGCCTTGATGCAGCCTGCTCATTGCCGCGGCGGCGCTTTGAAGGAGATGATGATCTTGCCGAACACCCGCCGGCTCTCGAGCCGCTCGAGCCCGCGCTCGAAGTCGGCGAGCGCAAACTCGCTGTCGATCACCGGCGTCAATCCCGCCGCCATCTTGGCGAGGCTTTCGCGGATGTTGCGCATGGAGGCGCCGAACGAGCCGATGATGCGGTATTGCTGCTGGAAGAGCTGCATCAGGTTGAGCGTGGTCGAGGGTCCGGAGGTCGCCCCGCAGGTGACGAGCCGGCCGCCGCGCTTGAGGCACAGAAGCGAGCCGTTGAAGGTCTCGGCGCCCACGTGCTCGAACACCACGTCGACGCCCTTCTTAGCGGTGAGCTTGCGCACCACGCCCTCGAAGCGCTCGGTGCGGTAGTTGATCACGTGATCCGCGCCGAGCGCGGTGGCGCGCGCCGCCTTGGCGTCGTCGCCGACTGTGGTGATGACGGTTGCGCCGATGGCCTTGGCCATCTTGATCGCGGCGGTGCCGATACCGGAGCCCCCGGCATGAACCAGCACGGTCTCGCCGGCCTTAAGCGCGGCATTGTCGAACAGCATGTGCTGCACGGTCGAGAACGCAATCGGCGCGCACGCCGCGTCCGTGAGCGTGACGCCCGCGGGCACCGGGATCGTCAGGCGCGAGGGCATGTTGAGGCGCTCGCGGGCAAAGCCGTCGAGATGAAAGCCCATGATGCCGCCGATGTTTTCGCACAGATTGTCGCGACCCTCGCGGCAGGCCTTGCAGATGCCGCAGGTCAGGCCGCCATACATCACCACGCCATCGCCAGGCTTGAACGCAGTGACGTCGGGACCTGTTGCGACGATCTCGCCCGAAGCCTCGGCGCCGGCGATGAGCGGCAGCTTGCGCTTGGCAAACGCCATGCCGCGCCAGCCCCACACGTCGATATGATTGAGCGCCACCGCCGCAATGCGAATCTGCACCTCGCCCGGCCCCGGCGGCGGCGGCTCCGCCACCTCGGCGAGCTCCAGCTTGCGGTCCCCAACAATAGTGAGCGCGCGCATGGCGTGGGTCATCGCTGCGGGCTGCTTGCAATTGGCGCAGCGCCGCATCTCCCTCTCCCCGCTTGCAACCGAACTCGGGTACACCCGAGTTCGGTCGCTCGTAAGAAGGATGGCCGAAGTCGGATATATCCGACTTCGGCTGAGAGGGTCGGGGTGAGGGGGCTTCTCCCCGAGTTCCGGCGTTGCCAATCGAGTCCGAATGTGTGGGAGCGCCCCCTCATCCCCACCTTCTCCCCGCAAGCGGGGAGAAGGGGCCCGCTGTGCGCGTGGCAACTGCCTCGGCAAACGATCGCATTACCGCGGCTCCCGCGCGAGCACGAGCGACACGTTCTGGCCGCCGAAGCCGAACGAGTTGGAGAGGGCATGGGTGACCTTGGCGTCGCGCGCCACGTTGGGCACCACGTCGAGCGGCAGGGCCGGATCGGGAACCTGATAATTGATGGTGGGAGGCAGCCGCTGGTGCTCGAGCGTCATCAGCGTGAAGGCGGCCTCGATGGCGCCGGCGGCCGACAGAGTATGCCCGATCATCGACTTGTTGGAGGAGATCGGGATGCGCTTTGCGCGCTCGCCGAACACCGCCGCGCAGCCGAGCCCCTCCATCTTGTCGTTCTCTGGCGTGCCGGTGCCGTGCGGATTGATGTAGTCGATGTCGTCGGGCGTGAGGCCGGCGTCCGCGATCGCGTTCTTGATGCAGCCGATGATTGGCCGCCCGTCCGGGCTCGATCGGGTTCGATGAAAGGAATCCGCCATCTCGCCGCAGCCTTCGAGCACGCCGACGAGTCTGCCGCCGCGCGCCCTGACATGATCGAGGCTTTCCAGCACCAGGGCGGCGGCGCCTTCCGCCATGACGAAGCCGTCGCGATTCTTGGAGAAAGGCTTGGCGGCGCCCTGGGGCGGATCGTTCGCGGTCGAGAGCGCGGAGAGAAGCGAGAAACGGATGAGCGACTCGGGATTGATCGAGCCGTCGGTGCCGATGCACAGCGCAGCCTCGGCCTCGCCGCGCCTGATCGCCTCGATGCCGAGCTGGATGGCGGACGCACCCGAGGCGCAGGCGGTCGAGAGCGAGATCGGCGAGCCTTTGGTGCCGAAGCGCTCGGCCAGGCCATCGGCGACCGAGCCGAACAGGAAGCGCTCATAGGTCTCTTCGAAATCGCCGCTCGCAGCGCCGCGCAGCAAATCCTGATGCGTCACCGTCCCGTTGGCACCCGCCGCGGCGGCAAGCGCGCGCCGCTGCGGCCATTCGAACTCGATCGGGGGCACCGCCAGGAACAGCGGGCCCGGGAAGTCGCCCGGTGCGCCGATGCCCGACTCTTCGATCGCCTCAGTGGCCGCCATCTCGGCGAGCCGCTGCGACAGCGCCGGCGTGCTGAGCGGCTCGACCGGCACAAAATCCACAGTGCCGGCGATGCGGGTCTTGAGTCCCTCGGTCGCAAAACGACCGATGGCATGCACGCCGGACTGCCCGGCAGCCAGCCGCTGCCAGTTCTGCGCCTTGCCGATGCCGAGCGAGGTGACGATGCCGATGCCGGTGACCGCCACGATCGGCCGCCCGGCATGATCACGGAGCTTCGTCATGTGCGATCCTTTCGATCAGCGCCAGCCCTTCGCCGCGCCAGAGGCCGACCCCGGTGGCGGCGACCTGCCGCAGCGGCGCATCCATAGCACGCTCGAAGCCGGAAGGGTCGAAGGAGGGAAACAACTTGCCCTCGCTTGCCGCCATGGCGGCAAGCGCGATGTTCATCGCAAATTGCGCCTCCGGTCCGTGGCCGAGATGGGCGGTCGTCGCGCGCACCGCAAGGCCTTGCCGCTTGGCGAGGAACGCCCGCTCCTGCGCGGTCGCGGGCTCGGCTCCGCTTGCCCCCGAGATCAGCGCGAGCGCGCCGGTGTCAAGGCGCGGCGCAAGCTCGCTCCACAGCCGCTCGAGCATCGCCGTGAGACCACCATCCCGACGGCTCGCGCGGGAGGCGAGCACGGCGGAGAGGCGCGCAAGGGGCCGCGCGGCGCGCCCACGCGCGTGTGCCTTCTCCTCGATCACCAGGAATGCGCCGAGCGAGCCAAGCTCCATTCCGCCGCCTGATTCCGCGCGCTCCCAGAGCGGGGCGGGCGCGCCCTTCCACAGCTGGCCCCCCATGCCGTAGAGGAGCCAGGGGCCGATCTGGTCCGCATTATAGGCACCGCCCACGAGCGCGATGTCGCTCTGGCCTCCCGCGATGCGCGCATGCGCCACGCGCACCGCGTCGACCGCGGCCTGCTCCTCGCCCATGAAGGTGCGCGAGGAGCCGGTGACGCCGTGCACGATCGAGATGTTGCCGGCAAGCAGGTTCGAGAGTTGGGCCAGGAACAGTGTCGGCCGCAGGTCGTTCATCAGCCGCTCGTTGAGGAGCTGCGCCGGCTTATTGCTCTCGTTCAGCTTGGACAGGATCGCCGCATCGACCGCAAGGTCGCGCTCGCCGCCGCCGGCCGCCACGATCATGTCCATGCGGGCGAGCAATGCGGCATCGCCCTTGGCGCCGGCGCTCTCCAGCGCAAGCCCGGCCGCGTAGGTGCCGATGCGCTGCCAAGGCTCCATCTGGCGCTGATCGCCCTTTCGGGGGATCTGTCGGTCGAGCTCGATCGCGGCGAGCGGACGGTACGCGAAGGGAGCCCAGGTGGCGGTGTCGGGGGGCGCGGGCGGCGCATGCAGGCCCGCCCAGTGGGCGGCAAGCCCTTCGCCGAGCGTCGAGACGATGCCCGCGCCGGTGATCCAGATCTCACGCGACGCGTCATTCATGGGGGATCGCTTCCATCGGAAACGCGATGGCGGCGGCGGCCTTCTCCATGAACGCCCGGAACTCCGGGTTGGGGAATGCAACGACCCGGAAGGTGATCTCGGCGTTGCAGGCGACCTTGCCGTCGTTCAAGATCTCCGCCTGCGTGCGCGCGAAGCCGGAGCCGTCGTGGATGAGGGTTGCCGCCGCCGTGAGGCTTGTGCCCGGCGTCACGAAGGAGCGCAGCTTCGCGTCCTTGATTGCCGCCAGGAACGGCATGCGCGAAAAGCCGGTCAGGCCGATGATGAGCCAGCCCGAGGCCTGCGCCATGATCTCGACCAGCAGCACGCCCGGCATCAGCGGAAATCCGGGGAAATGGCCTTCGAAGATCGTGGAGGCTTGCGGCACTCTCGCCTCGGCCCGGATGGTGCGGCGCTCGAGGTCAAGATCGGCGATCCGGTCGATCAGCTGAAAATATTCAAGGCGCATGCCGGCCGGTGCCTTATGCGGTCTTGGCGGCCACCAGCTCGTCGATGCGCGCACACAGGTTGCTCAGGACGAAGTACTGCTCGGTGGTCGCCTTGCCTTCATTGACCTCCTGGGTCCATTGCTCGAGCGGCATCTTGATGCCGAACGCCTTGTCGATCGCAAAGGCGACGTCGAGGAAGTCGAGGCTGTCGATCCCGAGATCGTCGGTCGCGTGGCTTTCCGGCTTGATGGTCTCGCGCGGAATGTCGCAAGTCTCGGCGATGATATTGGCGACGGTATCGAAGGTCGACGACATCGTGAGGTCCCCGGCTGACGAAAGTCGATCGAGCGTCCAGCCGTCTGTTTGCAAGGCGCTGCCGTGCCCCCGGGCCAAGCCCCCATGGCAGCTGCAGCCGAAGGTCCGTCATAGCGAAGAGGGTGGGGGAGTTCAATGGCAGGGCTGCAGGGCCGTTGGGCCACTACAGCAACCGTCGTTTCGATATGTTTCGGCCCTTTTTCGCACATTCCCGCGCAAGCGGGAATCCAGTTCCCGCGCAAGGGGAATCCAGGGCCGTTTCTCGCCGTCTTTCGCCCGTGGCCGCTTAAGTCCCCGCGAAATCGGGGACGAACGAGTGTGGCACGTGGCCGACGCGCACGGCGGGGACCTCCGACATCTCTGCCCAGCGCTCGCTCGCCGAGGTCATTCCGCTCAAGGGCGGCATCCCCATGAAGGTCGGCAACGCGACGATCGGGGCGATCGGGGTGAGCGGCTCTTCGACCGACGGCGACGAGAACTGCGCCAAGGCCGGCGTCGCCAAGATCGCCGACCAGCTGAAGTAGGTTCACGTGGCACCGCGCTTCTCTCCCTCTCGCCGATTGCGGGAGGGGGCATCTCCATGATTCTGAGCGTTACCCGTCATTGCGAGGCCCGCAGGGCCGAAGCAATCCAGGGGCTGCCTGCGCAAGCCTCTCTGGATTGCTTCGCCGCCAAAGCCCGTCGAAGACGGGCGTAAACGCCCTGATGGCGGCTCGCAATGACGGGTGCGCAGCTGCCTCGGTAAAAATCCAAACTGCGAAGCAGACGAACCGGGGTTCTGCGGCGGGAGGTAAGCCGCGCCTGAAAGCTTTGTGTTACAATATTTGATGATGGTCGGGGGTCGCACCAAACAAAGATCGGCAAGCGGCTTTGTGCCCGCCATTTGGGCTTTTAGCCGGAGTTTGCGTGGCCATTTGAACTTTTTAATCGAATCTGCTTTGTTTGCCAGCTCACACAGAGGGGGGTCTGCGCCCTTATGCCGCCACATTGAGTAAGCAACGAGCGCGTTGCTCCAACAATATACGTCCTGCCTATCAACCAACGACCGCCATAAAACAAGTCCCATCAATCAAACACGCGCGGTCGATCTAAAGCAAGGGAGAGTGCGTTGAACATCAACAAATCGATTTGCTTGAGTCTCGCCGTCGGAATCTTCTCCGCGTTCGGCATCTCCGCAACCATGGCGGAGAGCGGCATCGCATCGGTCTATTCCACCGAGAGCGGCTCGCACACGGCGACCGGGTCGCGGCTCGATCCGGGCGGGATGACCGCCGCGCACCGCACGCTGCCGTTCGGATCGCGGGTCAAGGTCATCAACCCCAGGAACGGGAAGTCGGTCGTGGTCACCATCAACGATCGCGGTCCCTTCGTTCGTGGGCGGATCATAGACCTGACGCCGGCGGCCGCGCATGTGCTCGGGTTCTGCTGCGTTGCCCAGGTGACGCTCGAGCGGGAATAGGCCTGCGCTTACGGCACTTGCCGGGGCGGCACCTGGATCGGAAAGCAGTTGCGCCGCCCCGACAGGAAGCAATCCTGCTCGTTGCGGATCTGGACCAGCATGTTGGTCAGCCAGAGGCCGGAGACGATCAGCACCAGGGTCACGGCGAGCGCGAGGACGTTCATCGTCATGCGATGGCGATAGTCGTCCGCGGTGTTTTCCCGCTCGTACTTGGAAAGGTCGTTGACCGGCGAGCTGGTGTCGGGCGCCGGCCAGCGCCAGGGCGCGCGCAAAGGCGTGTTGCGCGGCTGGAAGCGCAGCACGCGGCCGCGTTCCTCGTCAGGGCTTGAGCGTTCGGGTCTCACGCGTTTCGGGTCTCAGGATGGCGCCGGGACCGGCAGGGGCCGATGATCCCGTACAGGCGTCTTACCCGCATTCTAGCACGACCACCCGATTCCAGATATGAAGCTTTTGCGGGCGCCGGTATTACATTTTCGTCAAATTTACGCAGGGCTGGCTTGGCAATTTCGCAGGGGGTGCGCACGGCTCCTCTGCATGGACGCGCCTGCCGCAGGCCCGTAATCTGCAGACTGTGAGTCGGCTCCCGGGCAGGATGATCGCGCTCGCCGCCGCTTATGCGGTGGCGCTCCACACCGGTATTGTCCGCCCTGGTCGGCGGTCCTTTCTCCACCGATGGGCGGCGTTGGCGCCTTCCTCCCGTGCTCCGCCGGCAATCCCGCAGGCACGGGCGGACCGCCGGATCGGCTGCAAGTCGGCCCATGGCGAAGGCTAGCCGCCCGTGCGCCTTGGGCTTGGGGCTGACCATCCTGCCCGCGGCCCGCCGCCGGCCTGAGCGCAGGCTGCCAACGTAAAGATCAGAACGAGGGCCTGTCCCGGAAATGGAGCCATTCGATGTTTTGCAAATCCCTGCTGCTGGCCGCCATGCTCTCGATGCTTGCCGGCGCTGCCGCGGCGCAGACCGTCACGGGGGGATCGATCGAGATCAGCAATGCATGGGCGCGCGCGACCCCGAAGGGGGCGCAGATTGGGGGCGCCTACATGACCATCACCAATAAGGGGACCGATGACGACCGTCTGATCGGCGGCACCTCGCCGGTAGCCGGGAAGGTGGAGGTGCACCAGATGTCCATGGACAAGGGCGTCATGATGATGCGCCCGGTTCCGGGCGGCCTCGAGATCAAGGCGGGGCAGAGCGTGCAGTTCACGCCCGACTCCTTCCACCTCATGCTGTTCGGGCTCAAGCAGCCGCTCACCCAGGGCGAGCGGGTCAAGGCCACGCTCGAGTTTGCCAAGGCCGGAAAGGTCGACGTCGAATACGTGGTCGCGTCGATCGGGGCGCAAGTGCCGCCCGCTGCAATGCCGGGGATGCAGCATGGCCATTGAGGTGCGGACGAACGGAAGGCGACGCAGGACAGACCACAGATACTGCGGAGCCCAGAACTTTATCTGTCCTTCGTCTGTCTTCATTCTTCATTAACCAGCGGTCGGTTCGGCGCACCAAAGTTGCGGTGCGCCGTCCTATGATCCTCGCTCGACAAGCGGGGGACCCTCGATGGCTGAGCGCGATGCGGCCGGCGAGCGGCAGACGCCCGGTCCGGGCGGCGCCGAAACGCCCGATTCGCAGGCCGCGGAAACGCCGCGCTCGCCGGCGCCCGTCTTCGAAGGTCTGAGCGAGGAATGGCTCGAAGCTTGGTATCAGCCCAAGATCGACCTCAAGCGCAAATGTCTCGCGGGCGCGGAGACCTTTGCCTACCTGCGGCATCCAGATTTCGGCCTGCTCGCGCCCGACGAGATCGAGCGCAGCGCGCCGCAGAGTGCGGCGCTGACGAGCAGGCATGCGCTGGTCGCAGCGCTCGAGAGCTGGCCGCTGTTCGATCAGGCCGGTTTCAAGCTCAGCCTCACCATGAAGGTTCGCATTGCGGCGCTGATCGAGCTTCCGCTGCCGGCGCTCGTCGCCAGGCACCGGCCGCGAGGGGGGCGCTGGGGAGGGCTCATCATACACGTGAGCGAGGACGAGATCGTGCGTGACGTGAAGCTTGCGCGCGAGCTTGCAAGCCGCCTCTCCACGAGCACAGTCAGGCTTGCGATCGACAATTTCGGTGCCGGCTACTCGTCGCTCGCGAGCCTGCGAGACATCCCGTTCGTCGAGATCAGGCTCGACCGCTCATTCGTGCAGAACTGCGCCACCGATCCGGCCAACGGGGCGATCTGCCAGACCGCGATCGACCTCGCCCACCGTTTCGGCAGCGCCGCGGCCGCCGACGGCGTGCGAAGCGCCGCTGACCTGCAGGCCCTGATGGCCATGGGCTGCGACTTCGGCCAGGGCGAGCTCATCGCCCCCGCGATGCCTCAGTCGCAATTCCTCCACCTGCTGCGCGAGCCCGTCACCAAGCCACGCCCGCCGGCCCCAAGCGCCCCAGCGGCGGCGACGATCGACCGGATCGCGTGAAGACCGAATGTCAGATGTCCTATGTCAGATGTCAGGGTGGCTGATCTCTGACATCTGAAGTTACTCCGGAAAGGGCAGCTTCTCCCCCTCCGGGATCGGCATGCGGAATACGTTGAGCGACATGGCGATGAGCACGTAGTAGCCGAGGATGCCGACGAACTCGACCATCCCTTCGTCGCCCAGGATCGCGTGCAGCCGCGCGTAGGTCTTATCGGCGACGCGCTTCTTCTTGTAGAGCTCGGTGACGAAGGCGTGCACCGCGAGCTCGTCCTTGGGGGCCGACTTGGGCGTGCGCCCGGCGTGGAGCGCGCGGATCGTCTGCGGCGCGACGCCCGCGCGCTCGGCATGCCCGGTGTGGGCGAACCATTCGTATTGCGCGCGCCAGAGCCTGGCGGTGAGCAGGATCGCGTATTCGGACAGCCGCGGCGGCACTTTGGTCTGGTGGCGACAATGGCCGCCGAGCGCCTGGGCGAGTTGGCCATAGGCGGGCGCATGCAGGAAGACCGCGAACGGCCCGCGAATCTGGGTTGCCGCCCCGCGCGGCCCGGAGCGGATCGAATCGATGAGCGCCTGCTGGGCTTGCGTAAGCTTCTCGGGGATGGGCAGGCGGGAGGGTTGTGGCTTCTTGGCGGGCATGACGGTCTCGGGTTGCGGTGACGTGGGCGCACCTCATATACAGTTTGATATACAGTTTGCGGCAACCGCACCATGTCTCCTTGACGCGAGGGCATCCTTGGACACGTCAGAGCCGCAGCCGCCGCCCCCCCTGTGCTTCGTGCTGATGCCGTTCGGCAAGAAAACCGACGCGGGCGGGCGCGTCACCAATTTCGATTCCGTCTATCAGAAGGTCATTGCGCCCGCGATCGAGCAGGCTGGCCTCGAGCCGATCCGCGCCGACGACGAGAAGATCGGCGGCACGATCCACAAGCCGATGTTCGAGCGGCTGATGCTGTGCCATTACGCGGTGGCCGACATCACCGGCGCCAACCCCAACGTGTTCTACGAGCTCGGTATCCGCCATGCGCTGCGGCCGCGGTCGACGGTGATCCTGTTCGTCGCCGGCACGGTGATCCCGTTCGACGTGGCGCTGGTGCGCGGCATCCCGTATCGCACCGACGGCGCCGGCGAGCCGATCGAGGTTGAGGCCGCGATCCGGGCGATCGCCTCGCAGCTCATCGTCGCGCGCAAGGACCCGCACGACGACAGCCCGATCTTCCAGCTGGTGGATGTGCTGCCGCATTCGCAGATCGATCACACCAAGACCGATATTTTCCGCGCGCAGATCGATTACTCCAAGAACTACAAGAAGCGGCTCGCGGAGGCGGTACGCGCGGGCGCCGAGGCGGTGGAGAAGATCGCCGCCGAGCCTGCGCTCGCCAATCTCAACGAGGTCGAGACCGGCGTGGTGGTGGACCTCTATCTCTCGATGCGTGACGTCAAGGCCTATCCGGCGATGATCAAGCTCTACGACCGCATGCCGCCGCCGCTGCAGCGGGCGCGGATGATGCGCGAGCAGCTGGGCTTTGCGCTCAACCGCGTGGGCCGCTTCGAAGAG
>Ga0126381_100006450_pt1 | contig 12972 bp, 21 predicted proteins | sample PanSoiMetPlot_28_FD_96465 | JGI IMG/M metagenome (GOLD analysis project Ga0126381, IMG submission 96465) | Tropical forest soil microbial communities from Panama - MetaG Plot_28 | ecosystem: Environmental > Terrestrial > Soil > Tropical forest > Bulk soil | place: Panama | collected 2016-02-17
CAAAAAAGATAGGCATCTAGAATCGGGGGGATTGAATCCTCACCTAGCTTGAGTATCAGGTCCAGCTGCGCGACCACAGGCGCTCCCGGGCAGTTGGGGTGGTTGCCCCAGTCCTGTCCGCCGAGCCCGTGCCAGGATAGGCCTCGTCCGGTGTAGGGCCTGGTGTTGCGCCACATCGCAATGGCAGGATATTCGTCGTGGAGCCATTCGAACAGGCGTGCCCCCGATTTGATCTGCTTGTCGGTGAGGGGGTTTCCTGACCAGCCTTCGTTTTCGACGCCGATACTGTAAGGATTGCCGTCCGCATTGTGCCATGCCCGGTCTGTGATGCGTACGAACTGCCAGATCTCACCGTCCGGCACGTCTCGCAGGCCGCCGGAGATAGCGAAATGTGTTGAAACCTGGTTTTCGGGATTGAGGAAGGTTTCATAGGTACCTTCCATATATCCTTGCATGATATGCCAGACAGCCACCCGGGGGGTTATCTGTCCGTTGAGGTGGTTGACTCCCTCGGGAAGGAGCTTTGGGACCGCGAACGGGCAGATACCCGCCGACGTTTCATCCATCTTTTGACTGCCTTTCCTGCTAGCTGGACACTGTAATATCCGAAAAAGAAACCGACCCACCACATATTTACTCCTGTCGGTGGCTCCTAAGCCTTTCACCTAGATCCTGACGGGGTTGTGGCGTATCCGCTACGGTTGCTCACGGTCCATACGCCACAACCCCATTTGTCCTGCCTAACCTACCGGGGAGGGGTCGGCGGTTTCGGCAGGAGCCTCAGAAGCGTCACGTTCCCGCTTCAAATAGGTCGTGATCTTCACGCTGAGTGCAGGGGTCTTTGCGTACTTCGAGCCCTCCGCGGCCGATGACCACACAGTTACGCCCTTATCGTTCTGCCCAGTCCAGCCTATCCAGATCGACGCGGTCAGGCGCCCGCTGGGACGGGCCTCACAGTACGACCGGATATGCCGTGCCGCATCCTCACGATCCCCGGGATCACTGAAAGGGATGATCAGGCGCTCCCCCGTCGGCGTCGCCAGAAAATAGGCATACGCTTCCTCGACAGCCACCTTTGCATCCTCATCCACCGACTCCAAGGGGAGCCGCTCACTTGCGCCGGTCTCGATCGGCGTCATATCCCACGCCATGATCTCACTCCTATCGGGGTTGTGGTTGACCTAGGTTTCTGAGTCTACCACAACTGTCCGGTAGCTGGCGCATTCACGGCAGAGCCAGGCAAGATTTTTTATGACCGTCCGCCACCGGTTCCGGCCGCAGCGTTCGCAGCGCAGGTCAGGATTACCATGACGCTTCAAGATGATACCTCTTTCTGCGGTCATCCCAGTTTGCTACGATCAGGCCAGCTTCGATGGCCCGATTCACGGCGGCATAACCAAACCGCAAAGACCCATGCGGACCTACAACCCTGGCAACATCAGATTTACAGCAGCCAGGGTTCTTGCGTACATAGGATTGTGCTTGCCGCCCCTTCTTTCACATAGAGTCTACGTGAAGGAAGGGGTAACCGTCAAGCCTCAGGCTCCTTGTCTTCGGGCCACCAGGAGAACCGGGACCGCCTCTTCACATCATCGGCAGGCGGGGCCGGGGGGTCCTTCTTCGGGGGCGCTGGCGGCTTGTCAGGATCCGGCGGCTCATCCGGGTCCGGCTCTGGCTCCTCATCCGGAAAATGTTTCTTAAGCCGATCTTCGATTGCGGCCAGCCTGACCGCATGACCGTCCTCCCGCAGGATACGCGCAGCTTCCGCGACTTCCCGCTTTAGCTCAGCTGATACGTCGTCGCTCATGACCCGTGCTCCTTCTCGTGCTCCAGCATATGGAGCAGTTTCACTTGACGTTCCGCAGCATCCTTATCACCGTTGTGGCGTGCTTTCACTTCGTCGGTTTCTGTGTTGACGACCACATACTGTCCGTCTCGTTTCTCCACCTGATATGGCATATTTATTATTCCTTGGGGGGATTGTGTGCCGATACCTGTTCTTGACGGGATCATAGACAAGTATGCAGCCAGGATAGTCACAGATCCCTAGCCCGGCATCATCCTGCATCCATGAATGATCGTTAGGTTCCGGTGTCATTGCTACCATCCTGCGGGGGCGAATCCTGCCGTCGTTGTTCCGGCAGGATCATTAACAGGGCTTACATGGTTGCCTGCAAGCATGATATTGCGGTTGGCTGTGACGGCACCGGACACGCCTCGCATGCCGTCAATCAGCCAGTGAGCTGTACTGGTCACGTTCACATCATACGCTACACCAGCAGCCAGGTTGTTCTGATTGCCAGTATATTTGGTGAGCGTATTGAACGCGCCGTTACCGGTCGACTTGAAACCGTCACCTTGATTCCGCGTGCAATACCAGTCAGTGAACGACAGGCGCGCCGACGCATCGGATACGAGAGTTCCAATGGCCCCTTGCTGCACTTTCCCTGTGAAAATGCAGTCGGTCGGGCTGCCCCCGGCGTTAGCCTGGACAACGAGCACGGCTGGCCCGGCGGTAGATCCACCGACGTCGACTTCCAGCATGTGAACAGTCTGCGATGGTCCCTGAACTAGCAGGGCCGGAGAGATATTAACATTGTTAAGTGACCCGTTCAGCTTGCTGCATAGAACATCGGTCACGGACGAGCATTCGAGTACTGAGAACGTGGTGCAACCCTGGATGTCAATATCATAAATGTTGACTTCGGTGGTGACAGCGGCCCCGCCGCCCCCGTCGATAAGAATTCCGCCACCGTTAGGGGAACCTCCGCCAGTTCCGCGAATGCCCCTGATCCTGCCATGCGATGGTCCGGTGGGGGTGTGATGTATGCACCAGCCTGTATTACCAGAGAAAAACAGGTCCATGAGCCACCATTCGGCTACACCTCCGGCAACCGTGATAGCATCGGCGCCAGAATTAGCAACTGATAGATTACGTATCACGCCTTTACTGCCGACAGCCAGGAGTGGCCCGCTGTAAATATGTCCGAGAGTATTCAGCTGGATGATTGTTGCCATGTCATTACCGGTAAGAGTACCGTCAGTAATTGTCACAAGATTATTGAAATAATAGATACCTGATACCAGGCGGACAGAAAATCCGGAAACCTCAAAAGATTGCAGAAGCAACGTGTCAGTAGTTCCTGTCTGATCACCCGACGGAAGCAATGTTACAGGAGGTGGTATTAATGGCGTGACTTGTGTAATACCTGGCATTACTTGCACCTGAATACCGGTACCAGTAATGATAGCACCCTGAATGCTAGTAGTGCCGTCAACTGTAATTGTCCCCCGGGGAGGTACCTGATCAGATGAGGCAGTCGGCTGTTTCGTCCCGTATTCTATATACAAGGGAATACTGAAATCAGTATTAACAATTGACGCAGTTCCCTGGCCCTCGCTCCATAGTTGCACGGCACGCTGGTCAACAGTGATCATCAGTCTCTCCGGTCAGGCAGGACAGGCGGCGGCTCGGTAGGGGACAGATGCAAGTGGTCAAAAAGACTGGATAGGTTGACTTTCGCCCAGTCCGCGACACGTAGCAAATACAGATGTTCACCCATGAATCGTTTCACATCATTACGCAGTCCTGCTATGGCCCGGAAGATCATTCCGAGCAGAAAGACGGCTATTGCGCCTATTACGGAAGATGCGATAGCCTGCCAGTCACTTGTACTCAACTATCCAGCCTTTCCACGACTGCCCCCGCCTGAACGATACCAGACGTCGGGCTGAACGGATACGGGGTAGCATAGATTTGCGCATGATATACGGCAGCTACCGAACCTGCGCCGACTGCTATTACATTGATCGTATTGGATGTGGCCACGTTAATGTAATACGGGCCGGTTGAGACAGGTACGCTGTTGACGCCGGGGTAGATGAGTGGTGCGATCGTGGTGCCGCCGAACCGCAGAGCCATATTGTCCTCATCGGTAGCGACTACGATCGTGCCATCCAGGTACACCACCACATTCACCTGATAAGTGAGACCGACGGTCAGGCTCGCGGTGCCGATGGATGCGATGACAGCGCCTGCACCTGGGGCTGTTACTGATCCTTTGGCGCCGACCGTGTTCGGCGGATTGAATGCTGGAACCCCTACAGCCCACAGCGGAGCTTTTGAGGTGTACTCGAAGTTGGCGGGGACGGTGAACAGGGCTCCCTCGTCGGCAGCTTGCTGAATGTTTTGCTGCAAATGCAAAGCCTGGGCTTCACTATGTGCAATAATGATTTGCCCTGACCCGTTCAGCGTGATGACAGCACGTTTCCGCAGAGGATCCAGCGGAACAATCTCTACAGGACTGTTCTGGGCAGGATTCACGAGCGGCAGCGCGGGCAGAGCCCAGGTTGAGGTTACCGCATGCTCACTCCGGACTTCTTCTGTCTGCTGAACAATCGCATGCGCAATATCATGAGGGTTCTGCACGCGCACGAGCATCGCAACATCTTCAATTATACTGCTCACAGTAGTTTCACTGCCTTTCCGGCTTTAGTTGCAGCATGCCCTATCTTAGTGTTGCCGCCTAGCTCAGTCAGCGCAATCAGGATGAAGGCTCCGCCGAGAACTCCTTCCGCTATCCGTATCCACAGTGACCGGGAGGTAAGGAAATTAGCGAATGCCCCCCACGGGCTAGAAAGCAGCTGGGCGCCTGGTACTTGCCCGATGCCTTCCGCTGCGCCTTTGAGGGCTTTAGGTATCAGCACGGTCCCGCTTTTAATGCCTTCCCTGAGCTTTTCTCCGAGGGCCGGGCCGACAACACCTTGCGCCACCCATGTGGTAAACCAGGCATAGGCAGTGTTGTTTGCCCCGAATCCGCCAGGCCCGAACGTGTTCTTATTCACGTCAAGAACATACGGTGCGGGGACATTGTTGTTGGCCCGGACCCAGGCAATAAACTGGTCGCCTGCACCAGGCTGCATAACCTGGTTAGCCCAGTTAACCAGCTCTTCGAACGTCCACTTCTGGGACGGTTTCCCCGCAGGATATTTCGGCAGAGACATATTTATTCCCCCGCTGCCTTGGCGGCGGCTTGCGCCCCAGGAAGAAACTGGTTAACCTTACCTGATGTAATATCCGGTCCCCATGGGGCGAGTCCGGATTGCTGCCACAGTTTAGCGGCAGCATTAGCCTGACCTTGGACGCCTGCCATATGAAGTTGTTCCGGCGTCATACCGGTCAAAGCAACCCGGGGGCCGTAGAGACTGCCGAGATAATTTATTTGGAAAAGACCAACTGAATCATCGCCTGTGGCCGTGTTCTGATTCCAGGCTAGTGTGTTATAACCAGATTCTACTCCCGCTATCGCGGTCAGCATGATTGCAGGCGACGTCGGCACACCGGCGAACCGAAGGGCTTTATATACGGTCAGGGGGGATACCAGGTTGGAACCTGCCTGGCGTGTCCCGACCGGATTCAGGTTTCCTCCGCTACTGCCGATACCGGTAAGTGATGTGAACAGGCTCGGGCCAGTACTTCCGGCTATAGGCTTATGTCCCTGGAGCAAATCTTGTATCGTGGTCAGCACTGACTTGTTATTCAATGCTGACCACACGAAAACAGCGCCTACCCCCAGGGCTGCCCACGCCACGCCGTTTCCCAATTTAAAGTCACCCGGACACTACGCGGAGCTGGCCTGGCGGCTCTTCGGTGCCGGATACTAGCTGGCCGGTAACCTGATGAGAGGCGTTCGCGTGGCGGGCGTTGAAGTCGAGTGCTGCTGTCACTACCCCGCCGAGCACGTATACGTTGACGTCACGGGTCAGGAGCGTGATTGCGGACAACACGCCGATGCTAGTCCAGGTTGCCTTCTTCCTGGCTTTGTCGATGTTCATGTCATTCGGCGGAGTCATGTGAACGACACCGTTGTCCGGGAGCTGGGATTTAAAGATGAACACGACAAGCGCCGCTGTCGCTATACCCATCGCCACGGAACCGTCAGGCTTGAGCAGTGACATATTGCTTCTCCTATCCTGAGAGCAGGCCATAATAGACGAGGATAATGCCGACACCGTAGAAACCTATCATCTGCTTCCGTTTTTCCGGTGACTGCTCCCAGTCCACGAATGAAGGTGACAGGCCCATGGCAATAAAACCAGCGATAGCTGCTGCCTTTTTTTCTATGCTCATCGCGTTGCCACCACGTGAATAGTAACGACAGAACCCTTACGTACCTCTGATCCTCCGGCGGGCTGAGTGAATGCCACTGTCCACGCTGTACCTGCATGAGGTTGCGGTGTTACATGAGTTTTCAGCCCGGCAGCATGAATCTTACCGGCAGCGACAACATAATGTTCGCCATTAACATCAGGTACCCGGACTTTCTGGTGACTACCGCCATGGTCACCTCCGGAATGCTGCACCTTGATCGGCGTGGGATATCCGCCGGGCGGATCTCCGAGCACGCCTTTAGCTTCCAGGAACAGGGCACGCTGCGCCCATGTAACCGTGAGCCCGCCAAGCACGGACGCCAAGGCAGTCTCGACAGATGAAGAATGCCCGTTAGGCAGCGTATTCTCGGCAGCTTTCAACCACTGGTCATTGTTCTGGATTCCCTTGTTCCCGCCGCCGCTGCCCGTGCTGGCACCGCCGCCGCTGGCAGGCGGGACAGGGAACGGATTGAAACCGCCCCACGGGTCATAGCCGAAGCCAGTTGAGAAACCTGACTGTGCCTGCTGGAGAGCCTGCTCGTCCTCGGCGGATCCGTACGGGAAACCGGTTTGCGGATCAATATTATCCCCGGTAGCAGTACTTCCCTGCTGGGTTGCTGACTGGCTGGCCCGCCGCCGCCACAGGATCACGCCGACAACGCCCCCGGCAGCGATCAGCCCCCATCCGGCAGCCTTATGCGCCCGAAACCAGGCCCCGATCTTGTCTCCCGGATTATCCGGCATATGCCCACACATCCTGACTGATCAACGGCAGCCCATAGGCAGGTTCAGGTGGCTGAACGTACGGTGACGGGTCACCTATCCGCCCTTCCCACACAACATTCGCGCCGTCAATGGAACCCATGGTCGCATACGGCGAGTCGGGGCCGTCATACCTGGCTTGCTGGACAGGATGCCTACCCAGGAAAGGCGCATCCTGCTCCCCGTGCGTGTTAGTGTAATCGAACACGGCACTATCATGCTGCACATGCCGCATCGAGTGACCGTGCGCGAACTCATCCATCGAGTTACTGACGCCGAAACCCTGAACGACATCCGCGCCCCCCGCACCACTGCCGGTCTGAGACATCGGGCTAGTACCGCGAAGCTGCTGAGGATTCGTTTTAGCCAGGATTACATCATCCGGCGACTGATACCGGTCTGCCGAATAATTCCACGGTGTTTCACGTCCCGGCGGGGCGAAACCGTTCAGCAGCTCCACTGCACCCTGATTGATTTTATGCATGGCTTCCATTTGCTGGCCAACCAGAGCATAATCGTCAGGCGACTGCCAGGAAGGCTGCTGGATTCCCCTTGGCCACGGGGCGTGATGAGATACCGGTGTCTCATCGATTTCGCTGCCCATGACCGGGGAAGCCATCCCAGTATACTCATATCCCATCATGCCTGCATCATAAATACTGAATGAGGCGAATGGTGAATGAGCCGGGTCGATACCAGAATACCCGTAAGACTGGGAGCCGTACGACGAATGATCGGGGTGAATGGGGTTGGCTTTAGCCTCAGCTACCCCTTCATCCATCATGTCGGTAGTGTCTGCCGGGTCAGCATACAGCCCTTGCAGGCCAGTGAGCGGTGCAACCATCTCAGGCTACCCCGGTAATAGCCGTCGACTCGGCACCCCGGAAAGCGCCCCCGGCCGCGGTGATCACGTTAGCAGTCTGCCTTCCCGGCAGAGTAGCGGCAGTAACCAGCCCGATAGTAACCAGGCCGATCGCCACCTTCTGAAGAAAACTCATGCCTTACCCCCGTATCCCAGGACCTTGCTAAGATTCTCGACAGGCGACAAAGCATTCCCGGTCCTCGTAAACAGGACAGTAAACAATGCTATGTAGCCGAGACCGGCAGCGAACGGCTCAGACAAGCGTTCCAGCGCGCCCAGCCCCAGCGCAAACAATGCTGTGGCCGGGATGATCCGCCAGTTCACGTTCACCTGCCCAGGCTGGACTGCCCTGCCAGGATGCTGCGCCAGCGGAGCGAACAGTGCCTCATTAGCCAGCGTCACCGCGCCGACCGTGATAGCAATCGCCGGAGCCTGCCCCATCCGCTACCTTCTCTCAGAAGCTCGGCAGCGACTTGACCAGCGGCAGTGTCCGCAGCTTGCCGGCCGCCATCACGCCGACCAGCACGCCAGCGGCGATGCACAGAAGATGCTTCTTATCCATCAAATTCTCCTTTGACTAGTTTCCGACCTGGTAACGGGCGATAACCTGAATGCCGTCAACATGTGATGCCTCAGCTTCTTCTGCTGACAGCGTCAGCACCTGCCCATCTGCAAGGTGAACGTAAAACTCGGGTGGCCGGTTCGCTTCCGCATCCTTCTCTGCTTGGATCTCCTTAAGCGCGGCCTGCGCTTCCGGCGAAGTCAGCAGAGCCTTAAGCTCATCATTAATACTCATATTTCTAATCCTTTCAGGTAGATTACAGGTCACCTAGCGCGGAGACGGCTAGCGTCGTTTCCTGGCGGCACCACATAGTTGACGAGATGTCGGATGTTCACGGCGGCCGTGGTAGTGCCGGAGATCTGGAGCACGTTACCGGCCCTGGTAATCAGGTAGCCGTTACGAAGCTCGTTACCTGCGATTGTGTCGAAATCGCGGTTGAAGGCCTGAATGAACGTCCCGTTCTCCGGCGCCAGCGACGCATCGGGACCGATGGCGGTGAACCCGAACCATTTGGCCATAAGGTTCAGCCACATCTTCACGGGTCGCTGGAAGAGCTGCACCTTGCCGAATGCGAGCGTCGCCGGATCAGGCCAGTCACCTGTGAAGGTTGCCCACGACCATCCGGCCGCACGAGTATTAGCCGCATTATCATAGGCGAGATAGATGATGGTACGGATCGGGTAGGCGATGCCGTTCACCTGATTGTACCGGGTCGCACCGGACGGCGCGTTGTATACTTCGCTCGTCCAGTACTGGACGGTTCCGGCGGCGGGCGGTGACTGGGACAGCGGGCGACCGTAGGAGTCCATGGTCTCAGGCTCGGTGTAGCCGAGAAGGTTGGCTCGCATCCGCCAGGTGATAGTACCGGTCACGGTCGCCGTGTTCGCGGTGGAATCGATATATATTTCCAGCGTGTAACTGGATGATGCCGACTTGTTCTCGATCTCGCCCAGCGTGTCCCGGTACACTATCTCAAGCGGGACGACAAGAAGGAAAGTGAATGTGGTGGCTGTCGCGGCGTAGCCGGATGCCGGGTTACGCCAGTCCGGGTTACCAGCATAATAGCCGCCGTGCTTGTTCATGCTCGACCATTCGTAGCCGGTGAGCGGTCCGATGATCTCACGGTTTCCGACATCCCTGAATGTCATCTTCTGGACACCGGAGACTGGGTTGTCACCAGCGTAGGAGCCTGCCGTGAAACCGGTTCCCTCGAACAGGCACCAGATGTTGGCCAGCCACCCGTTCGGGCTGATCTTGAAGGTTCCGAGCTTCTGTGCCGCCGCAGTGGATACCAACGTAACATCGATGTCCGGCGTGTCAGTCTCGTATGTTCCGACACGGAACACCTGTGGTCGCGGCGCATTCTGTGCCTGCCTGGATGGTGCAGTCTGGGTAGGCAAGTGTAATCCCCCGATTCTAGATGCCTATCTTTTTTGAAGGAGCCGTAGCGTGCGAACACGATGTTCAGCAGCTACACGCGTAATAAAGTCCGGTCCCCCTCTCACATGGTCAGGATCAGCAAGGCGCGCCCCGTTATCGTAAAGCTGGCGGTGAATTTTCAGCTGGATGGCTGCTTCACAGATTCCCATACCCCCGGGGGCAATGCAGATGAACATGTACAGATTCTCATCAGAGACATGCCGCACGGCGTCACGCTTGGAATCGTAAAGTTGCATTCCTTCGGTACCGTCGGACAAACGGAAAGCAACCCATTTGCGTATCGTACTGTCAAAGGCCCCCGCGAGAGCAGCAGCCCAGTGCAGGTTGAGAGTGTCGCTGACCCGTTTCTCGGCGTCATCATGGGGAAAGCCTTTCCGGGTGCAGTGTGGGTCATGGCGGACTAGTACTGGCACCTTGGATTCCAGTAGCATTTCCAGGTAATTATCCAAGTTTCATCGCCTCTACTAGTGCTACCGACCAGCAGACTTTAAATCCTGACCTGAGCAAGTCGCCTGTGACACGCGCACACTCACTTTTACTGGCCACGTGCTGTTCTTTCACGGGCTCATTACTTTCCCAGAACGCGAAGATGAGACATTCTTTAGTAAATGGGTTCATCAGGAGCCCGTCCGCCATGGTTGCTTATGAAGCTTGCGCCACAGCCAGGATTGGTGGCCGCGCCAGTTCTCAGGCATTCCGCATTCACAGTTACCGGATCCGCTGAACTGCGAACGCTTGTATTTATGGAATCGTTTCATTGTCAGATTCATCGGGAGTCCACTATGCAAACCTCGCCCACACCGGAAATATACAGGAACTGATACTGCCGCAGTTTTTTCAGCAGTTCGACGATGAGTTTCTTGTTCTGGCCCGCAATCTCGGCGTATCGTTCGCCTACGCGATCGTCACGGGGTTTTGCCAGGAATGTATGCTCAGCATTCTCGAAAGCCCACAGCGCGGTTTTGCCTGCGTCGGTCGGCTTCTGGACGAATACCCAGAGCCCGACATCCATCGCTCCGCCCATGGCAATAATGGTCACCATTTCCTTGTCTTTACCGAGGAGTCGGGAGATGACAACCGTGTCGTCTGCAACGATGATGCTCTGCTCGCCTTTGAGCCCGGCTTTGTACCGGTCGATCATGACCGCTCCGGCTATCTGGGCGGCTTTTTCCTGATCCTTTTCCAGGTCACCGTATTTAGCTTGTATAATGTATCCTGACGGCTTGTCACCTGTTAGTTCAGAAAAAGACTTCTCAACTGGCCAGCGGTCAACGAACCGGTAATGGAGTCGGGCACCCTCGGAAAGGGTGACGGGGTCTCGGGGTTTGGGGACGATGACATATGCTGGCATCTGGGAGGTTGCCACGTATTCGAGGAGCTTGAAGGCCAGCGTTGTCTTGCCGCTTTCCTGGCTGCGTCCGCCGAAGACTACCTTCTGGCCCGGCTTGTAATGCAAGCGCTCAGATGCGAATTCGTCGCGCCCGAATGTTTCCGGCCGGTAGTCAGTTACCAGAGATATCATCAGGATCTTTATCCACGCTTAGCATGAGGGTCCGGGGAGTTTCCGAGCTTACTTCACTGGTATATTGCACTAGCGCCGTGTACCCATTCTTGATAGCTAGCGCGATCTTTTTGTCTGCTCCGCTTTTTGCGACACCGTAGCCGAGCGCACCGAAATATCCGGCCACCAGCAGAGCCTTGCCCATGCTCATCCCGTCTCCCCGTGCCCATTCATCGACGCCTGCACTTCAGCCAGCTCCTTCTCCGCTTCCTTTTGTATCTTGAGGGCTTCCGCCTGCATCTTTGCCAGGTCGGCGCGGACTCGCGCCTCGATGGCTTCCTTCGGCATGACTCCCTCGACCCCGGGAGGTGCCTCCATCTTATTATGGTTGACCAGGAATTGCAGGCCCATCGGGAGGGCAGCGGCGAACAGGGCAGCGTAGGGGCCGGTCATGGTGAGCCAGTCCAGGCCCTTAGCGAGTTTTTCTTCCTTGTCGGCTATCCGCGCGGTTTCATCACAGATTGCGGGGGCGTGGATGCTGATTGTCCCGGCGTCGGCATACCAGCCTTTCGCCAGGCATCCGATAGCAGCTATCTGCGCCCAGCCTTGGAGGCCTTCTTTTCGTTCGCGGGCCTTAGGGGACAGGGGCGCAGCCTGGGGGGTGATCGTATTGGTGCGAGGGGAACGTTTTTGGGGGGCGGCGGGGGCGGTGATCGGCATTTAGTGCCTCACCAGCGCAACCACAGCGAAAATCAGTGCAACGACGCCTATCACCATCGCTACATTAGCTGTAGAGATAGCTGTCTTGGATGGTATGGCCACTGCCTCATTAAGCCTGTCTGTCGTTTTCTTAAATAGCATCAGGTGGGACCCTTTTTCGCTAATGTTTCACGTGAAACGGCGGGTGGCGGTCACCTGAGCCTTCTGCGGCAGGGTCGGAACCGGAAGCCAGGTGACCGCCGTCAACTACCGGCCTGCTTCGACCCCCGGCCGCACCCCCGTCGACGGTCAGGGGGAGCTGTTCCGGGAGTCCCCGCACTGATCATCTTACCATGATCGCCGAGGTCAGGGCAATAGTTACCGGCCAGTAACCAAGCAAGTGCTTGGTTGCTTGACGCGCGCGGCGCGGGGGGTGTTCAATGGGGGTACTCCCGGCGACCCCCGGGGGGATTTTCCCGATCATGAAAGGGTCTGATCATGGCCGATGAGGTACCCGTCCGGAATGCTGCAGAAATTCAGCGCATGATGGATAAGCACGATGCAGAAATCGCGGAGATCATCCAGCCTCCTGCCCCTTATATGGGGGAAGACTGGGAGACGCTCACCCAGGAAGCGGCTAGCGTATGGGGCGCTGATCTGGAGAAAGGCAATGCCTTGATCGGGGTCCCGTTCGTTATCGTGCAAATGACCATACGACCAGGGGATTACCTGCATGGCAAGATAGATAAGAAGTCGGGCGAGCTGATCGCGGGAACTGGCTGCGGACAGAATCATCCCTACATGTCCCTGGACGTGATTACCGCTCCGACCATGGAGCTTGACCGTGCGCTGCGTCGGGGCCGGATCAGTGAAGAGCAGCGGGATATCCTGGAGCCAATGGAGCACCTCGTGTTCAATGAGGCAGGAACGGGGGTCTACCGGACAGCTCTCGCGTTCCTGGAATCACAACGAGTGCTCACGCTGCCAGGAGGCCCG
>Ga0126381_100006451_pt1 | contig 12971 bp, 13 predicted proteins | sample PanSoiMetPlot_28_FD_96465 | JGI IMG/M metagenome (GOLD analysis project Ga0126381, IMG submission 96465) | Tropical forest soil microbial communities from Panama - MetaG Plot_28 | ecosystem: Environmental > Terrestrial > Soil > Tropical forest > Bulk soil | place: Panama | collected 2016-02-17
AGGAGCTGAGCCGGGATGTGACGAAGGAGACTGCACTTGAGCAAACGCCACAGCCTCACAATGCGGGTCAGTGTATCGGGCCGCAGGCTGAAAAACTGGAGATGTCTCAGGGGCTCCACATGAGATGAACGTCTTGTTCCTTTTCAAGGGGCTCAAGGAATCAGATTTCGTCGTTGATACAGACAGCTCAGTTCGCCCGTTTTTTGTGCGAGGCTAGCTTCTTGGGCGCGGTTTTCGAGATCTCAGGCCGAGATATCTTGCATCCACTGGATAAGACTAGTGGATCATTCAATCAGGGATGATTTGGATGGACCTGAAGATATGCTCTCAGGAGCTGTTTGCCTGTCGGCCTGCTGCTTCCACCAGGTGGCTCGACGGTCACAAAGACCATGTCGAGGCGAGCCAGCGTCCTGGCATCCTTGCACCGCAGCTTCAACTTGTGGGAAGGATTGAAGCAGTAGGGCGCCTTGGAGAGTGTTTGTTGGCCCCTTGGCCGCAATGATGTAGTCGAGGGAAGGGAATAGCCGTAAGGTTCGGGTGACGCACGCCTCGCTCGTCCGGTATGCGTCCGGGAATCACTTCACCATGACAAGCCGCTCTGATGCGGATGCCGTTGCCTCCGGTGAAAGATGCGCGTAGCGGGCCGCCATGGTGATGGTCTTGTGTCCAGCCAGAACCTGAATCTCTTTCGTGCTCACACCGGCCATTGCCAACCATGAGCAGAACGAGTGCCGGTTGTTATGCCAAGTGTAGTCCGTGATCTTGGCTTCGGTCAGAGCCGGTTCAAACCACCAACGGCAGTCTGAGCGTGGACCCGGACGCGGAAATACTGGCTTGTCGGCATCGTGCGGCACAGCGGCTCGCTGTTGCGTGAGGGCATCCAGCGCAACGCTGTTGAGTGGCACGTTCCGTGCAGAGCCATTCTTGGTCTTTGTCAGCCGGATTACTTTCCGCTTGAGGTCCACCTGGCCCCACTCCAGCGAGAATTGCTCGCCCCATCTCATGCCCGTATAGACGCTCACAATGAACGCGGGCACGTGCTCGGGATTATCACGCCGGATGATGCCTAGCAGCTTGGCATATTCATCCCGGCTGAGGAAGCGCATCCGTGCGTTGTGCTCCGTCCTCATCCGCACCAGACGTGCCGGGTTGACAGTGGTCTTGCCGTTCTCCATCCCAAGCCGGTAGCAGAGCGAGAAGTAGGCACGATAGCGGTTCGCTGTTGCCGGTGTCTTGCAATGCTTCGATAGGAATTGGTCGATCTCCTGCGGCGTCACGGCATCCGCTGGACGCTCTCCGAATGGTTCACGGAGCACAAGGTCCTTAGCAACGTAATCGTGCGTGGTCTTCAAGTGCGTCTTGGCGTGCTCCACGGCCATGGCTGAAAGATCAGCGAACCGCACAACCTTGGACGGTTGCAGTTCGGGGAGTTTCCTGCCCCGGAGTGTGTCCGCCTTCCGAATCTGGTACAGCTTGATAGCGTCACTTCGACGGCCTGCCTTTTCCCGGTGCCGTACTCCATCTGCATAGTAGACAATCCACCAAACACCGGACCCGACTGGACGCTCGAAGATACCCCGGATCTTCTCTTCCACTTTCTGTCTCGCCATTGCCATCCCGCTTTCGTGGCTGTTGTCACTGACAGCATAATATCGCCAGTCAGCAGTAACAACCACCGCAGCGAAGGACGCGTCCGCCACAGCCACCGGAGGCACCAACAGCCACCAGAACAGCCACTAGCAGAAAAAGAGCCACACGAGTTATTTTCTCGATGGCTCTTAAATCTTTTATTTGCTTGTGCTTATATGGCGCGCCCGGAGAGATTCGAACTCCCGACCTACTGATTCGTAGTCAGTCGCTCTATCCAGCTGAGCTACGGGCGCACACACGCGGTTTCGAATCGAAACCTCATCTAGCGTAACAGGGTTTGATCGGTGGTGCAATCGAAGCTTCAGGCCGCGGGCGCTGGTTCCGGCGCAGAAACTGCAAGCGCAAGCTGAATCTCTTCTGCGACCTGCAGGCCCGCGCTACGCACGAGTTTCATAACCTCTGCAGCATTTAGTCTTGTCGCGTCGTACTCCACGCGCACGGTGCGTGCCTCGCGGTCGAAGCTGAGTCGGCGAATTCCATACACCTCGCGTGCATTGGCCAGCGCAAAGGTCACGGCTTCGGTGGGCGGAGCGGCGTAGCGAAGCACAATGTCCACGGTCGTCATGGAAACAGGATAGCAGCTCGCTCGAATGAGCGGATGATCTTGGCGCCGATGGTCTTCTCTAAGATGCGAATTCATGCTGATAAGCATTTTTGTCGAATCGGGGGAACAAACAAATACTAGTGCTCGGGAAGAGGGAACACTGTCGTTGGCAGCCAAGCGGGCTTTTCCGCGCAGACTCGATCACATCCGCAAACGATTGAGTCCAATTCCGCATTGCGTGTTTCCTAAAGCTGTTTGGCCATTGACGCAGTAGCAAGTGATCCTCCGAGGCCCATGGTCTCCACAGCGGAGGAGGGAACAATTACCATCGATCCTCTCTCCTTGATTGCCTCGTAGAGCATATTCATGGCGCGCAGATGGAGAGCCGTAGGATTCTCAATGTAAGCCTCCGCGGCCTGAACGAAACTCTCGGAGATCTCCGTCTCAGCTTGGCCAAGAATGATGCGCGCCTGGCGCTCGCGCTCTGCCTGGGCCTGGCGCGACATCGCGTCCTGCAGGCCCTGCGGAATGCGCACATCACGCACCTCGACCGATTGCACGGTGATACCCCACGGATTGGTTTTCTCGTCGAGGATTCGCTGCAACTCGCGTCCAAGAGTTTCACGATCGGTAATCATTTGGGCCAGCTCGTGCCGCCCGATGGACTCACGCAATGCAGTCTGCGCGCTCAGGGAAATCGCCTCGAGATAGTTTTCGACTTCGAGGATCGCCTTCTCCGCATTCCACACGAGCCAGAAGATGATGGCGTCCACATCCACGGGCACCGTGTCGCGCGAAAGCGTCGACTCGGCCGTCACGCTCGTGACGCGCACTCGCTGATCGACATACGGGCTGAGAGTCTCCAGGATCGGAACGATGAGGAAGATTCCCGGACCGCGGAGGCCGACATAATTTCCCAGCCGAAGCAGCGCTACCTTCTCCCACTGACGCACAACCTTGACGGCGTTCAGCAGATACAGTCCGATCAACGCGCTGATGACCAGGGGGGCCGGACCCTCTGTCCATTTGGTCAGGATTGCTCCAACGCAAAGGCAGATCAAAAAAGCTGTGACGGCAACTCCGTTGTACTGCAGGCTTCCTTTCGTGGCCATGTGTTCACCTCCTGCGGGGTGGCTCTTCGGCCACAATCCGCAACTGCTCCAACAGATCCAGAACGGTAAATCCCGCTGCTCCCGCACGTGCTACAGCATCAGATACGATTTGCCCAAGCTGGCGTTGCCGCTCCTCTTCAGCGCGCGGAATCTTTTGGTCGCTGACGAAAGTTCCGGTCCCCTGGTGCGTCTCGATCAGGCCGTCGTATTCAAGCTCGCGATAGGCGCGAACCACTGTGTTGGGATTGACTTCGAGGTCTACAGCGAGCTGACGCACCGTGGGCAACTGATCGCCGGCGATGAGTGCACCTGATGCGACAGCACCTCTAACCTGATCGACAATCTGCCGATAGACGGGGACTCCGGTGTGAAGATCGAGGTGGAATCGAAAGGCCGGCTTGGATCGACCGCTCATTTGTACTAGATAACTAGTACACCAATTCAAATCAACGGTCAAGTAGAAAGAGCGTCTAGGCGAAGCGCGCTCTCCGGTCACAGGTCGGTCTGTGCCAACTAGATTCGAGCGCCCTCGAAGTTCCACTGCTACAGCAAGATCCGAATGCTGCGTGATACGCTTGGTGCATTTGAAAAAGTGAGCCCGCACATGCGCCGCCTTGCAAGCCCTGGCGCGGTGCCCCCACGCCCAAAGAGTGTCCGCCCATGATGAAGAAGGAAGTTGCCGTATTTTTCTGTCTTGCGATCTTCGCGGCTGTCTCTGCCTGCACACAACAGCCGAAGTATCCTTTCAATGATCCGTCCCTGCCGATGGAGAAGCGGATCGATAATCTCTTGTCGCTGATGACAACCGACGAAAAGGTTGCGTGCCTCGGAACGCAGACGGCCGTTCCGCGCCTGGAGGTGAAGAGCTTCGGATCCTCGGAAGGCATTCACGGCGTGGTGCAGCGTGAGCCGCGATTCGGCCGGCAGCCCGTTACTACCACGCAGTTTCCGCAGCCTCCGGGAATGGGCGAGTCGTGGGATCCCGAACTCGTGCGTCAGGCAGCCGGTGTTGAGGGTTACGAGGCGCGCTTCATCACCCAGACTGCGAAATACAATCGCCAGATCCTGATGCTCTGGGGCCCGCAGTCTGACCTCGCTCGCGACCCGCGTTGGGGGCGCAGCGAAGAGGTCTACGGCGAGGATCCGTTCTTCAACGGGACCATGGCCGTCGCGTTTATCAAGGGACTGCAGGGCGATGATCCGAAGTACTGGCAGGCGGCGGCACTGCTGAAGCATTTTCTTGCCAATGAAAATGAGGACCACCGCAACGTTTCTTCGTCAGACTTTGACGAGCGGCTCTTCTGGGAGTACTACTCGGTTCCCTTCCGCATGGGATTTCTCGACGGCGATGCAAAGGCCGTGATGGCGAGCTACAACGCATGGAATGGCACGACGATGGCCGTCAATCCCATTCTCAAGTCGATTGTGCGCGACAAGTGGGGAGTGGACATTCTCTCGTCCGACGGCGGCGCGGTGAAGATCCTGTGGGACTCGCGGCATCTGTATCCGGATCAGAAGGCTGCCGTGGTGGCGTGCCTTAAGGCCGGCATCAATCAGTTTCTCGATCGCTATGCGGATGAGACCAAGGCGGCGCTCAAGGATGGATCGATTACCGAGAAAGAGATCGACGAGCTGCTGCGGCCGAAGTTTCGCGTGACAATCCGTTTGGGATTGCTCGATCCGCCGGAGATGGTTCCGTACTCGTCGATCAAGGATTCACCGGAGCCCTGGAATTCGGATAAGCACAAGGAGATCTCAAAGAAGATGGCGCTCGAGTCTGTCGTTCTACTGAAGAACGAAAAGGACTTTCTGCCGCTGAAGAAAGATCAGTTCAAGTCGATTGCCGTGGTTGGCCCGCTGGCCGGGTCAGTGCACTGGGATTGGTATGGCGGCACGCCGCCGTATGCCGTCTCGCCTCTGGACGGGATCAAGGCGGCGGTGGGGCCAGATGTCAAGGTGAACTACGCGGCCGATAACACGGACGGCGCAGCAGTAGAGGCAATGAAGAAGTCTGAGCTGGTGGTTGCAGTGATCGGAAGCGATCCGTTGTGCGGCGACATGACTCATGCCTGGTACAACACGTATGAAGGCGGCGGAGTGACCCTGCCCTGCACCAATCCGAGCGATGGACGCGAAGGTCGCGACCGCGAGTCGATTGATACCGCGCAGGAACAGATTGTGAAGCAGGCGCTCGAGTTGAAAAAGAAGGTTGTCGTGGTGCTGGTCTCGAGCTTCCCGCTCGCAATCAACTGGACGCAGGAACACGCGCCAGCAATTCTGCACATGGCGCACTCTTCGCAGGATGAGGGAACTGCGCTTGCGCAGGTTATTTTTGGCGACTACAACCCCGGCGGACATCTCGTGGAGACCTGGCCGAAGTCGCTCGACCAGCTCCCGCCGATGATGGATTACAACATCCGCAACGGGAAGACCTACATGTACTTCAAAGGCGAGCCGCTGTATCCGTTTGGCTACGGATTGAGCTATACGACCTTCAAGTACGGCAACTTGCGGACGAACTCACCGCGGCTGGCGAAGGATGGCACGGCTACGGTCAGCGTGGATGTCACGAACACCGGAGCCCGTGCCGGAGATGCCGTCGTACAGCTCTATGTGAAACACGCGCAATCGAAGGTAGTGCGCCCTCGTGAAGAATTAAAGGGCTTCCAGCGCGTGACGTTGCAGCCTGGCGAAACGAAAACAGTGCAGATTCCGCTGAAAGCCTCGACACTTGCCTATTGGGACGAGAAGCAGGGTGGTTTTCGCGTCGAAACCGAGCCGGTTCGTCTGCTGGTTGGCAACTCATCCAGCGACATTCAACTCAGCATGACCGAGCAGGTGCAATGAGCATTTCCGTGTCATCCTGAGCGTAGCGACTTCGGGGCCCCCCGCAAACGCGAGCGTTTGTGGGGCAGGCGAGCGAAGGACCTGCTTTTCCGATTTCTGGCACTTCGTTGTGCCTGGCTCTACAGGCTGTTCAGATAATTGCGTATCTCGGGGTTGGACCAGTCGGGATCTCCGACAATCTTGCGGCGGATGACGCCCTTGCGATCGATGATGTAGGTTTCGGGCCATCCGTCGGTGCCATACATCTTTGCGACAGTCTGGTCAGGGTCGCGAACCGTGTTCAGATCGACGTGAAAGCGATTGAGGAAGCGGCGGTATGACACAGGGTCCTCATCGATGCTGACGGCGAGTATCGCAAGGTCAGGCCGGTCATGATGGAGCTGTTCGAGTGCAGGCGTCTCCTGGATACACGGCGGGCACTGACTCCACCAGAGGTTTAGCAGGACGACTTTGCCACGGTAATTCGCGAGACGGATGGTGTTTTCACCATCGCTGACGGTGAAGTCGGGAGCGACACGATCTGCGTTGACCGGGTGTGCACCGCGGTCGCAGCCGGGAATCAACATGAGCGCCGCGAGCGCGCCGAAGGCAATGAAACGGGAAAACCGCACATCCTTATAATACGGAGCAACAGCTACGGAGCGAAAGGTCACCAATCACATGGCACCCGACAAGCCGGACGGCGGCGAGGCGGCATCCACCCCCAAATACAAGCCGGTGCTGGGACTTTCTGATGAGCCGGGTGAGCCGATGGCAGTTCCGGTGCGCACTGGAACCGTCTTTGATCAGCCGGAGCCGGAGCAATTGCTGGAGCTTACAGTGATTGTTCCGGCGCGCAACGAGGAGCAGAGCATGGGTGAGTGTCTTCAGTCGCTGGTCGCGCAGTCGGAGAATGTTTTCGAGCTTGGGCGCGATTGGGAGCTGATCGTGGTGGACGATCATTCGACGGATCGGACAGCAGAGATAGCGCGCAGTGTTCCGCGCGTGACGGTTATCGAGGCTGCAAAGCTTGAGAAGGGCTGGACGGGGAAGAACAACGCGATCTGGACAGCAGCGCGCCGGGCGCGCGGGCGGTGGATTCTATTCACAGATGCCGACACCATTCACGAGCCCGGCGATCTGCACCGCGCGATCCACGAAGCAAGCCGTCACAAAGTCGGAGTGCTGAGCTACTCGCCGCGGCAGTTGGTTACAGGCTTCTGGCAGCGTGTGCTGATGCCCCTGGTCTTTTCAGAGCTTGCGATGGCCTATCCGCCGTCGAAGGTGTCAGACCCTAATCAGAGAGCCGCGGCTGCAAACGGGCAGTTTCTTCTGGTGGAGCGGGAGGCGTATCGAAGGCTCGGAGGACACGTCTCGGTGAAGGACCGCGTACTGGAGGATGTCGAGCTTGCGTTCCTGGCGAAGCGGCGCCGGCAGGGCCTGCGATTCCGTTATGCTCCGGATGCCCTGAGTACGCGGATGTACCGTTCAACGAGTGCAATGATTGAAGGTTGGACGAAAAACCTCGCGCTTTTGTTTAACAATGCTTTGGCTACCGCGCTCTGGAAAGTTCTGGATATTCTGTTGCTTATAGGTCTGCCCTGGTTGACGATTCACCTGTGGAATGCACGGTTCAGTCCGCGATCGTTGGAATGGCTGGGTGCCGGCTGGGTTCTGCTGCTTTTGTGGATTCGGACACTGTTTCGGTTCTATGCACGAGTGGCGAAATCGAATTTTCCGTTTCTGGATTGCGCCATTTCGCCACTGGGGCTGCCCTTATTTGCAGCGCTGCTCTACCGAAGCTGGTTCAAGCACAAAGTGCTGAAACAGATAAGCTGGAAGGGGCGGACGTATCCGGGATGATCGGATGACATACGGCCTGTCCGCATCGTCTAAGTGCTATCGATCGTGCTTAATATGCTTTCATTCTTCAAGTTGCTAATTGAAACGCCCGGCGCTGCCGGGCATCTATAAGGTGCGGGGGTTGAATGATCGAACTCACGAGGCGAGCGACCTTCTCGGCCTCACACTTCTACTGGAATGAGGCCTGGTCGCAGGAGAAGAATGAGCAGGTCTTTGGCAGGTGCGCGCGGCGTAACGGTCATGGGCACAACTACACGCTCGAAGTCACGGTCGCGGGCACCGCGGACCCTGTGACAGGCTTTGTTGTGGACTTGAAATGGTTGAAGGATGTGATGGAGCGTGAGGTTCTGGCGGCGTACGATCATCGGCATTTGAACCTTGAAGTTCCTGAATTTGCCGCGAAAGAGCTGATTCCAACGACGGAGAATATTGCAATCTCTGCGTGGAATCGGCTTGAACCCGCTATTTCGAAGGCCGGTGGGGCAAAATTGAGCCGGGTCCGCGTGTACGAAACGCCGGAGATTTTCGCGGAATACCGGGGGGAGCGCTGATGCCGAAGGCCTATTTCGGCCGCCGCTACTTGCTAAGCGCCAGCCATCGTCTGCACGTGGACTCGCTTTCAGCGGAGGAGAACCGCGCGGCGTACGGGAAGTGCAACAACCCGAACGGTCATGGGCATAACTATCTGATTGAAGTGCTGGTTGGGGGCCCGGTGCACCCGGAGACTGGAATGGTGGTGAACCTGGCTACCTTGGATGAGATAGTGCAAACAATTGTGCTGGAAAGGTTTGACCACACGAATCTGAATCTGGATCCGTTGTTTGTGAATCAAGTGCCGACGACGGAGAATCTTACAAGAACGCTGTTTGGGATGTTGAAGGACGCGCTGCCGGCTGGTGAGCTGGACTATGTGCGCGTGGAAGAGACGGAGAACAATTTCTTCCAATATCAAGGAAGTTGACGAGCAAATTGACTACGCCCCGTTTCCTGGGCGGAAGGACGAGATGATGGCGCATCCGATGGCAGTGAACAAGCCAATTCGCGGAGTGCTGGAGATTGATGAGGGCCTGAGCAGATTCACGACCGAGGAGATGTATCGCGAGATACTGGCTCGCCTCGGTGAGGATCCGAAGCGCGACGGTCTCGTTGACACCCCTGGCCGCGTCGAGAAGTCGATGGCATTCCTGACCAAGGGCTACCACGAGGAACCGGCGAAGATGCTGCGCGGCGCACTGTTCGACGTGGATTATGACGAGATGGTAATCGTGAAGGACATCGAGATGTTTTCGCTCTGCGAGCACCATATGCTGCCGTTCTTCGGCAAGGTGCACGTCGCCTACATTCCCAAGGGGAAGGTCATCGGACTGAGCAAGATTCCGCGCCTGGTGGAGGTGTTCGCCCGGCGGCTGCAAGTGCAGGAGCGCCTGACTCGGCAGATCGCCGACACGATTCAGGAGGCGATCCATCCGCAGGGTGTTGGCGTGGTGATTGAGGCGCGCCATCTCTGCATGATGATGCGCGGGATCGAGAAGCAGCACTCGTCCACGGTGACGTCGGCGATGGTGGGGTGCTTCCGTCAGAAAGAGACGCGCACAGAGTTTTTGTCGCTGGTGCGTCAGAGCGGAAACGGGTCACTGTGAACCTGCTCCCCGTCATCTAAAGTAGTCAGGTGAACGGACTCCTAGTTATTGATAAGCCGGGCGGTATGACGAGCCACGATGTCGTGAGCCGTCTGCGCAACATCACCGGCGAGCGTTCGATTGGGCATCTCGGCACACTCGACCCCATGGCCACGGGCGTGCTGCCGCTATTGATGGGAAAATTCACCCGGCTCGCACAGTATTTCTCGTCGTCAGAAAAGAACTACACAGGAACGATTCGCTTCGGTTTCGCGACAGATACGTACGACGCTGAAGGTGATCCGGCGGGCGAACAGACGCATCCCTCGCTGAAGATCGAGGAGGTGCGCTGTGCGGCGTCGCGTTTTCAGGGCGAGATGGAGCAGATGCCGCCGCCATTCTCGGCTAAGAAGATCGCCGGAACCCCGGCGTACAAGCTGGCGCGTGCCGGCAAGCCCGTGGAGTTAAGGCCTGCGAAGATCACAATTCAATCGTTCGAGATCGCCCATCTTCTAGGCGAGGAAGCGACCTTCGCGCTGCGTATCAGCTCAGGCGGCTACGTACGGTCGGTTGCGCATGAACTTGGCCGTGACTTGGGCTGCGGCGCTCATCTCAGCAGCCTGCGGCGGACCCAGGCCGGGATATTTTCGCTTGCAGACGCGCATGCTCTGGAGGAACTGGAGCCGCTCGCGGGAAACGTTGCGGAGCTGGAAAGGTTTTGTGTTCATCCTCGCGGCGTGCTTGTTGAAATGCCGTCGGTGACCGGAGACTACATGTCGCTGGGGAGACTTCGCAACGGAGCGCAGGCGAACTTGCCTGAGTTTTCGCAGGCGCCAATGGTAAAGGTATTCGCGGGGCAGCGCGAACTGGTCGGCATCGCAAGACGCGTGGCAGGGACGTTGTTCCAGCCTGTGGTGGTGATGGGGTGATGCTCGGGTCGTCGGCAGTCCACTCGTCGCCGCGGCGACTCGGTCGGAATGACAGAAGTTAATAGGGGTAGAGAAGGCTACCGGATGCCGACCTGGCCGCGAACCGAGTCGATCAATTTGGCTGAGTCGTATCCCACGCCGGCCTTGAAGACGATCTCGACGTTCTCGATGTCATCAATGTTCCTTGATGGATCGCCCTTGATCAGCACCAGGTCTCCCTGCTTGCCGGCGGCGAGTGTGCCGATGCGGTCCTGTCGGCCGAGATAGATTGCGCCGTTCTCGGTTGCGATGTGGATGGCCTCGACGGGCGTGAATCCTGCCTCGACGAGCAGTTCGATCTCGCGCTGATCGCCGAAGCCGGGAAGCACGCCGCCGTTTCCAGTGGGATCGGGTCCGGCGAGGAGCAGTCCGCCGGAGCGGACAAACGCGACTTCGAAATCCATTTCCTTTCGCATGAGTGCGCCCGCCGGCGAACTCGCCTGCACACGCGCTCTCGCAGCCAGGTAGCTGTGCGCTGCGTCAGAAGATAGCGCCTGCAGGAAGCGCGGTTGCAGCCTCGGTCGCAGGGGAACAGATGCCTCAAACACAGGCAACGTCGAGGTGACGGCCACGTGATGCGCGATAAGATCGTTGATGAGTTGCTTCACCTGTGGGCTGTCGATGGCCACGTTTGTCCAGCTGGCGGCACCGCGTGGCGGGCAGAGATCAGGCTTCTTGTCTGCCACAAATTCCGTATCGGCAAAGACGGGGCCGTGTTCGAGATCGTCGATTCCAAGCGAGATTGCTTCAGGCCAGGTGACGGAACAAAGATGTCCGGTGAGCTTCATCTTGCGTGCGTGCGCTTCTTCGATTGCGGCGCGCAGCTGATCGCGCGTGATGTTCATGTAGGCCTTAAATGAGGTCATCCCCTCGTCAGCCCAGTAGTCTACAAGGCGCCTCGCATCGTCGGGGCCGGCGAGCTCATGCATCTGCGCGAATCGTGTGTGCGGGCCTTCGAGGTAGGGCGCACTGGCATCCATGGCGGGGCCGGGCATCAGACCGTCGTCGATGCGACGCTTCACTTTCAGATCGGTGTAGGGTTCGACGCTGCCCGTCGTGCGCATGGTGGTGACGCCGGCAGCGAGGTAGAGACGCGGCGCGGTGTAGGGAAGCTCCGCAACAAACAATCCCGGTTCGCCGAGATCGCCATGCTCGCCGATTTGCACGGAGTAGGAGTCGGTGTAATAGAGGTGGTCGTGCATGCCGACGAGTCCCGGAATCACGGAGTAACCGGGCCGATCGAGAATTTGTGCGCCCGCGGGAGCCTGCAACGATGCTGCCGGGACGATCGAGTCGATCTTGCCGTTCGAGACTACAACGGCCTGGTCTTCTTTTGCCGGAGCGCCCGTTCCATCGATGATCCGCACGTGGTTGAGCACAAAGCTCGGGGAGCTGACAGCGATAAACGGCACGACATCACGAGAGGTTTGCGCCTGCATGGACAACACGGTCGAAGCGGCTACGCAGCACGTCAACAGCGCTGATCGCGACATGGTTTGATCCTCGGAATTTGAGCAAGGGAAGGATATGTCAGAACATCATAAAGGGTTAGGGGTGAATGACACCTAAACGAGCGCGGGAGGGCGTTCTATTTGTGCAGGAGCGGTGTGAGCGCCGGCAGCAGGGTTTTCGCAATAATCTCGGATCCCTTGGCGGTGGGATGGATTCCGTCTGGCTGTATTGTTCCCGGCACATTGACCATGTCCTTATAGATCATCGGCACGAAGGCGGTGCCATGCGTGGCGGCCAAGTCGCGGAAAACCTGGTCGAAGGAGTGAATATAGTCCGGGCCATAGTTGGGGGGCAGAGTAATGCCCGCGAGCAGTACCTTGATGTGCGCATTCGTCAGCGCCGTCAACACCGCATCGAGATTCTTCCGCGTCTGGTCCAGCGGCAGGCCACGCAGGCCATCATTGCCGCCAAACTCCACAATGGCGACGGCGGGGTGCGCCTGCAGAACGCTGCGGATGGCGGTTACCGCGTCCTTGGTGGTCGCCCCACTGGTCCCCATATTCGATACCTTGTATGTATAGCCGCGCTGGTTCAGGTTGCGCTGCAGGGCGTCAGGGTAAGACTGTCCGGAATTCAAGCCGTACCCGGCGGTGATGCTGTCGCCAAAGCAAACAATGACCGGCCGGTCGGCTGCAAATAGAGGAGCAGCGAGAAGCAGGAGCCAGATCGAAACGCAAAGCCTACGGCAAACGTCCACAAAAACAGTGTAAAGCTCGAAGCCTGTGGAACGGTCGGACGCAGAATCGCGTAGAAATAAGAGATTCCCAGCGTGGAGGGATTGACTGGTGATTGAAGTCCGGAATGTGAAGAGGTGGATTCAGAATGGCTCACGGCGCGTCGAAATCCTGAAGGGAATCTCCCTCAGTATTCCTGCCGG